>Ga0180433_10001430_pt1 | contig 39833 bp, 28 predicted proteins | sample SS_ome_8_FD_132980 | JGI IMG/M metagenome (GOLD analysis project Ga0180433, IMG submission 132980) | Hypersaline lake sediment archaeal communities from the Salton Sea, California, USA - SS_1_D_1 metaG | ecosystem: Environmental > Aquatic > Non-marine Saline and Alkaline > Hypersaline >... | reverse complement strand
GTTGATGTACAATTGAAAAAGGGGATACATCACGGCAGCTTTGATGAATCTGGAGCTGAGGGGACTTGAACCCCCGGCCTTCTGAATGCGAGTCAGACGCTCTCCCACTGAGCTACAGCCCCGAATAATTCAGCGGCGTGCATGCCGCCGGTTGAGTATACTGAAGGGAAACCACCGGCGCACTACCTTTACCAGCTTGCCGCCCTTTGCCTCCTTTTGTGAGTGCCAGGCAAAAAAGAGCAATCGGTGCGTAACATATACAGGGTCGCCGGAAATCGGGCAACTCTTTTTTCCCTTTGCATTACCGGATGATTTCAAAATTTATTGGAACGCCGTAGCATTGCGGTTTTTTAATAATTTGTGAGCTTCAATGACAGGAAGCTTCAATGATCTTACCATACATTATAAAGACCTCCTTCTGATTGAAAATTTCATTGAAACTCACATTTAAAATTGACCATAAAAGACATTGTGTAAAAATGCTGTAAATGAAGTATATTTCCCCCTTTTTCGGGTTGATTTTTTTGTCACTCTTCCATGTTAATTTAAGCATATAATATAGATATAATAAATGGTGTTATCGCAGATAAAAAATTACTATTGGAATCCACTTTTTGCAGTGACGCCATAAAAATCAAGATACAATATCCCGATTGAAAACACTTCTGATTACATCACTTGGTGTTTTAATCCTTCTATGCTGTGTGCCCTGTAAAGCTGTGACCGGGGAGATAGCCGTTGCCGATTGGGAACGTGATGAGGACGGTGCCATCTGGGGCGATTATGTGCTCGGTGAACAATCGGCCTTTTCCGATGAAGCCTTTACACTCAATGCCTTCTGCGACAGCAGAACAGTGGAGAGAGCCTCCCTGATGCGCAGCGAGTTGTACTCCATCCTGGAGAAAGACATATCGAACAATGTCATCACCGGAACAACCGCGGCCCTTGCCGATCTCCTCGAACAGTATGCCCTGAGAGGTATTGTGCCGATACAATCCCGCGAAAAATCGGTTATTGTACGCATACGGCTTGCACGTAAAGCTTTCCGTGATGAAAAAGACGCGATTGCCAGCCAGGAGGACAAGAATGAGAAGGCACTGATGCCCCTGTCGGCAATGACAGTATTAAATCCCGACACGAGTAAAAGCTCCTCTAAAAAATATAACCGGTATGACGGAATTCCGGCAAACAGCTCTTTCGATAAGGTCAACCTTGCGGAGTATGCTCTCGACTCGGACAAGGTCGATCATTTTCAGCTCTTTCTCTATCTCTGGGAGGACAATCCCTTTGAGCGGGGAGGCCTCGACATACAATCTCCCCTCCTGCCGGTGAATCATGCTCCTGCCCCTTCGAATATCTTTCATTTACCTACATACCCCAAAAAAGCGAAAAAGCCTTCAATCGATATATCGGTAAACCGGGCTGCCTCATTGCAGAAGAGCCGGCAAAACGTTAACAAGATATTTCTCTCCGGGCCCGGCGCTGCTGCGATCAGCCTCGCCTCTGCAATTAACCTGATGTTTCATTTGAACCTTCATATCTCAATATATCCGTGGCGAATACCATGTTACGAGGGAGCTATATCATGAAGAGATCCGGCCGATTCCCCCTTCAGCTCAGAAATGTTCTGATTACAGCGCTCGTCGCATCATTCCTCTTGCTGCCGGTGAAGGGGAAGATGTTCGGCGATATACGGTTCAAGAGCTTCAACGACGACCGGGATCGCCTGGAGAACTATATCGAGCGGGGGAAGGATGCTTCCGAGATGGCGGAGTGGGACGCCATTGTGCAGGGCGGCAGGGAGGCGATGGAGGCCGAGTGGGAGCGGGACGCCGGCTTTAAGATTGACCGGATCATCCGCGAGGAGGGGGACACTCCCGGGCTGCGGGTGCAGCTTGAGCGGGAGAAGGAGGAAGCCTTTGCACAATGGGAGCGGGCGATCGACGCGAAGATTGCCGAGGAGGCGGGTCAGTGGTATGCCCGGCGGCAGAACATTCTCTACGGGAGCTTTGATATAGACAGGTTTCGCAGCGCCCTTCAGGAGACCGCGAACATCGATCCGGATCTGACTTCACAGGAGAAGATAGACGAGTGGGATCTGATAATCTATGCCGCGGTGGGGAGCATCACCGCCGACTGGGAGGATTCCCTCGATACGACCCTGGCCCGGCTCAGGGAGCGGGCCGGCGACCTCACGGGAGCGAGGCGCGAAGCCTTTCTGCGGGAGGCGGACCGGATTGAGGAGGAGCTTCGCGACCGGTTCCGCCTCGAGGGGAATCAATTCGTTTGGAGGGAGCGGAACCGCTACGTGACCGACCTCCTGCTCGACGGCGATTCACTCAGGCGGATTAGCGAGGAGAAGAGCGCCGGCGCGATAACCGACCGGATACTTTCCGATACTATTGAAGATATAAAGGAGGAAGAGGATAAGATACTCAAAAGAGATGCCGATGTGCCCGGGGAGCCGGGTGCGATAGACTTCTCGAAGATCGGTGCGAACTGGGAGGAGGAGATACGGCGGCTGGTGGAGCGGGGCCTTGAGAAGTGGAAGCAGGCCCAGGAGAAGCTCTATGAGGCGATGCGGGAGTGGAAGGAGGATGCGGAGAAGGCCTACGAAGAGGGGAACAGAATCTGGCAGGAGGCCTATGACCGTCTCGTAAAGGCGCGTGAGGAGTGGCAGGATAATATTCGGGAAGAGATAGACAGGGGGCTTTCCGAATGGCGGGAGAAGGAAGCCGGGCTGGAGGACAATATCGCCCGATCCCGGCAGGATCTCGTTAATTACCTGACCGTTCAGCAGGAGCAGTGGCAGACCAGCTCTCAGGGATTGAGGGAGATGGCGGTCAATGCGAGTAACGCCCATGCGCTGGCCTCTGAAAATATTGTATGGCTCGAAAGTGAGATGATACCCAAGTATCAGAGTATCGGATACTATTATGCGGGACTGAGCAATTATAATTTTTCCAGCGACTGGGGTTCTATTGATCAGGTCAGGGAATTAATACTGAATGCAGTCAAGCATGACTCGCGGCGATATGCATTTCTCTCACGGTTGGAATCCCGTGACGGCCTTTTCGGATTTTACAAGGACTGGGGTTCTTCTTTTAATTTATTTGATCCTATGCGTTGGAGAGGTCCATTTGTTCGTCCGAGCAGGCATTACGATGCCCTGGTGATAGAGAATTTCAATATTACTCCTGTTGCCAGCAACACGTATAATAGCAGTACCGATACCGTTACGGAATACTATACAGTTTACCTGTCAATGGGATACATGTACTGGAATGACAATCCGGGAAAAGGCTCACTCACCAATGAAACACAGACCGTTCACTTTACCAATACCATAAATGCGAGCACTCCCGACAGCAGGAAGTCGCGATTTTATTACTACGCCACCGAAAATGATAGCTGGCGGGATACCGGTACCGGTCTGTATAACCTGATGGCCGATGTTGAGTATGACATTCATAACCGGAATATGCTGGGGGAGGAGGGAGGACCCGGATATCTCAGAAACTCGGAAGGGACCTACGGCCTGAAATATCTCTCCAACGGCAAACTTGAAAGCGATCCGTATCTTATGACGGCTGCAGAATATAGCTATGAGCTGGTCAGGAGAGAGCTGGAGTACCGCGAACAGCGGCTTCGGATTGCAGAGGCGGTGATGATGTACGCGCACCCTTCTGAATATGAAGATAACGAATTCGCTCCGGGGGGAAAGCGTGAGGATGCGGAAACGACGGAACGGAGAAGGCTTGATGCAGAAACGGAAATGAACCGGGCAAAGGCGCTGTATGAAACGAGCCTGAATGAAGTGGCAGGAATAGTCGATCAGCTCAATCAGCAAAAAACCGTTATCGCGAACCTTATCGGTCAGCTTGCCGCCAAGCAGGATGAGCTGAATCAGGCATGGGAAACGTATAACGGCATTAAGGAGCAGGTTCTCAGCGCGGAAAACAGCGGGAGCGCAGCTCCCTCGCTTCTTGCCGATTTGAAGACGAAACGGGACAGTTACAATCAGGTACAGTCGGAATACAACGCAATCAAGAGCTCCCTGGATCAGGCACAGATGGATTATAACACGATAAATAACACTTACGTAAACCAGATGAATACAATATCCGAGCTTTACCAAAGATACCAGGATTCGGAATTCGATTATGAGCGTGCCTGTGCAGTATGGGAATATGCAAGTACGTCATATCTGAAAGATACATTCGCACATGATTCCGATCTGGGGACCGGACAAGTACCGGGATCGGATGAGACAGTGGACTACGACACCATTCAGGTTCCGGATGCACGGGAAAATTATCAGAGGATGCTGAGTAATTATGAGGATGTCAGGATACTATTTCTCGATGCCGAGAATTTTTATCAAAATCAGGAGACCGTCGAGCTTCTGTCGATGGACAATACTTATTCGACATTACGGGACGATTTTGAAAATGCAACTATTGCCTATATGAACAATCCGACAGAAGAAACTTTGAATGCCCGGAACAGCGCGGTTGCGATATTCCAATCATACTGCAACGACACAATATTTATTGGAGTTCATGATGGTACGGTCATCCTCCGCGATCAGGAACAGCTTTACTCTGAGCTCCTCCAGATTGCGAGAGATGCGAATTCCCATGAAGCTTATAATCTGCTTATTTCCGAGCTGGTGAGCGATGGAAATGGTACCGCTATTGAAGAACAGGTTGTGAACAGCATTGTTCAGCAGAACCTGACGTTTAACCAGCAGACATTGGAACAGCAGCGGAATACTTTCAGTGAGCGGAAAAATCGGTGGATCGAGGTTGTCGGTTACATTATGAATCGCGGGGAGCGGGACTGGACAAACAACCTGAATTCATTTGCGAACCGGTGGCAGAAATGGAAAAGCGAGATGCAACAGCGGATAGAAGAAGGCGGGAAGGAGTGGAGCGCCGTTATCAAGGATTTCAATACAAGAATGGTGAACTGGCAGAAGCAGGTTTCAGTTTCCGCTTCTGATGAGAGCTCGGAGAAGATTATTGTAGAGATAACTGAAAAGGTTGATAATTACCTGAAACAGCTTAACAGAAGTCTGCCGGAAGGGGTGAAGCTTGATATCGATGTCGGCAGTATTATCGGCACATCGCTCTCTTCGCAGCCGGCAGGAATCGGCATATTGACTGATTCCATGAAATGGGTAGATACCACAGCCGGACTCAGCGATATCCTTAACCTCGGCGCGACATACGGTAATACGGACCGTTATCGGGAGAAAATGGCAGACTTCCAGAACAACCTCGAAAAGATGCAGATTGTCAAAATGACCGAGGGCGTCTACGTTACGTTCCAGGAGATACTTGCCAATTTCGAGAAACAGCTTGCAGAGGCGAATAAAAATGTCTATAATCAGGTAAAGACCGATTTACGGGACGAGTTCGATGCTCCCTTCAAGCGGATGCGATTGATGTGGAAGCTGCGATATATCGCTGATTACACGGCCGCAAAAGGGGAAGAGAAGGAGGACTATTATATCCCCGATTATCAGAACTTCCGGAACAGGACGGTTTTGATAAAGCCGATTAAGGGGCTCGGTAGCGAGATTGACTTTGAAAATCCCTACTCCTATCAGAATCTCGATGTGCAGGATTTACAGGTTTACGTCAAGCTCGAGGAGGAGCACCTGAACCGCGAGATTGAAAACGTCTTTGCAGAGAATGGCCTCTTCCAGACTCATGTGACCGGCGAATTTGAGCGGTTGGCCGATGATTTCAGCAATGCCTACAGAAAGTACATGGAGGGGAAGGCCAAGAAGAAGGGAGGACGTTTCAACGCCCCCATCGCATCTGGCCTTCCCAGCCCGCGGGTGATCGCCCAGGTGGGGGCGAGTATCGCCCTGACGGCGACGGGGAATCCCTGGGCGGCATTTGCGCTCAACAGCGCCATGACGGCATACGATGTTCAGCAGAGGACGCTCGACTGGGAGCATGCGGCGGTGCAGACAGGTGTCAGCTTCGCGTCCTCCTATATGGGGGGCCTCGGATATGTCACCGCATCGCAGTCGATATATATTGCGGCATCGGGAATAGAATATAAAGAGGACGGCGACCTCGGCTGGAGCAATGAGAATCTTCAGGAAGGGATTAAGGCCGGGGCGGTGAGCATCGCGCTGTCAGGCGCCTTCAGCGCTCATAGCAATGGATGGCTGGATGCGGGCTTGACAGCCGGCAAGAGAGGCTTTATAATGTCGGGACTGGAGACTGACGGCGAATGGTATGAGCTCGGCTTCGATAACGATCACTGGTCTGAACATCTTACGGCGGGAATGGCAGCAGGAGTGACGGCATCCACCATGTACCTGATAGGGGATGCTGCCGGCTGGAACAAGGCTCAGCTGGACGCTGAGGGGAAGCCGATTACCGGAGCGCGAGATCCCTTCGATCCGAACATCTTCATGCATGGCTACACGGAACGGGCGATGAGCGGATTGCTGAACAGCAGCATGATGACACTGGGCTATAACCTGCGAGACGGCGAGGGATTCAGAAACGACTACAGCGATATCAACTGGAGCTCCATGCTCTATACCCATCAGGACCTGGCCGGAACAATTGGATTGAAGGCTGCTTATGAGACGAATGATTATCTGAAGAGATATGAGGAGAGCAGAGCTGCGGATGAGAGAGACAGGGCGAAGAATGATCCGCTGAATAAGGCTGATGAGCTCCTCGGCGGCATTCTTCTGAGCCTGCGAAGAGGAGCCGAGGATGTTGAGGGGATATATGAGAGCATCAGGAGCGGCGCAGGGGATCTCTTTGAGTCTGCGGTGAATTACATATCCCACGGCGAATTTGTGAGTGACAGGGAGATGGCCGTCGCAGCAGCAATGGACGAGATGAGAGGAGTGTACGGGAAGTATCATGAGATGGTCGATCTGCAACAGTCCCGGGATATGTGGAATGCCGGCGTGATGGATCTGATGATCGGGATAAACAGGGGACAGATAAAGGGAGTCAATTACAGCTTCACCGGTGACGGCGGCATCGCTCTCTATGCGACCTCGAATCAGCCGGTGCAGTCGGCGATAAGGCATTTCAGCATATACGACCTCAATGCGGCATCGACCTTCGGTAAGACGGGCGGCTATAAAGATTCGGCCCTGAAGAGGAATATGAGGGAATTGACCGAAAAGCTGGGAGCATCGGCGAAGGAGATTCAGGAGCTCTACGATGCGGGGATGCTGCCCGACAGTGTCGCCAATGCGATAGCTCTTACAGCCGTGGAGGGGATGAGCGATTCCGAGCTGAACAGGTTTATGAAGTCTTACACTGTCGCCGCCGGATTGAGCAGTGGATACATTCAGCAGAGAAACGGTGGGTATTATAACAATGCAGGCCGGAGGGTTGCTGGAGAGTGGAGGGATCAGGATACTTCATATATTATGCCTGAAATTGTTGTCACTGCTCAAAGACCCGGAATAGATAATCCGTTTTATGATCCTCAGCTTTCAGGTGAGCTCCGATTTGCCGGTGATGTACTGGAATACAGCGCAATGGCAATGACGGCTCTTTATCCGGGATTAGCGGCCGGCTCAATCTTGTCAGCGCCGGCTTATAGAATCGCAAATTTTATGCTTACCAGTCCCATTGCACGCGATGCGGCTTTTGCCGGTGCGATCGGCGCGATGTCTTACCTCGCGAGCACGCCCGAAAGTAAGTGGAATTTGAATGATCTTTCAATCGCAACGGGAACGCATTTATTAACCGGCGGACTGCTCAGCCCAATGACTGGAAGATACGCGTATCAATATGAAATGAGTGATGCAAAGAGATTTCTAGGTGGGCTTTTTGTAGGATCAACTTTTGAGATGTTAAATCAAGTCGCAATAGGCGGAGTTAAAAATTTTAATCCACCAGCTGCATTATGGACCGGTGCGATGTATGGTTTAGGGAATATGACTGCTGGATGGCTGACTGATGGGAGATTACGGGATGGAAAGCCATATTCGTATTTTTGGACCAGCGGATTAGCCAATACAGGAAGATTTATACCATCTGTTGTCGGAAGCTGGGGATTTAGTCAATCAGATTATTTCTACTTCTTGAAAAACAAAAAGCAAAATAATGGAAAATAAGATAGAAAATGTTAAAATATATAAACCGAAACATGTGAGGAATCCTTATATCGGAACTATATGGTTTGGTACTGGAATATTTGGAGTATTATATATATTAATTGCAGGCTATTCTGTAATGTCATTTGAAAAATATTTATGGGCTTTAATTATCGGTATACCGGGCTCGCTTTTTTTTTCCTATCTAATATACGGAACCTTTGCTTACAGCTTTTATATAACACTAACTGATGAAAATATTATTGGGAAGAATTCTTTTAAAATTAAGGTTAGTGAAATTAGGTTTAAGGATATTATAGAAATTTTTGGAAAGGGTAAAAGCTTCAACATTAAAATCAGAGATACACATGGGAAATCAATGATTATGAATACAGTAATAGATAATATAGAAGAGCTGCTGAATACAATAATCAGTAAGGCAATAAATTGTAAAAGGATTGATTTGCGTTATATACATAATATAAGATATTCAGGTATTACTGTTTATGAAAGAGGTTTGCAAAAGAAAATGGGGGTATGATATATGAAAGAGAAAGTAAAAGATCCAAAAACAGATTCACAACTACCCCTCCCCGAAATCTACACCAACACCGTCCCGCACTTTTTTTTATATATTTATTTGAGGTTTTAAATGTATTATGTATATTTATTGAAGAGTGAAATACAAGATTACATATATATTGGCAGTACTCCTGATTTAGATAGACGAATGAAAATCCATAATCAAGGAAAAGTTAAATCGACCAAGCATTATATTCCATTAAAGCTAATTTACTACGAGGCATATTCATATAAAGATGATGCAATAACAAGAGAAAGAAACTTGAAGCATTATGGGAATTCATTGTCGCATTTGAAAAAAAGATTGAAGTATTCATTGAATGCTTAAAAAAAGTGCGGGGTAAATATAAGGATGAGCCCACAATTTGCCAAAGAATTCGCCAGGATCATATCCGAGAATGTGAAGCTTTACGAGGAGAACATGGGAAGCATAGTGCTGCCTGAGCCTGTTGGCAGGGAACAGTGAGTTTTCTTACAATAAAATTTACCTGCCTTTTTTTGCATTAAGAAATATAAAGATTCAGTCTTAATCCCCATCGCATCCGGCCTTCCCGGCCCGGGGGTCGTCATACAGGTGGGGGGAAGCATTGCTCTTAATGGGACGCTGGGTTCCCTGGCTCGCCTTCGCGCTCAACAGCGTCATGACCGCCTATGATGTTCAGCAGGGCCCCTTTTGCCAACATAGTTGTCGCTTTCTTTATGTAATTCAAAACCTCACATACTGCACAAAATCCTCTTTCATATAGTTTCCGTGTACATCTTTCGCTCCCTTTGAGCCGCCTTTGACTGTTATTCTATAGGTGTTTCCTGCCTGCACGCCTTCCAGATCGAATTCATAGACGCGCAATAGGGCCGGCGCTATGTTCGGCCAGTCGGGCTCCACCATGTATGCCGGTCCGGCAGTACCGATAACGCGCTCTATCGTTACGGTTACCGTCTCGGGATCCATAACCGCTGAGAATATAATGTGCACATTCGTATAGGGATCTGCCCAGGAAAGTGTTTCGGTACTCCCCAACGTCCAGTAATCCTGACTTGCATCGGGATCCGAGGGGGGATAATCCCAGCCGTCGGTATCGTAATTCGGATCCGTTATGTATTCCACTGTGGGGCGGAGAGAGTTGACACTGTTGGTGAAATAGTGGAACACGTATTCCCGGTCGAGCGCATTGTTTTGCACGTCTGAAATGATTGTTTCAATAGTCAGCGTATAATTTGACTCGCTGTTCATTGGCGCATTGAACATCAGTGTTGCCACTGTGTCCGTCGGATTTGCCTGAATAGAGAAGTCGCAGCCTGGTGTGATAGTGATGGCATCGTACATGGTATTCCTCAGCACCGGTTCGCTGAAGGTAATGAGGATGTTATTCTGCTTCTCTATGGCGTAGTTGATTGAGCCCTCCTGCCAGGGATCATTGAGCGTGTATCCGGCCGGTGCCGTTCCTTCGGGGTTCTGGCGCACCGTTTGAACCGTGGGCTTTATGAAATCGTCGCCCACGGTGAAGCTGAATTTCTGCTGATCCCGGAGAGCGTTTCCGTTTACGTCCTTCAGGCTCTCGCTGAGAGTAACGGTGTAAGTGGTTCCGTAGCTCAGGTCGTAGAGCGGGTCGAAGGTGATGACAGTACAAGTGCCGTTCCAGGAGTAGGTTCCCTGTACGGCAGGGGTTATCGTTATGCCGTCGTAAATCGTGTCGATATCCATGGCCTCGGAAAAAGTAATAATTATGCTGGCATCGGGAAGGATTCCCGTTGCGTCGTTGGCCGGAGTGTTGGCAATCACCGTCGGAGGATTCAGGTCGGTATTCACATAAAACACCGTGGTATGGGTCTCCTCGAGGTCGTTCCCATCTTTATCCTCGGCTTCGGATGTAATTATTATCGTATACATCTGGGCATCGGTCAGGGAATTTTTCGGCTCAAAGGTCATCCTTTTATCGCCGTTGGACCATCTGAAGTATCCGTCGACATTACCGGAAGCGGATGAAAGGCTGAATGACTCGTTTGTCTTGATCGTGTCCATGCTCTTGCTGAAGCTCACTTCCACAATCACATTGCTCGCCACATCGGTCATGAAATTCGACGGATAGATTGAAATGACTTTCGGGCGGTCGAAGCCCATCTTCTCATCGATGTAGCTACATTCACTGAATACCATATTCGCGATTAAGAACAGCATCACGATGATAGTTTTTTTCGTTTTCATTGTTAAGCTCCTCTTCTGGGTTCGTACGCATTGCTGAGACAATGAACTCGCGGTAAATCTCATAAATCTACTGTCGTATATCTGTAACCTCATGGCCTTTTCGACTGACATGCTACTCCCTGAGCTCGAAGCTGAACATTTCCCGCATCGGATTGCCCTTTTCATCCCTAACGCCATACTCCCCGCCATTTATGATGAGACGGAACAGTGCCCTAACACCGGCATCCAGGTCATTCGAAAGACCGTCAAGCGCCACTCGTAAGATGCTGTTCCCGGCAAGCCAGGTGATGTCGGTGATCGATGGATTAAAACTCGGATCGAATCCTTCAATGGTGATGTTATCGTAGATGCTGAAAGTATCCATTGCAACCGGTCCGTTTTCGTTGATAAAGGCAATCTGAAAGTAATAGGCATGCTCTCCCACAGGTCCCATTTCAATGGATACAGGCCATGGTGGAGTCGTAGTGAAGAGGAGCGCATATACGCTATCGTCGCTCGAGCCCTGTACGTCTCCAACCTGTATGTATTTGGAATCATTGGCGCTGGTTTTGAATCTCACGACGTATGCATCCTGAAGGGTGAGCCCGTTTGCATCTTCTGCGGTCGTGGCAATTCGCAGGGTATGGAGTGTTTCGGTGCCCATGGGGCTTTCCGGAGAGAAGGTCATGACATCGCGTCCGGCATTCCAGGTGAGAGTGCCGCCTATGGACGGGGTTATTGAAAAGGCCGATTCCGTGGCGTTGATATTCATCGCCTCTGAAAAGTAGACCGCAATATCGGCAAATTTGCTGATATCGATGTTGGTAATTTCGGGATCCCAGTATGGCGGAACCGGGGCTCCCGAGACATTGACACCGGTGATGGTCGGGTAGATGAAATCGCTGCCGGTGATGAAGATTACCCTGCAGGTGCTCCCGAGCGTGTTTCCCGAAGCATCTTCGGCGCCCGTTGATACGGTGACCGTGTACTGGACGCCGAGAGCGAGATCGGTCGAGAGCACGTAGGTCATCTGCGTGCTCCCGGCATTCCAGGTGAAGTATCCGGAAACGCCCGGGCTGATGCTGAAGGCGCTCTCGGTTTTTATATGGTTCATCGCTTCCGAGAAATTGATGACGATATTCTGATCGACCGGCACACCGGTTGTGCCTCCGGGAGTATATACCGGAACCGATGAGACCACCGACGGCTTCTGCAGATCGTCGCCCACGTAAAATTCGGAGAGAAAATCCATCTCCATTTTGTTGCCGTGCCTGTCCTCGATGGTTCGCGGTATTTCAATGATGTACCGTGATCCGATATCAAGCCCGTACCGCGGTGTATAGGTGAACTTTTTGCCGCTGTTCCAGGTAACGGTCCCCTCGACGGTTCCCGAATCTCCGCTCAGCGTGAACTGTTTCTCAATATCAGACTTCTTCACGTTGTTGTTGAATTCAACAACAACGCTTTCACCGGTGCTCACACCGTACTGATGATTGGAGGGATAACAGGATTCGACCTTCAGTGTTTCAAAATTCGTCAAATGCTCGCATCCGGCCGCTATCAGTAATGATAGAATTATTGGGACGGTTCTTTTTCGTTTCATGATGCATGCTCCCTGCAGCTATGATGTTTTCCGGAGAGTCACGGAGACCCGGGGAACCATTCCCTGATCATGTTTCATGTTTGAGCCCCGGCTTGTTGCAAACCGGTTTCCCCGGGGTGACTTTTAATGTAAAGCCATTGGATTCCGTAACAGGATCTATCATACACATCCTTTATAGTATCTTTTTCTCGGTTTCTCCGCCGTTGAAATATGTCCCATAGATCATAGAGCAGACCATCGGAACGATGATCAGGGTCAGCGCCGTTGAAAACAGAAGGCCGCTGATAACGGTGAGTGACAACGGACGCCACAGATTGCTCCCCTCGCCGCCCTTGATGAGCATCGGGAACAGTCCCAGCACGGTCGTTATTGTGGTTATCAGTACCGGCCTGAATCGCCTGAGGCAGGTCGACCTGATGTATCCGGCGATGTTGTCGGCGGTCATCTCGCCTGTTTTGAATCCCCGGTTTACCGCATTGACCAGAATGATGCCGTTATTGACAACGATCCCCGCGAGCACGATGAGGCCGATATACACCGAGATGTTGAGGGAGGACCCGGTGATAAAGAGCGTCAGTATCACTCCGATCAGGGCAAGCGGCACGGTGATCATGATTATCAGCGGGATCTTCAGCGACTCGAAGAGAGATGCCAGTATCATATACACGAATATCACCGCAAAGGAAATGGAGACCATCATCGATCTGCGGTTCTCCTTCATCTTTTTCAGATTCTCATCGAACTCGTAGGTGTACTCCTCGGGGAAGGTCAGAGCGCTCAGGGCCTCTGCTATTTTTCTTTCCGCCTCATCAAAGGAGAGCGTGCCGAGCTTTGCCGTAACGGTTACGCAGCGGCGCCCGTTTTTTCTCCAGATCTTTGTTGGCGCTGTCCGTTCCTCAACCGTGACTATCTCTTTCACCGGTATGAGGCTGCCCGATTCGCTCTTAATCGAATAGTTGAGTATGCTGTCAATGGAAGCCCGCTGTTCCTTGAGATACCGCATGCGCACGTCGACTTCACGGTCATGGTCGATGAACTTGGTCACCACCGGACCGAATACGGCGCTGCGGAAGAAACTGGTTGCCTGCTGCGCCGATACCATTGATACTTCCGATTTGCTCCTGTCCACTGAGAGGACATATTCCGGGCGCCCTTCGCGGAAACGGAGCACACAGTCTTCAATTCCCGGGAGCGCGCCGATGCTGCGCGCCGCACCTCTGGCGAGTTTTCTCAGCTCGTCGTTTTCATTGCCGATAAAGGTTATGTTGAGCTCACGGGCAGCAACCTCATCTGCCTCGGTGAGAAAGACAAATCCGCCGTATTTTCTGAGAATATCGCCGAGCTCTCTTTTCAGCCTGTTCTTGACTTCCCGCTCATCCTTTATGGAACGGTATTCGTCTTCCAATCGTATCGAAAGGGTTCCCCGCCATTTTTCCACTTTTGTGGATACTTTTTCAGCGATCTTCATCGACTGGATCTTCTTCTCGGCGCGGGATACGGCTTCGTCGGTGTAGGCGAGGGATGTTCCGGTCGGGAATTCAAGGTATACGTAGAATTCACCGGTGCTTGCCGGATCAACGAATTCACTTTTGATTTTCGTTATCGTGATTAGGGACAGGAAAAAAAGTGCGCCGATTATCATGAATACTCTTTTCCTGTTGGCGAAAGCGTAATCGTATCCTCTCCCGTACCGGCTCTTCAGCTCCCTTTCCATGTCGTCGAATTTATTCAGTATGAAATCGATACGGGGCTTTATTTTTTTGTACAATGCGAAATGAACAGCGGGACCTTCCTTTCTTTCGGCAATGGCGGAGAAGATGGTCGGTATCAGTATGACTGCCACTGCCAGAGAGATAATGAGTGCGGAGGATACGGTAAAGGCAAGCTCGCCATACAGTCTCCTCGTGATGACGGTGCCGAAGACAACGGGCAGAAACACAACAATGGTCGTGAAGGTCGAGGAGATAATTGCGTTCTTGACATGCGAAACGCCGTTGCATATCGACCGGTTGTTCAGCTCCTTTTCGCTGAATATCGAATCGGTGATGACAATACCGTTGTCCACAATCATACCGATACCGAGCGCAAGGCCGCTCAGGCTCATAACATTGAGATTCAGTTGCAAAAAATACATGCACAGAAAAACGATAATGATCGAGACCGGCATGGAGAGCCCGATGGTGAGGACAATGTTGAACCGTTTGATGAACAGATAGAGTATTAGAATAACGATAACGATTCCCCACAGGCACGATGATACGACGTTGTCGATGGCAGCAGTAATGTAGGTTCCCTGATTATACACGATTCTCGTTTTACAGTTCTTCTGTGAATTGAGCAGCTTTACCGCTTCGCTGCATACACTCAGGGTGTTGGCATCACCGGCCTTTTGCACATAGATGGTAACCCTTTCCTTCCCGTCCAGGCGGGCAATATCCTCTCGTTCACGAAACGACGGAACGACTTCTGCGAAGTCATAGATCTTCACGAGCGAACCCTGTTGTGTCAGAGCTACTGCCGTATCCGATATCTCCGATATGCTTCTGTACCGGCATGAGGTGTACACAACGTATTCCCTGTTTCCGCAGGGGAGGAGGCCGCCCGGCAGGGCAGTGTTGCTCCCCTGAATAATCGGAAAGATATCTTCGAAGGAAAGAGATCGGGCCTCGAACCTGCCCCGGTCGATATTGATGTGTATTTCCCGGTGCAGGCCGCCTGCGATGTTTATCTCCGAGACTCCCTCTATTCTCTGGAGGAGCGGTTTTATATTTCTTTCGGCAATCTCTCGTATTTCGACCGGGGATGCGCCTTTGCGTTCCATTGAGGCAATAAGTACGGGTCGGTCAGAAGGATCGTACCGGAATATCACCGGTTCCTGCACCTCCCGGGGGAACCATCCCCGGATGAGCCCGATCTTCTCCCGTACCTTGAGCGCCGCGATCCTGATGTCGGTATTGATCTGGAAGTTGATATTGATTCTTGATTTCCCCTCCTCCGACACGGAATCAATCGTTTCGATATCGCTGATGGTTTTTATGATTTTCTCGACCGGCCTGGTTATGAGGGTCTCGATCTTCTCCGGTGCGACGCCGGGGTACTCGATGATAACTGAAATGCCCGGATAACCGGTCTGTGGCATGAGTGATACCGGCAGCCTGCCAAGACCAATGATCCCGAAGAGCGCCAGGCCGCCGAAGAGCATGTATGCTGTGATTCTGTTTTCTAAAAAGTATTTCATCATTTCAGAATACAACTCGCTGCTGAATGTTGAGAACGCTGGGAAATGGATCTATGGGCACCTCCCGAAACCGGTATTTACATTGTTCGCCCAGTGGTACATGTCGGTTTTATGCATTGTCCCCACAGCGGCACGACGTCTCGCATGCCAGCCTGCACGGGATGTGCGAAAAAACCTTAACACGGGGACATCATATTAATAGTTTTAAGAAGCCCCTTTATGGTTATAACTCTGCGTTCCCTGTTCCCCGGTGATTGTAACGATCACTTGATATTTCCCTATTCAGGTGCTTTCACCTCGTCAAGTTCCCTGTGAACCATGGCATAGACCGTGGGAATAAACACCAGAGTCAGCAGGGTAGAAAGTGTAAGTCCGCCGATAACCGCAATGGCCATCGGCTGCTGCAGCTCGACTCCCTGACCGATCCCCAGGGCGATGGGGAAGAGCGCGAAGATGGTGGTGGCCGTTGTCATGAGTATAGGTTTGAGCCGCCGTTCTCCGGCGCTTATGATTGCCTCTTCGATTCTTTTACCGGCAGACCGCTCCCGATCGATATAGTCAAAGAGCACAATTGCGTTATTCACCACCACGCCGGCGAGCATGATGATGCCGATACCGGAATTGATGTTGAGCGTCCTGCCGGTGATGAAGAGCGCTCCGGATATGCCCAGGGCGGTTACCGGTATGCTGAGCATGATTATCAGGGGATTCCTGAATGACTGGAACTGCGCTGCAAGCAGCATATATATCAGCACAACGGCGAGGAGGAGGGCAAACCGCATTTCACGGAATGTCTTTGCTATCTCATCCTTTTCTCCCACGATTTTTGCTTCGTAGCCCTCGCGTATTTTCAGGGTATCAATACTGTCTTCGACGTCGCCGAATATGGCATCCCTGCTTCCGCGGATGTCCGCGGTAATCCGGTTAACTCTGCTCTGCTCACTCCTGATGATCTTGCTGGCGCCGAAGCCCTCATTGATAATACTGAATTTTTGTATCGGGACAGGCGCTCCCGTTTCGGTTTTCACCAGTATTCTATACAGGGAATCCTTCTCCGTCCTGTCCTCCTCGCGAAGCCGCACCCTGATGTCAATCTCATCATCCTTCTCCCTGAGCCTGGTAACCGCCTCCCCGTGTACGGCTGCCCTGATGGTAGAGGCAACATCGGCGATACTCACGCCCAGCGATGCCATCTTGTTCCGGTCCATCTCGACCTTCAGCTCCGGATCCCCTTTATCGAGAATTGACGAGATATTGTATACGCCCGCGACTCTGTATATCTTTTTCTTGATCGTTTCCCCGAGAGACGAGAGATACTCCTTATCCCTGCCGTAGATCTCGATGGTGAGCGGCTTCTCGGTTCTGGAGAAAACAGCCGCAACCACATTCTCCCATATCCGGTATTCGGCCGTTATCTCCTCGCCGAAGCGGATTTCCCTTTTCAGCGAGTCGACGATTTCCCCTATGTTCTCGCTGCGATCGTCTTTTAAGATAACCGTGAGCAGAATGTTATGGGTACGTCTCCCCGATGTCCTCTCGGCGATATTCTCTTCCGGGTCGGATCCGATCTTCGAATACACGTACCGCACGTAAGATTTCTTTAAAAGGAACTGCTCCACCTTCATCGATAGTGCTGAGCTTTCCTTCAGCGACGTGCCCTTCGGCGCTTCGATATCGATGGAAAATTCCCCCGGGTCCACCCGGGGCATCAGCTCAGTGTCGATAGCCAGGAAGAGCACGGTGCCGAAAATACAAACAGCGATTCCCATAATCAGGACGGGACGTTTATTCGAAAGGGAGTACCTGATGAGGAGATTGTATATTCGAAGAGAGCCTGCCATTACGGTATCGGAGAGGCGGAATGCCTTTTCCTGTAGCGATTTCAGTTTCCCGGAAATTCCTCCGTGAGGAACGCTGACCGTGGAGAGCATCGGCATCAGCAGAAGGGAGGAGACCAGTGAACAGATAAGCGCGAAGGATATGGTCAGGGCGAGCTCTCCGAAAACCGCTCCGCTCAAGCCCGACAGAAAAACGATGGGGAGGAACACGACAATGGTCGTGAGTGTGGAAGCGATAACCGCGGTTTTGACCTCCTCTGTTCCCGCGACGATACGAAGCACCGGATCGGGTGATTTGTCTTTTCTATCAGCGCTTTCACGCTTTCTTTTTATCGATTCCAGTACAACGATGCCCGCGTCCACCATCATTCCCACGCCGAGGGCGAGGCCACCGAGCGACATGGTATTGATGGAGACTCCCTTGAAATACATCAGCGCGATGGTGCCGAGAATGGAAACCGGTATGGAGCTGGCGATGATTACCGGAGAGCGTACCTCTTTCAGAAAAAACCAGAGCACCAGAATGGCGATAATGCCGCCGATAATGGCCGAGTTGAAAACATTGCTTATGGAGTTCCTGATAAATTTCGACTGGTCGTAGACCGTGCGTATGAGGAGCTCTCCGGAATACTTATCTTTCAGGGACGCTATCCGATCCTCAACCTGATTGCAGGTTTCTATGGTATTCTTGCCGGGCTCCTTTCGTATGAGAAGGCCAACCGATTCGTTGCCGTTGAGGCGGATGATACATTTCCTGTCCTTGTATCCGTCAGTTATGGTGCCAATATCATCAAGATAGATCGGTATGCCGTTTTCGTTCCTTCCCACTACCACCCTGTTGATTTCATTCAAAGCCTGGAACTCACCCACGGTCCGGACGATATACTCCCTGTTTCCCTTTTCTATGCTCCCCGCCGGGAAATTGTAGTTTGCCAGGTTGATGTTCTCCATCACCTCCCGGAGGGACAGGGCATGGGAGTATATTTTCGCGCTGTCCAGGTGTACGTTTATCTGTCTTCTGAAACCGCCGCTTATATCCACGGTCGCGACGCCGTCGATGCGTTCAAGGGAGGGGACCACCTCCTTTTCAATTCGCTTCCGTATTCGCCTGAAATCGCCGGTTTTGTTTACCAGTGAATATATCATGATGGGATCAGCCCTGGGATCGAGCTTGACCACAATGGATTTCTCCGTATCCTGGGGAAGCTGTCCCTTGATGATGTCAACCTTCTCCTTGGTTTCGACCAGTGCCATGTCCATGTTGACGTCCCAGTCGAAGCGGGCGGTGACCAGGCTCAGCCCCTCGATGGATTCCGAATAGACCGACACGACGCCGTTCACGGAGCTGACCGCTTCTTCTATGTGCTGAGTGACCAGCTGCTCGATCTCCGAAGGTGCCGCGTTCTCGTAGGCGGTAACCACCGTGAGCATCGGAAATTCGATGTCGGGCAGGAGTTGCAGCGGGAGCCTGTCAAGAGAGATGACTCCGAGGAGGCAGATGCCGATAAAAATCATCGATGTGGTCACTTTTCTTCGAACCAGTGTTTCGAGCATCGGGCGGTTACTTTTTTGTCTCCTCCTCGATTTTCATGCCGGGATACACCAGGTTGACTCCCCGGGCAATAATGATATCTCCCGGTTGAATGCCTTCGGCGATCTCAACGCAATTCTTGAATTCCGCGCCCAGCTTCACCTTTTGCTTGAATAATATGCCTTTCTTTACGATGTAGAGAAGACCGGCATCATCCTCCCTTGTAATCAGGGATGACAGGGGCACGGCTATTCTGTCCTCCAGTGTGCCGCACTGTATGCGGGCTCTCGCAAACATTCCGGGTAAAAGACGTTTTCCCGGGTTGTCCATAACGGCTTTTATTTCGATGGTCCTTGTCTTCTGATCGAGCACCGGTGTTATTCTCTCCACGCTGCCCTTGAAATTTTCATTGCCGATGGCATCAACCGTGAAAATTACTGACTGGCCGCTCTGTATCTTCTTTATCTCCTTCTCATTGACGTTCATGGCTATGAATATCCGGTCAATATTCACCAGCGTGGCGATTACCGAATCATCTTTTATCATCTCGCCCGCCTCCATGTTCTTCGATGCGATAACACCGTTAATGGGAGAGCGTATGTATGTCTCCTGGATGAGGATTTTCGTCGATTCTATGCTCTGCATGGCTTGATGTATCTTCGAACGGGTTGCTTCAAGCTCGGCTCGTTCAATCTTGGTGTTAATCTTCTTGATCAGCTCCATGCGCGTCTTTTTTGATTTGGGCACGGAATACCCTTCGGCGATGATGTCCTCGTCCCGGTATCCGACTTTCTGGATTTCAAGGTCAGATTGTGCCAGCATGTATCTGGTATACGAAGTCTTGTGCTGCGCCTTGAGCGATTCAAGATCGCTTTCGCTGACACCGCCTGCATTGAAGAGAATCCTCTTGTTCTTGAGAATCCTGTCCATGTTCTGGTAAGAGACCTTCTTATCTTCCAGGTCGGCCTTCGCCTTCTCAATGGTTTTCAGCTTGATTTCGATTGCTCTGAGCGCGTTTTCATACTTTGATCTGGTAAGCTCAAAGGTTTTCTGTGCTATATCCAGCTCCGCGAGCTGCTGCTTGAGCTGTATCTGCAGGGGGAGGCGTTCTACCTCCGCGATGAGCTGCCCCCTCGTTACTTTACTGCCTTCGCGAACGTATAATTTCTGCAATCTTCCGGTTACCTTTGACGATATGTTGATCTTCTCGTAGAAGATTATCTGTCCCATAACCTCGATCTCGTCCGTAATGTCACTCTTCTCAACGGTTAAGAGCTCGATGCCGGCGTTTTCAGTCAGGTTTTCATCCGTGCCGATGTCGAGGAGGTCAGGCTCTTCTGTATCCGTCGTGGCGCAGGAGTACCTTGTTAATGAGGTTATCGATAGAACAGCAAGAAGAAGAATGAGGACTGCCTTTTTCTTATGTGTGACGAGCGTTGCAATTATTGTATTAACTTTTTCATTCTTTTTTACTGAGGATGTTATCCTCCTGAGCAGGGTAGCCATTTTTATCACTTCCTTTGATTGGACTCAGGGTGTATTAATAAATACCCGGATAGTATCTTCTTTCACGGAGTAAGCGCTATTTCATCTTTGAGAGTTTTAAAAATCCTACATCGACGCCGAGCGCTGTCTCAAGAGTCGATGCGGTGGTCAGGTACCGGACAAGCGATTGCAAGTACGCAATTGCCGCTTCTCCGCGCTCTATCTCCTTTTTCATGAGGTCGTAGCGCCTCGATTCACCCATATTCGCCTTGAGCCGTTCAATAACTAGCTGCGCGTCATACAGCTCCAGCTGCTTTTTCGCGATTTCTATCATGGTCCACGAGTTCTTCAGGGCGGTATAGGCAGAGGTTACTTCGATTGAAATCTGCTGTTCGGTGTCTTTCCGCTTTTCGCGGGATCTGTCGAGCTCGATTTTGCTTTCGACGATGTTTCGCTTATACGGTAAATCATTCAGAATGGCTATGGAGCTGCTGTTCGAAAGCGTTCTGCTGTTTTTGTTATTGTCTTCATTGTAGCCGGAGCTCAACGAGCCGGTGTTTCCCCAGAGAGCGGCGGTAACTTTAAAGTTTATGCCCCAACCCTTTTCCCGTGGCATGAACGTGTCATCCGAGAGCGAGTAGTTGAGCCCTACGGAAAATTTCGGGAAGTAGTAGAGCTTGTTTATCAGGTACGTTCTTTTCTTTATTGCCAGGTCAACTCTGGAGCTTTCAATCTCCTTCCGGTTTTTAACGGCAAGGGCGGTGAGCATATCGATGTTATAGCTTTCATCAATCGGCTGTATGATGAAATCCCTTTCGATGTCGCCGGTGACTTCGATAACCTGCCGCCAGTCGATTTTGAGCATGATCTTGAAACGGTTCAAGACGAGGGTATAATCGTCCTTTGCCTTTTCAAGATTCAATTCCACCTCCTTGACCTTCGCCTCTATCTCCATTCGGTCGAACCTGGTGGCCTCTCCCAGCTCCAGCTCTTTGCTTATGAATTGAAGCTGCATGTTACCGTATTCGAGCGTCTTTTTGTGTATCCCTATGGAATCGCGCAGTTGCAGGATGTTGAAGTAGGCGCTCCGTATCTCGGTGACCAGGGTATTGACGGCCAGGCGGTAATCATTGCGGGCGAGAATCGCCCTGAGCTTTGCGACATCATATGAGAGGCTTCGCTTCCCGCCGTCAAAGAGAACCATTTCCGCATCGGCGCTTACCCTGTGCTGCCGCGTGTCAGCATCTCTCTTCACGGACTCTTCGGTCTGAAGGTATGAAAGCGAGAGCGTCGGGAAGTAGTCCCGCAGCCGCTCGATTATAGTGAGATCGTATACCTCGCGCTGGGCCTTTATTGCCCTGAGCTCGAAATTGTTGTTCATGGCAATGGCAATGGACGTTTCGAGGTTCAGACAGGCCTTGTCCGCAGAGACTGATCTGTGCCTGTTCGACGTTCTGTTGAATGAGGCATTTTTATTATCTTGAGCCTGAGAATAACTTCCCGCTGTCTGTAGAATCGATGAGATGATCACTAGAAAGAGGGGTAGCAATGAACTGATTATATTCCTGTATGTTACGCTCGATCTCTTCATTCACATCTGTAATGAGCATACATGAGATAACTCATTTGCGAATTCATTCGGTAAACCTGCTATCCAGCTTGTCTACAATCGTGGAAGCGATATTTATCATTGTCACGGCGCTCGATAGTGTTTCGGAGGAGAGGTATCTTCCCTGGCCGATCTTATCTCCGTTTCGATTGTAGAGCTGTAAGGTGATAAGCGTGCTCGTCTCCGTCTCAATCGAATCGCCGCAGCTTCTCTCTGACAGGACGCCCTGAATGAACAGATCCGATGCATTTTTCCGGATTAGTTCCGCAATCTGTGATTTTTGTAGCTTCAGTGTACTTATATCTGTATTGTTGCCCTCGGTTATAACAAGCAGATCGGCACGGTATCCCCGTTTGAAGAATTCAAAAACCAGGGCATCACGGAAATTTTTTGAAATGAAGGGAGCAAATTCGAGGTTCCGTTTCTCGAAAGAGCCGATAAGTATCCTTTTCGGTTTAGCGGAGAGCGTTCCGTCCTGTATGAATATATCAATATGCGTACAGGCGAGTAAAAGAAACAGAAGTATACATGCCGGCATGATAACTCTCTTCATCGCTCAACCTCCTTTTTTATAATAAGAAGGTTCCCTGTGCTGATATCCGCACACTCGGCAATGCGAAGTGCCCGTTCAATTTCATGCAGCGCTTTATCTTTCAATCCGAGCCGGTAGTAGAGTATGCTGAGATTTGCCCGCGTGTTCAGCAGTGTCTCCTCCTCCTGAAGCGCGGCCGTATATTCGAACAGCGCTTCCCTGTACTTCCTGTTCTTTTCGTATAACAGGGCCAGGAGATTCCGGGCGCCGATGTGATGGCTGTCCAGCTCGATCACCTTCTGTAATAACGAGACGGCTTCCGATTCCCCTTTCGCTATTTCATTCTTGTTTTCTTTTACCATGACCACCAGTGTTCTGGCCTTCCAGAAAAGTGAACCGGGGTGATCACTGTTTTCGGCGAGTATTGATGAGAGAATCTCAAGCGCTTCATCGAAGTTCTTTTGGAAGTAATATGTCTTTGCGAGCATCAGCCGGGCATTGATGAGAGACGGGTCGATTTCCGATGCCTCGGTAAAATACTTCTTTGCCGTATCGAGCTCCTGCTTGAAATATGCCTCCTTTCCTTTCAGGTAAAGCCTGTATGCTTTATTGGCATCGGCTTTACAGGAAATATATACCGTAAGTATTGCGATCATCGACAGGAATAGTTTCCGCATGGCATTCTCTCCTTGCTCTTATCCTGTTACTGCTTTCTGTAATGCGAGAGATTAAACCTGTGCCGTTTCAGAGATTGATAAAAAATACTGTTATAGTGTGATTCGATGAGCTTTCGAAAATAAAAATCTTTGCACTTTAGTTCAATTCTGGAGATCAATGTGATGTATAAGTAGTTGTAGAGATAATACGAATAAGGCATGCTGCAGAATTAAATTTTTTTTCAGGAAAAGATAAAAAACTGATATTTTTTTCCCCGAGGCGGGTTTGCCATAAACAGAGAAGGCCAGGATGTGAATCCTGGCCTTCTCTGTAATAGGGTTTATTGCTGTTAAGAATTAGAACCAGTACAGGGATACATAGACATTGATGAAGTTTGTATCATCAGGAGCATCGTCATCATTGTATGTCTGACGGGAATATTCGAGATGTATTCCGAGATTGGTGTTCCCGCAGAGCCCGAACTGATAACCGACTCCGATGAGGAAAGCCCAGCCGCCGTATGTTTCATCTTCGTCAACTCCGGGTGCATCCAGTTCCAAGGTAAGCGCACACAGGCCGATGCCGCCCTTGAGAGAAAGGCCCGCGCCTGCCGGGAAGAAGGTCGCGGCCAGGAGATAATTGGTGGTCTGTGCTGAAAAATCCCCGTCATACTCGTCGCTTTCCACGCTTTCTCGCAATGCCGAGATATCGAGCCCGAGGTGCAGATTCGGATTGAGAATCGCCCCGACGCCGAAGTTGAGTGTTATCGGGGTAGTCGCATCAGCGTCGTCCGCTCCATAATCTTCTGCGATATCTTCCAGCGAATCGCCCTCGTATTCGGCGCTGCCGCTTCCGAGGCCGAATCCGATATACCATGTGCTCTTCTGCTGTGCGTTCGAGAGTGAGACGAATGCGAATACAAACGCACAGGCGATAAGAATTACTAACACTCTTTTCATAGAGTACCCTCCATAGAACAGATGTTTTATGAGCAGATAATAACATATCTGCGCCGTAAGAGAGGCATCATCTCAGTTACGAGCGGGGACGCATTCGTCCATGACAACTTCCTCCGCTATTAAATTGCAAGAGATATGTGAGCAGAATTACTCTCGTTGCTCTTTATCAGGTTTTCTGCTTGTTTATTGTCTCTCTTTTATCGGTGTTTCACATACTAGCCACGAACTTATAAATGTCAACTTTTTTTCCCGGGCTCCTTTTTCATCGATAATACCCTGAAACGGTATGATACTACGAGACAGTCCTTTCCTTCTCCCAACTCATTAAATCTTTAAAAGCCTTGATAATCTTATTGCTTCTGGTAAACTGTTGTCGTATATTTAAGTTATCTTTTCGTTTTTTAATCCGGGAGCATTCTTGATCTTTTGCATTACAGTATAAGACAATAGAGGGTGAATGATATATATATAATTTTTTATTGGAACATTAGTAAAAAAAAGATAAAGTCCTGAGGGGCACCTCGCAGGGTGCAGCTAATACTGAATGGGAAAAAGGTGGATCCCCTTGAGGGGGGTGCATTCGATTTATACGGTTGTTGTTGAGCTTTTTCAAAGGGTGTACAATAATCGTAATTAGAATTAGATATAAAATGTTTAAACCATTTCATTTATATCCCTCAATACTGTTCATTGTTTTCTTATTCTTTATGCATGATATGGTCGCCGGATCCGAGTGCGCCCGGATTGATGTACTGGTTGGCAGCATAACGGTGATGCGAGCCGGGAAATTGCAGAAAATAGATGCGAATGATTCTATCCGTAATGGGGACATCATAAAAATTGAGGAGAGAAGCTTTATTGAACTGAGCGCACAGGGGAGCACCATAAAAATGAGGATAACAGGTCCTCAAATATTCAGGGTGAATGTTGCCGATTTGAAGAAGAACAGCAGGAGCGGCGAAACCCTCTTCAGGTTGTACGATAAGATTACGAAGGATACGGGGACCTACTATCCACGGACGGTAGTTACTGCAATCAGGGGAGTGCCGAGAAACAGGGAAGATGCAGCACTGGAAGGGAAAAAGAAAATCGAAGAAGTTATAGAACTCATAAAAGAAAAAAATTTTGATGATGCCTCTGCGATACTGGATGATCTGGAGAGCAACCGGCGAATGAAAAGAATGATGGGTGAGATTATCAGCTTTTACCGGGCTGAAATACTGTTCCAGAGAATGGAGTTCGACAAGGCGCTGGAAATCTTCAGGGAGCTGCATGATGGCTCAATACCGGATCATCATTATAGAGAGATGTCCCTTGCCCGCGCTCTGCTCTGTGCCGAGCTGACCGGTCAAACCGAAATCAAGGAGGAGCTCATAGATGAATATCGGAAGCGGTATGGCAGGGATGGGGATTACAGAGATTTAATTTCTGAAATAAGGTGAAGTTATGCGGGATGAGGCTTTCCCGTAATTATCATAGTCGAACTTCAAACGAAGGGGCTTTGAGATGAAGCGTTTCGTACAAAACAGTGCAATTGTTCTCGCCATTGCAATTATTACAGCATTCCCCTCTCTTGAGCTGAATGCAAAGAAAGGGCTGAAGATCGATTACTCAGCGTATGAGAAGAAGGGAAAGCTGGAGATGATTATTCAGAACGGGCATTCTGATGATGTTGAAGCTGTATCTTTCAGCCCTGATGGTGAATATTTAATCAGTGGTAGTCTTGATGGTACAATCAAGCTGTGGAGAATCGATGGCAGATTGATAAGAACCATTAATGGGAGTTCTCCGATTTTCAGCGTTGCATTTAGTCCCGACGGTAGATGTATAGCGGTAGGAGGGGACAATGCAGTCAGAATGTGGAGTATGAGTGGTGATCCTATCGGAACCTTTAAGGGGTTGAAGAAGAGTAATAGAAGTGTAATATATCCAACTACGAATATAAACTTTAGCCCTAATGGAAAGTATATTGCTGGCCACATCGGAGATAAAATTATGTTGTGGAGCATTGATGGCAAGCTTAATAGAGCTATGCATTTAGATAGAGGATATCATATTGATGTGATGGCCATCACTCCTGACTCGGAATATATAGTTATCTTTTGCAGTATGCATCCTCGTAATATCATTATCAATTATTTCAATATTGACAATGGTAAGTTGTTTAAAACCTTAAAATTGGATAAAAAATATTACGGCAGGGTTATGTCTGTTAGTCCTGACGGGAAATACGTATCGATATATGTTAGAGACAAAATCAAGCTATTTAGTATAAACGGCAAGCCTATAAGAACCCTTAAAGGCCGTTCAGATAATGTTGCCAGTGTATACTTCAGTCCCGATGGTAAATACATAGCCAGTGCCAGCGATATTGGGAAAAAACCAATAACATTGTGGAGTATTCACGGTAGATTGATCAGGAGCCTTGAAGGACAATTTTATAATTATAGCAATATATGCTTTAGTCCCTGCAGCAACTATGTTTCAAGTGGTGTTGGCAAAGAGATAAAAATATGGAATATTGATGGCAGGTTAATCTCGAATCTTAAAGGACATTCTTCTCCGGTAAATGGTGTATCCGTAAGCCGTGACGGGAAATTTATTGTAAGTAGCAGCAAGCATGATAAAATCAAAATCTGGAGTTTGGGTGGCAAGCTGATAAGAACTATAAAGGATTCCGAACACGGTATTTATAGTGCATCAATAAGTCCTGATGGAAAATATATTGTCAGCAGTAGTTCGGACGAGGAGCGGGCAATCAAGCTTTGGAGTATAAATGGAAGATTGATTAAAATCCTTAATAGAGATAGCAACGCTTTTGATATAACCTATAGCCCAAATGGTAAGTATATAGCTAGTGCTGACTTTGGAGGTGTAATTCAGCTGTGGAATAGTAAGGGCAGGCTAATAAGGACATACAAGGGCCATTCACAAGCTGTGAAAAAGATATCCTTCAGTCAAAATAGCAGATATATTGCAAGTTGCAGTTATGATGGAAGGGTAAAAATTTGGAGTATAAAAGGGAGACTGATTCGAACATTAGCAGATCATGAAGGATATGTTTATTTTGGTGGTATTGTTTTCAGTCCTGATAGTAAATACATAGCTTTCAGTACGTATAGACCCGGTGAACCTTCTTATAAACCGAAGATTCAGCTGTGGAGTATTGACGGCAAGCTGATAAGAACCATAGAGGGAGAAGGCGTGGATATATCCTTTAGCCCCGATGGGAGATATATAACCAACGGTTATAAGCTGTGGCGTGTTAACGGCAAGCTGATAAGAACCTTTGAAGGACATACCGTTCTTGCTGGAAGTGTCATCTTCACGCCTGACGGGAAATACATCATAACAGGCTCGAGCGATACAACAATAAAGATATGGGATGTCGAGACAGGTATGTGCCTGGCAACTCTCATAGGCTTCAAAGACGGTACCGGCATTGTCTTCACGCCGGACGGACGCTTTGACTACAGTCATTATACAGCGAAACAGTACGTGGGCTACGTGAAGGGGATGGACTATATCGACCTGAACGACATCTTCGATGATTTCTACACCCCGGGATTGCTCGGCAAGGTTCTCTCCGGCGATCTCCCCGAATGGGAAGAGGGCTACCTTCCAAAGCGGCTTCGGAAATTCGCCCGGGTGGAGATAGTATATCCCGATATGGATGAGTCGCAGTTCGAGATCGACAGCGATTCCGTCACGGTTGGCTTCAAGGTGCGTGACGGCGGCGGGGGGATCGGCAGAACAGAGCTCCGGGCCAATCAGAAGATTATATGGAAGAGCGATGAGAACACCGATTTTTCAAAGGCCATCGAGGTGCGGGTTCCCCTCATCGGAGGCGTTAATCAGATATCGGTAACGGCGTATAACAAAAAGGGGGGCCCCATTACGGAAAACCTCACCCTGCACCGGAAGGTATACGAGGCGAAGAAGCGGTCGCGTTTGTTTATCCTGTCGGTTGGCATCAACAAGTACCAGCAGAATGAGCTCTCCTTCTGCGTCAACGATGCGGAGAAGATAACCGCTGTGATAAGGGGCAGGTCGGCCGATTTCTTTCAAAAGATAATTCCGCTGGTGTTATCCGACAGGTCGGCGACAAAGAGGAAGATACAGGATGCAATAAGAAAAATTACCGCTTCTGCAAAAGTGGAGGATGTGGTTATTCTCTATTTCTCCGGCCACGGCGCCTCGGTGCGGACCATGGAGGGCAAGAAGCTCTTTGCATTCCTTCCCCAGGACTATCCCTGGAGGGATATCAATGAGACGAATCTGAGGAGATTCGGCGTGCACGGTGAGTTTATTTCAAAACAGATACGCCTCATGAAGCCTCAGAAGGTGGTGATCATCATGGACTGCTGCCAGTCGGGGGATATCAGGCTCGCACTGCACGGCACGAGAAGCGCCGGGATTGACAATCAGATAATGCTTGAACGTCTTGCGCACGGCACCGGTGTTTTCCTGATGGCATCGGCGGCGGGGAATGAGCTGGCCCGTGAGAACGCAAAGATCGGGCATGGTCTCTTTACCTATATGCTCCTGAAGGGAATAAAGGAGAAAAAGGCAGATTTTAACAGGAACGGTGGTATCACCATTACCGAGATCTCGAGCTATGTGAATCTGAAATTAGAGGATGAGATCAGGCGACTGATAAGCAAGGACTACCGGCAGTCTCCCCTGGTGGACAGAATGGGCCGCGATGAGCTGTCATCGCAGGTTCTCGATTTTCCCCTGGTGAGATTGCAGTAGAGGCGTTGAGGTGCCGGCGCGCACGCCGGTAGTGTTCGGAAGATTTCGTGTGTGAATCGTTTGTTTTATCATACTGTCACAAGATCAGTAGATAGACAATGCCGCAGCAGGGTGAAAGCACGGTGCAGCCAGTTTCGAAAAGGAAGAAGGGATGAGGACAAGAAATTTCGTAATAGCAATGGTGATACTCATGGGGCTTGCGTTCATGAATGGGAATTGCGATATAGCTCGAAAAGGGAGTTCCGCTGTCAGGGTTGTGCATGATCAGGGATTGGAGATACACCTGGATCTTTCAACACAGGTGCTCGGTCTGGATATAAAGGAGGATGTGGGCTTTGGCGATGAAGAGAGCCGGGTTGAATCGCCGGTATATTCAACGATTGCGAGCATACCCCGGAAGAGCGCTGATTTTACTTCGGCTTCAATCCTCTTTGCCAAGGCGAAGCAGTTCGATGATGGCCTCTATGCAGCGGTTGAATACCTCTGCCAGGATGGAACCGATAATTTCACCGGCAAGCGCAGGATGCTGCGGCTGCTCGCCCATGCCCTGAAGGATCTGGAGAGAGAAGCCGATCGGAAGCCGCTGCTGTACTGCCGGGGGTATATCCGCGCGGCTGCTGCCCTCGGCGGGCAAACCATAAAGACGACAAAAGAGGAAAAGAACCAGGCAGCGAAGATTACATCCGCTTTTCTCTCGAATCAGCTCATCTCAAAACCGATCAGCTTTTATACCTGGACAGAGCATCTATCGAAGATCTTTCGGCAGGATCGCCTGCTGCAGCAGAAACTGGATTCCGAAAAAAACATCCGTTTGATGGCCCGCGGGGTATCGAAAAACGATGCTGCCGTGACAGCATACCGGGCATACCTCTCATTCGTGAAGAAGATGACGAATCCCTTTCCGCCTGAATACAGCGACCTGTCTCGGGTAGAGAAGATAGACAAGGAGATAACATACAGCTTCTTTCCGCCATCCCGATCTATCGAAACGGAACTCATCAAGAAGCTGTATAAAGACAAAAAGATACCTGAGGGTTTCAGCCTTATTGACACCCTCGTTGAGAAAATTCGTGAGAGAGAAATCGATCTCGCGCCGGGGGATGATTCCGGCTGGTACGACTATCAGGTTTATGCCCTTGAGCCGCTGTTGATTCCCGAGCGTATGCCGGAGGCGAAGAAGCTCGATTTCAGCGATGCCTATAAGAGAGAGCTCATTGCACTGTTCAAGGCATCGCTGGCATTGACCCGTGAGACGCATATCAAGCAATTGGAGGTACCTTTAGCCGGCGCAGCATTGGAAAAGCCAACTGTCGATATATACCCGGGAATCACGGTGGAGCCTGTTGCCACCTGCTACCTGCGACGTGCGCAGTCATATCTCTTTGTGCGGGAATTGCTGGAATCGACATTCGGGGAGGCTGCCTTAAAACGGGCGCACCGGCTGACAGCTTCCGGCACGGTATCGAAGAATCTCCATGAGGAGCTCCTGGAGATGGAGGCCCTGTTTTTTGGTGCGTATTTTGTTGTTGCGGAAGAGATAGGGATGGAAAGCGAATCACACGAAGGGAGAAGCAGGGAGCTGCGGGAAGCGGATAAGAAATTTGCCCGCAACTGGATTCGCACCTGTGCGGATGATCCCGATGTCGGGATCGACAACCGGATGATGGTTCCTGTTTTTTATGATATCGATCGCAAGGAGATAAAGGTCTGGGTGGTGTTGGGTCATGCAGACAAGCCGTTGACGATATCATTCAAAGAGAAGCCGACCGTAACGAAGATTACCGATGCGAAGGGGAACAGGGTTGAAGCCGATTTGAAGTTCAAGAGCGCGAGCAGGTCGCTCATATATCCGGTGAGCAGCGAGATCTACGTGAAAAAGCTGCTCAACCGGAGCGAATTTCGTGACCTCTGCGATAAATATCGGACTCAGTCTGAGATAATAAAAGCTTTGAGCGAACTGTAGGTACCCTCAAAAAGAAGTTTCCGAACCTGGCGGCTGCGTGCCGTAGCAGGCGGTTGAGCGATTATCAAAACGGAGGTGTGGCCCAATGGATGCAATGGGTTTATCAATACTGATTATCGGAGCAGTGGTATCATCCGGTGCCCTCTTTCTAGGGATACGGAGAAGAGAGAATCGAAACGAGATTTGCACCGAGACAAACGAGGACGCTGTCTGCGCGCAGCGGCACACGAAGAAGGTACACCGGATTGCACGGCAGCTCAGGGAGCGCAAGAGCGCGGAGCCGGTTTCGCTGAAAAAGAGGGCGGTCTCGCATCAGGTTCCCAAGGCGGGTGACAAGCGGCACAAGGATGAAAAGATCGATATCAGCGATCTGAACGACATCATAGATATTGATACTGAGAAAAAGATCTGCACGGCTGAGCCCGGCGTTACCTTTGTCGATCTGGTCAATACAACCATGCAGCACGGTCTTGTCCCGATTATCGTGCCCGAGCTGAAAACGATCACGATCGGCGGGGCGATTTCGGGCTGTTCCATCGAGTCGATGTCCTTCAAGCACGGCGGATTCCATGATACCTGCCTCGAATACGAGATCATCACGGGAAAGGGAGATATACTGATCTGTACGCCCGACAATGAAAACCGGCTGATATTCCAGATGATACACGGCTCCTTCGGAACCCTGGGCATTCTGTCAAAGCTGAAGTTCAGATTGATTCCCGCCAAGCCCTATGTTAAAATGAACTATGAGAAATACGACAATCTCGACGACTACAAGGACGCCATCTGGGGTCATTTCAAGAAGAGGGATGTCGATTTCATGGATGGGATGATACACTCCCCGAGCGAGTATGTCCTCTCCATCGGCAATTTCGTCGATGAGGCGCCCTATACGAACAGCTACGACTGGCGCAAGATATACTATCAGAGCACCAGAAAACGCGAAGAGGACTACATCAAAACGCCTGATTACTTTTTCCGGTACGACAAGGGGGTTACCAATGTGCACCCGAAATCGGCGATCGCCCGGTTCTTGTTCGGAAAGTTCCTGGGCTCGTCGGAGGTTCTGCGGCTTGCCGAGAAATTGAGCTTCCTCCTCCCGAGGGAGCATCCGAATGTCACCGTTGATATTTTCATACCCTTCTCGAAGTTCGGCGAGTTCATGGACTGGTACAAGGAGGAATTCAGATACTTCCCGCTCTGGTGCGTCCCCTACAGGCGCGCCCGCGATTACGAGTGGATATCGGACAGAATGTTTGACGTTCTCGATGAGGAGCTCGTGGTTGATCTGGCCATCTACGGGATGAAGCAGCGCGACGGGAAGAACTACTACCGGCTCATGGAAAACAAGCTCATGGAGCTCGGCGGCATCAAGACGCTCATATCGTATAACTACTATACCGAAGAGGAGTTCTGGGAGATCTGGAACAAAGAGAACTACTTCGCCGTCAAGGAGATTACCGACCCGGACAATATCTTCCGCGATCTCTACACCAAGACCTGCAGGGTTGCGCGGGGCCTGGACGCGATGCCGGCTGATTAAACTGCGAAGCGGCAGGCCTGCGCCGCGGCCTGCATGCGTCGACCGATTGAGCATCGAGTCGAGGAGCGGTTCTTCGGTACCGGTTTCGTCGAAGGGTGACTGATGCAACGCATCCATTAAACGATAATCTATTGAGCCGAATGTTCATTGTCGCTGCCGGCAGGTGGAAACAGGTACCGTGAGCGGGCGTTCGGGCAGCGCCGAAAAGTTCATTGACGCAATAATCAGATACGATAGGATGGTGCTGTCATTCAAGAGAGAGGGAACCTCATACATCATGGCTGAAAATGAAGATAAACATAAGGAATTGCTCAATCGCATCATCGAGATCGAGCTGAACATGTTCATGCGGGTCAGGACAACCGAGCCCGCGGCATGCCAGGAGCGTCCCGAAACCTTCAGGGTAATGCGGGAGATGAATCATTTCTTCTACTCGGATGAGACGCTGCGATCCTATCTCGAAGACCTGGAGAGCGCGCTTGCATCGGGGAGAAACCTCCTGACAGAGAAATACGCCCGCATGGATGATCTCATCCCGCCGTTGAAGGACAACCCCTTGATTGCGGAGATAGTGGACATCGAGCAGGCGTGGATGGATGAATTGCGCGACCGGTATCCGCTTACCTTCCAGAACCCTGCCGAGAGATTCGGAACGTACCTCTCCTCGGAGCTGGAGACCTATTCGGACAGGACTTTAGAGCTAATCTTCAAGGACCTGACCGGGGCGAAGCAGGAGGGGAGGAACCTGGCGGAGGAGCGGTATTCCTATCTCTTCAAAAAGATCGGTTACGGTTCCATTGACGAGGTCGAAAAGAAGAAGGGGGGCTGAGGGGGTAATTGAGCGATTCAGGCGTCTGGCCTGCTGCCGCGCTGCTCCTTTCGAGGATTTCCGATGGCATGTAAATGGTACAGCATGTGCCCCCTGAGATGGTTTGAACGGAGGGGGCATCTGGACAGCTCCTGGGCCGAGCAGTACTGCCTGTCAAGCGAGAACTGGAAGAACTGCAGGAGATATCAACTGGAGGAGCAGGGGATTGCTCACGCCGATAATATGCTCCCCGATGGCCGGGTAGACGAAGAACTGAATTAACCCCGATCGATTGACCGGAGCTTTCCTCGTAACGGTATTCCTTCTCGAAGCGTGGTATCCGCTGCACTGTCGCAGAAGTCAGGGCGCGCGTTATTCTATATCGAATATGCTCTTTATTGCATTTTTCAGGGTATCTTTCGGCAGAGCGCCGACCGCCATTTGCGGCTGTTCATCGACCGGTACAAAGAGGATACTCGGTATGCTCTGAATTCCGAAGATCCCGGCCAGCTCCTGCTCGGCCTGCGTGTCAATACGGTAAACGGTGAGCTTCCCCTCGTATTCCTGAGCAATCTCTTTAAGTACCGGCTCCACCATTTTGCACGGTCCGCACCAGTCAGCATAGAAGTCAATGATGCAGGGCAGCTCGCCCGCATACTTCCACTCCTCGCTTTCCTCGTAGTTGAATATCTTTTCCAAGAAGCTTTCTTTCGTTAAGGATTCCATACAATCTTCTCCATTTGTGTTTCAGACTTTGTCGGATATACAGGCAGGTAGATTCCCGGATGTATATAGTAAGAATTATAATGCATTGCTTCACATAATTCAACTTTTTTTCTGATGACGTGACGCATCGACAGATTAATTCGTTGATACTATTCCTGATCACTACTATTATTATGGCACTTTTTTTGCAATAATTTTTTTTCACAACTACAATTCTCAACTCGTTGAGGTATCATCATATCATGTCGCTCTTGAACCGCATTCCGGTCAATACAGGGCCTGCGGAATACGCCGAGCCCTATGATGAACACTCCTTATTGAAGATGCCTGCCAACGCGCTGGTCAATATCGTCTACCTGCTGATCGGCATCTGCTGGCTTTGCCGGATCCTGTGCATGAGCCCCCTTCCCGGGGGATGGTGGTGGTATGCCGGGTATGCATCCGGTGGCATGCTCTACGGGATCGTTCAGTTCACGCGTATCGTTACTCAGAACAGGCTTGCAGCCATCGCCGACCAGTGGACCACGCTTCCCTTTTTTTCCGGTGTTGCTGCCTGGAGCCTGGCCATACTCTGCGGAGATGCTGTTCTCCCCTGGCAGGCGGGTATTTTTGTTGTTTCGATACTGAGCTACCTTTCCGTTCCATGGATCGGATATGAGCCGGTGCTGGGTATGCATATCCTCGCCGCCATTATCGCGGGCAGCGCCGTACTGCACCGAACCGCCTGTGCCGGTCTCTTCCCCTTCGTCGCGACGCTTCTCTGCAGTTTTTTCTTCATCAGTCTGAAGCTTCTGGATCACCGGCTGTCACGCTTTGCGCTGTTCCGCCGATTGACCGGGCATTTCTGGTCCAAGATTGCCGATGCGCTGCAGATTCATTTTATTTTACTCTTCTTCTCCGCGAGCAGCGCCCATGGGGGGATGGGGTGATATATCATGCCGCATGAGCGGCACCGGCTGCCGGAGCGGGCGACGGCCCGTGGTGGATGGCGAAATCAGTGACGGGAAGGGGAGGAGATGAAGTGCCCTGCATGCCGCATGAGAGCTGCCGGACCGGCGAATGTGGAGAATAACCGGACGCCTTGAAGAAGCGGCCGATCATATCGAAGGGATAAAATAGTTTGACGAATGGCGCGAACATTCTTTACTTAGTAGAGAGGGGGTAAGTGATATTATGAGCATTGCAACAAACTACCGGAAGATACGAGAAGAGATTCCGCCGGAGGTAACCGTTGTTCTGGCCGGCAAGATGAGAACGGTGGAAGAAATTGAAGAAGTACTTGAAGCGGGAGCGACCGATATCGGCGAGAATTATGTGCAGGAGGCCGAGCAGATGTACCAGGCGCTGGGAGCAAAGGCGGCCGGGGTCAACTGGCACATGATAGGCCATCTGCAGACGAATAAGATCAACAAAGCGCTGGGAGTTTTTGATGTGATACAGACGGTCGACTCTCTGGAAAGGGCTCGCGCCATCGGCAGCAGGGCGGACCGGGCGGGGAAGGGGGTTATCCCCGTGTACATAGAGATAAATATCGGAAGCGAGGAGTCCAAGGCCGGCATTAAGCCGGAGGAGCATGAGCCCTTCGAGGAATACATGGTGCAGCTGGTCAGGGATATCTCGGCGCTGGAGCACCTTCGGGTTGAGGGGCTCATGACGATGGGGCCGCGCTTCGGCGATCCCGGGAATTCGAGGCCCTTTTTCAGAAGAACGAAAGAGCTCTTTGAGACGATCAAGGGGCTCGATATCCCCGGCGTCAATATGAAGCACCTCTCCATGGGGATGACCAACTCATACCGGGTGGCCATCGAGGAGGGCTCGAACATGGTCAGAATCGGGACGGCTATATTCGGAGCGCGGGACTCCTGCTCGCGGCCGTAGGGGCGGGTGTGTGATTCCTGTGACGCGATGATTTGCCGGGAAAGACAAGCGTGGGAAGCAGCACCGTTCCGGGAATTGATAGAGAAGCGCTTCACGGGATCGGATGCCGCGTCGATTCAACAAAAAAAAGAGAGGAGTTTTCAAAATGTCGGATAACAGCAAAGAGAACGCCGATGATCGGGAGAAGAGGATACGGGAGCTGGAGGATGCAATAGCCGATCTGCAGGGACGTATTCCCGCGCATTCGGTGCAGCCGGCGATGATACAGGAGCTCGAGGCGCTGGAAGATGAGCTCAAGAAATTGAAGGAGAGCTGAGAGATACGAGATACAGCCGGCGGGGACGCGTCGATCCGCCGGGCAGGGATTGCCGGACAGGGGAAGATGCTTCCGATATTATCATACCTGTAAACACTCCTCTGCCGTGAAATTCATTTCCGGTGGTATCATAAAAACACATACACGGAAACCGCCGCGAAATATGCTTCCGGTGTTAGCGGGATATCTTCCGGGCAAAAGAGCTGACTTATTCCGCGAGCTTTTCCGCCGCTTCGGCGAGGAGCGATTTGAACCGATCCAGGGTGACAGGCATCGGCTGAATCGGTATCCCCATCCAGTCGGAGTACTCCAGCAGCTCCTCCGTGTGCTCGGCCATGTATTGATCCATAAAACCGATTCCGTCGAGAATGAATGCGCCGCCGTCATGCTTGGGGAAATTTTCGACGGCGAATCCCTTGTCCCTGTCCTTGTAAACGAAATGCCTGAACTTGATCCAGCCCGGCGTCAGCCAGAGTACCTTTTCGCCGGCGGCCAGCTCCTCCCGCTCCGCCTTGCTCGCGAGCATGTCCATGCAGTGTGTCGCGTTGATGCGCACAATACCGTCACCCTGCTCGGCGAGAATGGTTTTCATGGTCCGTTCAGGATGATCGGCATTCACGTAGCAGAATTGCCCGCCGTAGACGACCAGCACCTTCGATGCCCGCTCTCTCGCTTTCTGGATTCGCTGAATGAGCTGGCTTTCCAGCTCACGGATATTCTCATGCAATCCCGGCGTGGTGTACAGGAGATGCTCGGTGTCGAGGAATCCCTCATCCCTGAGGTGTTGAAGCTCCAGCCGCATGGTGCCACAGGATACAACCGCCACGTCTGCAAAGGTAACCGAACTCATACTATCCTCCTCGTGCCTTTCCGGCGATATTCACGAATGGTGTTGTATTACGCTCCCCTTGCCTTTCGCTCCTCTTACACGAAGCGGCCCCCACATACAGTGAGCCGAACGGGATAGAGAGCTGCGGGCAATAAATCAAAAGAGACAGAGTGCCGCGCGCGGATAACAGAATGTTCAGAGGAACACCCGAAACCCGAACGGGGCACCGGGCCGCCCCCGAAAAACCGGATGGGAAAGCGGGCGCCCGAAAAACGGAAGGGCAGCGAGGAGCGCGATACCAACCGCCCCTCTGTCACACCGCCAGGCGGCAATCGACAGCCTGCACCTCCACGACGGCGCTCACCGGATGATTCGAGAGCGGCGAAGCCGCAGCGCGCCGGGGCATTCCCGGTTCTCACACGCTGCGTTCAAGAGGTTGAACCGCCCGTTATCTCCGCGTCATCAGTGTGCCGCATTTCGGGCACTTTATCTGATTGCACGGCATGCTCGCCTGATGGGGCGCTACCGTTCCGCATGAAGGGCACACGCAATCGCCGCCGACGCCAAGCCCGGAACCGGTTCCGAAATTTCCACCCTGTCTCTGACCCCTTCCAGAGCCTCTGCCTCCTCCCCCTCTTCCGGATCCTGGTCCGCCTCCTCCCGGAGGACCTGTTCCATCTCCTCTCGGCATAATTAACACCTCCTCATTGGAAAAACTGTTCTACCTTATATAATGAGCAGATTTTATACCAGATGCCGGGCTCCGATAAAAAAACAGTAAATGCGCATGAAATGCTGCACGGGGCTGTTCTTACGCGGTTTTGAGGTGTGAAATGACGGAGAAAACGGTACTGTTTAAATAGAATCGAGTTAAATCGGGTACAAATGATAATGGCCGGGGGATTACATTTTGCATTTTGCACGGAATATCGATTCAAATGATTGCATTTTGCCGGCATTAACTGTTAAAAGCATTGCATTATGCAATAAATACGGGGCGCCGGCTTCCCGGTTCAAATATATATTCCTGCCGATTGGGGAGAAATAGAGAACGGATCTATAAAAATGAGGTGTCGGAGGACTGTATCGCGGGTTTTATTCTCAACACGATTGCATTCGCCGGAAAATTATCCCATCGGCGGTAAAAAATAGTTTGCATTATCGATTCGGGAATGGAAATTGCACTTATTATAATCAGGGTATCGGTCTGGCACGCCCGCGTATCGGATCGAAAGCCCCTATGTGATAAAAACGCCGGGAGGTTTATCTATGTGCATGCCGAGCGTATGGATAGTAGATGACAGGGAAGAGGAAGAGCTATTCAAGGAGATCGCCTTTTTGAGAACGGAGGGGAAGAATATACTCCTGTCGACCATGTTTGGCGAGGAGCAGTCGATTGAGGCTACCATCGATTCGATTGATTTTGTAAATTCAAAGGTTTTTCTGAAAACCTGAAAGGGTAGGTAACATGAAAATATTTATAAGCGGCAAGGGCGGCTGCGGAAAGAGCACCGTCTCGTCGCTCCTGGCAAAAGAGATGAACCGGAGAGGATTCAAGGTTCTGGCGCTCGATACCGATGAATCGAACTTCGGGCTTCATGCGCAACTGGGCATCGATGATCCCGAAGATTTTATGAACTACTTCGGCGGCAAGAAGGTGCTGTTCAGCAAGGTGAAGGAGCTCCCGGATCGGTGGAAGTCGGGCGAGCTTCCCGTTGAATATATATCCAGCAAGGAGAATATACGGCTCCTCTCCATGGGGAAGATACGCAGCTTCGGGGAGGGGTGCGCCTGTCCCATCAACGTGCTCTCCTCGCGTTTCCTGGAGATACTGGAGCGCGAGCCCGACGAGTTTCTCATCGCGGACACCGACGCGGGAATCGAGCACCTGGGGCGGGGGGTTGACAAGGGGTGTGATATTATCCTCGTCATTATCGACCCGACCCTGGAATCGATAAAGCTGTCCGGCAAGATAGGACAGATGGCAACGGGGATCGATAAGCCCTATTACTACATCCTGAACAAGGTCGATGACGAGACGGAGGAGATCCTGCTGCAGTCGGTTGATGCCGACAGGGTGATAGCCGCGGTGCCGAACGAGCGGAGCATCTTCACGGCGAACCTGAAGGGTGAGGAGATGGACTTTCCCCTGGGCGAAATCTCGAAGGTGGTGGACTTCCTCGAGGATTTCAAGAGCAGGGTGGCGTAGAGCCCTGCGGGTCGTTTCGATATCGTCGAGTGCGCAATGTATCGGTGCCTATCAGCAACGGGCAGGCGGAGAAGCATTCAAGCGGGCAGATCTCACCACGAACGATAGAGAGAGCCGTTCAGTCGTTCCGCAAGAAGGCATAAGAAGAAAAGAAGTTATGCAAAGAAGATGATGGCGCGGACATCGGGCGAAGCGGGCACGCTCGCTCCTCAACCCGAAGCCCCATCAGGTGGCCTGAAATAGATATAAATTCATGAGGTTTGCCGCTATGAATAATGTGTATTGCACAAAAGATACATCATTAACAGAAGACGAGAAGGAAGTTTTCACCGGCCATCTGAAGCAGGAGGGGCTGTCCCATACTATCTGGGATGTCTTCCAGGAGTGGGTTGCGCGATCAACTTCCGGGGTAACATTCTTCTATCTCAAAGTATATCAGGATGATAGATTAATCGGCCTTGGACTTTTTTTGAGGATGAAGCCATTTGATATGAC
>Ga0180433_10001429_pt1 | contig 39835 bp, 36 predicted proteins | sample SS_ome_8_FD_132980 | JGI IMG/M metagenome (GOLD analysis project Ga0180433, IMG submission 132980) | Hypersaline lake sediment archaeal communities from the Salton Sea, California, USA - SS_1_D_1 metaG | ecosystem: Environmental > Aquatic > Non-marine Saline and Alkaline > Hypersaline >... | reverse complement strand
TCATATTATTGTTCCAGAACTCCATTTGGGGTATAATGAGATTCTCTATGAATCTTGTGATCTTATTGATTTTAAAAAAAAAATTTTATGCAATTTCGATAAGTTAACTAAAGAGGATTTAAAAATACTAAATAAACCGCAAACGATTATTAATATTATTCAAAAACCTCTTCTCAATATGTTCTTTTCCATTGATCTTCCTTCGTTAAGATTAATTTCAACGTGGTTCTTCATTGGAAAATTGGCTAAAGCTTTTGATTTGATTTCGATTGCTGAGAAATATCTTTCTCAAGCACCAATTGATCAATTACTTCTATGTTTAGATAAAACACCTGAAGCAATACTTAACTTTCTGACTAATCTTTTACCTCCATGTGGAAAAAAACAATGTAATGAATGCAAGAAAAAAGATTGCAGATATTTTGCTACTAAACCAATTCAACAAAGAATTATTAAATCTTACCCTACGTATTTTGGTTTACATAAAAAATATCTATCGAAATAATAAAGGCTTTTATTGGGAAATAGGATATTGAATTTTAAGAAGCATCATCTTTTTCTTAGTAATTTGAAAATAAATAACAATTGAAATAAGGAGTAATAAATAACAAATGAAATAAGGAATAAATTCCAATATATATCCGATAAGTGGAATCCTCGCAGTAACCACACCCAAGACTTCGGTCTCAGGAATATAAATTATGTTGGAGCGATTAAATTCAAATAAGAAATAATCTTCACTTTTTTTAAGTACAGAAAACATTCCATCAATTTGATTTGAGTATTTATCTTCTTCTCCTATAATCCCTGTCATGAAAAACCAGGAATTATTCATCAGAACCTTATCTAATACATGATGGATAATATAAGATCCATTGGGATAATAATTCCAAAAAATAGGGTCAAAACCTTCATTATAGAAATAATCTGGCCCACGAATTACTACAATATCTTCGATTTTTATATCCGATGGTGATCTTTTTTCAGAAACTACTAAATCGTTATAAAAGATATAAGGCTGCATTGAGGTTTGATTCATAAGCCGAAGGTTAGGAATCATAAATGGTAAGCAATATATTAAGAGATGGGAAAATATTAGGAAAGATAGTATTAAAAAAGGTTTAGATTGAAGTAAATTTTGCTTTATTAGTCGCTTAACCATAATAATCTTTCGATTAGATAAATTCATCAAGCAGAAAAACCCTATAAACGCAATCATAGGAAAGAGCAGGAAGGGAGCAATTTCTTGTAATAAACCTATCATTGGAATTTTACCTATGACAACCCCCAGTATATAATTCGATGGGATATACACCAAATTTTCTAAATTTGAGTTATTATACTCAAAAAGTATGTAGTCGTCTGACTCTCGGTATATTTCACGTATTCCTCCATCGCAATATGGGTTGTTATCCCCACAAGTGAGAAAAAACCATGTATTATTTACCAATTTCTTATTAATTACCCTGTGGATTATTTTCTGACCATTTGGAGCATTATAAAATAATGGACTCCCCCCATATTTTACATAACAATCTTCCCCCTCCGCTATTACAACGATATCACCATTTTCCATATCTGCATGGATTTCTTGTGGATTCTTATGTGTAATTATCACAAGATCACCGTGGGATAAGGTTGGAAGCATTGAATCCCCTTTTATTATATAAAAGCTTCCTCTAAAAATAGATAAAAACGTAAACACACTTAACAAACTCAATATGACTGTCAATATAAATAGCGCGTTTTTTCGCATAATTATAATAATTTGAGATAGGAATTATTTAAATACAACAATTTTGAACTGTAAAAAGTACACCAATTTTGAGCTGTAAAAGTCGTCATGATATTGCATTCTTTTCTCATTTTTTAAGAAAATTAAAAAATCAAATTTAATTATCAATTTTTATATTAGATTTTGGAAAAAATCAGCAATTTACTTGGTAGTGTGTATTGGAAAGTGAAAAGAAGTCGAAAATTGAATATAATCTCATTTGCAATATTATCTTTAATCTCACTATCATTTCTGATTAATTGTCTATCTTTAGCTCAATCAGCAGAAATCGAGATATTTTTGGATTTTGGAAAAGAACCAACAGTCGATGGGTACATAGATAGAACTGCAGATGAATGGGATGATGCAAATAAACAGAAAATTTTTCTCTATCAAAATTTATCAGCTCCAGAAAATGGTTTGGAAATCGATCTCTGGATTGTTCAACACGAGTTTTTTCTGTATATAGCTGTTTCATTTGAATTGGTTGAACATCAATCAAATGAGTTTGTCGGAATATTAACTGCAGAAAGTGAATCTTTAGATCCCTTAGACTATGAAGATGCCAAGATAGTTCAATTTTTAAATATAACTGAAGGCAATTTTGAATATCGAGATTATTTTATAAACGAATCAAAATTTTTTGCTGATTCACAAGTTAATGGTGCTGGTGCATCACACCTTGAAATAGATAGTGATCGAGTGGTATATGAATTCCAACTTGCTATAGAATCCTCAGACGGAGGGGATGAGGATACTAGAATTGAGGCCGGTATTTACTCTCCTTTTATGATTATCTTCGGAGAGTCACAAAATTATGATGAGGACATAATGTTAATGAATGTTATTTCTTTATTTGTTCAATTTTATGCATATAATCCCATTATTTCGATAGAACAAATTATTTTTATCACCTTAGCATCAGTAATATTTTCATTAATAGGTTCTTTCTATGGATATTACATATTTCAAATAATAAAACTTAAAGAAAAGATTAAAAAAATTAGAAGGTAACCATGTCAAAATTTAAGAAAAATAATTCAAAATCGAAAAAAACTATTGTGAAATCAAAATTAGATGAAGATTTTGCATATAAAACTGTTTTTCTAACAGCAATTTTGAGCGGGATATTCCTAATAATATCTTTTTTATTTAATACACAATTAATAACCATCTTTATGGTTGAAAATACAATATGGTTTTATATTGACATAGTCATAAAAGTCTTGGTAATTTTACTCTTTTTTCTCTTTGGTATAATTAGTATTGGTAATTATAAAGAGTTGTCGGGTAAACCCTTAGATTATAAGCTAGTTTTTCTCTTATTTATTTTATCTATAATCCAAAGCTATAGAAATTTATGGGTTTTTGGCTTTACATTTTTAGGATTGTTAGTTATAATTGCTTACTTTTATTTTATACAAGAAAATTAAATATGTTTGAGACCTTAGAATTTGTGGAGCTGATAAACTTATTCTTCTATTTTTGTTAATCCAGTAGGAAGAATATTAATAATATCATCCAATGAGAGGAGTTCTACCCATTTTTTATTCTCCTTTTTAACCTTATAAAGGAAAATTGCTTTGATTTTGTTTGCAATCTTACCCTTACTATAACCCGATTTGGAAGGTTTAATTGTTAGATAATCCTCATATTGATTTTTAATAGCAGAAATCGGTCCAATTATAATTTTCGGAAAAAAAATCTCATCTATATTTTCATCAATTTCTTCTTCTAATCTGATAAATTTTAATGCAATTGCTAATTGAGTTTTAGCGTTTTTTATAAAGTTTTTCTTTCCAGAAATCATAAAAGAACCTTTTGGTAAAAATTCACCTGAAGGAGGTGTTTTTGAAACCTGCTCTGATTTAACATAAAAAATATCAATTACGCCCCAATTTTCTTTCCAAGCTCTTGAGAAACTTGCGACAAATTCTGCAGCTTCTGATATAGTATTTTCAGAGATTGGTTCATTTTTAGGATTTTTTATAACCATTAAAGGAGAACCCGGAAAATTTGTGTGAAGAACAATATCATTTTTATCTAAATATTTTCTGAAGATAGCTTCATTGGAGCTTGCATCTTTCCCTCCAATTACTAAAAAATTCTCAGAAGATATAAACCATCTATATTTTTCATACCATTTTCTTTTAGGGGGTTTAATTAGAAAATCCACCTTATCACCTATCTCTCCTTTTTTCTCTTTCAGTTTTTCAATTTGCTTTTTGCTCTCAGAAATAGCACTAATAGTCCCAGCAATTTTCTTCTCTATTTTTTTCCCTTTATTGTAAAGTTTATTTGCATTTTCTCCTATGCTTTGTTTTAAATCTAATTGAATCTCACTTTTATTGACTTTGATATGGATTTTTTTGGTAGTGGGGTCAATTTTTAGGAAAAGATCAAGAGCATCAAAATTTTCATTCTTGGCTTCCTTTAATTTATTATTTATCTCATAATAATTATATCCTTTACTTCGAGCTCTTTTTATTACTCCAAATAGGCTCTCTAAAGAATTTAAATGAGAATAAATAAAATCCCCATACCTATAGTATTTGATCTTTTCTTTCTTTAAATCCTCTAAATATTCTCGCTGTCTATTTAAAATTTTTTCTTGCTCGGCTATTCGTTGATTTAATTTTGCATCATGAGGTTCTTTTAAATCTAGAGAATCCAATCGAGAATAGAATTCATCAACCGCTTGGTTAAAAGAATCAAAGTACTTCTTCTTACAATCATTATAAATTTCTAATTCAATCGGAAATACTTGAAATGGATTTCCATTTTCATAATAAACTATATGAGCATTAACATTCCCAAACAGAATTTCATTTCTTAAATCTTTAAAGCTATTAAAAAGTTCTTGTATTTCACTCTCATTTATCTCCGTAACTTTTTTACTTTTATCAATTTTGGCTCGATGACAAATTTCTTCACTATAAATACCGGAAAATGAAATAAAGTTTGCCAAAATTCTGACAATTTCACCTTCTTTATTAAGTATAAGATCGATAAAGTTTTCTTTTCTCAATGATAAGAAACTTTCGCCTCTTGAAGTAGGAAAAGAATATTTTCTATTAGCTAAAACATCTCGATCCCTAAATTTTTTATAACTTTTTGCTATTTTTACGATTTTAGTCTCATTCAATAAGATATAGTTCCCTTTATTAAAGAGTTCTATAACAAAATTCCATGAATTTGCTTCAAAATTACTTAATTCGATATTAATAATTCGGTCAAATTTGTATTGCGATATTGACAGAATTTTTCTATTTTTAAGAAACTTTCTAAGAGAGCTTGTAAATTGTGAAGGATATTTTGGAATTGGATAATCATATTCTGTTAAGTTAATTCGAGAATCGTCCTTTATTATTAAAATTTTTTTCCCATATGAGATAGTCTGTACTTTTATGATTAATAAGTCATCTATTTCATAGAGATTAGTAATTCTCCCACCTGATAGAATGGAATCAAGTTCTTTTGAAATAACATATACATCAAAATTAGAAAACTTCATATTAATCTCAGATAAGTAATTTTTCCTTCATAATTGTTGCTGCCACTTTATCAAGATAGATAATGATTTTTATAATAAATAATATTTATAATTATAATTATGGTAAAAAAAGATAACCGTCCTAAGAAAATAAACATTAAGAAAGAAAGAAAGAGACTAATAAAAGAAAAAAGAAAACTACAAAGGAAGCAAGAAAAACAAGAGGATAAAAGGCACAAGACTAAGTTAGAGATAAGGTTAGAAAAAGAAACCAAATTATATTGGATACGAGCTGTTACTGGGGCATTAAGTGCATTGATAGGACGGTTAATCGGATTTATTGGATGGCCAATGTTGATCTGGTTGTTAAGTTTTTGGTTTTTGGCGCCTTTTTTTTTTAATTTTGTTGTTTTGAAATACGATTATGATAAAGAAGAGTGGAATTGGAAAAACATTATCAAACCTGGAATTGGGATCTTTTTCCTTCTGTTTATGATTATAGGCGTAATAACCCACACCTTTTTGGCTTTACTCTAATATTATTACAATTGAAATTTTTGCTTAACTTTTTTCTCTATTTTTCCCTTTGAACTGAATCGTATTTCATCTAACTTATATATACGATTACAGTAGGTACATTGAATTTTCAAAGGTTTTTCTTCCAATACCATAAATTCCGAATCAATAGGTTCCTTTATAGAATTTGAAATACATGTTTTATTAACACACACAATTAATTTTTTGATGATCTTTGGAATTTTTACCTTCTTTTTTTCAATTACCTTATAATTTTCAATTAAAGAGATAGAATTGTTAGGAGACAATATTGAAATCTGCTGCATTTGAATTTCATTTAGGAAAACACCCTCAATTTTTATTATGTCTTTTTTCGAATATTTTTTTGATGATACATTTACTCCAATAGTCATAAGGTTTGTAGTTTCATCTAAACCTGTAAGATTCAGTATTGTTAGCGCATAACCCGCATCAATATGATCTATAACTGTTCCCTTCTTTATTTTATCTATTTTTAATTTTTCTTCCAACATCTTTTAAAATAAAATTATATTGATTGAAAAGATTTATGTTGATTGAGAAAAAAAATTTTCTATAAAATAAATAATGAGACAAAAAACAATATTGTTGATAGGAAAAAGTTATTAGTGAGATTGTCATCAATTTCTAAATTTAAATAATCTAGGAGACCAAAAATTAAGGCACCTATGGAGGGACCGATTATCAAGTATAAAAGAGAAATTGAATAAAATTCATTTAAGAAAAGTAAGCAAATAATCCCAGAAATAAAAGCCATTATTATACCTGCTATCAGTCCCTCATAAGTCTTTTTAGTCGTTCTAATTATTCTTTTTCCTACAGTTCTCCCAAATAAATTTGCCGTTATATCGCCAAAAAGTGCCATAGTCATTGAACTACATATCACGATTGGACCAATTGGTTGGAATAATCCATAAAGTATAATTATCGAGAAACAGCCAATCGTCATTGAAATATGCGGGCCAATTCTTAATCCTAACTCTTTTTCCCTAAGTAATTTATTTACAGGTTTTAAGGGATATAATTTTGGCTTTAAAATTCGAGTAAAATCTGCTGTAAAAAAGCCTATAAGTGAGATACCTACTAAAAAAACCACCAAATATTGGGTAAAGATCATCTTATCGCCTTCAATATTATAAATTGATAAAAATAAATCAGAAATAATGTCCGGAAAATATTCTAATATATTTAAAAAAATATTTTTGACCCAAAAGCCTAAAGTAAAATAAAAAAATACTATGGCTAGCACTACTAGATGCGTTAATTTACGATATAGTTCATACTTTATTGGTAATTGCTTGGATGCAGAGAAATACTCCGTTGGATTATAAGTAGATCTTATAGTTAAAATCTTTTTCTCTCGATAAATAGACAGATAAAATAAAGGAAGAAAGATCAAGATAAATATTAACATAAAAACATCAAAAGGAAAGATAATAAAATCAATATTGGAAAAATGGAAAAAATTTACTATAATTAAGTTAAGCGTAATGCTCACTAAAAAAATGATGGAATTAAAAATATTATTGATATAAGCTCCACGCTCATCACTTTTTTTAGATAAATACGAGATATATAATAATATTATCCCAAAAAAATATAAAATACTTACAATGAATAATGATAGAATATTCAATTTTTTTAACTCTCTTTACGTTATAAAAATGAAATTTTTTGCGAAATTTTAAAATTATTATTAAAAAAAAGAAAAGAATAATTAAAATTCTGTCTCATTGATCCTTGGCATATCATGTGCGGTCAATGCCTTATGAATTTCGATATCTGGTAATTCATAATCAATTAATTTGTCCAATAAGTAATCATTATATGCCGAAAGATCAAAGAATCCATGGCCACTCAAATTGAAGGCAATAACTTTTTTCTCATTGTTGTCTTTAGCTTTTAAAGCTTGATCAATTGCTTCTTTTATAGCATGGCAAGCTTCAGGTGCCGGTAATATTCCCTCGGCCTGAGCGAAAGTCAATCCTGCTGCGATAACTTCTGTTTGATGATGCATTACTGAACTTATAATATTTCTCTTATGTAATATCGAGATTATTGGTGCCATTCCATGATATCTTAATCCTCCCGCATGAATCGGACTCGGGATAAAATTATGCCCTAAGGTATACATTTTTAAAATAGGCGCTTTTTTGGCTGAATCGCCGTAATCCCAAATATATTGTCCTTTGCAAACGCTAGGACAGGCTCTAGGTTCAACGCCAATAACCTCTAAGTCAGATTGAACTCCATTAATCTTGTCATTTATATAAGGGATAATAAAACCGCCAAAATTAGAGCCTCCGCCCATACATCCAATTAAGATATCGGGCTTTATATGAAGTTTATTGAACTGTATTTTAAGTTCTTGTCCAATTATTGTTTGATGTAAAAGTACAAAATTTACTACGCTTCCTAAAGAATATTTAATATTTGGATCCGATAAACTATGTTCGACGGCTTCTGAGATGGCTATTCCTAAACTTCCAGGATGTTCCGGATCTTTCTCATAATAACTCCTCCCAGATTCTGTAAGATTTGAAGGGCTAGGGTGAACTTCAGCATTATATGCTTTCATTAAGATTTTTCTGCCAGGTTTCTGTAAAAAACTAGCTCGTACCATATATACAGTACATTTAAGATTAAATAAATTGCATGCAAATGAAAGGCCTGAACCCCATTGTCCCGCTCCTGTTTCAGTTACTAGTTCCTTAACCCCCTCCTTTTGAGCATAATAGGCTTGTGCTAAAGCAGTATTTGGTTTATGCGATCCTGTAGGAGATAAAGATTCATTTTTATAAAAAATTTTAATCTCCTCTCCTTTAATACCAATTTTTCTCTCTAAACCATAAGCTCGATGTAGTGGAGTTGGTCTATATGTCATTACATAAATTTCCCTTAATTCATTAGGAATTGGAATACTTTCCTCAATGGAAGAATCTTGTAAAATACAACTCTTCGGAAAAATCTTACACGCTAACTCAAACGAAGCGGGTTTTCCGTCCATTGGATTAATCAAGGGCGTCATTGGAATGGGAAGATTTGGAATAATATTGATCCATTCTTTTGGTGTTTCATTTGGGTTTAAAATCACTCTTGAGTTAAGATAATTATTCATTAAATCATCATCGTTTTCGATTATTTAGTATAAATTGTTTCATAATCTAATTGGAATTCAAAAAAATATATGCAATATTGCTAATAACAATATTTTGGATTAAGAAAATGTTATAAAATGGTAAAATAAGATGAATTATGATTTAAACCAATGATTTAGCATTTCTAACGATGCCAAAAGCAATGCCAAGGTCTAGAATCTCTACTAAAAAATTTCATAAATTTAAATCATAGCAATATTTAGAATCTGAAAAGATTTAGACACTTATAAATATTTTCTTATCGATCTTCAAAAATTTTGCTTAAATTTTTGGATGCAATCCTCATTACTTTAACAGTTTTCATTAATGTATCAATCACAGTTCCTGCACAGACAATAACTAACCTTCCTGCATTACTGATAACAATATATCCATTTTCTGCTCTTACAATGATTTCACTTAGATCCTCTTGAAATAAGGTTTGTATCGTTGAGCTTCCCGTCATTAATAAAGCGGAAGCTAAACCGCAGAATTGATCACCATCAACTTTATATTGAGGAAGCGCTGAAAAAGCTATTTGATATCCCTCTTGGGATACTAAAGCTATTGCTTCAATATCTGCATTTGAAGTAATAAATGTCACTTGGGGACTAATTTTTTCTATATCATCATCACGAATCCCGAGATCTGAACCAAATTGCAATTTCTCTATAACCTTCCTTTCTTGGCTAATAATTAAAATTATTTATACAATATAGAATTAAATAAAATCTTATTATTTATTTATTTTGAAATTCTATGATTTTATTTTCAATATATAATATCGAAATCAACATAGAAAATCTTATTTGGATATTATGTTTAATCTTGTAAGAAAAATATTGAGAAATTTAATCCAAAATAAATTTTAATACTATTTCTACTATAAGTTATTTAATTTTAAAAAGGTCAAAAAATAGAGATTTTGACAGAATTAACAAAGAATCAAATTATCAATCATGATAACCACTAGAGAACTAATTAATTATCAATTTTCACTGATATTTGGATATTCGTCTCCAAAAGATTTAATCGTAGGGGATATCATAGGTCCTGGAAAACTGACTCGTACTAAGGTTAATCAATTAGCAGAAAAAGTTATCCAGTTTCTCAGAATGTATAATGCGGTATTAAGAGATCATACGGGATCTGAGATTTTCAGTATTGAATATGAATTATACAACATAGTTGATGAGCATGCTTCGACGAAAATTTATCCAAAATCAATGTTGATGATACCGGGAAAATATAAAGATTGCGAAAGTCTGCTTGTAACATTAAAACCAGATACGGGATACATTGATATACATAAATCTAAAAAATCAGTTGATAAAATCAATGAACTATTTTATGAGATTGAGGAATATACTGAGCGCCCTGAATTAAATCTTGAAGAAAAATCAGATGTTTTAAAGAAATTTGTAATAAGATTTAGTAAAAAGCTGTTTGGGGAATTAACTGAAGATAAGTGGAATAAAAAGCTCGTAGGATTAAGTAAAAGTTTGCCAACAGAAGAAAAAATGCTAACACCGCATGCCTCTCTCCTTAGCGATGTAGATATTTTATGGAATAAAAAACCAAAAGAGATATTATTTAAAAATTCAAAATTTAATAAAACCCAAACTCCTTACCAAGACCATATTGCAAATGAGCATATAAAATTTACACTTTCAGAGCCTAGTATAAAATTTGTCGTCGATCGAACACTTAACTTCGGGTCCAATCTATTAATGCTAGCAAATACCGGAACTGTTGATGAATCTCAAGAGAGAATAGTCAAATTTATTATTAGAACACTTGAAAAGAAGCTAAAACAAGAAAGTAATCTACTAAATGGAAATATTTTAATTAAGAACGTCGACAATTTTTTAAAAGAAATAGAAAGTGAATTAAATTTTTTTCTTAAACAATCAAATTCATTTTTAAGTTCAGGTGAGCGAGGAAGTCTCACTGAAATTCAGCAAAAGTATAAATCATCAATGCTCAATAAATCTAACCCTGAGCAAAGAGATATTTTTAACATTTATATTGATTTAGCCTTATTTTCAATATCAAACATAATTCAAAAAAAAGAAAAAATGATAGCAATTGAACTGCAGTCCGCTTTTAATTATTTTTCTGAGCTTTTTTATTCTAATTTAAGTTTAATAAAAAAAATTTTGCCTGAATTTCTCTCTTATAGAAAATTATATTTAGTGGCTCAAAACTTAATTAATAGAGTAAGGAGTAGTTTAACCACAGAAAAGAAACCCGCAAAAGTTCTTGGAAATTCCATTCTAGATAAATTTGAGTCCTTTATTTTAAATCAAATAGAAATAACATTGGAACAATTTTCAAAAAGTCAACAGTATGATGAGGATCGTTTAGTTAGGATATTCAAGAAAATAATTCTAGAGAATTTAGATATCTTTTTTGAGAAAATTGAACTAAATATTGGAGAGTTAGTTTCTTTTGTCGAGATCCAAATGGAATCAAAATCTAGTAAGATTAAACCTCATTTGGAAAAATTTGAAAAATATTCATTTGAATTGAAATATTTGTTAAATTACATTTTAAGATATTCAACCATAAATAGGTTTCTAAAAGAAGAAAATGAAAGAGAAATTGCTGACCCCGTCACTTTTGCTAATAAATTTCATCGCTTTTTGGAAAGAAGGATAGGAGGTATTGATTTAGTCTGGAAAGAATATGTTTTGAACTGGGTTCGAGATTATGCTAAAAGATTTTTCCAAATAAAAGAACAAAAAGTATGGTCATTAAAGGATACATATTCTGATTTTATTAACTATCTTGAAGAGCGAGAGAAAAAGGAACAAGAAATCGAGAGTTTTCTAATCTTCTTAGATAATTATATCGCAAAGATTGGGGATTCCGAAGTAAAAAACCTCCTCATGGAATTTTATGAATTATATCACTATTGTATTAGCATTAGAACGGATTTTCCTAAATATATGTTCAATAAAATAAAAACAGAACTTAACTTATTGACAATTGAAAAGGAATCGTTATCTCCTGGCGATTATCTAAATATTAATGAAGATTCTTCTTTTCTAAGTTATATAGACGAAAAAAAGCTTAAATTTTTCTCTTCCTTAATTCCAAAACCAACAACTCTTATTATGCAGCATCAACTAACTAATGAGGAAAAAGATTTATTTATTTCTGATTTATACCATGTTTTAAATTTCAAATATTGGCACAATAAGGTAAAAATTGATATTTTAGATAATTTTAAAGAGGTATACCGAGAGTGGTTAAAAGAAGTATGATCAGCGGAGTTAAACGTAAGACAACCGCAATAGAAAGCGCTAAAAGGTACTTTAAAACAATTAATGCTCTTATTTCTCATTTAAAACGAGAAAAAGATAGAAAAAAAATCTTTGAACTAATTAGTACTACTACTACTTTAGATAAGCTATTTATTGCTACGGCAGCGGTCCATCTTTATCATAATAAAGCAATTAAGGTTTCAGATGCTTTTGAAACGAATAAATTTACTTATGAAGCTACAAGAAATTTAGAATTTAAGGAAAAGAAGATACTGATGGAAGAGATTGAAATGCTATTAAAAGATTCTTTCTTACAAGAGAGCGATATGCTCTCTCAATTAATTAGTATAGAAAATTTATTCCTCTCCCTATTAATAGAGAAAAGAATCGCTAAACTTCAAGAAGATGAGTATCTAAAAAAAAGAAAAGAAATTGAAAACAAAATTGAAAATTTAATCATTCACATGATATCAAACAATCCTTCTTTTTACTTTTATGATTTTATTGGCGATTTAATGGGATATAGCAACATTTTAAAAGAGGAAATATTGGAAGAGAGCTCTGCATTTAAAGCAATATCCGTGAGTTTAGAAAAAAAGTTAAACATGGAGGAGAAGGAAGATCTTTTTTTAGAAGTATCAGCATTAAACCGATTAATTCAAAAAATTCAGCAAGAGTTTGAATTTGGGTCCTATAAAGAACTTCAAATGGAAGCAATGCCAGTAAGAATGATTAAAAGGAAGATTTTTGAATATGAATTTGAAAAATTTCCCATTTCCATTGAAGCATTAATCGTATTTCAAAAAGCAAACGACCTAAAACATAAAATTATAGATTATATTCGCCAAGCATTACACCAAAAAATAGAATTTGATTCATTTGAGCAAAATATTAAATTACTAATCAGAAAGGAATTAATTAACCAATTAAAAACGCATCCTAATGATTTTTTATACTATTTACAATGTTTAAGTGAATCCACTTTTGATGAAGTCATATATAATATGAATAGAAGAGGAATACATGACATTTTACAGACTCTCCATGTTGATGAGAATTTAGTTAAGGAAGTTAAGAAAAAAATGCTTCGCTATAATATTAAGAAACAAGATCTTTTGTTCTTAAATGACAAGAAAAAAGATATTCTTTATTCTGCTAAACAAGTATTATGTAATGTAGAAATTCCTCTAATAAAAAAGATAGTCGGCAATTATGAAAGTTTCACAGAATATGGGTTAAATAAATTAATATATAGGGATGAACAAGAATTCACAAATTTATGGAAAATTTTGGAGGATAGATTAGGTTGTTCAATTAATGATATAAGAGAATTTGCGCGAAAAAAACAAATAATAGATAAGATTTTTTTTCAGGATATGAATTTAAGCAACTATTCGCAAATCATTTTTATTTTAAATTTTGATGAAATATTTGAAAATATAGTAACCGATATCTACTTTTATAATCTCTCAAAAATTTTTCGGCAACTTAGTAGAATTATTGAACTCTACCATAAAATTACAAACGATAAAAGTCTTATCAATGAAGCAATCAAGAAGATGGAGGGTACTCTTGAGAATGAGGATTGGGTTAATGTAAAGTTAGAGGAGCTTATAATTAAGCGTATAATGAAGAGACAAAAAGAATTGGTCACTATATTTAATGCAAAAAATCAGGTGTTTTTAGTGAATGGATTTATTTTGTCACGATTTATTTCTACTGCATTAAAGGATTGTATAAATGAATTACGAAACAAACCAAGTTTAATTTATGAAGGAATAAAAAATCTAACTTTGAAAGCAGATTTAATATCACCAATTTCGTACTGTATCGCGTTTGATCTCATAAAAAGACTAGAAATTTTTGAGGAATCAAGAAAATCGTCAGTAATACAAGTAATCAAAGAGGAAAAAAAAAAGAAGGAACAGAAAATGAGTGCCTTAGTTGAGATCCAACAAGAAAGCACACTAAATTGGATTGAGAGGAGGATTACTTCTTCTTTAATGGGAATAACACGCAAGGGTATAAATCCAAATAGATTTTATTGGCAAGATAAGGACACTAAAACTTGTACCGATAATATCAAACTCCACAGCGAAAAAAATAATGAATTTATTAATGGATTTATCGATTATTTTCGTTTTGCTATCGATAAAATCCAAGAACTCGTACCAGATAAAATATTTTTTAAGAATAGTGAGATCAATAATACTATTCAATCAATAGTTAATCCCATATTAGGCGAAAGACTGGGACACCCCCCTAATTCTGATGAGATCACTAAAATGCTTGATGGAGACCGATTTAAGATTTCTATACAGATCGCAAAAAAAATTGGTAAAATTTTGGATGACGCTTTATATTACAAATTCAAATTTAAATAACTAGAATATAAAAAAATATTAAAATTATTAAAATTTTAATTAATTACACGATTTTAAATAAAAACTCAATAGAGTTGATTTATATGTCTTGGATTAAAAAAGAAATCGTCTATTTAAAAGATTCTATTCCTCAGATAGCAAATGGAGTTTTGATATTTCTACTTGTATCTTCTGGACTGGCATGTGCTATACTTTTAAATTTTGTTAATATAAATGGAACCGTTATTGCTTTCCTTAGTATCGTTGTCGAGGTTATAGCATTAATTTTAAGCTATTTCTTAGTAAGAAAGTACTTTACCGAAAAAGAACCTGAAGATAATAAGAAAAAGTAAACTTAATGGTTTATAATTCTTCTATGAACTCTTCCCATGGCCGTTCATCCATTCTATGTAATTCTAAGAAATCTCTAACTTCTGTCTTTAATATATCAGGATCGAATTCCCATGCTTCTTTTTTATTGAAAGAAATACATTTTATTTTATTTAGATTAAGTATGGATTTGATTAGTAACCCGTATGCCGCAACTTGAGGTAAAGACATAAGAAAATTCCCTTCAGGCTTATAATCCGCGATCTTGATTGTGTCATTTACAATCTGGATTAAATCTATATGCCCTGTTATAAATCTTTCCTTAAATTCTTTCCAGATTGGAACTTCTATAGCAAGTGAATTTATATCTTTAATTAAAATGTTCTTAAGTACGGGTTCATGTCCAGGAACTCTCTTAATTCCGTTCTTTCTATAGGTGGTATATACATTTTGGACATACGATGGTAATTGAGATTGTGAGTTTAAGTAGGATATAGTTCCTTGTCTTATCAATTTCTTACTAAAACTACTAAGAAAAGCATGTTTTATGCCTTTTATTTTGAATTGAGAAACTCTCGGTGAATTTATGGTGTTAAAAAGGTTATTGGGAATATCTCCATGATGGATTTTTTTAAAATAGTAGCTTAATCTTTTAATTTCGCTTGGATTCCCAAATAATTGAGAGAACTTTTGGTTATGGTTATATTCATTCCAATTAAAAGCATAAGGAATTTTTCTGTGAACATAAACCTTGGTACTAAGTCCTTTCATTTTAATAATAAATTTTAACCTCCATCTAAAATATCTACCTATACCATTAATCATGTAGCAAATTATTAAAAAAAATCTATTAATTTATTATTAAAATACATTTAATTCGTTAGATCTCATGGGAGAATAATAAAATTTAAAGCCAAAATTGAATTTTAAATTATAACTAAGCGTAATATGGACTTGTAGCCAAGCATGGATATGGCGTCGGACTTCTAATCCGAAGATCGCAGGTTCGAATCCTGCCAAGTCCACTTATGGCCGAAATTGAACTCCTCTTTTATTAAATTACTCCCTATTTCTTTTATAAGAGAATCTAAAAAGGGATTAACTCGGTATAATTTTTATATCGAGAGAGATAAGATCTGAAGTGGGTGAATATGACTTCACAGTGTTTATATGAATTATATTTTCAATTTGATATTTGTAATGGGTTAAAGCCTCAGTAAATCGTTCAACTGCGATCTCAGCAGGATTTGGTTTAGGACAAAATTGATAATTATGAATGATGCCTCCGCTTTCATTGATTAAAAAACAAGCAACATCGAGAAATTCTAAAGATTTTTCGGGTAAATTCATTATAATTCTATCAGCTTTTCCTTTTAAGGAATTACCTAGTTGATTGTCATATTCTAATAATTCTTTAGTATCGATATTAAAAGGAAACACCGTATTTTCTAGTTGATTTAGGATGATATTTTCTTTTAAATACTTATATGCATCCAAATTAATATCAAATGCATAAACCCGTACATCATGTTTCTTTGCTATTTGAATTGAAAATGGTCCGACTCCTGCAAACATGTCTATAATCAATTCTCCTTTATTAAAAGGAGAATTTGCAATTCTTCTACGCTCGTTTACTAATCGAGGTGTGAAATATGCCGTCTTTACATTTACTTTAAAAACGCTATAATTTTCTCTATGAATTGTTTCAGGATTATCGTTGCCATAAAGTAATTGTAGCTTTCTTAAGCGATATTCGCCTTTGATTTGGCTTGCTTTTTCATAAACAGAATCAATGGATTTATTTACAATTGTTATCGCTTTTGCTATAGTTGTTTTGTAGACTAATATTTCCTTATTCGATAAATTGGTTAAGTGGGGAAATTCAACTATAGCAATAGATCCAATAGTATCATAAGAGTTCGGGATTAAATTAGATGGCAATTTAGGGGATTTCTCTTTTAAAACATCTTTTATTGTCTTATATTTAAATCTCGGATTAATAATCGCTTTTCTATAGATTAAATTATAATTTATCGAGGCTCTTTCTTCTAAATAACTTGCTAATTCATTAATGTATTTTCGCTTTAGAGGAATTAGCACTTTGGATTTTTCTTTGATGATCTTATATTTATATTCAATAATCGATTTTGATCCAAATTGTTTATGTATTGAATCTATTAAGTACTGAGCATCTTCTTTATTTAACCTTATAAACGGAATTTTCTGTTGATTATTTACTTCAGGCATCATCATCCAAGAAATGTACTATAAATTTTTTTTTAGAGCCTTTTATTTTTTCTATTAAGGGTCTATTCAGTTCATTAGATGCTTTAGAACATCGTATTAATACAGTTCTATCACATATATAATCACTTTTTCGAAATACCATTTCATTAACATTTAGCAGTTTTAGAGAAGAATGACCATATCCATAAAATGTATCAATCTGATTTTCAAGCTTAATTACGATAGTTAATTTCTTACCATCTCTTATCCTTTTTTTAGTTTTTTCATTTAAATCAATACACGCTTTAGTAGCTTTAATCCCTAAAATACATGACCCCCTTTTGGTTACACTATGATCTTTTGTCAGTTCAATTGTACTTGAATGAACACAACTAATATTTTTGTGTCCATATGCAAAAATCTCTTCCAAAATCATTTATATTGCTTATCACCTTGAAAAAATGAGATAATAGAATCTATATTCTTAAAAGACATGAAATTAGATTCATATCGAGACTTGAGAAGTAATTTAAGGGAATTTAAGGCACTATGTTCTAAAAATTGTTGCTTTTGATAATATTGATTGATATAAAAATCAGGAATTAAAATCGCGCATTTATGATATTTATCACCAAAATTTTCAAAAAAATTTTTGACTTTCTTCAAAAAATATTGGGAATGACCCTCAAATTCAATGGACTCAAATTGTCCCATTGGAAATGTATCAATCAATTCAAGAGGGACAATTCCATAAATATAAGAACTAAATACCACATGAATCTCTTTTCTAATATTCTTAGCACCTTGATCCAAATTAGTTAACCATTGAAATATCGAGGGTGAAGTTCTTCCTTTTACATCAAGTTCTGGTAAGATGAGCAAATAATGTGCCTCTTCTGGTACCCTATAATTAGTCTTAATTCTCTCTTGAAACCGATATATGAGAGGTCTATCCAAACTTTCCCTTGAAGAATACAATCTTCCATGCTTTTTATATATTTTTTCATAGATTTCAAAGATGTCTCTGTGTTCTTTAATTAGTTTTAATGCGTTGACTAAATTTGGATGATTGCGAACTCTTAATTCCACTAATTCCCATAAATTCCCTTCTCTAATTGCCTGCCTTATTGTTTTCAATTCTGAAAAAGAAATATATAAATTATGCTTGGCTAATAGTTCGATTTTTAATTCTTTGTCAAATTCTCTTAGATCTTGCGGAGTATATTTTGAACATATGGGGCAATGGCATGGAAATTCTTCCAAATCATTTAAAGATTTGGTTCCAGTTGATAGAGTAAAATATCTGTCCTCTTTCGCAAATAACACATAAGCCGCTGAATCCATGAGATCACATCCACACGCAACGGCAAGAGAAAAAAATTGGGGCAAACCTAAACCAAACATGTGAATGGGCTTATTTGGTATTATATTTTCTTTTACGGTCAATAACATTTTCAGAGGTAAATCAAATCTATAATCTAAAAACAACTTCACAAGACCTCCTAAAGCGTAGATATCAAAATCTAATTTACTCATCTCAATCGCGCTTTTCTTTAATAAATTGGTATAAATTCCTCCATGAACAGGTCCAATCCAATGCGCTTTCGGGTTTGTTCGCCTTGCAATATTCTCTTTAGCTCTTTTTATCGTTAATTCTACTTTTTTATTTGCGGTATCGTAATCGTCATTTAATTGTAAGGGAAGATCCAATATCACCGGAAAATCAGATTCAATTTGTTCTTGGAAACTTTCAATTATTTCGGGACTAATCTTGAATTGTTGATTATTATACATATACTGTTGAAATGCTCCGCTATCTGTTGCAATAAACCCTTTAAACCCAAGATGCTTGTGAATGCCCGTCTTTAGGACTTCTTGTTTTATTACATCGTTTTGATAAAGGATATACGAATTAGTGAAAAGGCATTCAACACCAATTTTTTCTAAATCCTTTATTGGTACAGAATTATTTATGGGATGCACCACAGGAAATAAATTGGGAGTACTCATTTTTTTATTGCTAACTTCGATTTTTCCTAAACGGCCCATTGCATCTACATCTGCTATTTCAAAAATCATGGTATTCATCCGTTTTCATTTCTTTGTTAAAATAATCATCTAATCGGTTCTGATTTGACAAATCTTCGAGCCAATTAATTTTTCCTATATAAAAATCAATTGCGTCCTCATGATCATTGATAATGTCAAGAATTTGTTTTGCAATAGTATTAAGGTCAGATTTTGTGGTATCAATTTCATAAAGAGGCAAATGTAACTTCTTTTCTATAAAATAATTAACACAACTACCTAAAATTTCTGATTGAACATTTTCAATAATTTTTTTATTCCTATATCCTCGATTTTTTAATCTTGTATATAATTCATCTGGATGACATCTCAAAATAATCACACAGTCCATGTAATCTTCTGGTAGCATATCACAAAAATGCCCCTCAATGATAAGGTAGCCTATCGGAGGTATAGAAAATTCCTTTATTATGCCATCTAAATTATTATTCAACCTTTCTTCATCAATAATGGAAGTTTCTCTCTCTTCATCATACTCTAATACAAAATTCCTTTTAATGATCAATTCATTTAGTGAAAGTACTCTGGCATCAATGAAATTACATAAATGATTGGAAATTGTTGTCTTTCCTGTTCCGGGAGTACCTGAAATTATAATGAATTTCATTTATCTCTGCATAATAAAGTTTTATCGTTTAAATCAATAATTAAAAATGATGAGAATGAGTTATAATCACCGATATAGATATAAAAGATATTAATTACGGTTTATAGATAATTACAAAAGATTTTATGGGAAAGGGGGGCTTCGAACCCCCGACCTCACGGTTATCAGCCGTGCGCTATACCAGGCTAAGCCACTCTCCCGTTGGAGTTTTTAATTAATTTCTTATAAATAATCTAATAAAATATGGTTAAAAAATTTTTGTCTTCTTTAGCCTTAAATATTAATATTTCGAAGGTTTTAATATATGTAACATCCTATTAGGGAGCACCTGATGTCAAACATATTAAATTACTCAATAATTGGTTTGGAGGATTTTAATATTAGTTTTGAGAAATATTGTACTCCCTGTGAAATTCAAAAATATTGTAAGTATGGGAGAAATGAGCCTTTTACAGTAGTAATTAACTGTAGTGATCTAAATAGAGCTAAAGAAAAAGTTAAGTTTGATCAACTCCAGAAGCTCCAAAAAACGGAAGATGTAAGTGTGACCTATGAGGAATTAGTAAAAAAAGTGAAAATCAATTTGCAAAATATTTTTAGTCAAATTTGGCAAGATAAAGTAAAAGCTCAAAAGGAAGAGATAAGATGCTTAGATACAAGCAAAGTTGATGCAATGTTGGTAGCTCAGCAAGGACAAGATTGGTGGCAAGATTTTAATAGTACTATGAAAGCTATCAATGGAGAATGTGAAAAAATCATATAAATATAAACATTTTACAAATATTTAATGAAAAACAGCTAAGATGCCACAAAATTAGGAATTAGAATCAAACAATTAAATTTGTTTAAGTGAATAATAATGAAATTAATCAATCTTTTTAATTCTCGTTTGGCTTCACTGTTTATACTTGCGTTATAATCCCTAAACTGTTTTGGTCCAATTGCTACAAGAATTCCTGATAAATCTTTTTCTCTTTTTATCAATAACCAAAAAGGGTTTTGTTTTTCATCATCTTTTACGAGGAAACACATCCAAGGGTTTAATGTCCAATCTTCATTTTCAGGATTTATTACTTTTGAGATTCCTTTCTCAATTCGATATTTTTTCGTCATTTTAACTGCTTTTATTAATTTTTCAAAATAACTTCGCTTAATTTTTAGATATCCGTTGAAAAACTCAAATGTATCAAATAATTCTAATTCTTGCGTATTATTTCCATCATAACTGAGTGATAATTTCCATAGCTTCATCTTTTTAACTCATTTTTCTAAATAAATTTCTACAATCTTTATATCTTCAAATATGTTTTTAATTTTATCTAAATTTCTTTTTAAATCTTTATAGTCTTCATCACCTAAGCTTACATCTAAATAACACTCATAGTAAGATTTATTTCCTAAAGTGGTTAGACCCGAAGTGTGAATCATTTTAAAATTCCTTAACTCTTTAATAGTTTCTTCAACTTTAGTATCTTGAATATCGAAACCGATAAACATGATTTTCAAAACCTTATCTTTATTCAAAGGATAAATCGTTATTTTCGCAAATGTTTTTGTAAGTAATCGAATAATTAATATGTAAGAAGAATCTTTAAACTTTCCTTTAACGGTCATAAAAAAATTTTGAAAGATAACCAATAATTCATCCTTCTTTTTAATAAGTGCATCTGTTAGAGTTTTATCAGGCATTATTTTGATTGCTATTTTATCTTAGGTAGTGCCTAATCTTATTAAGAGTTCCTGACGTTTTCATCGGAGACAAAATCACACTTTGTTGTGAAATCTCTTGAATCATGGTTAAAGCAGAAATTACAATCTCTTTTGTGGTGTGAGAACATCGAATTATACCATAACCTTTTAAAATATCTAAATCCACTAACCATAATCCAATTTTATTAGCCTCTTTCATACCAAAATATTTCCATATCGAATGCCAAAGTGAATTTAAGAGTACTTTCTTGTTCAAATTTGAAGTATCATCCATAATGATTTTAAACAGAATATATCTTTGTCTCTCGTCTTTCATGTTTTTTTCTCTCCTTTGATTAAACGGACCCCCGGTTGAATTGATTTATTCTCTTTTCTTGCTTTTACTTTGGATAATAGTAATTCAACGTTTTTTGAAAAAGCATTCTTGGCTTGGTCTAATGGAATTCCAAGTAAAGAATGACATACGCTACTTAAGTTTCTAGGATGCCGAAGGTCATAAAGTATATCAAAATTTCCATTAATAATGATGTTTGGTTTCATTCTCAATAGCAATTGTACGAAGCGGTATAGTAATCGAAAATTTTTTGATTGCAAAGCTCTATTTTTACTCATTATAGGTGCTAAAGAGAATTCGATATAAGTATCATTCTGTTTGGCTAGAGAAATTAGACCAGGAGTAGCTGTTTTCATATTGATTGGATCAGAATACGATATAACATGAACTCTTGAATCCTTTGTTGCTTGTATTTGAATCTCTTTTACTTGTGTTTCTAAAGATAGGATGTATGGAAATTTTTGATAAAATTTTATTTCCTTCTTGAACTCTTTTAGTGTTCTCGGCTTCAAATTAAATCGAAAAAATATATTGATGTTTATATCTTCTCTTATTCTGTGAAAAATTTCCTCTCGAAAATATTTTGGATTATTTAAAGGTTCTATAATTAGATTACTGATATTCAATTTTTCACAGAATTTTAATACACGATATACACTATCTAAATCTTCGAAATTTAATCGTAACCTCGATTCAAAATATGACAATAAAAGTTAAACCTCGTTTTAAACTACCAGATCATACAATAATTCTTTAAGAAATGTAAGCATTTGTATAATAAAAAAATTTTATTATAAATTAAGATTAAATTTGTTATTATTCTTGAGAGGACATATTTTTCATGAAAAAGCGAACTTACAGTGAGATTAGCCAGAAAATTACTAAAGATAAAGCAGTAGTTATAACCGTTCAAGAACTAATTGAAAAAATTGAGGATGGAGAGAATGTATCTTTTGATGATGTTGATGTAATCACTACCGCAACGAAAGCCTTGATGAGTGGAATTGCGGGAATTTTCTCTTTCCGATTGACTCCTCCCAAAAAAATAAGAAAGTTTATAAAAATCTCGTTAAATGGTATTGCTGCGTTTCCAGGACCTTGCCCAAATGAATTTCTTGGAATAGTCGATCTCATATTATATGGGACAAACCATAGTACTACAATCAAAAGCTATTCTGGTGGGATGCTCTTTAGAGATTTAGTTGAGGGTAAAATAATAAAAGTATTCGCAGAGGGAGAAAATGGTGAAACACTAGAACGAGAATTAACCTTAGATGAAATGCAGTTCGCAAGGATGATGGGAACAAGACAAGCAATCAAAAATTATTTTGCAATGGTGAACCCTAGTCAAGAGCCAGTTGAAACAATCTTTTCTGTATTCCCATTGGCAGGAAATAAAACTCAACTAACATTTTCGGGGTGTGGGGCAATGAATCCGTTTCAAAATGATCCCAATGCGGATGTGCTTGGTGTTGGAACGAGGATACTTGTTAATGGAAGTGAAGGATATATCTTTGGACCTGGAACGCGTAATGATAAGTTAAAACCTAATATGCAGACTATTGCGGATTTTAAAGGGATGAAACCTGAGTATATGGGTGCCTTTGAAACATCTTATGGTTTAGAAAATATCTGTAGCATTGCAGTTCCAATCCCAATTCTTAATGAAAATATCTTTAAACAAATCTTAAAGAGTGATTCTGAAGTCCCATTGGTAATACTTAATGTAGTAGGGAGAAATAAGATGGGACAGATCTCTTATGGAGACGTATGGGATAATAACTTTTATGTAAGTTTTAATCCGGATATATGCAAAAAATGTAAAAATTGTGAAATTATTGGCAAATGTCCTACTAATGCATTTGTAATCAATAATGGAAGGATTACCTCAATAGATCGCACCCGCTGCTTTAATTGCGGTACCTGCGTTTATTTTTGCCCTGAAAATGCATTTGAATGCGATTTAAAAACTATTAAATTTGAAGGGGAGGAAATACCTATAGTTCTAAGACAATCAGATAGATATAATGCGATAAAGTTAGCAATAGAACTTAAAAATTTAATACTTAAGGGAAAATTTGAATTGAAAGAACCTACAGGACCGCTTAATTTTTATCCCAAAGTGTTTTGAATTATTCTTTTCAGCAGATCTTAGCCTTTATTATATAAGAATGTCAAAAATTTGTTTTTAACAAGATTTAATTTTCATTTTAAATAATTTTTAATATGTCTAAACAAGTTAAAAATGGTGGGGATTTACTCGTCAAATGCCTTATAAATGAAGGCATTTCTAAAATGTTCGGAATCATTGGCGGGGAATTAACAAGAATTTACGATGCTATTGAACGATGGGGGCGAGAGCAAGGAATTGATACTGTTATGGTCCGTCATGAACAAGCAGGAGGTCACATGGCAGATGCATGGGCAAGAGCAACTGGAGAGTTAGGGGTATGTCTTGGTACAGCGGGACCCGGAGTCGCTCATCTTATACCTGCAGTTGCAGCAGCGAAAGCCGATTCAATACCAATGTTAGTTATTGGAGCTCAAATAGCTCGTATGTTTGATGATACTGGGATATTACAAGGCGACTTGAATCAAATGGATTTAATGAGATCAATAACAAAGTTACAAATTTCAGTTGAAGAACCATATGAAATACCTTTTGCTGTGCAAAGATGTATTAAAACTGCACTATCGGGAAAACCCGGTCCAGTGTTTTTAGAATTAAGAGAAACTTCAATGGTTCGAAATGCTGAAGAGGCTGATTTTAAAAAAATTCTCGCACCTGAGAAATATCGTCCAATTTATCGTCCTGGAGGAAATTATGAAACAATCATGGCTGCAGTTGATTTACTAAAAAAGGCTAAAAAACCCATAATTATTTCTGGTGGAGGTACAATAGCTTCTGATGCTTCAAATGAATTGAAAAAGTTATCTAGAACCTATAAAATCCCTGCTCTTACGACAGTTAAAGGTATTGGAGCAATATCAACTGATGAGAGGACTTATGCTGGTTCTTACCCTTTTTCTAGTACATTTCGGAAAGCTGCTGCGGAAGCTGATGTAATTTTATCTTTAGGATGTCGTTGGGATTACACCACTTTCTATGGTTCTGCCCCAATCTGGAACCAAAAACAAAAAATAATACAAGTGGATATTGATCCCAAAGAAATAGGTAAAAATAGGCCTGTAGAAATCGCAATAATAGGTGATATCAAAGCTGTGATTAATCAATTACTTTTTAATATGGAAAATGATCTTCCAAAAAATCTTATTAGCACCTGGTCACAGTGGAATGATTATTTACAGCAAGCGAGTGAGATTGATAAAAAAATTCTTGAGAAAATAAGAACATCTGATAAAACTCCTATGAAACCTGAAAGAATGATAGTAGAGGTCCTCGATCATATTCCACCAGATACTCTTTTGGTAGTAGATGGTGGCGATATTGCGATAGCTACTTATGGATTGATTTCAAACTATTATAGAAATCCGAGAAGTACCTTCTGTTCGATTGGAATGGGACATCTTGGAGTTGGTTCTAGTTATTCTATTGCTGCCAAGTTAGCTAAACCAGATAAACCCGTTGTGTGCATTAATGGAGATGGTTCATTTTTATTCAATGTTCAAGAACTTGAAACTGCAGTTCGACTGTGTCTCCCAATTGTAATTTGTATCGGAAATAATAGTGCTTGGGGAATGTTAAAAACTTACCAGAAAAATAGTATGAAAAAACGTTATTGTGATGTTGATTTACCAAATATTGATTATTCCCAAATTGCCAAGAGTTTTGGATGTTATGGAGAGAAAATTGAAAAGCCTGAAGATATAAAGTTAGCTTTAAAGCGTGCGTTTGATTCTGGACTTCCATCTGTGCTAGACATCCCCATAGCTTTCGAAGCACCACCTGCAGGGAAATTCCTCGGAACATATAAAGCTAATAAAGGATTATTTAGAAATTAAATTACCTTAATTATAATAAAAATAGCAAAGGATATAATATGAATGACGAGAAATTTTTAGAAAATAGGACTATTTTAATAACTGGAGCTGGAAGCGGCTTTGGACGTGAAATGGCAAAAACTTTTGCTCATAAAGGAGCGAATTTGGTACTCAACGATATCAACTTAGAAGGACTTGAAGAAACTCGTGATCTGATTTTAAAATCGGTAAAATCTGAGATTCTATTATTGAAAGCTGATATTTCTAAAGTTGATGAAGTTAAAGAGATGAGTAAAGAAACATTTAATCGCTTTAATGAGGTTTATATTTTGGTAAATAATGCGGGAGTTAGAGGAGTTGGGAAAAGAGCAAGTTCTTTTTCATTAAGTGCAAAAGAAGCTGAATTTGACAGAATTATAGATGTTAACCTAAAGGGTGCTTGGAATATGACGAAAATATTCCATAAAAAAATGAAAAATAATTCTTATAGCCCAATCGCAGGAAAAATCATTAATATAACTTCATGTGCTGGAACTGCCTGTGGAGCAAATCCACTTATAGGTATATACAGTGTGAGTAAGGCCGGACTCATTATGTTCACTAAATTGTGGGCTCTTGAGTTAGGTGCTAGTAATATTACCGTAAATGCTATTTGCCCGGGGATCTTCTTTACACCAATTTATGAAAGTCGAGAATTTATTAAGGAATGGATGAAATTAAGAAATGTTAAACTTCCCATTGATAGGATTGGAGAGACTACTGATGTTGCTGAGGTTGCTTTATTCTTAGCATCCCCCGCAGCTGATTATATCACAGGGCAAAATATAGTATTAGATGGAGGAATGACTAGTAGCATAAATAAATTATAACGTTATTAATAAGATTTCATTAATAAAGAAAGGATTTATTTTCCTCTTCCTTTATTTGCTCTTATACTGGGTCTGGTTTTCTCAGAACCCCATCCTTTTTTGTGTAAACCCCGTGATTTTTTACCTGCAGAGGTTAAACCACGACTTGCTCTTCTCTTTTGGTGGGCTTCACAAATCCAGTTAATTTTCGTATCACTTTTTATAACAGGATGATGAGGATCCACGAGAATCACTTCATAATACCAACTTTTTCCATCAGAATATACTTTATAACTATTTAGTACTTGCATATTTGGATATTTTCGTTGTGCTCGCTCTTCGGCAACCCAGCGTAGATTCTTACCTGTAGTATATCTTGAAACACCTAGGGCGCGGGGTTTCCTGCCACGTCTAGGTCTTACTTTATGCATGCCTCCTTTTCTAATTCTGGCTCTTACAATGATATACCCTTGTTTAGCTTTATATCCTAAGTTTCTAGCGCGCTGGATATTAGTAGGGTGTTCAACTCTTTGGAGAGATTTTCCTTTTCGATACTCTATTCCCCGTTTCCAATTTGGAGATTCATATTCTTTTTCATGTCTTTCAAAAGTTTCCTTTACATAAGCATATCCTGACTTCATGGTATAAACAACTATTTCTCTATTTGGTGTATAAAATACTAAGAAATTAATTAATTTTATTGTTTTAAATCCATTTTAGTTATTTGTTTTCTTAATTATTTTTGAACAGATGATTATATATTTTTTTATTGATTATGTTTATCAACCCTCAAATGAGCATATTTTCTAATAATACATTTTGAAAATGGATAAAAAAACCAAAGTAAAGGAACAAATTATTAATAATTCCGAAATTAGCCAAGGAAACGGATTAAACATAAGTTACAATAAAGAGGATTTAAAAAAACATTTTCCAAATTTAACCTCAGAGATTGTTCAAAGTAAGAAACAACTATCAATCGATGCTGTACGTACCAAAGAGGAGCATAAAGAAGATCCTTTTGAAACCTATAAGGAAGATCTAAGAAATCCGAGTGTTTTTGATTTCATTAGACGTTGTGAATCTCTAAAGGACGCATTAGATATTATAGAATATTTATTTAAGAGAAAAGAAATCCCAGAGGAATTATACCATCTAATTAAGAAGTCCTTATCAGAAGAAGATGGTTTAAATAAGCTAATTAGTAAAATTGGAGGGTATAAAGAGCCGGGGTATTATCAAAATAAATATTACAAAAATATTTAACTCGCGATAACTTAGATAATTATGATTTAGATTGATGATGAACTTATGACAAATGATTAGAGCTATTGCTCGTAGCAAGGACGTTGTCGCCCCAATCTGAAATCTAATTTATTTCTTAAAAACTGAATTCATTTTTTTTTTTAATAATAGTCCTTTTTCAGTTAAATAATATTCATCATTAACCTTTTTAGCAAGGTTAAGTTCTAATAGAACGGGGATTCTACCCTTCACACATATTAGGGGTAAACCAGAAAAAATTTTAATGGTCTCAAAATCCTTAGCTCCCTCTCCTATAGCTAATAGAATATCAATTCCCATGGTTCCTAAAATACACTTGAAATCCTCTATCGATAGATCTTCTTCCATTTTTTAATCTTTTATTCTTCTTTCTTAAGTTTTTTCTCCTTCTTTTGGCAATAATTTTCTCAAATATTCAGGAAAAGAAGTAGTAATTTGAATATTTGTTTTGAGAACAACGTATCTTTTCCCTTTAAATTTTAATTCTTCAATAATATCATGTTTTTTGAGAAAATTTAATGAAGAGTTTAAATATTCTAGGGTTCGTTTTGAAACTAATTTTGGCAGATTATCTTTTGAAATCAAACCATTTCTGAGTTCTGATAATACATTATATTTCTTAGGATCAGAGACTATTTGAAATAAAGTATATGAATCTTTTTCTAGTTCCTCTTTAGATTTATTTTCATAACTGCTAAAATATTCTTGAACTTCTGGAAGTAAAAGATCAATTAATTCTCTCTCTACTTGATCGGGAGTTTCTTCTATATATTCGATCACACTATCGGGAGGGATCCGTTCCGCACTTACTTCTTTCAATAGAAGCACATATTTTTCAACAATCCCGATTTGATTGATAAAAACAAATTGCTTATCCGCTAATGTTTCAATAAGATCTTTGAAATCTAAATTCGGAAACCTCTCATCAAACCATTCTCTTAAACCTTCCAAAGTTATTGGACCTTTTGATAACTTTCTAAGTGTTAAAAAGATATGCATTTTAGTTAGAAGGGTAGCTATTTTTTCTTCTTCACTTCTTTCACGAGTTTCCTCAATCACTGCCCAATATAATTCTTTTACCCATAATTTAATCAAAGAATTATTATTGAGGATAAGTTCTTTATCTCTCTCATCAAAATTATTAATATCATTAATATAGAACGCTGCAAAAATGTTCTCATCATTAAGCAATTTCTCAGAAAACTCTGAGCATAAAGAATTCACATTAGATTCTAAATCAGATGAAATTTGTCTATCAAAAATAATTGAAATCATCAACATTTCCTTATTTCCTCGAGCCCAGTCAGATCGAATCTCAAAATAAAAATTCATTGATTTTCTATTTTCAAATGAGTGAATAAAGAAGCCCTCACTAACAGTTTGATCCATTATATTTGCGATTCGTAAAGATAATTGATCATCTAATAGGTTTTCAGGGTAAGAATAAAAAACTATAGGTCCAATTTTTCTATGAAAGTAGGATAATGTAGCAATGGTTTTCAATAACTAAATCCCCATAAATGTTATGAAGTTCAACAAGCCGAATTAAATATTTAAATTCTAAAGCATATTAAATTAATATTTAAAGATTATATATATTTAAAGATAAATAAATTTAACTTTACTAAATATCTATAAGCCATAGTAGAGATTTCATATATCGAAGATTCATGTATAGTTTTAATTCAAAAAATATAAATTTCCTTCCCTAAAGATTATGTGTCCAATAAAATTAATAGGATTTGATTTAGATGATTGTCTTTTTGACTCGACAGGGCTCTCCGAAAGAGCACGCATTAAAGGAATTGATGCGATGATAGACTTAGGCTTAAAGTTAGACCGACAGAAAGCTATTACGTTATTACAAGAGATAGTTAATGAGTATGGTTCGAATTCTTCTAAACATTATGATTATTTTATACGGAGATTAATTAGAATCGAAAACTTTTCCATCTCTTTCAATCAACAATATAAGTACATTGCCGCGGCCGTTATGGCTTATCATCAAGAAAAAATTGATTCTATAGTACTTTATGAGGATGTAAAGCCATCTCTAAAAAAGATTAGAGATATGGGAATAAAATCGGCAATAATTAGTGATGGTATACCTATTAAACAATATGAAAAAATCTTAAGACTTCAAATAGATGAATTAATAGATTTAATAGTCATAACTGATGAGGTAGGAATTAGAAAACCCAATCCTAAGCTTTTTGAATACTTTTTGGAGAAGTTTGGAGTGAAAGGCAATGAGACTATTTATGTTGGAGATAATTTAGAAAAGGATATAATCCCAGCAAAGATCAATGGGATAAATACCATATTTATACATCGTGGGGGCAAATACGATAAAGCTTTCTCTAATCTAAAAATAGCCAATGAAAACAAGCCAGATTATGAAATCAGTCAGTTATATGAAATTTTTGATATTGTTTCTAAATTAAATAATAAAAATCTTTCGAATAGTTAAAAATGCTAAACGTTGCATGTATCCAACCAGAGATATTTCAAAATAAACATAAATGCTACTTAGAAATTGAAGATCTATTAAAAAAGTTGCTTGAGGATAATAACAATTGTGAAATTGTTTGTCTGCCAGAAAGATGGATCCCTTACATGAGAGAAAAAGCATTAAACTTACAGAAAGAACGAGGTCAAGATTATCATTTTATTCAGAAATTAGCGGGAGAGTATGGAATAAATTTTATTTCTGGAGCAATATGGGAAAAACGTTCATCTTATAAAAAACCATTTATTACTTCTTACTTTTTTAATAAAAATGGGGAAGAGATTGGGCGTCAAGATAAAATACACCTCTATTCGTACGAAAGAAAAAACTTTGAATCTTCATATACTCTAAATATCTTCAAACTGAAAAAATTCAATTTTGCAATACTAATATGTTTTGATATGGCTTTTTTTGAAACTCCAAGGTTAGCTTCTGAAAATGAGGCAGAAATTCTATTTTCTCCTACTCAGATAAGAGATTCAGGGCTCTTTAACTGGGACATTTATTTAAAAGCGCGAGCATTAGAAAATAGGATTCCAATTGTTGCCTCTAATACTTATGGAGAGTTTTTTAACAGAAAGTTCTCAGGTAAAAGTAAAATCATTTCATTTCTCCCCGAGCATTACTCTCCTTCACTATTAAAAGTTATTGAGGCCCCATATTGCTCAAATGGATATATCTATGATGAAATTGACGTTCAATTCGCTAATAAGCTAAGAAGGCAAAGATTAAATGAAAAAGTAGAAAAGAGTGAAATTAAAATAAATATCTTTTCTCAATAAACAAGAATGTTCTCCAAATAATACGAATTTTCGATTAAAAATTTTAGTTTTACTTCCAGTCACCTCCCACTCTCTGGGGGGTTTAAATACTTACTATCAAATTAATTTTAAAATATTAGAAAAATAATTTTTATAGAATATGATTGTCAAACCCAAAACTTGTAATGAGTATGTTGGCCCTAAAGCTTTATTTGATGTTAATTTTATTCCTCCAACTTTACTATATAGAGTTAGAGAAGAAAAAAACCTAAATTCTCTTTTATATGATTCAGTATCGGATAATTTCAGTTGTAGTGTTCTTTATCAGGGATTGCAAGGAATTGGTAAAAAATCAATAGTAAATAAAGTAATAAAAGATCTTATTTCTCAAAATGAATTAAATTCAAACATCTATAAACTTATCGTTGATTGTAAAGAAAAGGACTTACACGAAATTATTTTTAGTTTAATTACAGATCTTTCGCTTATATCTAGCTTTGAGTTAAATCCAGCAACATTTTTGAATTATAATACTTCTGAGCTATGGAATATATTTAAATTAGTTATAAGCAGGATTGAAAACCCATTGATTCTATTTTTTAATAATATTGAGGACCTAAACCCCTCATATTTTAAAAAATTTCTAAACTATTGTCAAGAATCGAATACTACATTAATTTCCACAATAAATAAAGTAAATAGGACAAATAGTTTTGATCTTTTAAATGAATTTGATTATAAAAAAAAACTGGAATTTTACTCTTATTCTGAATTATTAAACATTCTAAGACAAAGAGTTGCATTGACTTTTATGCATGAAATCGATACTGAGCTGATTGAGTACATCACTGATTTAATATTTGAGCATTATGTGCCTGTTCCAGGAAAAGGTATTGAAATCTTAAAGGAATTATATCCCCTTCTTAAAAATCCAAATCATACCCATAATTTAGATTGTATAAATATTATTCAAGATCAATTTGATCCTATTCAAGTTACAGACGAGTTTTCGCTACTCACTTATATCTCAGAAGGAGAACTACTTATGATTATTTTTTTGGATAATTTGGCAAACTTTTTCTTGAGTAAGTCTAACTACTACATATCTAATGAAAAATTAGAAGAACTCTATATTATCTCATGTGAATCGATAGAATATGATATCAATAAAACTCAATATTATAATATTCTTCGTAATCTAAAGAGCGTTGGTTTAATTAATCTCTCTAAAAAGGGTCTCCAAAGTGATAGACTCTCTGAATTTAATAAAGTTACTGAGGGTTCCCAATACTACTTAATTATTAATCCTAAACAACTCAAGGCAATTGTGGATGCCATATTTATTAAAGAATAACTTTCCTTCCACAGTAAATATTCCAAAAATCTTAACTATTTAAACAATGATTATATATATAGTTGTAATTATTCATTAATTTATAAAGAATCAAGAAATATACTTTGGTTTTAGAAATTGAGACTATTTCACATTTCCTTAAAAATTTTTAGAAAGAAACTTGAATTAATTCGAGGAGTAATGCTATGACACATATAAAAAAGATATCTATGTCTGGTTTTAAAAGTTTTGGCGACCGAACAGTAACAATAAGGCTCTCAAGTGGATTTACTTGTATTGTTGGTCCAAATGGTGCGGGAAAGTCCAATATTATTGATGCGCTTACCTTTGCATTAGGAAGGTTAAGTAAAAAGACAATGAGAGCTAAAAGTTTAGAAGATCTAATATTTGCAGGTTCTCGAGGAAAAAACCCTTCCCAGAGAGCTAAGGTTACCTTGTCTTTTGATAATACTGAAAAAATCTTTCCTGCCCCAGGTGACACTTTTGAAGTTTCTCGTTCTATTAAAAGAGGTGGTGGTGGGGGATACAAAATAAATGGAAAAAGAGCTACTCGCCAACAAATTCTTAATGCCCTTGCGGCTGCGAATATAGATCCTGATGGAACTAATCAATTTGTTTTACAAGGGAAAATCGTTGAGTTAACTCATATGAATCCCGAGAATCGAAGAAATTTTATCGAAGAACTCATAGGTCTTCAGAAGTATGATGAAATGAAAGATGCTACAATGAAAGAATTGGAAAAAGCGGAAAGAGACTTAGGACAGTTTGAAGCAATCTTCAAAGAAGTCTCCTCTCAATTGAAGAAAGTTGAAAAGGAGAAGAATGACGCATTAGCTTGGAAAGAATTAGATGAAACAATAAAACATTATAACGCTCAATTAATCGCTTTAAAAATTGCCAAATTAAAAGAGGAGGAAGAAAGTTTACAGCAGAGCGTTGAGGAATCTAATAAAATTATCGAAGAACTGGAAGAAAAGATTACTAGACAGGAAGAAATCCTAAACCAAGAATCCTTGTTGATGGATAACATTCAAAAAACAATAATCGAAAAGGAAAAGGAAAGAGAAATTATCAGTGAGAATATTACCCAATTAAAAACTCAACTCTCTTCACAACAAACTAGTTTAGAAATTGCGAGGAAAACGATTGATAAATACTCTAAAGAGATTGCATCATTAGAGAATCAGCAGATGAAATTAGAAGAAGGACAAACCTATGATTCGATAATAAATGATTACACTACTAAAATTTCTGAAACTGAAAAATTAATTGAAGATTCTAAAGCGGAAATAGAAACAAGACAGCAAAATCAAGCAGATTTAGATAATAAAATTAAACTTAAAAATGAAGAGCAATCGACTTTTAAATCCGAAATATCAAATGTAAAACAGAAGATATCATCAGATAATACTCAAATCAGAGTGCTTAAGGATAATATTAAAAAGAATGAAGAAAAAAAAGCCAAATTGGAGGAGGATCTGAAAAAGTTAAAAGGAGAGGCAGAAAGCATAGAAGAGGCTATGCAAATAACGAAAAAGGAGGAAAAATCTATAAGAGATAAGATAAATGAGTTGAAATCGGGTATCTCTAAAGAAAATCAGAATCAGAAAGATTTAGAAAATCAAATTAAGGAGTTACAAGAAAAACAAAATACTTTAAATACTAATCTACTAAACTTTCAATCTTCTTTATCTTCTTTAACCACCGAGATAAAAATCAAAAACTCAAGAATTACTAAGCTTGAAGACAAAAAAATAATCAATGAAAAGAAGATTAAGGAACTAAGTGAGGGTAAGGATACAGAAGTAATTTTGAAGGAATTGCTCAATAAAAAATCAAGCATCCAAAATGAATTAAATCAACTAAAAAAGGATTATCAACAAGAAAATTCAACATTTAGAAAATATGAGCAAGATCTTGAGTTATTATTAATGAAACAAGATTCAGTTGAATCAGAAATATTTGATAATAAAGCAAAAATCGATAATATAAATACAAAATTAAAATTAGTGAAACGGGAATTTACAAATCTGGAACGGGAAAAACGAGATACGGAATTAAAAGTAACTACTTTAAATAAAAACCTCCCTAAAATTAAAAAAGAGGAAGAAAGTCTTACTTTCAAAAAAGAAAACATCCAGAGACGGCTAGATGAATTGAAAAAAGAAAAGGAAGCGCTTTCATTAAAAATTGAAAAAACAGAAGAGGAATATGAAAGAAATACGGAAGATATTACGGGTATACTTCAAATCCTAAATATGCTAACCCAAAATATCAACATAAGTGTAGAATCGATAAAAAGTAATATTCAACAGTCGAATGCTGAAGCAATTGAAACTTCAGCGGATGACTTTAGAAAATTTGTGTTAGATATAGTGGATATAATGAAGACTGTGGAGGATGTGAGTAGTGAAACTGAAGAGGAAAGTGAAACATCGAAAGCAATCAATTCAATAATGCAAACCTTATCTATGTTTACGGATAATGTTGATTCCACCATTGATCAACTAATTTCTAAAGTTAAAGAATCTGCTGATGTTGAAATACAAGAATCTACAACAAATTTTGATAATTTTGTCCAAGATCTTATGGAGATTCTTGAGAATGTTTACATATCTCTCAGAAAATTAACTATGTCTAAAAGCCAGGATTTATATAAGCAGCTCGAGGAGATATCACTCAATATAACTTCTCAAACCGATGATTTAAATAATATAGAAAACAAATTAACTGAACTTAATATCAACAATCAACGTGATTCCGAAGATCTTGCGGTATTCACCAAAAGATTAGAAGAGCTTGAAAGGAAACTTATTGAGGCAAATGAGACTATTACCAAATCCGAAGAAGAAATAAATAAGAGAAATAATCTGATTAAAGAAAAAGAAACCGAAAATTATGAAGGGGAGATAAACAAATTAAAGGAATTGAAATCAAAGTACTGGGAAAATACGGAAACTATTCAAGATAAAATTGACGCAAAACAAAAGGAAATGGAAGATTTACAGATAAACCTCCAAGAATTACAAGGTATCCAATCATTTTTTGATAACATTATAGAAATTGAGACCGATATCAAAGATTTGAATGCTTCTATTGATTCTCAGAAAGAAACAATAAATGAAATCAACAATAAAATTGATTCAGTTAATAAAGAAAAAGAATCTACTGATTTACAAATAAATGAGTTAATTACTCGGAAGGAGAAATTCTGGGAAAACACTGAAAATTTACAAACTCAGATAGATGAACAGAACAAAATTTTAGAAGAAACTATGGATAAGTTAAGATCTTTGGAAAATATAATGATGATTATAACCTCCATTGAAGAATTATCAAAAGAAAATTCAGAAGCAAAAGACAATATCGAAACTAGCAAGAAAAATATTGATGAAAATAAGCTTCAAATTGAAAGCTTGCAAGCTAAAGTTGATAAAGTACAAAAAGCAATTGACCAATTAAGAGAAACAAAAAGTAAAGAGGTTGAAAATCAAAAAGCCGCTCAAAAGAACCTAAATAAGCTTAATAACGATTTGCAAAAAATTCAAGGAAATCTTAATGAAGTTAAAAAGAGTAAAGAAAGAGAAAACAAAATAACCTCATTGCATCAAGATATCGCGAATACCAAGAAGGAAATTGAAACCATCTCTGCGGATATAAAAAAAATTGAAGAAGAATTATCCCAAGAAAAGCAGAATAAAAACCTTAAGCAAGAAGAGTTAAATCAATTTATCCAACAAAAGGATGAATCTTGGAATAAACAAAAGAGTTATCAAAAAATAATCGCTGATCTGAAATCAGATCATTCGATGGAAAATTCCAAATTAAATAATTATGAGTCAAAAATTATCATTACTAAAGATCAAATTGAGACGCTTTATCATCGATCGAAGGATTATGGAGCCATACCTCCCGTAACGGATGACCTGTCTGAAACTGGACTCCAATCGGATATTTCTGATGCAACTAAAAAGAAAACAGCGCTTGAACCTGTGAACCTGAAAGCAATAGAGCAGTTCGATGCTGTTAAAGAAAGATTCGATGAAATTGACATGAGAAGGCAAAATATTCAACGTGAACGTAAATCCATTTTAGACGCTATTGAAAAAATTGAACTCGAGAAAACCAGGACTTTTATGAAGGCCTATCATGAGATTAATCGAGAGTTTTCGCGAATTTTTCAAAAACTGTCCCCAGGCGGTTCTGCGAAAATGATTCTAGACCGCCCGGATAAACCTTTCGAAGGAGGAGTAAGTATCGAAGCGCGACCACGAGGAAAGAAAATCTCAAGCCTTGAGATTCTTAGTGGAGGCGAAAAAACACTTGTAGCGCTCTCATTTATTTTTGCAGTGCAAGAGTTTTATCCCGCTCCCTTTTACATCATGGATGAGATTGATGCAGCCCTTGATGGTCCCAATGTGCACCGAGTAAGCATGGTAATCAAGGAGTTCGCCCAGCAGGCACAATTCATGGTAATCAGTCATCGAGAAGAGAACATTGTAAATGCAGATAGAATCTACGGGGTCACAATGCAACAAAGTGGTATTACAGACATTTTTAGCGTTGACTTAGAGGAAGAAGCAAAAAAGTTATTAGAATTACCAGATGTTCCTACAAACATCGAAGAGAGTTAATAAAAAATCAACGTTATGAGGTGAGACTGAAATTCCAGAAGAAAGTGAAAAAACCCTAGAACACAAATTTACTGAATGGACTGTTGCAGATTTAAGAGAATTTGCGGGTAAAAATAATATTACAATTCCTTCGAAATCGAAAAAGAAAGATATCGTGAAATTGCTCGAGGAAGTAGTAGCTCATCCCGATTTTATCGATAGAACTCAGGAAGAGGAATTAGAAGAAGAATTAATAGCCGGGGTAGAGGAAGATGACCCTGCTTTGTTGTATAAAGAAAAATTAGAATTAAAATTCTGGCAAAAACCCCCTTTTTCGAGTTTATTGGATACTGAACTCGCGAAGGATTCAAATGTCGCATTTTATGATTTGGCATCATTAGTAGATAAATTTTTTGATAATATGCTTCATGAGAACCTAATTAATTATAAAATCTCCGGAATCGCACTTAAAACATCCGCATCATTGCATCACTATAAAATCTCCAGCATTATAAAACAAGAAGAAGAAATTCAGAAAAAAGAGGAACTAGAAAAATTTAGACAATCGCATGCAAGAACCATCCCTAAGACTTTACCCCAGCCAATTCAACCAAAAATGCTTATCGCAACCAAAGATGAGTTGTTCGAAGCTATGCGTTCTGCGATAATAGAGACCATGCAGAATAAGGAGAAATTAAGGCGGAGAAGAATGCGTAGAGAGCAGCTAAAAGAACAGAAAATCCAAATGAGATCAAAAGCACAATTACCAAGGGAACTACTCAAGCATATTAGCGGAAGAGAGCAATCAATCGAGGAGCTACATGAATCATGGTATAATCGAATAAGAGCTAAAATAAATTTGGAAAATAAGGATACTAGCTTTTTTAATTTGACAGAAATAATCAAAAATGAAGAACCTTCTGATATTGGAAGAATATTTGCCTTTGTGAGGATGTTTTTAGCATTAATGTTTCTCTCTACTGGAAATAAATTAAGATTACACCAGAAAGAGGATTTTAAAGATTTTGAAATTAATTTACGTTAATTGATAAAAGAGTGGAAATAATATCCTATGAATGACGAGCAAAAGAAAATTGAGGAAAAACCAAATGAGAATCATCAAAATCAATTAGCACATGAAGATGGAACTGTAATTGAGAATGAATCACTGGATGATATTGAATCTGAAACTGAATTAAATGATACTCCTGATGAAAATGAAGAACAGTTAGAAAATTTGGTGGATGAAAGTGCTGTTGACGAAGATATGACAGAAGAGATTACAGTAGGAATTCCAGAACGAATGACAGAGGAAGAAGACACACAAAAAGATATCCGTACGATTCAAAAGAATTTAATTGAAGGTGCCCTTTATGCTGCCGGAAGCCCATTAGATATAGAAGAGATTGCTACTAAATTGGAATTATCTAAAAAGCTTGTAGAAGAATTAATTACAGAACTTGCATATGAATATTTAGATCGATCGAGTGCACTAGTTATAGCTCAAGTTGGAGAGCGCTATCAGATGCAACTCCGACCTGAATATACAGAAAGCGTTTCCAAATTTACGAAAGGTGGGGCTATTGCTGATAAATATTTAAGAACTCTCACGATAATAGCTTTAAAACAACCAATTTTAAAGTCAACAGTCATAAAACTTAGAGGAACGGGAGCATACGAGCATGTGAAATATCTCCTTGATAATGAATTAATCACCGCAGAAAAGAAAGGAAGAAGTAGTGAATTAATGACGACAGAGAAATATGCAGATATGTTTGGACTCCCAAAAAATCGAGAGGAATTAAAACGAACCATGATATCTCAACTTGGGCTTGATGAAAAAAAAGTTAATGATTAACTTATCATTTATTAATATTCACTATAAATGTTTTAAGGCTCATCCATAATACACGAAAAAAATGAAGAAAGGGATTCCGGATTAATCTAGATTTTCCTGATTTTCTCTTTTTACATTTTACTGGGATCTGCTTAATTTTGAATTTATTTAAACTTGCTAAAATAAACATTTCTTGGGCATAATTGTATTTTGCTTTAATATTATTATTAATAAATATAGCTAATTTTCGACTAAATGCTCTATAGGAGGATTGAATATCATAGATAATGTCTAATCTCAGTAAAAGTTTTGAAATAAATGTTGAGATGAATTTATTTCCTAATCGCTTAAAAATACTTGATCCGAAAGATCCTGGGTTAATAAAACGATTACCAATAACTAAGTCGTAATTAGCTTCCACAATAGGACGGATAAGCTGATTTATTCCATATGATTCATACTGTCCATCAGCATCTAAAATTAGAATGATATCACTGTTTTCTTTTAATGCATAGGCTAAACCTAATTTAAAAACCGATCCAAGACCCAATTTTCTTTTATTTGAAATTATTTCAGCTCCTTGCCTTTTCGCATAAAATAAAGTATTATCATTACTTCCATCATCGATTACAAGCACTTTCTGTTCTATACTGGGACTATTAGGGATAGTATTTATTACTTGCTCAATACTTTTTTCCTCATTAAATGCGGGAATAATTATTGTGAGTGTTCTCATTTTTTTCAAACATAAATTACTTACAACAAATTACTTAAAGAAGTATATTTTTCCGTTCAAAAAGT
>Ga0180433_10001428_pt1 | contig 39869 bp, 89 predicted proteins | sample SS_ome_8_FD_132980 | JGI IMG/M metagenome (GOLD analysis project Ga0180433, IMG submission 132980) | Hypersaline lake sediment archaeal communities from the Salton Sea, California, USA - SS_1_D_1 metaG | ecosystem: Environmental > Aquatic > Non-marine Saline and Alkaline > Hypersaline >... | reverse complement strand
TTGCCCATGCCGCTTGCTCGGGCATTGTCTTGGGCGATTTCTGCGACTTGTTCGCGGGGCAGGGATCGGTTCTTGGCATCCACCAACGGGGTATCGTCCTGATTGCGGATCAGTTGCCCCATTCGGAACATGGTAATAACGTCAGCTAGTAGTGCCTCGGCATCCAGGTGCGTATCGGCATGTTGCTGGTCGAAAGGTTGCCCTACTTCGGGGACGTTGCGGAGTGCTTGCATTACCCGCTCTAGCTTCTGTTGTTCTTCATGAGGAAGATCGTAGTTCTTGGTCATTTCGTCCAATCCTTTCCGTAGAAGTTGTCGGTTCCGATCTTGTCGGGGTCTGCAACAAACCAGTTGTCGTTACTTAGAACCCCTAAGATGCAGCCTTCTTCGTTGATTGCTTCATTTAAGTCGTCCAAGGTAGAAAAGCAATCGTTATACTCGCAAACGTGGTCGTCTGCTGCCATGACTCCGAACCTTGCTTCTCCCTCGGGATTACCGTTAGCGTCGATGGTTTGGACTTTGACTCTGCGAACGCTTAGTGGGTTGCTCATTTGTTCCCTTTCTAGTGGCTGAGTTTCGTATCTTTACGCACAAGCTGGACGACAATATCGAAGTCGCCGTGGCAATCGCCGCTTCTCTTGACGATCTTCTCGCCCTGCTTGAATCTTTCGTTCTCGTCGGCGGAGAGGTTCAGATACCCCTCTTGTGTGTCGAGGTTTGTGCCGTAGGTCATAATTTTTCCTTTCTGCCCTTAATAACAGCTTGTCGGCTGTTAGTAGATCAGTCGAAATATAATAAATGGAAATTAACCCATCCATCGGGTTCGACTGTCGCGGTTGTTTCCCAACTCGGTCCAGCGGCACAGAATTTATTAGGAATTTTTTCCCATTCGGTGCCGTCGTCTTTCAACAAATCGTCGCCTGTGAATTTCTCTTCCTGTTCATAACCTTCCGCTTTCAGTTTGGCGATTGCCTCTTCGGCTGTCTCGCCTAGTTTCTTGCGGTCAGTTCCCTCTTCCCAGGTTTCGCCGGTCTTTTGGCAAGTGCGTCGTGTCATTTTGGGCATTTTGTACCTCAAATGTAGCAAATTTCGATCTGGATGTAGTCGGAGCTATACCCAAGGTCGTGTTTCTGTCCTGCACCCATCGACTCGTATCTCTTCTCGGGTTGATCCAAGAATCGAAAGTCGGTAATGCCGTGGACCGCCAGGACGCGGCGGATCGCTGCTTTTGTGCTGCGAATTGGTTGCTGCCACTTGAAATGTCCGTAGCGTCCCGATGGTCGGTAGTCGGTTTCCGGTTTCAGTGTGATGAATATATCGACATACCGGCTATTAAAGTCGTCGGATTCGGCTCCCTTCACACCTGGAAGTCCTCTCAAGGCATCCAAAACTTCTTCGACTAGCACTTGTTGATCTACTGTCATTTTTTTTACTCCGCGTCGATACAGATACCGCAAAGGTGACCGCTAGCCTCTTGACAGGCTTGTTCGACTTTTTCATCGTCGGCATCTTCGTCCAGGTCTTCGTAGATACCCTTCAACTCACTGGCTACATTCTCCAATTCGTCGTAGGCAGTACGGCAAGCGTCGGCTCGTTGCTCCAACAAATCCCCGATCTCCCCGTCCTGCAACTGGTAGGGCATGTTGTCTCTCTTGTCGGATTGCTCGTCGCCAAGGGTCTGGATTTCGTCGGCAATCTCTTGCAGTCTATCGGCAAACTCTTCAATCTCGTCCCTGGTAATAGGCTCGCCAATATCTTCAACCTGCTCTTGCAGATCGTAGAACGTGCCGAGGTACTCACTCTGCGTGAGTTGGCTCGGACGCGGCGGCGTGGTACTGAAACACTTGCCACCGTAGCGGAATTTCCACCAGTAGTAGCTTTCACCCCTCTTGACGGCAGGATTGTCTTTCCTGGCCTTCTTTACGAAGTGTACTCTCGGCATGATGGTTCCTTTCTATTCATAATAACTCGTTCGTGGCTGTTCGTAGATGCAACCGCTCACGCTTCGCGTGAGCGGTTGCTTTCCTCCTAACCATAATAACAGGTTCTTGCTAGTTCGTACCTCTAGTTTCAACGAAAGTGATCTTGTAATGGACTAGCTTCGGAAAAAACCCACCTTTGTCGAACCATTCTGCGAGGTTCTTTAGGGTTTCGACTGCGGTTTCCCGATCTTCGTCTTTGATTGCCTCAAGGGCCATTTTGAGTGTTGCGTTAGGGTCCATTATTCAGCTTCATTCCCAAACCACTGTTGTTCGGCTAGTGCCTTTGCTGACGTTGGGTGCTGTCGGAGCCATGCAACTGCCAGCTTGCGGGCTTCTTCGTCACTGAGGCAAGCGGTTGGCTCGGAGAGTTGCCCCTGGCGATACATGATCCAATGGAGCATAGCCCTTCCCATGCGGCTGTCGGGATCGTTTGGTTCTTGGACTGGCTTGAATAAAATCATTTAATCCTTCTTTCTCAATTCCAACAATTCGGCCTTTCCGTTTTCGTTGGCAGGAACAACAATCTTGCCGTCGTCGTAGGGATTGTTGGGATGTTCGTGATCTCCGATTTCCTGTAGGTATGCCGCGTCGAATCCAACCAGCAAGCCTTCATCCGTTCGCCGGATTTCGACTTCTTCTCCGGTTGGCAACAAGGCATGGGCAACATAGACGCTGTTGGTTGTTCGGGCGGGCTCGTCTAAGACTTCGATCTCGTCTTTGCTGAAACGGATCGCAAACGGGCGGAAGTCCCGGCAAACACTATCCTCAAACACAACTTCGTATTCGCCCTGGTCATTGATCTCCCGCATTCGGCCTCTTACCTTCGCAACAAATTCATGCGGGTTGGGATCATAACATTCAGGATACAGGTCTTTTAGATCGTCGGGGGTCATTTTTTACTCCTGTGCTATGGGTTCTTTGGCAACTACTGTTACCCTTCTACGGAAATGGGTTTGGCACTCATTGAGTGCTTCCTGGTCGATGGACCCGTCGAGGCAGAAGCATTGCCAGCGGATTGTGCGGGCAACTGCTTCGATGGTGACGCAAACAGGCTTGAAGTCTGGGAGTCCAAACCCGTTCAGCAGGTCAATATCGTGGTCGGACAGGTCTTGATCGCTACAAGCGATTCGGTATGCTTCTTGAAATTCTGCTTTGTTCATGTTAGTTATTCTCCCCTGTATGTTCTCCGTGGCATACGGGACAAGCCATGATTAGTTCTTGTCGGAGGCATTCCCCGCAATAGGTCTGTGCATGTTTTTTCTCCTACCTACTATAACTAGCTCCCGCTAGTTGGTAGATCGAGCGACTCCAGAATCCAATACGGCGGCTCGGGAGGTAAAAATACTCCGAGAATTAAATTGAGAATAGAACCGATTCTATTTCCTTTCACTAGGCACTTGCCCGCAACGCGGGCAAGTGCCTTCACTTGTTTTTCCACAGGCACAAACGGGATCGGGTTGGTTAGTGGAGCAATATGGATACGGGCAGACTTGCCTTTCTTCCAGGTTGGTCCCGTCAATGTCGATCATTTTGGTAACAAGTTGAGTGCCACACTGGATACACGCATCTTGCGACTCGTAGGGTTCGATTTCGGCTCGGCAAATTGGGCAACGATCATTACAACGACAATCGTGTTGATCTTGCCAGTATTGGTCACACTTCTCGCAGTGATAGCGATTGATGAACCACGAATCGGACTTAGGCTCTTCTTTCTGGGGCGGCGTAATTCTTGGGAGAAGGTGATCCTGCCACGGTCCCACAACTTCTACCCACTCGATGCCTTCCTTTGCCAACTCTTCGTCGTAGTCGTCGCACAGGGCGATTGCCTCTTCCAGAGTCGGTTCGTCGGGATCGTGGGGCTGGCTCCCGTCGTTGAAGAATCCGCTCTTTTTGACGGGATACAGGTCTTGTCCATGTTTGTGGTGATGTACGACTATCCAGAGTTTCATTTTTTTAACCTCTTGGTACGGGGAATTTAGGTCGGTTGTCGTACCAATTCAGGTACTTGCGACCATACTTCCACCAGTAGTAAAAGTTGAAGTCAGAGCCTATGAGCATAGCCTTTAATGCTACGGCACAGATAACAATATGGGCTATCGTTTGGAGAATCTCACTCATTATTCTTCCTCTTTGACGCTAATCCAGAATACTTGATCGTGCTGAATACCCTGTTCGTCTAGCCAATTATTGGCTGGAAGGAACACAGTTTCGTCGGTTTCGCAAATTTCGGCCAAGTTGGGATGGTCGCTTTCCCATCCCCATCCCGATGGGATGCAGAAGAAACGAACGGCGATTGCCCCACGCGATGGTTCGGAATCCAATACCAGGGCGATTTTTGGGGGCACCTGGGAATGGGCGGGCTTACCCAACAGACCCCGCACAAAATTCCCGCAGATAGCTCTGCGGTTGATCCGATTCATCCGATTCAGTGTAGACGTTGGATCGTTTGGTAGCCAATCAAATTCGCCAATGACTTTGTAGCTGTCCGATGGACTATCATATTCCAAGATCGGGCTAATTAGTTGGGTTGCTTGCATCATTTCACCTTTTCGTTTTCGCGGGCCAATCTCAAAAATGCCGCGACTTCCTGTGCCCCGAAAATATAACTCTTGCCGTTACGGAGGGACTCGGCCAGAATCGGTCGCTTGCGGGCTCTTCGTCGGAGCCCCACGATCCTATATTCTTTGCCGTCGAACGTCTTGAAGGTCTTATCCAGGTCGTCTTTCTTGAGCCCATAGCTGGAAGCATATCGCTCAAAGTCCACTCGCTCCTGGGTCTGGGCATTGCCATCGGCATCGAGCAGGGCAAATTCTACCTTGACTGAGCAATTACCTCCGCTCGGATCGAAGGACGCTCGGGCCACACTTCCGCTTAGGCCGACACTCTCGGCCCATTTCTCAATGACGGGTCGCAACTCGTCTTGGAGTCGCTTAACGTCTTTACGCTGCATACTGGTAAATTTCATTTGTTTTTCCTTTCTTCTGCTTGTAATAACTGCTTGTCGGCTGTTGGTAGATTTAGCAGACAGAAACCCCGGCTTTTTCCCAAATTTCATCCAGCTTGGGATTCAGGTCAGCGATAATTGCTCGGACTTCATCGACGGACTTGCCGTAGACATTCCAGATGATTTCGACTTGCCGCTCCATGCGACCGTGGTGTGGACCGTAGCTCCAGTCGGCATCGTCAATTTTCTTGAATTTGTCGTGGTGCTTCTCTTCGGACATGATACTGACCTCGGCCCCCAACTCTTTTGCGGTCGCGTAGAGAGTTTCCCAGAAGTCGTTGGTGCTGTCGTCGCAAAATTCAAGAACCTCTGTAACAAGGTTGATCTCGGGTTCCTGGCCTTCGACCTGCCCACCATAGATTCGCCAGCGACCATCATCGACCACTTGAAGATCGGTGATCTGCTTATAGAGAGCATACTGCACACTGTTCATGCAGTTGCGAGCCTCACGCTCAAATTCATGGGCAATCTCGGCTTCGACCTTAGCTTCCAGGTCGGGATGCTGTTGGTACTCATTGCTCCATGTACTGTACTCGTCTACACTCAAGATGCGTCGGGCACAGTCGCAGACATTGACATCGCCCATTGCATATTCGTCGTTGATGAAAACCTCGCCAAGTGGATTGATACCAAAGCAGGGTTTCTCGCGGGTGAAGTGAAACATTCGTTTTCTCCGTGGTTAAGGTTAGTTGTCTTCTAGTCCGATGAATCCACAACGTAGGTGTGCCCACACTTATCGCAGATATGAGCATGTTCGGTGCGGAAGAGTCCGGTGATGTTGTGTTCTGCCGCTTCGTCGCGGCCCATTTCGCGGTATTCGTGCTTGCATCCGATCAAGTAAAATTTCACGGTCATTTTGTTGTTGGGATGCCATCCCTCTTTTTGAGTCGGCTTGCCATCCAATGCCATACGATCATATTTCCAACAACGATCAACAGCAATCGCGGTTCCGTCGTCGTAGATCATAACGCGACAGTAAGACATGGCAAATCCACCAAGGGGTTTGCCTTCATCGTCCAAATAAGGCAGGGTGAAAATGCCCTGGTAAGCAGGGAGATCGGAAAAGTGCGTCCAGGCTAGATCGTCCTGGTTCAACTCTTGCACGGGCAGGACTTCGGCATCGGTCCCGCTGTGTGAGGTCGCGTAGTCAATCGCCTTGAGTTTTTCGAGCAACTCTTCGGCGGCGGCACTTGGTTCGTGCATTGGGTGGGTTTGTAGGTCTAGCATTGTTTCCTCTGGTTCTGGTGTATAATCCCGCTGCTGCACTTGCCCGGTCGGTCTTGCTCCGACAACGTAGGATTGCAACAGCGGGGGTCTACTTACTATAACTGCTTGTCGGCAGTTCGTAGATCAATTTTGTGGTGTGTCAATCTATTTCTTCGTGACTAACAATATCGAAACTACCGGCAAGGTATTCCGATTCGTTATCTTCTGGAATGTTGATGTCGGAACACTTGTCGCCAAGGTCGTCTTCGGGAGCAACGGCAACAACCGTAATAAATTCGGCGGTCCATTTGACTCGGTGCAACTTGACCCCCTTCTCAACAATCTCTCGCTGATACCATTCATTGAACGAGAGTGGGTGGGCCGCGTCGGGTTTCTGCTCTATGGTACGCTGGACGTACTCTTGGTACAACTGGAGCAATTTAGTGTGTATCAGCATGTTTTTCCCAACTTTCTGTTTGGTTCATCTTGTGTTTGGTTTGCCGTTGTGGCAACAGAACGTCGGTTCTGTTGGTGGATCAGGCCGAAAGAATTCGTCGGGCGAATCCACTAGCTCGTCTTCAAAAACGTCGTATTCCAGCCCATCATCGAATCGGACGCGATAGATCAGACAATGACCAGCCTCACCGCGTTCGATTATGGTTCCAAAGAAACAGGGATCAGCTTTGGCGAAACTAATCAGGGTGCATTGTTGGTGCGAGTGTCGCCAAACGATAGCATCCGATGAATCGTCGCTTTCGTTGCAGTGGTACTCAAACCAGTACCGCTTATCCATCGGGCGAAGGTCTTTGACGGTGACTCCATCGACTTCGACTTCGACCATCGACTTATCAAAGTCTGCTCGCAATACCTCTTCTAGTTTTTGGAGCGGGACGTTCATAGGTGGGCCGTTTCTTCCTCAATTACCTTGTCTGAATAAGCGGGCGGTTGCTCCCTGCGTAGCTTCACAAGCAATTCGCCCCAGATACGGGTTTTCGCTACAAATGCTCGGCAAGATGGGTTGTTAATGTCGAGTCCGGTAAGTCGCCCAAACTCTTGATGCCATTCTTGCCAGCCTTCCCACTCCGCATTCATGCGGTCGGTTTCTTCAAGTGGAGTCATTAAATCATCCCCATTAAAATGAGGCAGGAGGCTACCGTCTGCGTGTCGCAGATTTCGCACCAACCTCTGCTTTGATCGGGCTCCACGGTGGTTGTGTAGTCGCAGTCGGGATTCGTGCAGATGCCTTTGGCTACGCTGTCGAATGTAGCCTCTTCAAGCAACTCTTCTACCGTCATTCCCTCGATTTCGGCTAGTTTGTCGATTTTACTCATTTGTGCTATTTCTTTCTTTTTGAAAAAAGCACCGTCCCCGGCATCGCCGGGGACGGTGCCCACCAGAACAGAAGGATCACGCAGCTTCCGATTCGTCTTCCTCGGATCGCTCGGCATCGAGCAATCGGTCGAGGGCATTGTGTAGTTGCTGATCGGTCGTCTTACCCTCTGCGTACTTCACGAAATCTTTGCAGAATCGTGCAAGGGCAGGGTCAAGGACATATTCTTCGTTGAGGTTCACGAAGAATTTAACGATGTCGCGGCGACCACGGGCCTTGAATCGTCGCCCACTATCTTCGTCCTGATCGTTCGATTGGTCCCGTTGGGGAGCATTGTCGTCATTCAGGATTCCGGCGAACGGATCGTTTTGGGCGTCGGCTTGGGCGTCGGCTTGGGCATCGGCCTGTGCATCGGCAATTTGCCGATCCCGCACGACTCCTGCGATCACTTGTCCGTTTACCCGTCCATTATCACGGGTTGCCTGGGCGATTGCCGATTCTCGCTGATCTTCCGGCAGATCGAGAATGTCGATTGCCGCTTGGACGGGCATGATTCCGTTATGTACCCGTTCTTGGATACTCGCATCGAGTCGGAGCAGCTTCTTGAGTCGGTAGACCTTGACGGCATTTGGGTATCCATAGGTGCGGGAAATGTCGGCATCGCTCATGCCGTAGCGATCTCGCATCTGTTCCTGATTGAACGCATCGTCAATCGGGGAGGTCTGCTTACGCTGGGCATTCTCGACCACGTTACGGACGAAAGCGATTTCGTCGTTGCAGTCGGACACGGTGATCTTGAGCCGAAACTCTTCATCCTTGAATTCCTGTTGTTCACCCATCCCATCGGGATCGGCAAGGAATCCTTGGCGAATGAGTCGAGCCGCAGCACAGCGGGTAAACCCAGCGGTCAGAAGCAGCTTGTTGTCGTCCACTCGGCGGCCAACGACGGGTTGCAGTTGTCCATAGGTGAACATGGACACGGCGAGGGCCTTTACATCAGCCTCGGAGGGCTGGAACCTTCGACCTCGTAGTTCCTCTTTGACTTGAACCTCAAAGGGGTCCACGAAGAAGAGGTCGCTTCGCTTTACGTCTTTCGCGTTGATTCGGGTTGCCATTTTGGTTATTCCTTTCTGTTGGTTCCCGGTGTTCTAATCTACCATAACAGCTTCTTGGCTGTTCGTAGATTTATTTTTTGTATTGCTCCAAATGTTGTGATGGATCGTAGACGAAGGGGATCGCGGCTTCCCTGTCTTGGCTTGTCGTGATTTTTTCGATTTCCTCCCGCAGGAATTTTTTTTCGGCAAACCCGGTCACGATCTCGCTCTTACAAATCGGGCATTCGTACTTATCTCCGATCCAGAAGGTTTCGGAAAAGTCGCCTACCTTGGGATCGTGAACAAGTTGTCGGTTCTTCACGCATCGCATTTCTTGATTACATTTTGCACAAATTGGTGCGGGCATATTATTCCTCCCATTCATCTAACGGCCACGGTTCACCCACTCCGACGTAGGCTTGTATGGTTGTGTAGCCTTGGTTGTGTCTTGCATTGGCCCGATGGATACCGTCGATGATGCTACCCGCCTGTGGGTCGAACACAATAGGGGGGATGGTATCTGGGTCCATTTGCATCATTTCTTCGACCATCGTATCATCGACCATCCACTCTCCCAGGAACAAGTCGGTAATAGGGATTTCCTTCAATTCGTAGGAATCATACTGCATGATACGTTCCAACAAATTGCCGTCTACAAAATCTTCTGGCCGCCCGTGCAACTCTCGGACTTTATGGGCAATTTCATCGGAGGTCATTTTATTTCTTTGCTTTCTCTTCGCTGTATGCTTTGGCAACTGCTCGCTCGTCCATGTGAGCCAGAAGATGCGAGCAGTAGCCGCGACTACGAAGGAATTTTACTTGTTTGATTCGGTTTTTCATCCAGTTGGGCATTTTATTTCTCGTCTGGGTTAGAACGGGTTGAATGAATGATTTCCCATCCTGGGAGGTATTTTTCGATCCAGCGATCAGCTTCTTCTGCCCTCATTGGGTGAGGTAGCTTGTATGTCAAATAGCTCCCCGTTTTCTCTCTGTCTAGTCGGCAATAAAGCACAAAGCCCATTTTACGCTCCTGGCACTACGCTGTGCCATTCTGCATTTTTGGACTCGGGATCGCCGTAACAAATGAAATCCGCTTCACCGCAGATTTTACACTTTCGACCGTCCAGGTCGAACAAGAGATCGCCCCGGTCCATGAGCCACGGTTTATAGGTGATCTCGGTATCCAACGGAGCCCTGACGGTTTCGGTAATAGCGTCGATAATAAGTTCGTCACCATCGACTGTCAATCGTCGCACAATCTCTCCAGTGTAGTAGCATTTAAGCACAGCGGCAGTATGTCCGTCCATAAGACGGGCAAGCGAATCCGCAAGTATGTTTGCCATTTTCGTCCTTCTTTCTGATGCAGATTTCCCGCTTCTCGACCTTGAAGGGCATTGGTCGGCGGTACTTCGTGCCTCTTTTGGGTGGCATTAACCGTGACTCCTGATTTCGCTGCCAATCTCGCCCAATCCTCTAGCGATGGCATCGCCCGCTTCGTGAATGGAATGAGCAATGTCTTGTGACCCAACCTGACACTCGGCCAATTCGTGGACCGCGTTTGCCAAACTCTCGATAGAATCGGCAACTGCTAGAAGTGCGAACACTTTGGCAGAGTCCTCATTCGTTAGGTGAGTCGCCGCGACGTTCTCGGCAACGCTGTACGCAGTAGGCATTTTTTTTCCTTTCTAGTCTCTATAACGACTTGTCGGCTGTTCGTAGATTTAGTTTTTTACAGCGATTCCCATGTTGTGTCTGACTTGGGCAAATCGTCACCAGATGGCAACGATTTAACCCATTCATCAAACTCTTCCTTAGTCATGCCAGGATAGCACCTGGGGCACAGGGCATCTTCTGGATCGGCGGCACTTTCAAAGGAATGCCCGCATTTGGTACATTTGTGCAACATCACTCCCCCTGATGCCCACAAAAATTGCAATAGCCATCGTTGTCGCAACTGGTCAGGTGATCGCCGGATTCGATACAAACCTCTCGATCTTCGTAATCGCCTGGAGTCGCATCGTCTGATGCCTTCATGCACTTCTCGGAACAGTAGCCTTCAACGTGTGCCTCGTTTTCGGAATCGACTTCAAATTCATCCCCGCACTCGGCACAAGTGTCTTCACTCTCTTCTTCGGGCCAATAGCGACCTAGCTCTTCACGCAAAGCGATACCCTCTTCGGAATCCCAATCGAGATAGACATCGCCACCCGACTCTCCACCAACGAATTCGGTGTAGCCAAGGTAGCCACCACCTTCGTCGGCATACTTCAAAGTGAAAGTAGCCTCGGGAAACATTTCACTGAGGCGACGAATAACCGGGTCCGGTGGACTCCAAGCAGTTTCAAAATAGAGCGTATTACCGCACCATCCATCTTCGCTTATGTTGTAAGCACCCCACTTCGTACCCCAATTCTTACAAGTCCAATCGTACCAGTTGTCGGAACCGTATTCGGCAATGAATCTGTCCGATTCCTCTTGGCTGATCGCCCTCCCCAGACCTGCTAGGGGGCGATTACGCTCTTCGTTCCATGCGTCTGCCTCTTCTTGGGTTGGGAAGACCTCGGCTGGAGCCTTGGTCCCTTCCAATTCTTTGGGCATCGGAATGACTCGATTGAAGTCAAACCAAATCTGGGTGCCTGTGTCTTCGTACTTGCCGCCCTTGATGGCCTCTTTGATGGCCTCAAGATCGCCATGTTCGACTTCCAAAATGTTCGCTGTGTGATTCGCCATGATTTTCCTTTCTGTTTTTTTCTAAAACCGTTTGCTCACCCTATCTTCCCTTTGTGGGGGCTATCCTAACTGTGCCAGAGGCTAGCAAATTCGCCGGTTTCCCGACTTAACACAGTTTATTGAACGACGCCTGGAACTTCCACGCGAGGGCCTTGCAAACGGCTCAAACTGTCATAACGATCAACTACAAGTCCGATCTCGATTGAGTCGGGTCGGGAGAGTGGCTCTCCCCACTTGCATCGAAATGTCCACCATTACAGTTTCCCGAATGCCTCCTGTTGCGCATTTTTCAGGAGCGTTGCACGTTGCAAACAGATTGATCTACTTTCTATAACCGCTTCTCGTTAGTTCGTAGATGAAAAAATTGGTAAATCTTCCCATCGCTCCACCCCTTCGGGACAGTCTGCGTCGTAAAATTTCCCTTCGTACCTTGTCATTGCATGAATGATCGACGGATGAAAAAAATCATCCAAGTCTGATTCGCAACCAACCCAAAGCAATTCGGCCCCTGGAAACAAGGCCACTACATCCGCAGCAAAGTCTTCGCAAAGACCCTGATTGATCTCGGAATGCTCGACGGGGTAAAGGTAACAATAACCATCGGCTAATGCTTCAATAGCGTCGGCAATAATCGGGTCTTGGAGGCGAATCCGCTCCACCATTTCATCGTGGATTTTTTGATTGTATCCTAGTTCACAAAGAAGCATTCTCCTAAAGGCACCACTCGCCGCATCGCGGCGAGTGGTGCTTATTCCTTTCGTGGATTAGACGTATCGGTTCTTGTTCGCCTCGTTGTATTCATCAACCCAGGCAGGAGGGTTTTCGAGCCAATCGGGATCGGCTCCCAGGTCGATCATCATTTCGCGGCACTCTTCGTCGTCCAATGTATCGCCATAGCTGTTGATCGTTGAAACAACGAGTGCTTTCCATTCGTTCGTCAAATTAAATCTCCAAATAAGGGCTACCTTCGTCTAAAACATCCGTTTCAGCAACTACGCCCAGTTTAGTGACAGGCATGAATTCGTCTATTGACGAATCGTAAATTGACAAATCACACCGTTTCTGATCTTCGGTCATTTGTGCAATTAGTTCACCCAACTCTTCATAAGTAATTGGGCCATCTTCCAACACAATATCGTCTGGTTCGCTAGGCATTTTATTCTCACTCTGGGGTTTGATGTTCAAACAAGCTGTCTTCCTGGTAGACGACTTCGCCGGTAAGAACCTGATTGGCGATTTGTGCAATAAAGTCGCCGCTGGCCTCGGCCAGGACTTCGCCAATATCGTTGATGATTTGGTCTGCGGTCTTAATTTCTTTAGGCATGTGATCCTTTCTATCCAAAAATGATTTCGCTGAACAAACAGCACTGGAGGTAAACGTCGGCGGTTTCTCCGTCCCAATCCTCACTCACGATATTTGCAAAATGCTGAGGGTATTTCTCGGCCATAACTTGGATGCCTCGCTCCAGAGCCTCCCGGTCGAGAATGAATTCCTTCCGGTCTTCTTCTGGCTCGTTCTGATCTGCGATAACTAATCCACAGCCTTTCACGAAGGGAATAAGCTCATACGGATTCCAGTATTCTTCCAGGGTGTACTTGCCGTCTTTGCAAAAGTCGGTGTACTCGATCCCTTCTGCGAATTTACAGCCAGTAATGACATACCAATAGCTGCTCCCTCCCTCAAGGGCTCCGGTCAGCAAGTTGCGGAGGGTTTCGTCGGTAACAGTGACAGTGGTTTTTACGTCGGTCATACTTTGGTCTTTCTGGTTGTGATCCAACTTCCGCCGCCCCGTCGCCAGTGACGATAGACTTGGAGCAGATAGCGATCTCCTGGTTGAATTTTGCCGTTGTTGTGTTCTTTCTTAGCCGTTTGGACTTTGGATCGGATCAGTGTTTGGCCACCTTCGACAACCTCTGCATCGCAGCAGGGGGAAAGGAGTTGAATATCAACGTGATTGCCTCGGGCTCCCCAATACTCGTAAGGACCGATACCAACGTCCACCGGCACAGCGGAACACGCTTCGCCGCAACAGTCGCAAATGCCCGAGGGCATATCTTCTGGATGGTATTTGTATCGCATTTTGTCTCCTATGCCGCTTTCAGGGGTACATATCCGAAGCGATCTTGGTAATCGGCATCGCCTGGATGTTCGCTTGTCCAAAAGCCTAGCTCTCCGTTTGTGTGGTGACCATTTAACCTCTATAACGGCTAGTCGGCTGTTGGTAGATTTAGTTCTCGGAGTTTCTTCTCTAGTTCCGCAAGGTTATTCTCTGCGGGCTCTATGTCGATTCCCAGAGATTCCATGTAATCGAGAACCATCTGTATAGAGAGTCCCCCATACAAGGGCATTCCACCATTGATCCAGGCTCTAAACATACACTCCAGAATTTCTTTCTGTTCTTCGGTCATTCTCTCGCCCTTGTCCGTCCAGAGTATTTCAAATATCGTGCGTATCGCTTTGTGTATTGCTTGCGTTCTGGGCCATCATAGCCTCTTACAGCATCATCTAACCTAGTTGCGAATGCTCGTTTCCATGATGCCGGTATAGAACCAAAACCAACGAAACGGCAGTTGTCTCTTAGGAAAGTGGTGCTAGGAGTACAATGCGTCATGCAATGGGGGCTTTCTCCTGGCTCGGAACCATCGAACAATTCTCCGATAGCAAAGAAATGACCTCGGCGGTCTTTTCCGTCTTCATTGAAGACGAACAAATAACCTCTAGCCTTGCCGGTTGCATAGCCCCTTCTTGCACCACGCTGGGCTTGTCGCTTTTCCTTGGGGGAAGCGTATTCTTCGTAGACTCTGACCATTATCGCCTTTCCTGAATGCGGGCAACTATGTTTTCCGTTTTCTGAGATTCAGGGGTCTTGTCCAGTGTCGCTGCGACTTGTTCTTCGATCCATTCCCTGATCCCTGGAATATGGGAATTCCCTTGTGTAATCGCAAAGCCTCGACGGCTGCTGCCCAAGCATCTTCGCGTTTCATTACAAGCTCCCTTCTATCAAGTCTTGGTAAACGGCATCCATCCAACCATCGAAGCATTCGCAGACTCTATCATCTTGGCCGAATTGATCCTCGCACCAGTCGATGTATTCAAGGATGGAGTCGGCTATGTTATATTGGTCTGGAATGTAGTCGAATTTTGATTCGTCCAGAAACTTTTGGAGCAACTCGGCCTGCTTTTCGACCGGAAGATTGTTGAGTTCTGTTTCTCGCCAGCGGTCAGTTAGCATATCTTAAAGCCCCCGCAATCTTGCAGGAATTCAGCAAACTCTTGAACATTCTCTACACTGAACGGGTAGTGTGTGTCCCAAGGTCTACGAGAACCTACCCCATCGCAACCGTTACACTTTTGATCTCCTGGGCCGACATTCGGCGGCTCTTGTCGATAGCCGGTTCCACCGCAAATGCTACATTCTTCATCGGGAAGGCTAGCCAACTCTTCTTCGTATCGTTCTTTCCATTCGGCACAACGTCCCGATTCAATCTCCTCTAGGAGAGCAGATGCCAGAACCGCAGCGTTTTCTGCATCCAATCCGTCGCCATCGTTGCTGTGCCAGGATTCACATTGGCCGCAAGTGCTACCGCAGACTTCTTCGCAATAAGTCGCTAGCGGATGCCACCACCAGACAGTGTTACGGAAGTATTCGCCTTTTTCAGAAGTGGGATTGTTCCCATAAACGTCCATACCCATTGTTATTTTTCTCCTATCAGGTTCTTAGTGCCACCACAAGAGTATAGGAATCTTAGGGGGTAGACTTCGCAAGAAGATCAATACCGCCTTGTTCCACTCATTGATGATTTCTTCGGGGTCAATGTTCTCAAACTCTTCCGCGTAAACAAATTTAAGCGGATCACCATAAGCATCGGTAGTTACTTCTTCTAGCCCTTCGTCCCCATACCATTGCACCCTCGCTCCTTCGGGCACTAATTTAGGATCGGTTGCGGGCTCAATTGCCTCATCTGGGTCTTGTCTACCACGCGGCATGATCCGCTCAAAGAAATAGTAGTCTCTGTCCAGTCCCAGCCGCTCATGCGTAAGCCACCATTCCCAATTATCGCGGTCGCCGTATCTGATAGGGCAAATAGTTAGATCAAGTCCCATGTATTATTTTTCCTTTCACACGATCTGTTCCCTCCATTCGACAAAGCTGGCACGAACAGGGACCGGGTTTTCGGCAACACCATTTCCGGTAGCGTCGTTCCCACATGGCCCTGTAATACGGTCGCCACTTTGCGTATCCTTCGGACTCTCGTTCTTTTAATTTTCGATAAAGAGCAGTAAGGGCCGCGAAACTTTTTGCCAACAATGTGCATCGAATACCAGTCAAGACACAAACTGACCACACGCCACTTTTTCGATTGTGCCATGCGGTCGCGGAAAATGGCCCATCTAGGAATTTACCATCGCAGTTGTTTGCTTCTGCCGCTCCTGCCGCTTCGGCATCAATCGCCTTGAGCAAAGCATTGTCTTGTCGATCAGCCCAGGCCATTATTCTTCCTCTGGTTCATACACTACCAAATCCAGGTCGTCCCACATGGCATGGGTGCTTTCGGTGAATTCGCCCTCTTCATCGTCCCATAGATCGACAATGATCCCCTCATTGGTCACTTTGACCTCAACGTGTCGGTTGTCGTCAATCGGAAGCATAAGGCATCGGCTATGAATACCGTCACCGATTTGATCCAAGATTCTCTCTTTGATCTCTTCGTCGGCGGCCTCGAAATCACTTAGCCGAAATTCGCCAATGCTGCTGCCACAACTGCATCTACCCCCATCCAGGTCTTTGCGGGTAAATTCTTCGCCACATGAGAAGCAGTAGCGGTCCAAAAGGGCTATTTGCTTTCTAGTTAGATTCATTTCTGCTTTCCTTTCTTTAGTCAAGGTCTTCTGCCATTTGGGTGATCTGTTCATCGGGAAGATTCATAATTCGCTGCAAGACCTTGGCATAAGGGTCGCCTGTGCGAACCAACTCGTTAATCAAGTCTCTTGTCAATTCGCGGGTATTGTCAATATGCAGGCAAATGCAAGCACGTTGGTTATCGTCTGGGTCTTCAAACTCCAGTATCATAACAGGGGCCTGGGCATCCAGAGCCTCTGTCCAGTCGTCAATCCTCACCAATGGAGCCTTACCATTCTTATCTTCGGGCATGACGGCGGCATAGCCAATGGCATGGTATTTCAGGAATGCTACGGGGTCACTATGTTGTTTATTCATCTGTTTTCTCCGGTATTCTACTTCTAATAACTGGTTCTTGGCTGTTCGTAGATCAATTAAGGCTGGGTTTTTGTTTGTCGAAAAAATCCGTGGGGAATTCATCCCGAATATCTCCACCTTTTTTGTATTTCTCGGGTAATTCGTAAGGGTTGAAGATTCCAGCGAGGCCCTTTCCTAAGAGCTTTCCCAAATGGCTGTCGTTTGGTCCGATAAATTCATTGAATGATTGAAACGTGCTGGCGGCAATTGCCGAGGCTTTTTGGGAATCAGAATACTCAGATACAATTCCGAAAGACAAACAAGCCACAAATCGCAACGCACCTTCTATTTTGTCATAAAACTCGTCTTCGGGCAACCCTTCCAAAACATACGGAAACATCCCGATGATAATGGCAAAGTAGGCCCGCAGAACTTTGTCATCAATCTTTCGTGGTTCTATCTTTTTCGCCTCCTCAAAAACCCTCGCCTGTCTCTCGGTATCGGCATTATCAACCATTTCTTGCAGCAAAGATCGCCACTCATAGCCTTTCTCTTTCAGGAGCCCTATGGTGATAGCGGTGTAGGTGCAAAACATTTTACCGCCGTCTTCGTCGTTTTTTCTTCGCGAGGTATAGATCAAAAGTTCAAGGGCATAAAAGATCGCCATCTTGAAATTGTTCTCAATCAACTGATCCATCATATTGTTCCCTTTCGTTCTCTAACAAAACCTGCCGTAATGCGGCAACTGTTTTGGCTTTTTCTTGGAGCCGTTCCATCCACGACCTCGTTTTAATTTTCGCCATCCACAGGCCATGTTCGGGGCTGGTTTTCTTTCCTACCGTAAACCCCTTGGCTACAACCCCTTCATCAACGGGATATTTGCCGTCGATTACATCCCGAACGAATTGCTTATTGAAATTCCCCTCGTAAACGACTTCGGGCACCTTCAAGTGCCCGAAATGCTTGAGGAAAACCCTTGGCAAAAGGATTCCTTTTTTATGGGGATTTACGTCAAAAAGAACCAACTCCATTTGGTCTTCTGGCTGATGGATACCGGCGAAACTATGCGGCCCGAAATACTCACAGAACACGATAAACTGTCGGATGTTCCGATATTCCTTCGTGAATGACTTGCCGGTGAAGATTTTAGCTAGATCGTCTGCGTAAGTCTCTTGGAAGACCTCGATAGCTCCCCCAAACTCTTTGTCGGTTTCGTCAAAGAGTCTCCTCCGCGTCCCCTGCTTATACCATCCCCGCTTCTTGCTCCACTCAAATCGTAGGTTGCTCCCATCGTATTTGTAGAAGGCAAGACATGGTGCTTTCGGTGCCTCACTCGGGCCTGATATATGCCAGTAGTTTTTCATTCGTTTCTTCTTGGCGACCTTCTTGGTCTTCTACCAGTCGTCGTAAAGTCGCATCAGTTCGGTTCGTGTTCCATACACGATGGGCTTCATTTTAATTCCTGTCAGATCGACGTTGAATTGATCGGCGGTTACATCGAGAATGATCCTGCCGAATCGGACCCAACAATGCCCTTCCCAGAAACAATCAGCTTCGCAGCGAAAACTTCCACAGCAATATACAGGCCGATAGCGTGTTCCTTCTAGTCGTCGGCAAATTTCCTCAGAGGCTTCTCCGCACATGCCAGATGAGTTCCCAGCTTCTCGAATAACCCATCGCCTTACTGCAAGGGCCACGTTGTAAACCTGGATCGGGATGTCGCGTTCGATTCCTATAATCATTCGTGGTTCTCCTGTCTAATATAACGGCTTCTGGGCTGTTCGTAGATTTACCAATATGTGGTGAATCTCGGATGGACGATTCTGCCGTGGGATTCTTCAAATCCGTGCTTCGACATCCAATCGCCATCAAACAAAATCTCGTTATTTTGGCTATGATAGGGAATTTGGGCAAGATCAAGAAACAAGGTCGTTTCTTCTGTGATTGGAGCAGCCTCGCCAATTAGGACGGACACCAAAGCCCTGATCTGCCCCATGATATGAGTGGAATGGTAAGAGTCACCTTCGGTAATTAAGATGCGAGACACAATAAGTGTCTTGATTTCTTCTTGTGAGAGCATAGAGAATCCTTTCAATAATAGTTTTTGGGCACCTTCTTTCCTGTCAGTCGCTTATAGGCTCGGCAACAAGCTGCTCTCATTTTCTGGACTCCGAACCTTTTCATTTTTTGCACTTCGTAGATCAGGGCATTCTCGTCCGAAACAGACCTTTCCAGTTCATCGAAGGTTTCGATTTCACCCGAACCAAATTTGGCTAGGTACTTTGTATGTTCGCCATAGAAGTCAAACCTCTGCCATTGGATTGCGTTCAACCTCTTCCTTACGCTCGGATGAATCTTGATCCGTGACCGCCTGTGTTCCCATAGCCATTCAAGAAAACAGCAGGTCACATGATCTTCTGTATAGTCGGGTTCACTTGCAGCGATCCCGATTGCCACAATGTCACAATACCGAGGAAAATACCGGAGTCGTTGCGAAACCTTCGTCCAACGAACCAATTCTTCGGTCCCAATTCCATAGTCTTCGGCCAAAGCAACTTCATCGAAGGGATCGAGGTCGCCGTGGCACGTTCCTCTTGAATCGTAGTAACAGGAAAGTAAAGGATGCGACCAAATGTAGTGTTTGCCAATGCCTTTGATATGGTTCACCCAAGTTCCACAATCAAGAGCTACGTTTATCTTAAAAGAATTTTTGGCATCCCTATCCGCAAGGTCGGAATGGTAGTCGATGTTTATTAAGGTATCAAATTCAAACTGTCGAATGTGGGGGACCAAATGATGGTGGTCATTGACAACGTATATCGGTAATCTGGTAGAAAATAATCGGTTGAATAAGTGTTCTGGAAACTCCTTGTCGTTCCAGTAGTCGAGGTCGATAGATAGGTAGGCTTTCATTCATTTCTACTCCGTTACGTTAGTCCATTGGTTTCACTTCGCCCGACTTGACTATCGCCTTTGAGCGGGCGACCTCGGCCTCATGTGCCTCCTTTGCTCTCTTGAGCCTTTTGTTTGCCGTTTCTACCGCAGCCTTGGCCTCTTCGACCTCCTTCGCGGTTTCTTCGGTCCTACCTAAGTAAAATCCAGCATCCCATCGCCCATATTTAGCGAGCATCGAGGATGATACGGTAGCAATTTTCATTATACCTCCACATAAGGGGCTGCATTTTTGAGAAATTGTTCTACTTTATCCAGGTCGAAAAGCTGGTTATCTTCGGAACGAACACGGGTTTCCGCGTCGATCCATACAAGACCATCACTGCAAATCTGGATGTTTTTTATCTGCTCTTCCACGTTCTCGGGAGACAGACCGCCCGCATAGCCCGATACGCTGTACTTGCCAGCGTTGGGCCATGTCGTGGGCAATACCCCTGCACCCCCGGATCGGTCAAAGAGAGGGGCCGCGTTGATGTCGTTGGCTTGAGCGATCTCCAACAGTGTATCATTTACGCCGTCCACTTGAAAGATCAGTTGCTTGGACGACAACATTGGGGCCTGGAACGGTTGGAAGAAGGCATCGCGGTCCTTGATCTTATGCTGATAGCAATGAAAGTTAAGCTGAATTCGCTTAAAAAGATCGGTTGCGATGACGGGGAGGGTGGTCAAGATTGTCCATTCTCCCTTGCAAATATCCCGCACCCATCGCCCACAAATATGAGCAGAAAGATGGACTTTCTTGTTTTTGCAAAACAGTTCCAGGTCGCCAATCCATTCCTTCGACGGAAACCGAGGCTTCCCCATACTGTGTTGGGAAAAGAGAATGCCCCACTCTACCCAAGGATATTTCGCGGAGAGCGATAAGATTTGCTCGGGGCGAATGCTGTCATCCGCTCCCGTTAGTGTGACTCGAAATAATTTCATCCATCTGTTCCTTTGGTATTAGGAGTTCGCAAGCACCACGCTTCCAATCATCCACAATTTTGTCTGCCCCACACGCTCCCGTGCGTTCTCGCCAGAGGGCCTCTAGCCGCCGCATTAGAACGGGTGCCTCTGGATCGTATTGTATGTAAATGTTCATTCGTACCAATCTGGGAGCGTGATGATCCCATCTTCCATGTATTCGCATAGTTGCCTACAAGTAAGGTCTACGAACCCGACACTACCACCGCCATAACAACATGCGTTCATTAGATCGGCTGGCAAGTCGTGTTCTCCCTTCACTTGTTTAATCTCGCCACTGACACAAACATCAGAAAACACATCAAAATCCATTCCTCCATGATCTTCGCTTGCCACATCACTACGAATCGTATCGAGACTATCCGTTAGCACCGGGATTCGTTCTCTTCCATACTCCAGGTAGTACAGCCTAATTCCTTGATCGTCTTGGATTTTATGCGGGATGTCCTGATAACTTCCAACCCTTACAGGAATGTAGTGGTAAATCTCTCCCTCGCCACAGTGGTTCTTGCAAAAAGCAGCGGCCTCTCCTTCTGTTTCCATTAAAGCGGGATCAGGGATGAACTGCTTGAAGTTCGATACGTCGAAACCTTGAAGTAAGTACATCATCTTCATTAGTTTATTTCTCCGGTTTGCTTCATCCGCTCGGCAACAATATCGACCTCGATTATCTGAGCATTTGCGAACTTTTCGTAAAACTTCTCTTCTGGTCCCCACCAACATTCGCATCCCCAAACAACCTTTCCGTTGTCTAGGAGAATTTTAGGATTTTTTCCTCCGCACAAGGCGGAAAGACCTTTTACGCCTTGGGCCTCTTTATCTGGAGCCTCGTCACCTTCGTAAGTTCCGAACCCATACAAATAGACGCGACCGGCTTCGCTGTTACGAATAGCAAAGACACGCATTCCGACTTTTCGGTTCATCAATTAGTCTCCATGTTGGTTTGCACGGCCCGAATGCCGATAGTTAGAGCGTCCAATTCTATCGACATAAAGATTCGGAGCCACTTCTGTTCCTCTGGGGATAGATTGATCGGTGTTGCGAAGTCTAATGGCTCTCCACGAACCAATAGGAAGATAGCCCGCAACGCTCGTTGTTCTGCGAATTTGATTGCCTCTTCCTGGTCGAGTCCGGTTACGTCGAAGACCTTGGAAAAGTCTTTCTCGGATAATGGATCAATGAAGCAAGCTGCTTCGCCTAGCTCTTTGTAACCAATTTTCATCGCAAGACTCCTCTATGGACTAGCGGCGGCGGTAAAGTAGACACACCAACACCGTCACCATTCTTGCTTGTTGTTGGAATTCTATGTCGAGGTCGAACGGTCCAGGTATAGGCTACTGCTAAGACCATCATCCCACCAAATGTGATGAAAGCCCATGCTGGTTTGTAGGTGAGCATTCCCACCCCAACAGCTAGTGCCGTAATTCCTGTTAGAAGACCTGTAATGTGTAGTCTCATCGATCATCTCGGAAAATTGAACGCAAAAACGTCAAGGCAAAGAACGCAATGCCTACGATAACTGCGAAACAAAACAGCGGCCCCCAAATGGGAGTCTGGGTCAGGTCGTAAACGTCAGCAAAGATCATAATGGCATATACTCCACTGTAAAGGTTTTCCAGTTTAGTTCCTCAATGAACTTCCATGTGCCATCGTTTACATCAACAACGATTCGGCCCTCCAATCCATATTGGACGCAATATAGCCGTTTGCGATAGCGAATGATCGCTCCGTTTGGTATGTCTTCGAGTTTCATAGCTCTTCGATGACAATGACGCCATCCTCCATCATTTGACAGAATTCTCGGCAAGTGAATAAGCCAATATCTTCATCGCCACCAGAGAAAGGTGTCACATTCATCAGGTCTGCGGGAAGATCGTGTTCGCCCTTTACTTGCTTGATTTCCCCTTCATCTAAGACATGGCACCAAACATCCCAATCCATTCCGCCGTGATCTTGATCCGACATATTAGAACGAATAGAGTCTGGTCGGTTTGTGACGATGGGAATTCTCTCTTCTCCGTCGTCCAAATAATACAGTCGATACCCTTCCTCGGATTGAATGGGCTCTTCGTCTTCGATGAAAACGAAGTCGCGTTCAGAGGGATTGTTCACTTCTTTCAAAGCACAACCAAACTCTAGTTTTGGCCTTAATCCTAAAGCCTTAACTAGATCAAAGGCCCCCTTGAAGATTTGTCGGGCCAATTCTTGTTTGGTAGAACTCATTCCACTACCTCAAACTTTCGTTTCAGAACCCGCGTCGGGGTATTGCATAGGCCTACGACGATCCAGCAATCATCTTCCTCCGAAAGAACGTCATATTGCTTCCCCACCACCAGACGCGGCTCCATTGTGTTGTCCATGCACCGGACTCGCATCTTGCGGAGCGGGATAATCTTAGCACCGGATTCGGGTTCAAATTGCATGGCCTTGAGGGCCACAACAGCATCCGGCACACCATGAATGTTTCGCTGGGCAACGAATTTCAGGTCTTCGATGGTATCAATATGAAATTCGTGATGCTCGACGCGATAACCCAACAGGTCAGCAATGAATTCGTAGTTCTCGTACTCCCACTTCTCGATGTTCGTATTATCGAGAACGACTACTTCATCGCCTTCGTGCATCGCATTCAGCACCTTGTTTAGGCACCATTGGTGAGCCTGTCCTAGCTTACTCGGATCAAATTCATATCGGTCGATGGCTTTGTTGTAGAAAAAGTCATCCGCTGAACAGCGGGTGCAGCCCGGCCAAGTATCGCTGGCATAACTAGATTTGCCACAGCCCGAAGGGCCTCGCATAATGATAAGGGTTTTCATGTTTACTCCTTGGGAAAGTTTCGGCTTTCCGGCTTTCTGTTCTCTGACATTGGTTCTATTCACAATAACAGGAAGTTGGTAGTTCGTAGATTTACTCTCTCCGATCTTCCTCGGGATAGGGGAGATAATCTTGTTCGTAATGATAATTCCTAGTTGCCTGCCGCGTAAAAGCCTCTAGCTTTTTGTTCGCGGCTCGCAGTTTTTTACGGAAATTTTCAATGGTTTTTTCTTGTTCGGCAATTTTTGCCCGTAGTTCTTCGATTTCGCTCATTCCCTAGCTCTCTGTGCCGTTTTGCACATTCGGGGCATCTGCCCACAAGATCAGCAATAGATCGAGCTACATCGACAGTGAAATTCTGTTGGTCTTCTGGGAGGTAGCTTATATCTGGCTGTTCGTATGGACTTTTATGGTTATAGCCGCGTTGTATCATTTCAATGGCGAGGGCATCATGTCGAGCCTCCATCGACGCTGGCTCAATCTGCCCCAATTCGACCCGCTTCGCCACCGAATGATGCTTGACGAAATTATGGCGATGCTTGTGGATTTCGCCATGTTCTCCCAACAGGTGCTTGCGACACAGCACCCGTGGGTCTATCATCCACATTCTCACTACCACTCCCTTTTCCTGATGATCCTGATTACGTCATTCGGGCACAGGTGTCGGATGTAAGCATCCGTTGTTGCCGTGTTAAGATGGCCGAGTTGAGCCGAAATATGAATTAGTGGGACTCTCTCGTTCGCCAATTCTGACGCTCCGGTGTGCCTCATACCGTGAGCGTGGCAACGCTTTTGTATTCCTGTTTTCGCCTGCAAATTTTTGAAAAGATGGCGAATGTAGCTTGTGTCAATCTTGTTCCCCTTCTGAGTGCAAAAGAGGTAGTCGCTTGCAGGACGAACCTCCAACCACTCATTCACAAGTCTTTGTGTTTCAACGTCTACCCCTACAACTCTCGCTCTGTCCCCTTTGCCGTGCAATACCCGTATTCGGTCCCCCTGATAGTCGATAGGACGAAGAGCCAATGCCTCTCCGATCCTCAAGTGTGATCGCCACAAGACCGCGATGATGGCCTTGTTGCGTACCCCTGTCGTTCGGCCTGTCTCGCAAGCCTCAATCAGGGCCAAGGCTTCTTCTCGTTCTAGTGGTTCAGGTGGTCGTTTCATCTTTGATTCGGAATAGTTCGTTCAATGCTCGGGCTCGACGGCAAAAGTCGGCATCATCACTATGTTTATAGACAAACCGCTGGCAAGCTAAAGCCTCGGGATTTCCATCATTAGCATGAATTAGATTCACATATCGGATAATCAGCGGCTCTTTTCTCGTAAGCAAGTGGGCGAAAATCACCGCAATTAACGCAAGCATTTGAACCCAAGATGTCCACAACGCATCTTCCAGCGGCCCGCGAATTGCTACCGTGTCCGCCCCGTCATTTAGAGCGTACACCATGTTCCCGATAAAAAGAACAAGAAATATAGTCAAAAGTGCAAGCCAATGAATACGAATCATCATTCTAGCTCCGAAGGAAAAACGAAGGTAAATTCTATAACCCGGCCTCGACCTGGGCTCTGATATGTTTGATAGACCACTAAGCAAGGATACGATTCGGGTGGAGCTATCTGAGCGGCGATTTTTGGTTGCCATGAATCCCTGATGTACTTAATACAAGTACCCTGTTTCCAATGAACGTCATGCTCATGGATCACCATGAATTCCCACCATTCCGCATCGCAACGGATCAGCTTCTTTTGCAGCCTTGTAAATAGAACGTCCACTATGCGGCTTCCTTTTGCTCTTCCTGCTCTTCTTGCTCTAGGGCACCTTGGTAAGGTCGGAACGGCCAAATCGGGCACATACCGCACCCACACAACCTGACCTCTTTCGTCATAAACGCACAGCACTGCAAGCAGTTGAGTTTGACCGCAGCCGCTCGACTTCCCTTTTCGATCTGATCGACCAGAGGCATGAATCGCTCGGCTTCATTCAGCCGAAGCATTTCACGCATCTGTTCCAAAGATGCTTGAACGTCCTGGTTTTTCTTGAACTTGTCTTCCTTGCTCTTTCGAGGGCCTCGCTTCACACCTTTCAGGTGGGAGCCATCGCCTCCCCGCTTTCCAGCCTTTGTGACATGAGGAATTTCCCATTCCTTCACTCGCAAGCCCACAATGGAAAAGCTGATGTTCTCATGGTCCCCTTGATTGTAAATACTCGCGGCCTCCTTCCAGAGTGCCGAAAGGTTCTGCAACGGGCCGTTTTCCTCGGCCAATTGGATCGCGGCGGTCAAATCCGCTTTATCGACGGGAATTGTTCTCCTAGCCATTTTCTCTTTCTTTTCAAGGTGGTTTCTGTGTATCCACCTTATAATAACAGCTTCTCGGCTGTTCGTAGATCAAGTTTCATTTGTGCCGTATAGCACGGCATTTAGCTCTTTACGATCATCGTCATTTAAGGGGCCATCATAAAGCCTGCGGAATCTAATATCTGGCAACTCGGAAATATGCACGATATTTCCTAGACAGTTTTCGATCTCTTCACGGCTTTCCGCAATGACAATGGTTTTCCATAGACCCCCGTGATCCAACCGTGTGATTATCTTGTATTTCTTCATGACCACCATCCCGGCAGATGCCTTCTGTCAATCTAGCATGTTGCCCACAATAGTATGGCTAACTCAAAGCAACCTAATTAAAAAGGTTCTCATGGCCTATCCTTGGGCATTGCTACCGGCTTCGCCGGTAGCAATGCCTTTTTTAATGACTTCTTCAATGATTTGGGAGGTAGAGTTGAGTACGTTAATATCGGGCACAATGACCAGATCGGCCTCTTCGATCCCTACGACCTCGTTTTCTCTGCCCATAAAGTCTTGGTTCTTGAAGATTTTTTTGGCCTTGAAGGCGATTACTGCCCGTCTGAAATCTTCCACGCTCCCCATAACAAACGCGGCATGGACTGGAACAAAAGCATTGACCATAGCTACTCGTTCATTTTCGCTCACAATAGGTCGGTTTTCGCCTTTGGTTTTTCGCACAAGATCGTCCGAGTCCACCCCTACTATGAGAATATCACAGAGTCTTCGGCAGCGAAGGAAATAATTCAAGTGGTAGTTATGAGTTAGATCAAAGCATCCGCTGGTAATCCCCACGATTGCACTAGCGGTGCCTCGCTGGAAGATTTCTACGTCGGCGGGATTGCAAAGATCGAGGATCATAGTTATCCTTTAGATTGTTGGAGATTGCACAACAAACACGGTTGGATTTGCTTCAAATTCATCTTTTGCGTTTTCTAGTGCTTGTGACTTGGAACCATACAATGTGGGGAACAACACAATCACCTGTCTCTGTGCCCCTCCGAGGCGATAGCCTTCGCCGTGATTTCCAACACACGCCAAAGGAATTCGGCCTCCCTTAATAGCCTTTCGGATTTTTTTCAATCTGGGGCCACCGGCATTGAATTTAATGTCTCTTTTTCTTCTCATTTTTGGTTGGTCCTTTGTTCTGCTGACCTTTCAATCTTGCTATTTGCTGCTTTACAAAATTCTTCACAGTCCACTTCGGATCGAAAGGGGCCTCTTCGGTATTGCTCAAAAAGCACAGCGGGCTCTTCATACGAAACAACTTTTACCCAACCGCCGACATATTCATAAACTGCCCATACTTTGGGCTGTTTAGGTTTGAAGAAATTAGCTAAGTATTTCATCGTCTTCCTCAAAAAGTTCTAGGTAACCTGAAATTGGAAAGCCCATCAACTGATAAAGCTCTTTCAATTCTTCCCGTGTGAATAGGCCGTCACTATACATTTCCCAAATCAAATTTAGATCGGCCTTATTCCCGCTTTTTGCTACTGACAACAAATGCTTGACGATGCGATTACCCTCAAACTTTCGTTGCCCATCTTCTTCGATGATGTTTCGCATATTACTACTCCAAACTGTAAATGGTGACCGGGATGCCTCTGTCAAGCCATTCTTCACGGATCAATTCTTCAATGAAATCCCAATTACCCCCTGCCAATCCGGCACCAAACTTAGGAGCGTGAATGGATGTGTATTGGGGCAGACGAACGACATACCCAGCGACCTTTCGCAAACACGCAGCTAAGGCATTATAACGAACGGGCGGTCGGTTGGGATCGTCGTCCATTGGATGATTTATCGTGCCGTGTTGGGCGATCATGTTGATAACGGTCGCTGCCTTTCGCGTCCCATCAGCCAAGCTGCCGCAAGGAATGATTTGAATGTTACCCAACTCAAAGTAGTTGGGAGACTGAATGGACGGGTAGAATTTCCTTTCATGCCAATCCCGGTAAGCCCTCTCTGCTTCGGGATAAATCTTGGCTAACGGCACTACAAATCCGCTTCCCCATCCACCAATATCATTGCAAATGTGGGGAATGACAACGTGATCGGGCATCAATTCAAACAGATTGCCAACAACGTATTTTGGTTTCATTTCGGCCTCTTTTCTCCAATTTCTGCTCGGGCAATTTCCAGAATCGCATCAGGGCTACAATGTTCTCTCTCGGCCTTTGCCGCAGCCAAGGCTTGTTCAAAAAAGTAAGCGTGGTGCGTGGGCTCGTTGTCTTCGGTGTAGGTCTTTACAATGTGACGATGAATCGCCCGCATTACTTCTTGGTAGCCATCACCAGCCCAGGCCCCACTGTTTAGTTTTCGTTGCAGGAGCCAATTAAAAAGTTTATTGAGCATCGTAGCTCCTCTCTGGGTTATCGGGATCAAAAACGGGCGGATAATGACGCTTGTGTTTGTTTTTGCTCTGCAAGGAAATTACTTTCGACATTACCTCCATGTGTCTGTCTGATTCTATGGGCCATCCAGGAGTGGTTTTCATTTCCTCTAGTGCCTTCAATGCCCACTCGACTTCATCGTAGGTCATGCCCAATTCTTGTTCGTCGGTCTGTCCGTCCCACAGGCCAGCACTAGGAACCGCGTCGATGATGGATTGAGGGACATCAAGTTCCTTTGCCATTTCTCTGACCTGGGACTTGTGGACCAACGAGAGCGGGCAAATATCGACCAAGCCATCACCACCCTTGGTGAAGTAGCCGATTTCATCCTCGTCTTTGTTGCCGGTTCCGACGACGATGCCGCCATAAGCACCGGCAATGTCGTATAGAATGTTGGCTCGGATTCGGCTTCGTAAATTACCTTGAAGCAACTGAGCTTTCTCCCCTGCGTTCGCACAACCTTCCTTGAGATATGCCTCAAGGATATTTCGGATTGGTTTGACGATAATGGTCACCCCCCTATCGTCGGTTAGCTCCATCGCCCGTTGCAGTGAACCAGGACAACTATCTCGCGTGTATTCTAAGGGCATCGCAACGGCGATCACCTTTTTGCCGGTTAGTTCACAAAGACGACAAACCACAGCCGAGTCGATACCTCCAGAAACTCCAACAACCACGAACTCAATGTTGGCCTTGTCGGCATAGTCTTTAATCCATTTGACGACGGCGGGGATCAGTTGTTTGGTTTCCATTATTGATCCAAAGGGGTTCCAAAGAATGTCCAGTTGGCGACTCGCAAAGCGTCAGGATCGCCAACCTGTTTAGTTTTAACGTCGCTTAGTTTCACAACTGGTACACCGTTTAGGCCCACCAGTTTGATTACGATATTCAAAGCCGGTGTGGGAAAGTCGTTCGTAAAGTGGGTTCCGATGCCAAACGAACACTTGATCCCTTTGTCGTCGCAATACCTCTTGATTTCGATTGCCTTGTCTACATTGAGTCCATCGGAGAAAACGATGGTCTTAGTTGTAGGATCGATGCCATTGTGGTTGTAGTGATCCACAACTGCATCGGTAAAAGCCAGCGGGCAACCGCTATCGTGCCTCAATCCGTCCCAGGTTCGACAGTGGTGTGGGCTAAAGTCGTTAAAGAATGCTTTAGTGCCGTATGTGTCGGTCAAGGCAATGCCCAATTCTGTATCGTACACCGTCGTCCATGCGTCCAAAGCATAGCGGTTCGCATGACGCAGACCGCAGAGGACACTGTGGGCTTGAATCCATTCGTGGGCCATTGTTCCGATAGGCCGCAGGTCACACTCATGGGCCAAGTGGACGTTGCTAGTGCCAACGAATGTCTTAGCTTTCGCCAATTCCCTGACTACGACATCCTGGGTCCACAGGCCCCGTCGCCTACGAGTCCCGAAATCAGCGAACAGAGCCCCGGCATCCGCGAGCCTTTGTCCCTTCTCGTAAGCCTTTTCTTGTTGGTGGTTCCCTTGAACCTTCGGGACTTTGTTTCGGAAATGAAATTCACTGACCAGAGCCATCAACGGCACTTCCCACAAAATAGTTTCGTGCCATTTGCCTTTGATCGAAATGGAAAGACGATCTGGTGAATCGTCGGTGACAGTGACTTGGTAGGGATCGTACCGGAAGTTCTTGAGATATTGCAGATACGCGGGAGTGAAGAATCGGAATTGCGATAGCCACGCAAATTCCGCGTCGGTTAGTCGTAGGTGTGCAAACTCTCTGATTTCTTCTTGGACGAACTTTGCAAACCCCTCTTCAAAAACGTCGGTAGGACGACGATTGATGAATCGGTATTCAGCAACCGCATCGGGGTAAAGCGACAATGCTGCTTGTTGCATCGTCAGCTTGTAAAGGTCGGTGTCTAGGATTGACTGTTGAGGGATCATTAGAAAGTTCTCGGCAAAGGAATTGTTTTAGGGTGGCGGTATCTTACTTCCATTTCAGGAAAATACTTCCGCACGATTAGGTGTATGGGCATTTGCCACGATCTGAGATGGGCTTCGACTTGACCATAATCATGCCGCGTGACAACGATTATATTGTTCCCCTCGTCTTTCAACTTTTGAATTTCCTGGGTAATGCCGGGAAGACCAGGGCTCTCGTATGATCGGAAGTGCATTAGTCTTCTCCCTCAGTTATAGGGCACACGACGACCGGCGTTGAATGCACCGGAAACGAAGCGACCGTCGATGTTTTCCCAATGAAAGCCCAATAGCTCTTGGGGATCGGAAACCCTGATCCGTTCGCCGCCTTCGCCCTCTGTGTTGAGGATTTTGAAAATCCCGTAATCTTCTACCACTTCGTATTTCATCTTGTTTCCTAAACTAGGGGCTTTTCCCGGCTATGCCGGGAAAAGCCCTTTTGAATTGATGCTTAGTCTATATTCTTTCTTTTTGTGTCGGATTTGTATTTAGTATAGAGCCCGCAAAGCGGGCTAGCCGTATTCAGTTTGGCATACGTTATGGGTCCACGATTCGGCGTATAGTAGTAATACAGGTTGGCCTTCCCACGATGCCGTGAGAGCCACCAAAATCGACCCGAGGACTATCATTGTGAGGATTAGGAATCCCAGCATCAAACAATTTCTTTCAGTTCTTCTAGTTCTTCTTCGGTGAAAAACGCTTCGATTTCTTTGGATTGAGCCTCAAGTTGTTGTTGAGTCTCTTCGTCGTTAAGCAGCGAGCCTGCATGTTCAATGTCACAGGCAAGACAGGACAAAATTTCATAGTTCGTTGGCCGGTTTCCGTTTGCCGAAGAGATCAGGCTATTCCAGAAGTCAAAGCGGAAGTCTTCACGCTCTCCGGTCTTGTCCATGATCCATGCTATGTAATGATCTCCGTGGTAATGATTTCCGTCGCACCACAGGGGGCATCTTTTTTCTTCGCCTGCCAATTCTGCATGGAGGGTCATGCCAAATTTGTCGAGAAACCTATTCGCTTTCTTCTGGTAGTCGTTCATCTGTTTCATAGGGTCTTCTCACTTCGGTTGTTTGTATTCCTTCGTCCGTTATGACCCTCTCCGTTATCTGCGATACGCGGCGATATTGACCCATGAAAATCTCTTCCGCTCTTTTCCAAATTTGCGTTGGGGTCAATCGCTCTTTTGTCGAAACGACATAGCTTCCACCGTTCTGGATTTGTACGTCGTACTGGTAACCCATACCATTAGCTAGTGAGCTTTCTTCTTCTTTTTCTTCTTCGGAGGGATGTCTTGATCGAATTCAATGTTCCCACCACCTGTGCCTCTGCCTTCCCTAGCTTCATCGACGCTGCTCCCAGATTGGCGAATTTAAGAGCAACATATCCAAATGTGATTCTTTCGACATGAGGCAACTCTTGGACCAAAGGGCGAGCCTCAGCGAGTTGTTCCCGCGATAGTTTTGGAGAGATTTTTAATTTCTGCCAAACCTCATCGCGTTCAACCTTTATTGTATCTCTTGGCATCTATGTCCCCAAAATTTCGCGTGTGATTTCTTGAATACCGCGAACCCCTTCTGGGAAATTTCGATGATCCCCAGGGGTCGCCACGATATACGCATGGGCGATGCTGCCTTCTTGAAAAACTCGTACTGCCAGCGGCCACGCATCATCGCCACTGCGATAAGATAGCCGCGTACCGGGCGGTAGCTTTTGAAGCAACGTAATCAATTCGTCACGGTCCATTTGTTTGCTTTCTCTTAAAAACCGGCTCTCCTCCCACCGCTCCGGTCAGATTTAGTACGGGTGGGCAGGAGGAGAGCGTAGATTTACGCAGCCCGCCGCAGCTTGCCACGCTCAATGGAAATCTTGACGGTGAGAGCCTTGTTTCGCTTCACACCACGATTGACGGCCAGATTTGCCACTTTATTGGTGGGGTAATCTACCCCTCGATTCTCAAGAATCGTGCGAATCTTAGCAGCATCGCTCTTGGCCTTGCCGCCTGAACCTGCGGGTCGGCCTACCTTACGCTTTCGAGCCATTTTCTCTCCTTTCTCGGTTTTGTGAATTGCTCTGTAAGCCTCGTATGCCTTCAATAACAGCTTCTCGGCTGTTGGTAGATCGGAAACCTCCTTTTGTGCTAGAGCTTGTCTATGGACCTCACAGAGCCTCCTAGAGGTATTGCTGGAGCTTCGCACGAATTTGCTCAGGTGTCATGCAGGAGCATTTCCCCTGACCTTGTTTCACTATATCCACGGCCATCTCGAAATCCTTAATAGCCTGTGCCGGATCGACATCCTCTTTTTCGTCTTCGGGAATTTCCGAAATTTTCACTTCTTCCATGATTAGAATTTTCGACAAAATTTGGTGGATTTCTGGCACATGGTCTTTTAGCTTGTGGGCCACGATAGGGTAAATGTGGCTACAAAGATCATTGATTTCTTCCTCGGCGGTCATCCCCCTCTTCCCAAATTGGGCAAGTAGTTTTTTCCCGATTACCTGCCATCTGTCTTTTGTGCATTTAGGGACAGATTGGCAAACCTCGCAATTACACGTTCCTGCTCCTGGAGCTTGCTCGATTGCTATTTCGGGGTCGTCGCTCGGTTTCCAAGAACTAGCTGAACTACTTGGAAACCCTCTAAGAATCGCCATGTCGTTCCCTCAAATTTTTGGCCCAGTAGTCAAAACCTTTAGTAAAATCGGCTATGCAGAATGCCTTTTCAACTTGGTCGGGATCGGTGCCATGTTTTTCAATAGTGACATCGACGGCATCCCTTACACCGAAGATGAACATAAAGATTCGCGTTTTTTGTTCTGTCGTGTAGCCCTTAAAGGCATTCCCGTGTTTCTTCTTGCGATTCAGGAGGATGTTCTCAACATAAGCGGCCAAAGAGCAAGCAACTCCCAAATCCACAATGTTGTCGTAGATTTTGAGTTTTGCCATATAGGCACAGCATAAGGCCGGGAGAACATTTTCCAGATGCTTCAACATTTGAGTGTTGATCTTTTCGCTATGCTCAAAGAATTTAGCCTCCAACTCTTTCCACTGCTCATCGTCGGAACCGCCAATATCCCAAAGATTTTCCCCAATTTTCTTGCCCTTCTTTTGAATGTCGCAAAGCTCTTCCCAATTGATGGCCTTGATCCTTACATTGGGATCGCTTCCTGCCTTTTTGATGCAATCCAAACACCAGCACGGGGATTGGCTCTCCTTCTTTTTCTCCATCAAATCCTTGTTTAGCCAAACCATCTTAGGGCAGTTGTCGCAGACCGCCACCGTAGTAAAGCCGGGGGGAGGGCTTTGAGAGCAAGGGGGGCAGGCTATTACGATATTTGCTTCCACAGGATATTCCTTTCTGCGATAATTGTAGTCCAATTACAGAATTTGTAAAGCAAGAAATCGCGTTCCGCGATCAGTCGCTTACCCCACTATTGGGGAGGTTTACGATGCTTTTCTTCGTACAACTTATTCAGCTTGAAATCGTATTCGGCCTGGAGGTCTTGTTCGGCTCCCTTGCCGTCGTAGATCGTAACGTCACCATCGGACGCATTTTCTAGTGTGAAAACTGTATCCCCATTCATGGGGAACCAAGCCAGCCCGTCTATTTCTCCATGTTCTTCAAATGCGTCGGGGCGAGTCGCGGCGACGGCGGGACCGGCCATAAACGGAATCCCGTCAGCCAGTTTCATTTTGGCCTCTTTGGCCGACTGTTCGGCAAGGTTTTTCTTTTCGATTGGAATGCTACAAATCACCCAGATGATATTCTGCCATTTGAACATATAGTAATCGTACTCATCATTTGTAGGCGTCATGGGTGGAAAGTAGGTGTATTCCAAATGATTGTAGAAATACTCTGCGCCTGTTCGCATCATTATGCAGACAACGTGAAGTTTCGTAGCGTCATTACCTAGTTCTACTAGTTGTTCTTCTGCCACCAAAGAGACACGGGTTTCGTGATTCGCGTCTTTGACGAAGCGAATGCCGTTCCCGTTGTTTATTTTCTTCAATAGCATCGCTATTGCTTCGGTGTCTACATAGAGCGGGTCTTCCATTACTACTTCCTTGCTAGAACAACAGCGACAATGAACATGACAAAGATGGCAAGGAACATTTTACCAAATCCATAAGGGCCGCCATAGACGGTTCCCATCGCTCGTCCAATGTTCGTGACGAGCCAGATGAGTCCCCAAAGGATCAACATGGCAAACAATGCTCCCGCAATACTTCCAATACCAAAAACAGGGCCATCATTCATGATTTTTCTCCTTTCAGGTTTTCAACCAAGTGTATTTGCACACGATAGGTTTTTCCGTGGTAATATCCAAAAAGTTCTACTACCGGCTGTTCAACAGTGGTCCACATATAGGCTACACTTTCAAACAATCCCATGAAGTTCTTGAGATCAACACGCATACAACCATAATCTTTCGTGCGAATTGGGTAAACAACAATCTCCGTGATATTCTCTTTGTCTTCGACCTTAATTTCAACATCGATTCCCTTATCAGCTTGAGGAATCCCAGGGATCACGGCCCCCTGGGTTTTGGCCTTAGAGAAAGAATCGGATGCTATTCCCGTGGCGATACATTTTCTGATCTCTTGGCAAAGATCATTCGTCATAGCTCCCTCCTAGCTCAATCGTGCCCTCTCCCTTCTGGAGGCCGCGACCAATTTTACCAAGGCTGGGTTTTCTGACCACGGGTTGGAGCCAATCTTCAACTTCGGGCTCTTGTTTGGGCGGTTTAACTAATTCGACCTCCCTTTCTTTAACATCACCAATGCTGCTGCCCGAGATACACGATTGAATATATTCACATATTTGCAGATACTCATCCGAATCAAAATCATAAAAGTATCGAGCAAATCGTCGCAACGCAGAAGGGGCATAGTGAATATCATTCTCATGGCCCGCTCTTATCACCTTTTCAGCCCAATGATGAACACCGGCTTCGCTAATGTCGTTTAGATGAAAAGGGCACTCACCCGCTGGAGCGGTTACAACGGGACCACTCCAGCGATAGGCGAGCCTTGAATGTTCGGCTTCCATATCGATTCGATCAGGCTTGTCGTAATGGTTCATACGATCCTCCCTCTATGCCCAAGGACATAGCAGAGGAAAGCAATCGGAACGAGCCAGAAACAGTAGCCTAGAACCACTCCTAGAAACGGCGGATAGATCGCACAGATTAAGCCGCCGATTCCCAAGAGAGCTAGCCAAGCACATCCGCTATTTCCTTGAGGTTCATTCATTCGTATTTCCTTTGGATTTTGGGGTTAGATTCAATCATCTCCCCACCAGGAGACATGGTAATGAAAAAGCAGTGTAGGGGCTCTGCGGACACAACCATAGAGCCACAATCTGTTTTCTTCTCTTTAGCACACCAAAGAGTAACTCGCCAATTATCGCCCCAGACGTTTGTGATTTTAGCTTTCGTCAAATTCGTAGGTCTGCCGAGAGCATCAAAAACAGCTTTTTCAACTGCCTTAGCCATATCTTGTGGCTCAGGTTTAGTTGGGGCGGCTTGTCGTTCTTGTTCAGCAACGGGCATCATTTTTCTCCTAGTCTTGAATTTGCATCTCGAAAGTTGAGCGAGCCTGTTCGGGAATCGCATGAACTCCAAGATTTGGGATTCCACGTTTGTCAAGTTCCGCAATGCCAGCAGGAGTTATAGTATAACCTCTACTAGTGGTAATCACAAGAGGCATCGGTCGATCAGGCGTAATTGCAAGTAGCGGAGGCATGATGAACTTTTTAAGTTCTGCTTCTTTTGTCTGTGCAATTAGTGTCATTTGGTTGGCGGCAATGGGACGTTGCCCCAAAGCTTTAAGAATATCGATTCTTTGGTAGGTTAGACCGTAGCTATCGATACCGTATTCTTTAGCCACAGTATCCGCTACCGTTTTCCAATCTTGGGATTGGCTCATTTGTTGCTCTGCTCGCATATCAACCGCGAAGTCATTAGCTTCCCGAGGGATATCGCAGTATTTCGCAACCAATTCGCAAGTAGAAATATCCCAATCGGGATTCTTCAACTGCACGATTTGAGCCACTTCATCCCGGCTGTAAAGTCGGAGGATAATCTTGCGGAAACGAGTGTCGAACGGGGTGCTTAGATCACCACGATCCGTGGTTGCAATGAACCAGCAGACCCGCGAAGCATCGGCCTCGACTCCCTTTTCGGTAGCCAGGAAACCGTCGTTCGCTTCGGTGGCTTTCAGGAGCCCCTGTTCTACGTTGCTTCGTAGTTCGTGAACCTCATCGATAAAGACTACCATTGGCGGAAGCGTATAACGTCTTACCTCCGGTTGGCCCTCTCGCGGCTTTTCGCCGTAGTTGAAGAGTTCAAGATTGTAGGTTTGTCCGTCAGCATCCACCGTAGTCTCACGGCAGATACGGGCAATCTTCTCGAAAATATCGTGGACCTGGGTGACTTGCTTCGGCTCAATCTCCACGAAAGGAAGTTGGAGAGTCTCGGCAAAAAGTCGAGCTAGAGTCGTCTTGCCGGTAGATGCCGGGCCACAAAGGGCGAAAGCATACTCAGCACACGAATGGTTGTCGCGACCAGTAGCTACGAATGCAGCCCTAGAAAGTCGCTTTACCGCTCGGTCGTTGCCAATAAACTTGCCAAACGGGCAATCGGGATTGTGGGGATCAACCCACCATCGTCGTTGCCGAACCGAGGGCTCATTGTGCCAAAATCTAATTTCGTTTTGCATTAGCTTACTCCGCACCGTTCTTGTAGTTTTCGGATGATACGCTTCCAAGCATAGCTCACACTCATTTTGGTGTATGGCTTGCCAGTTTCGGGATTGATCGTTGCAGCAGCCAGTCTCGTCATCCATCCCGAGGACCCATCTTTTAGGAACCTGTCGATAACCTGTTGCTCGAAAAGACTGAAATCGACGCCATTCATACATTCCGCTAGATTAAACGGCACTTCTTCATGTCGAGCAAATACCGGATGCAGGCTAGATTTGCCACGCATCGCTACCACTCGCCAATCTCGACTTCCACTTAGACCACTGAATTCCATGCTCCCCAAACTCGTATAGTCGGAAAGTCTTTCGTCATGCTCGCCGGTAGATGCTCTCGACCCTCGCAAAGACGTTTGGCTAAAAACCCCAACCAGAGCCCCTTTGAGGATTTGAATTTCACCTTTCGTTAAAGGCCGGGACTCATTCTTGTCGATAATTCGCATTTGCTCGACCACTTCATCGAACCTAGCAGGACCGTTGATTCGCTTTCGAGTTTCATCGTAGTTTTGACGAATATCGACCGCCATATTCGGCAATTCACTGAGCGGTGTCGTTCGATTGCATTTAGCCCGAAGTCTGCGTTGCATAATCCAATAAGCCACGGTGGAAAATTGGATGTCTTCTCGGGTGTAATAGCAAATCGCGTGCATTAAACCAATGATCGCCTCGCTGTAGAGATCGGCAATCGATATCGTATTGTCGCGGCGACTCCTATCCCACTTCTTTGTGATCTTGAGAGCCATTCGGGAATAACCCGTCAGTACGTCACCCTCGATGCCCTTCACGTCCAGCATCTTTTGGATGTCAGTTTTGGGGATGCTAATGCCATGAAGCCTAATGGCCTTAGCTTTACCATTGGCACGTTCAAGCAGTTCGGCACGGAACTTCGCTCGTCCCGGTCGATGGAGCTTGCTCTTCACTTTGTCGTACCATTTGCGGAGTGGAACATTACCCGTCCGCATGATCTTTTGGTAAGTCTGCTTCGTCTTGTCGCTCAAATTCCGATAGGGCAGCAAATCGAACTCATTTGCCCATTTGGACTCATGAAGTTCATTATCATCGTCCACCCAGACGCTTTTGGCACGCAGCGATCCTCCACGCTCGAAGCATCCTTGGACTATTCGTTGAGGCATAGCCTTCCTTTCTTAGAATCGGGTGATTGGTCGTCACCTGACTTAACGGGAAAACGGCTGTTCGTAGATTTCCGTTTTAGAATCAGGTGATTCCATACCTGATATAACGGGAAGTGGGCTGTTCGTAGATAAAGAAAATTTCTATACCCCTGTGGAGGTATTCCAAATTACTCCATAAGACCAATCTCTCGCAGATGATTTTCCACTTGCGGCTCCACATGGTCTGGGGTCGGAAAGGCTTCCATCGACCCAAAACATCGCCTGAAAAAGGCAACCAGAAGTGCCCCGGCGACTTCCTTGCCGTAACGCTGACAGCAGGTACGGTATCCTTGATCCGCATCATATTCAATTAACTTGGCGGCTTTGTTGAATCGCGCCAAGTCTTGAGGGGTAATACGTGGTTTCGCTCTGTTAAGTCGAGCTAATTCTTCTGGAGTCATGGCTTCATACTTTCTATTAGAGACAACAACTCCTGTTTTAGTTCGCTATCAACCTCACCGATTGCTTCGGCCAACAATTTTGATTCCAAAAGATAAAGGGCAACGAATTTTTTGTCGGGGCAAGCGGTCATATCGGCAACATTATCGATTCGGTCCAACAGCTTCAAAACCTTACCTTGATCGCTAATGATGGCTAGGTGGTCCCGATCTTGCTGTTTTCGTATAGCCCGAGGTTCGGCACTGTCTTTGCTGGGATTGGTTAGTTCTTTGACCAATTCCTGTACTCTTGGAGAAAATATCTCAAGCTCCCAATCTTTGATCTCGGTATCTTCTAAAACATCATGAAGATAGGCAGCAACGACCATATCTACGGTTGCCAATCTGTGAACCGCCGCTCGTCCCGCAACTCTAGCCGGATGAGAAATATATGGGGCTCCTGTATATTTTCTCACTTGCCCTTCGTGGGCTCGTCTTGCGAAATCAGCGGCGAGTAGAATTATGTTGTTCATTTCATCGAAATTTTGTAAAGTTTTTTGCCTTGTGCGAAAAGCATCGCAGTTCCATCGTGAAACAAACGCATATCGGCATTGATCGCTGGGTCTTCCATCATTTTGACCTGCGTCGTATTGCTCAGGTGGGAGAAGGCTTCGACCTTCTCTTCCTCGTTTATCATCATGCAGACCCCCGCATCATTTACGGTGAAATTCAAGCCAGTATGCGAAATATTTTCAATTTTTCTCAGATGATATCCCTGATAATTTCGGTTGAACCTAAAAACAAACCGATCATACAAACCGCCCTTTTCTCCGACAATCATCAAAACATTGTTTTCATATTTGGCATCTACGAGTCGGTATCCATCTAGTTCTTGGACACCGACCTGAAAACATTTGCCCGATTCGGGGAAAATAGATACGACGTATCGGTTTAAGAGAATTTGAACGATGACCCCTGGGAATACCTTGGTGGATTCCGGCATATCGAGGACATTTCCAACTTGATTGAAGCTGGCACGGGTTTCTTTCCCTGTTCCGTAAAAGCCCACTTCGATGACATTCGTCCCATTCTTCAAGTAAATGCGACCATTGGATTCCATCAAGGCATCCCCGTTCATGCTGCCGTTGAATTCGACCGGCTTATAGGTCGCCAAGTTAAACAAACGCAACTCGTTGCCGTTGTCGAAATAGGCCACGATGGGATCTTCGTTTACCGGCAAGAATCCAATGACATACTTTCCCGACCAGAATTTTTGACAATGCCTGCCGCCGACATAAACATCGTTGGGCAAAACCACCACCCGATTCATCGGAGAGCAACTGCAATCCAAAACATCGTCTTCATATTCTTTCAACAACTCGATGTTGAAAAGATCGCTTCCCACGATCTCTTTGATCTTCGTGATGACTTCGATAGCTGCGTCGAAGTCGAGCGGCGGGGCCAATCGCTTTCCCTTTTCAAAAAGAGCCATGTACCATTGTCGCAACGTATTGGGGATCGCGTCAAACGGCTGACACACACCAGGAAGTGTTGCGTCCTTATGAAAGACCGAAACATTCTGTTTCATCCTAGCATCTAGCCGCTGAT
>Ga0180433_10001427_pt1 | contig 39884 bp, 45 predicted proteins | sample SS_ome_8_FD_132980 | JGI IMG/M metagenome (GOLD analysis project Ga0180433, IMG submission 132980) | Hypersaline lake sediment archaeal communities from the Salton Sea, California, USA - SS_1_D_1 metaG | ecosystem: Environmental > Aquatic > Non-marine Saline and Alkaline > Hypersaline >... | reverse complement strand
TGGTGATGAGACTTGTGGTTCTTGTGTTATTGATTGTTTGCCTGAGGGTAGTGTTTGTTGTGATGATATTTCTATAGTTGGTGATTGTTGTATTGATTCTGACTGCTCTGGTGATGATACTTGCGTTGATAACGTATGCGCTAGTGCTAGCGTTATTGTTGAATCTGTTTGTGGTGATGGTTCTTGTGATCCTGGTGAAGATTGTTCTTCTTGTGAGAGTGATTGTGGTCCTTGTGTTGTTGAAACCTCAATTGATGATTATAAGGCTAGTCTTTCACTTAGTGGTTCAACTAAGGATGCTGCTGACACGATTATTAGTTACATTGATGATTGTGAAGATGAAGTTCAAGGTGTTGATTATTATGATATGTACCTTGTTTGTCGTAAAGCTGAGTATTATATTAGGGAACAACTTAGTGGTCAGATAGGTTTAAGTGATTCTAGTTGGAAGTCTTTTATTGATTATATTATTCTTGAATCAGTTAGTGATCCTAGTTATTGGACTGACTCTGATGGCGTTGTTAACGTTAATCGTGGTCAGCAATTAATTAGTCAGAAGCTTAACTTATGGCTTGATCGTTACGAAAGCCATGATGGGTCTATTGACGCTTCTGTTGGTCTTAATGTTGATTGGCGATCTATGAGTTTAACTGATGCTCAGCAAGACGAGGTTGAGCAAGCTGAGGATGATTATTGGTCTTGGGAGGAGGCTCTTCGTAAGGATGCTTTAAGGAATCGCGTGTCTGGCGACTTCTCTAGTGGGGAGGTATCTCTTGGTGGTGAAATGATTAGTGCTATGCAGGATGTTGAAACCAAGATTAAGGCTCATGACTCTGATTATGATAGTGATTCTGCTTATGATTTAGCTTATTATTTAAGGCTTAGTGAGGGTGTTCTTAGGGGTTTAACCTCTGGGGTTGATATTGAGACTAGTTTGAATGCTTGTAAGTATGCTTCACTTAATGGTCCTGGCTCACCTCATATCTGGGAGGACGAGTTTGGTGAAGTTCAAGTTCATGGTTCACAAATTTATGAAAGTGATTCTCATAATGGTTTGAGGGCTGAGTTTAATTGCTGGGAGGGTGATGACGAGGCTGGGGCTAGTTTATGGGTTAATTGGGATCGTGGCAGTTCTAATGATTTTAGAGATTCTATTAGGGCTGGTCGTAGTGACGCTGATGACGAGGCTCGTGCAATGGAGGTTGCTGGCCAATTAGCTGATTACTTGGAGGGTTTTGAGATCTCAAGTGATAATAAGGATATAGCTGAAGAAGTTATTTCTTTAATTGATGAATTAGTTGAGGATGCTGGTGAGGTTGAATTAGTGGCTGATTCACTTTACTCTTTTAATTATGATACTATTATTAAGAGTGCTGAGGTTCAGGGCATTGCTCAAAGTCTTTCATGTGATGATATTGAGGAGGTTGGCCCTTATGTTATTGTTTACTCTGAGGGCACGCCTAACTTATGGGAGGATGAGTTTGGTGACTTAACTCTTTCAACTTATAAGCAATTGTTTGAGAATGATTTCTTGAGGTTGAATTTTAATTATAATTGTGATGACTTTAGTGGTGATTCTTGGATGAGTATTCACTCTGATTGGGGTGCTGATGTTACTCGTGATTCTGAGTTAGCTAGTTCTTTAAGGGAGTCTAGGGATAATGCTCAGCAAGAGGCTGATCGAATGAGGCGTAAAGCAATGGTTTTTAGGGCTCGTAAGAACTATAATTTCACTCTTGATCAGGAAGAGGTTGGTGACTCTATTATTGATAAGCTTAAGTCTTTTAAGGAGCAGATTATTGCTTTTGAGTCTAGTCCTTCAAGTACTGGGGCTTATGACTTAATGTATAATAGTATCTTGTTAAGTGCTGAGGTTGAGGGCATTGCTCAAGCCTACTCTGATGATAATGAGTATATTGGTTATTATGTTTTATTGTACGGGCCGGGTATTGCTAATGTTTGGGAGAACGAGTTTGATGAATTAGAGGTTGGCCATAACCTTAATGTTTATCGCGGTGATGATCTTGAGTTTAATTTTAATCGATGGGTTGATGAGCGTAGTGGTAGGGGTGGTTTTAATTCATGGCTTAATTTTGGCCGGTTAAGGCGTGATTATGATGAAGAGATTAAGCGGGCTGAGCGTGAGGCTTGGGTTGAGGCTGATATTCTTCGTCGTAAAGGTTTAGCTATGAAAGCACGTGATGAGTTAGAAGCTGAGGGTTTTGATGCTAATAGTCATGTTGCTGAATTAAAGGATTATATTACTTTATTTAATCGTTACTTGAATGGTAATTCATCTGCTTTTGATTTAGAGTTGAAGAGGCTTCAAGTTAGTGATGAGTTAAGTGATCTTGACCCTCCTGTTAAGGATTTAATCATGGTTTCTGATCTTGGTGAGGACGTGCCTCCGCCTGACGTATGGCTTGACTGGGATACTGATGAGATAATGGTTGGTGACTGGCGTGAACTTGTATTGTTTAATAGGTCGCTTGAACAACCTTTTACTGGCTTGAGTGGTTGGTGTGAGTGGGAGACTGATGTTTGTAATCTTGATATCCATATTGATTGGGTTAACTGGAGTCTTGTGAGGCGTGATATTGACCGCGCTAATGAATTGTTTTGGCGTCAGAAGCGTGAGGCTGAATTAACTGATGAGTTAGCTAGGATTGTTGGTACTTTGAATAATTATTCTATTAAAGATCAAGGTATTGAATCTGAACTGGTTGATTTATTGGGTGATTTAGGCGTTCTTGGCGAATCTTATTCTGATCCTGAGGCCTTCCAGTATGATGTTCTTGTTAAACAGGATTCTATTAATGATAAGCTTGATGAGGCTGATGATCAAGGTGTTATCAGGGTTGCTGTTGCTGATGCTGATGGCTTCCACGAGTTTGATGACTGGCTTGGTGAAGTGAGGGGTGTGGTGTTATTCTCTTCTGAAGATATTGAGATTATTGCTCGTTTTAATGAAGTGTTTACTCCTTTCTTCCTTGAGGGTGATGAAGGGGGTGCTTTCGAGTTTGACGTGATGATTGATGTTGTGTGGAAGAACTGGACTTCAACTCTTGGTGATGCTATTGAGCGGGCTTATGAGCGTTACCAGAGTGAGCAAGCTATTAATCGTTTTAATAAGTTGGTTGAGCGTCGTGATGAGGTTATCCCTAGTAATCTTGAAGAGTTGATTAGGGCTAAGGTTGACTCTTATGAGAATGGTGAGATTAATATGAGTGATTTGAAGCGTTATGTTAATAATTATTATTATCGAATTATGGGTTATGATAATGAAGTGGCTTACTTTGCTGCTTTAAGTAATAATTCTTTCCCTGAGTTTGACTTGGTTAACATTGTTGTTAACACAGCTCATGTTACTTTACAATTATATGAGCGTGACTTCACTTATCGTTTTGGTGGGGCTGCGAGGATTGATACTGACTTCTTAGCGCCTAGTGATGAATTTGTTAGGCGTGAATTTGAGATTAGGGATCCTGAACTAGTTAGTCGCTCGTCTGGGGTTTCTGATGGAGCTCTTGAAGGCCTTACTGGTCGTGCAGTCACTACTAATACTGGTGTAGTTGAGCCTGAAGTTACTGTCACCTCTACTGATGAGTCTTGGGTTGCTTCTGGGCCTGAGGCTTGGGATGAAGCCACTGTTGAGGATTTTGAACGTGAGCGTCAGGAGTTAACTGATAGTAAGCATGAAATGATTGATCGGGTTCAGGAGGAGCGTCTTGGAATGTTTGATAATCGTAAACTGTTTAGGCCTAAGGGTTTCCAGGATCGAGTGACTTTGCCTGGTATTAAGCCTCGCCTTAAGTTTAGTGTTGACATGACTCCTGAGGAGGTTAAACGTCTTGCTCAGGAGATTAAGGCTAAGTGGGCTGAGCTTAACGAGTCAGGTATAATTTATGATATCATTTATAATATTAATAATGATGCTGATGAATTCCCTGCATTGCAGGACGCTATTCGTGAGTGGGGTGATGTTACCACTTCTATTAGGTTAAGGTATCAGAATGAGAGTGTTCTTGAGTTAAGTTTCACTACTGAGGATGGTTACGTGACCTGGGTTGATTATGGGGTTATTGAAAACGCTGGTGTTGACCCTAATACTGTTTTCATCGAGCTTGACTTTGAGTCTTTGATGCGTTTGAAGAATAATTGGGAGCAGGGCATGAAGAACGCTGAAGGCTTCTTTGATGTTATTGCTTCTATTCCTGGCTTGATTGCTCAAGTTACTGGTATGTTAATGGGTGGTGAGATTAGGATTGTTCCTTTTGGCACGGTGTTCCGAATCCCTAACATGTTGAAGGTCATGTTTGAGGCAATGATGGAAGGGTCAGGTATTAGTATTTAAAGTAGAATTTTAAACCATTTTCTTTGACTTCGAAGCCTCTTTCACCGTCATTTAATCTGTCTATTATCTTCCATAAAGTATTTACTGGTAGTAATTTCTTAATGAATCCTTCACATTCCTCTAAGCACCACTCACCTAGTTTTTCTTCAAAAGGCATTACTCCTGTAACCCAGTTTATTGGCCATTTTTCAATTATTTCTTTTATTTCTGTTGGGTATTGGCCTTTACAATATAATCTATAATGGGGGCATTTCTTGCAAGCATCCATTTCTACCTTAAAGTGGTATTTCATCCTGCACTTGTGTAATGTTTTAACCCATATTTAATACTTATTGTTCCTAATAGGGTGAATCCAAGGCTAACTAGTGTTAGTGTTAGTAGAGTAGTGAACTCTGTTAGTTTGCCTAGTAAGAAACTGGCTGGGTAGTAATTAGCTATTGCTATTGGGAAGATGAAGGTTATAATGAATGGTATAATGTTATTGTAAATATTTAATGGTTGATCGCTTAATTTATCTAGGTTCCAGAATAATTCAACAAAGTTGTGTGTTTTGTAATACTTGAATGATAAGCCAATTATTATTCCTGCTATGCCATACATTACTAAACCGTTAAGGATTATTAAGTATATGAAAGAGATAATGCCTATTATTGTTAGGTTATAATCTAAGCTTCTTAAACCTATGATTAGGATAACTATGCCAGTTATTAAGTCAGGTATTGAGTAAATATGGATTGATTCTGCAATCATTTGTGGGATCATTTTTACTGGTCTTAGTAATAGGATATCAAAGTGTGAATGATCTATTCGCCAGCCAATAAACCACACCATTGGGAAGAAGAAAGTGGATGCAATGCCCCAACTTATTATTCCTGTTCCATTAAAAATTATTATTTCACTGACTGTCCAGCCAGGGATGCCTTTAGTTGCTTGGTATAAGAATAATAATAGTAATGGTTGTATCAGGTTATGGAACAGGTCAGTCATTATCCTGGTGAAAGCCGCTAGCCTGTAAGCAAAGAATTGGCTGTACCTCATGCTTATGATCTTTTTGGCCATTCCAAAGTACTTGCCCATTTTAGGCTCCAACTCCTGTAAAACTCTTAATTGAGTAATGCCATCCTATTTTGTAAGTAGCATATAATAGGAAGATCCAGGTTACTTGGATTAGGATTGCGATTATTGACTCTGTTAGGGTGTATGAGTTAATAAATATCCTGGCTGGAACATATAATATGTATTGGAAAGGCAGTATCTTTACTATTTGTTGGATTATTGGTGGGAAAAAATTAATTGGTAAGTAACCGCCAGCTAATAACCTGATTATTTCATTCTTTAACCATTCCATGTGACCTGCTTCAACCATTTTAAAGTACATTAAACCCCAGTTTAAGCTGAAGAAATAGGTTATGAAGAAGGCTAAGCTAATACTTATTATTGATATGATTGTCATTAAAGGGTTGAATTGGTGGAATCCGAAGAATATTACTGCTATTATTAATCCTGGGATGAACTCAATAACTAGAGTGTATAATCGGCTGCTAATGTTCTGCCATAAACGCAGTAATCCATAATCTAATGGTTTTAATAATTCTATGTTTAATTGTCCTTTTCTAATATTATCTTGTAAACTATTACTAACGCTAGTGTAAGTAAACATTCCGAATAATAATACGAAGATCATGTAATTTATTGTCTGGTCTTGTGTGAAACCAGCAATTAATCCTTCACCTGTGTACTCGTAGATAGCTTTCCAAACCGTTACTGAGACTATTATCCCTAATAGTAAGCCTATCATCCAGGTTATGTTTGTTAAGCGATTAGCCATTCGGCGTTTTAACTCAATTAGGAATGCTCCTTTGTATTTCATTTCTTTGCCTCATAGATGGTTCTTATTATACTCTCAACGCTTTGCTCGTTTATGTCAATATCATTAACTGGGTATTTATCAATTAAGTGTTTTATCACTGTGCTAACACTTGTTTTTTTAATATTCACTTTTAGTATTGCTTTTATCCCTTCAATCTTGACTAATTCTGTGTTTGGTATGTTTAATTTCTTGACTTGTTTGCTGAACTCTATGATTAACTCCTTGTACTTAACGTACTTCTTTTTTAATGAGTCAACTGTTCCTTCATAAATGTGTTGTCCTTTGTCAATAATTATTATCCGGTCACATAATTGTTCAACATCGCTGATGTCATGAGTTGTTAATATGATCGTGACTTTTTCATCTTTATTTACTTGTTTAATTATTTGTCTGAACTTCTCTTTAGCTACTACGTCTAAGCCTAGTGTTGGCTCATCTAAGAATATGATTTTTGGTTTATGGAGTAAACTATTAATCACTCTGCACCTCATTCGCTGGCCAGTGCTTAACTTCCTGACTGGGGTTTTACTAATATCCTCTACTTCTAATAGTTGCATTAGTTCTTTAAGTCTTTTCTTATATTGTTCTTCTGGTATCTGGTATATGTGTTTGTTTAACTCGTATGAATCTACTGGAGGCAAGTCCCATTCTAGTGTGCTTTGACCGCCTAGCACTACCCCGATGTATTGCACGTATTTTTCTCGTTCATTCCATGGAGTGTAATCAAGGCATTTGGCTTTACCCTCACTGGGGTGTAATATGCCTGTTAACATTTTAATAACTGTTGACTTGCCTGCACCGTTAGGGCCTAAGTAACCTAGGATTTCACCTTTTTTAACACTAAAATTAACTCCTTTAACTGCTTCAACTGACTCGTATTCTCGGTGGAATAAACTCTTGAAAGCATTCCAGACTCCTTCTTCTCTTTTATAACTCTTGAAGACTTTCTTTAAACCCTCTACTTTAATTACTTCCTCATTCATGAATTCCTGGAAGTTTTACTCAGTTAATAATCTTACTTTATCAAGGGTGAAGCTTAGTATATTGTTCTGATATATGATGGAATCTTTGTTTAATAATGAGTAATCTTTTACTTTTTTGTTCATTCCTAGGCCAATCACTAACTTACCTAATTCAAGGTATAATTTTTTTAGTTTAGGATCATATTTGATTAATGGCTTTTCTCTAGTGTTTAACTCTATGGATATTAGGTATTCATTAGGGGTTTCACTTAAGTTTTTATTTAATATTATCTCTTTCACAAATTTTTCTTTTGTAAAATCAAAATCTGATAGTATTTCTTCTAAGTAATCATTAGCTTTTAGGTTTAATCTTAGGATTGTAAAATAGATACTGTCTTTTAATCCGTCACTAATGTTTAAACCATCAAGGTATTCATCTATTCTATCAAGTGTTTCATCTGCTCCTAGATTAAATAAGTCTAGTACTCTAGTTATTACTTCTTCATCTTCTATTTCTTCTTCTAATAAATCTTTATTAAGTAATAGTTTTAGTTTTTTGTAAGCCATTTCTTTAGGCATTTCTGCTCCATCAATATGGTATTTGCCGTTTCTGACTTCAAGCGTGAAATTGCTTTTATCTGGGTCCTGTGATAATTTTCCTACTTTTTTAGATAACCATTTCTTGAATTTTTTTGGTTTCAATTTTAAGTACTTTTTTAAGGCTGTTTTATAGAGTTTGGCTGTTACTAAGTTACCATTTATGTAGTGCTTACCTGATTTTTTAGTAAACTTGAAACCCATTTATTTTTTTTATTAATTGCTTTTTAAAAGTCTTTTTATTAAGAAAAGTAACTTTAATAATAACAAAATGCTTCCTGAGGTGTTAATGGTTACGTTCGTGGCTCTTGATTCATTAATTAATGGGTCTGCTAATTGGTTGTTTGAGTTCATTGTTGGTTTCTTAGTGTTGGAGGTTATCCCTCATATGTGGCAGATTATTGTTGCACCATTCACTAATCCTTCGATGATGTGGATTGTTACGCCATTACTTATCTCTATGACTTTAATGCAGTTATACTTTGCTCGTCATCGCGAAGAGGAATTGGGTTGGAGCAGTGCTTTTGGTAATAGTATCTCGTTGATTTTCGTTAGTGTTAACTTAATGCAGTTCTTGTATAACCAGTATGGTTTTGGCGCTTTTAATATCTTAGACCCAGTTAACTCTAAGATTTACTTAATTCTAGGTATTGGTTTGATTAGTATTGTTCAATTAATCATTAATTATTTTCACTTGATTCCTGCCAAGATCGCCTTCTTTGTTAACTCTTCTATCCCTACTAACTTAACTGCTTACATTGCTATTATACTAGTTTATACTACTATTCCTCTTACAATCTCTACTTTTTTTGCAGCGATACTGTTATTGGCTTTATTTATTTACTTGTTTAAATTCATTAAGCGTTTAATTCCTATGTCTAAGGAGGCTGAAGCTTATGTTAAGCGTCAGGAGGATAAGGCTCGTAAAGAGGAGGAGCGTCGTTCGAAAAGGGAGTCTAGGCAGGAGCGGGCTGTTGACGCTAACATTGTTGACGCTTTAATAATGGTTGGCGTGCTGATTATCGTGTTCTTTGCAATGCTGGTTATTAAGTCTTTTGTTGCCGTGCCCGTGTGGGTTAAACTGTTAGTTCAAGTGATTGCTTATTTAGTGACTGTTTTTGCCATACTTAGGGTTCGTGACTTAAGTATTGTTAACCTTAATTTTGATAAGGAGGGTCGTGAAGCTTTGCTAGGAGTGTTATTGGGTTTTGTATTATTAATTGTTGTTCTGGGTTTAGCTTATATTAGTTGGTTCTTAGTTCCTCAGGAGCATCAGATGGATTTATTATTAACTTCTTACCTTCACGTTGGGGTTAACCCTTTGATAATGGTTTTATTATTTATTGTTTTATTGCCTTTTAGTGTTGAATTAGTTTTTAGGGGCGTGATCCAGCGTAGTTTAAAAGGTAAGTTAGGCAGTCATGTTGGGGTTATTATTCAAGCAGTCCTTTTTGCGCTTATAACTTTTTCTTTTTCTCTGCTTGACGGGGTTGATAATCTTTACATTATCGTGTCTATTCCTGTTTTCTTTGTTGGTGGCTTATTGCTTGGTTATTTTAGGGATCGTTGGGGTTTGGAAAGCGCGATAACTGCTCACGCTACTTTTAACTTAATTGGCTTGATTGCTTTTTTCTTAACATTATGAATTATTAAAAAATAATTAAAAAAATGATTTTTAAGAGAAATTATTGTGCAGTGTAACCACCATCTATTGGGATTATTGCTCCTGTTATGAAACTGCTTTTATCGCTTGCTAGGAATAAAGCTAGTTCTGCTACTTCTTCTGGTTGGCCAACCCTTCCTAAAGGAGTGCCTGTTATTAATTGTTCTTTAACGACTTTTGGGTCTGGACTTATTTTAATGTATCTTTTAACCATTTCAGTCCAGATCACGCCTGGACAAATACAGTTTACCCTGATGCCTTTTGGTGCTAACTCTATTGCTAGATCCCTTGATAGTGAGACTACTGCTCCTTTAGTGGCTCCGTAAATGCTTAAGTTAGCGTAACCAACTAGTCCTGCAACTGAGGCAGTGTTAATAACGCTTGACCCTTTCTTCATTTTTGGAGTCACGTGCTTGCAGCAATACATCATTCCTTTAATGTTTACGCTAAAGATTTTGTTCCATTCCTTATCTGTCATATCCTTGATTAAGCCTTGTGTTTCAATGCCCGCGTTATTGTATAATATGTCTATCTTGCCCCACTTTTTTAGTACTTCTTTTACCATTGATTTAACACTAACTTCATCACTAACATCTAATTCTACATAAATTGCTTGGCCTTTGTTTTTTTTGATTTTAGCCACTACTGTTTTGCCTTTACTCTCTCGGCGGCCTGTTACCACTACTTTAGCTCCTTGTTTGGCAAATAAGTAAGCTGCTGCTTCACCCATTCCTGAGGTTGACCCAGTGATTATTGCTACTTTGCCTTTTAACATGGGTGTTTGCCCCTGCCATGGCAGTTTTTCCATTTCTTACCGCTTCCGCAACCGCATTTCTTTTCAGCGCAAGCTCTTGACTTGCATTCATAACATTCAGAATCTTTCATGGATTAATTGTAAGTTTTTTGTTTTTATTTAGTTTATCCTGCTCCGCCGCCTCCACCGCCTGCTCCGCCGCCGCCTCCAAAACCACCGCCCCCGCCTCCTGCGCCTCCTCTTGAGGCTGGGCTGACTGAGTTATTCATTGTCGTGGTTAGTGAAGCGATTGTTGCTACAGTGATCGTGTCACTGTGCCAGGTGCTCTGCCTAGTCTCGTATTTTTCTAATTGTTGTGCTTTCTTTATCCAGTGTTTTTGGACGCCTAGTGATATAGCATAGGGTAGGTAAGTGTCAAATAATCGGCCATCAGTTAATGGTTGTTTTTTAATGTACTCTTTTAAGTTTAGGTATGTTTGCTTGGCGTTCATGCCTTTTGGTGTTAAGTTAATTAATTTTGTGCTATTGCTGGCTAGTATCATGGTTATTATGGATTTTATTATTAGTGTAACCACTAGTATTGGTATTATCAGGTGGTTTATGTGTTCTTGTATTATGATTGCTAGTAGTATGTGTATTACAAGTAAGCCTATGCTTATTGTTATTGGTTTAATTATCTTCCAAGCTTTACTTATTAATAAGTCGCCTATTTTCTTATCTGATAGTTCTAATTTTATTACTTGTTCTTTCATTAACTCTTTTATTTTATGTAATGGGGTGTCTATGCTTAATTTGCCTGGGGGGTTGAATTTTTTTCTTAATTCTGAAAATTTTACTTTCTTTTTAGTTTTGAATATCGTGTTCATGATTAATTTTTCATAATCATTTAATCGTGAGTAGTTTGATTTGGTTTTTACTAGTATTGTCTCATCTGGCCAGAATTTTTTAACTATTTTATGTATGTAAATGTAACCTTTTATTGCAAGGTCTATGATGGTGGCTGTGACATCTTTAACACTTGCTGAGTAATTGGTTAGTAAGCCCGCGACTGCTGGCTTGTACTCTTCTATTCTGATTTCCTTGTAAGCTATTCTGCTTTTATCTTTTGCTTTTTTTTCTTTAATTAAATTCTGTAATGACTTGATCACTAAAAAAATGTATATTATGAAAGGTGTTAGTATTATTGCTGTGATTGCTTCTGGGTAGGTTGATGCAAAGTTCTTAAAATTATTTGGTGGTTGTAGCATGCCTTTTGGTATCTTGATTTCAAAGTCTAGTGCTGACCATTGAGGGATGTTATTTGCTTTTATCATGATGGTGTGTTCATCTATTTGGGTTATGGTTCCCTTATTTATTCTCATAGTGGTTTGGTTTAAGTTAACGTTTTGGGGGAAGGTTATGAGGTTTATTGAGTTCTTGACTTCAACGCTTCGATCCCAGAATACTAGGGTAATGTATAGTATGTCTTTTTCTCTGGTGACGTTCAGTGCGTCTTTTACCTCGTAGTGTATGGTGAAGGTCTTGTTTGTGTTAACCCATGAACCATACCATTTGTACTCGTTCCCGTTTCTTTCCCATCTAATAATGTCGCCTGTTATCCTGAAATTACTTATTGGCTCGTAGAAGTATCTGTAAACGTAACTGAACGAGCCGTCAAAGGCTAGTGTTTCTTGTTCAATGAATTTTAAGTCTCCGTTCTGCATTACCGTTATATTCTGGTTGATTGAGTCATAGTAGTATGATTTGGCAAAACTTGTTGAAAGGATTAGTAATCCTAAAAGTAATGCCCCCTTCCTCATAATTATTTTAATGTTAGTAATCTTTATAAAGACTTTTGAGAAATCTGTTTAGTCATGCCAGAAATTAATTATCATGTGTGGGCTGAGGATGGTGTTGACCAAGCTTTTTATCAGGGAATACTTGAAGGTTTAAGGGGTTGTGCTAATCTTTTTGATTGGTCTGTTAGTTTCGAACCGGTTAGTGAGTTAGGTATTGAACTTGCCGGGGTTGTTGATGTTGGTAGTTTGAGTCAGTTATTGCTTAAGCGTAAGAAAGAACAAGTGCATGATTTTTCTGATGTTGTTTTAATGAAGCGAGAGACTGTTGGCCGTATTCCTGGGGTCGCGATTCAAGATCACCTTGGCGAGTATGTTGAGGACGCTGTTTATTTTCCTCAGCGTAGCGTTATTGTGATGAGTTCTTACTTCTTTCATGAATTAATGAGGGATCAATGTTTGAGAGTTAATGCTCAAGCTCAGGATCGGCTTGGTGTGGATTATGACTTATTTGCTGCTTTTCTTTCGTTTCATGAGGGCCATCACCCTTTTGGTTTATATAATCATTGTAGGACTACTCTTGACAGCGCTACTGGTTATCGTTTTCCAGAGAAGTGTGCTTTGCGTGGCCCTGGTAGTGGTGATTGGAGTCCTGTTAGGCATTCTAAGCAAATGGTTGAAAGTGCAGAGGTTCGAGACGGAGTGATTTATTTCCCAATATGTGATGCCGAGCACGATTTTATTCAAGTAAGAGAGCTTTAATTACCATGAAGCTCGGAATTTCCTGCTTAAAAGCCAGCAAAGCCTTATCCTTAATTGACTTGCCCATGTCATGCTTAGTGTAAATCTCTCTTAGGTCAGTGATTGTGAAGTTATTATCAAAAAGTAGTTTAGTGTAATAACCAAGCGGCCTAAAATAACTTAATAGTTCATCCTTCCAATAAATAGATGTTGATTTACGGGCGACAACACCATGGTAATCCCTTAACTTCAAGTAATAACCTTGCTTATCCTTATAACGTTCAACCTTGCCATGAGTTATTGGGTGCAGTATCGAGAAGACTAACGCCCCGCCCTTCTTCAAAACCCTGGCGCACTCTTTAATAGTGTCTTTTATGTTCTTAATGTCAAAGAATGCCATGTTACTAACTATCACGTCTTGACTATTGGTTTTCACGTCTTTTATGTTAGCTGAGTCATTATGTATATAGGTTATGTTCTTGCTTTTTGTTCTAGCTATGTCAAGCAGTTTTCTTGAGATGTCTAAGCCAGTGACTTTGGCCCCTTTTCGTGCTAGTATTCGTGAGAAGTAACCTTGACCACAAGCTAAATCTAATACTTTTTTACCTTTAACACTGCCAAGTAATTTTAGCACTACTGGGTTTAAGTAAGTCTTATGATAAGGATCGCCTGTTTCACCAATTAATTTATCATACTTTTTTGCTACTTTATCCCATTGAGCTTTCATGATTTATGAATAAGGTTTATATTCTATTAATTCTTTCCTATAATTTAATGATTATTCGTTATAGTGATTTTCTTGACTTAAAGTATAAACCAGGCCGTAATGACTTAATCTGTCTTTTCCGTATCACTCCAGCTAAAGGTTTTTCTATGAGGGAGGCGGCTGCTCGAGTGGCCAGTGAGTCAAGTAATGGCACTTGGACTGGTCTTTCAGTGCCTGATCATATTAAGTCTTTGAGTGCTAAGTGTTATCAAATTAAGGGTGATCATGCATGGATTGCTTATCCTATTGACTTGTTTGAGCATGGCAACATGCCTCAAGTCGTTAGCAGTATTATGGGTAATATTTTTGGTATGAAAGCGGTTGATGGTTTACGATTAGAGGATGTTTCTTGGCCTAAGCAATTAGTTAAATCTTTTAAGGGCCCGCAATTTGGGGTTAAAGGTATTAGAAGAATCTTGAATGTTAAATCTCGACCAATCACTGCGACCGTGCCTAAACCCAAGACTGGTTATTATCCTGATGAGCACGCTAGTGTTGGTTTTAAGGCTTGGACTGGCGGTGTTGACTTATTAAAGGATGATGAGAATTTATCCAGTCAATCCTTTAATCCTTTTGAAAAAAGGCTTGCTAAAAGTATTGAGGTGATGCGTAAAGCTGAGAAGGAGACTGGCGAGCGTAAAGGTTATCTCGTTAACGTTACTGCTGAGACTAATGAGATGCTTCGCAGGGCTCGTTTGGTTAAAGAGTCTGGTAATAAGTTCTTAATGGTTGACTTATTGACTGTTGGCTGGGCTGGTCTTCAAACCTTGCGTGATGAATGCCAGAAGCTTGGGCTTGCTATTCACGCTCACCGGGCTTTTCACTCTACTTTTGATCGTAACCCTAAGCATGGAGTTTCTATGAAAGTGATTGTTGAGATGGCTCGTATTATTGGCACTGACACTATTCATATTGGTGGTCTTGGCAAACTGGTTGGTGATCGTAAAGAGGTTAGTGATAATTACCTTAAGTGCATCTCTTCTAGTAATAAACCTGGTCCTGAAGTGTTAGTTCAGGATTGGTTTAAGGTTAAGTCATTGCTTCCTTGTTGTAGTGGTGGCTTGCACCCAGGGATTATTGGTCGATTGATTAAATTATTGAGTAATGATATCTTGATTCAAGCTGGTGGGGGTATTCACGGTCACCCTCAGGGTACTCATTTTGGGGCTATTGCTTTAAGGCAAGCGCTTGAAGCTTTACAAGAGGGCGTCCCTCTTAGTTCTTATGCTAAGACTCATGAACCATTGCGTCTTGCTCTTGATAAGTGGGGTAAGTTAACCCCTAAGTGATTTCATATTTTATTGGTCTGTTAATCCATATATAACTATGTCTTGAATCTTTCTCATAGTATGATCGGTTACTATTGAATAAGTTTTTAACCCAATTAGTTGTTTTTTTCTTGTCATACCATAAACCACTTGTTTCTAAGCATTCAAGCAGGTATTCTTTTGCTTCTTGCCTGTTTGCTCTTTCCTTAATGCTTAGTAAGTACATGATGAATATGTTTCTAAGGATTCTAGTATCATTTTTTTGGTAGGGCCTGCCTTTTTCCATTACTATTGATGTGGGGCTTATATAGAAGTATAATTCCTCGCCCGGCACGTTTATGGTTTTAACTCTTATTTGTTCCAGTACACTTATTAAGCTTTCATCATCTTTCTTTTTTAAGAATCGCTTCATTATTCTGTCTAAGGTCATTATTTATTCTTTTGAAGAGTGTTTTTTATAAGTTTAACTGCCAGCGTTGCCTTTTTCTTTTAGTCGTTTTTCATACTTTTTTAATACTTTCTTTAATGCTTCTTCTAAATCAACGTTTAATGAGTTAGCTAACGTGATCAGTGAGTATAAAGCGTCGCCTAACTCTTCGCTTACTTCTTGTTTGAACTTTAATGTTTTTCTTCCGTAATCACTCATTTTTAGTAGTTCCTTGCATACCTCGCCTACCTCGCTTGCTAGGTCTAGGGCGCAGTGTTCTGGTTTATGGTTTAAATCATGTTTTTTGCAGAACTCTTTTATTTTTTGTTGCATAAAAGTATATTAGTCTATTATTCCTTAAATCAATTATGGGTTTTGTTAAAGAGTTTCGTGAATTCCTTCGTGAGTATAAAGTAATGGCTTTGGCAATAGCGTTCATTATTGGTGGGGCAGTGACTGCGTTGGTTAATTCTTTGGTTGATGATTTATTAATGCCTTTGATCACTTTTTTCGTGCCTGAGGGTTCTTGGGAGGCGGCTACTATTGCTTTAGGCCCTATAATTCTTAGGGTTGGCTCTTTTGCGGCTTCAATGCTTAACTTCCTGTTAATAGCTTTGATAGTTTTCTTAATGGCTAAAATAGTTTTTAAAGAAGAGAAAGTGAGTAAGAAGTAAATCTTTTTAAATTCAATATATTTTCTTTACTTTAGTGCCAACGTAGCCCAGCCCGGTTAAGGCGGTCGGCTTGAGACCGACTGTGCGAAAGCACGCGCAGGTTCGAATCCTGCCGTTGGCGGGTGGTGGTATGCGCTAGTCGCCTACCCCTTTTTCTTTTTAGATATATTTATAAGTAAAGCATACTTAACGTACAGTTAACTTGACATTAAGTTTTAATCAATTGAAGCAATTTAGGATGAAGAAAAAGTTAACTCAAGAAGGGTTAGCAAACAAAGTAAGTGTGACTCGACAGACAATCATATCTATAGAAACTGGTCGTTATACTCCTTCTCTTGAGTTAGCTCTTAAGTTTGCTAAACTGTTTAATTGTAAAGTTGAAGACTTATTCAAGTTATAGGGTGGTGAAAAAAAATGAAAAAACAATTAGCTTATCGGATTGGTTTCGGTTTGATCATGATCATAACTGGAATCATCTTTAAATCATTAAATATTGGTGGTCAAGAATTTCTTGGTTTCAGTAATGTTGGTGATTGGTTAATCTATATTGGTTTTGTTAGCATGGCAATAATCGTGATCAGATTGTTTAGTAAAAAAGAACGAAAAGTTGATGAACGAATGTACTTTGTTGCAAATAAAGCAAACAGGATTACTTTCATTGTAGTTCTCTTTGCAAGCTTTGTGATCATGTTAATTGATGGTATCAAACCAATAACCTTGCCTCTAAGTCTCTTCATGAGTTACTTTGTTTGCGGGATGATAGTAACCTACATGATAGCTTACAATGTATTAATAAAGAAAAATTAACAAATCATTCCTTTTTTTAATTTTGAAACAATGAACTCTTGTTGGTCTCTACATAACTATTTAATCATATAGTGCTTAGTGAATACTGAGATTTGTATTAGGATAAAGCGTTGTGGTGTATCAACCTTTGTCTTGGCGTTGGCGTTTAAAAATAATTTTAGAAAGAGTTATTAAGTTGTTTTCCAAATATAATCATTAATGAGTTTCTGTGAAAAGTGTGAATCATTATTGAAACCTAGATATAATAAGGTTACTGGTGAAAGAGAGTTGTATTGTGATTGTTGCGATATTGTTTACGTTTTTAATGATAAAAAAGAAAATTATATTATTAGATCTTCTTTGAAAGAGGAACGGGTTAAGACTAATATTATTATGACTGATGAGATAAGAAAAAGCTTAAGTGATGTAATTAAGATAGCTTGTCCTAAATGTGGTAACTTGGAAGCATTCTTATTTCATAAACCACCTATTTGGGGTGATGAGGAAGATGTGATAAAATATCGTTGTGTTAAGTGTAATTATACTTGGGATGAGGGTAACAAGGTTACTTAATATTTAAGTGATTTGATTAATTCTTTAAAAGCTATTCTTCGTGGTTCATTAATTTTTTTTTCTTCAAAAGTGAATTCTGATAAGCACTTGTTAGAGCCTTCTGGTATGAAGATAGAGTTAAGGCCATAATCATAAGGTCCTGTTCTTGTTTTAAAACCAATAAGGCCTTTGCGTTCAGCAATAAAGGCTTGAGCCTCCTCTCCTGGCTTGCATAAACCTAGGCAAACCTTGAAACTAGCTGATCGTTCATTAACGTTTTTCATTAATTTTAGAACACCTATTGGTTTTAACCCTTTAGCAAAGAATTTAGTGAATGGACCAGGTAAGCCATTAAGGGCGTTGATGAATAAGCCCATATCATCTACAATGACTGTCTTATTTATCTTATTAGCTAACCATTTAGCCCCAAACTTACAAATATTGGTTAAATCCATATCTTGATCCTCAGGATAAAACTCAGATATTTTTTCAATGATCAAGTCTTTAGGGATTAAATCTTTAATCTCCTCAAACTTTTGATCACCATTTGTTGCAAAATAAATCTTTTTAGATTCCATTATTCTTTAACCAATCCTTAAATTCATTATTAATTAAATCTTTAGTAACCTCTTCAAGTTTAAATTTCTTTTCAGGTGTTATTGAATCCCATACACCTCCAAACATGCAAGAAGCTTGGATGTTGTTCTTAACATTTATGTTTTCGTACCTTAATTGATTAAGTATGTCTCCTTCAGTTACTGTTGAGTCAAGATTATAAACTGGTTTTATGAAATTAATACCATAATCATTTAGAAATTCTTTGACTAACTTATTAACATTATCTAGTTGCTCTGGGTAATAATTATCTTTTCGGTCACCAACAAGAATATCTTTACAACCAAATTTCTTTTTACAAAGCATTATAGAGTAAGAGTACATTAATAACTTACAAGGAATACAAGTAAATAATAATCCAGTTTTCAGTGTTAAGCGCTCAAGATTCCTAATTACTAACTCTTTGAAAAGAGTGGAAATGTCAATTACAACATGTTTAATAACATTCTCAAATTTTTCCATTAACTCTTGAGATGATATCAGAACTTTTTTGTTATAATAATTACAACCGTGATTGTAAGTAACTAGAATAATCTTTTTATGTGGGTTTTCTTTAACAAACTTTATTATTGCTAATCGACTATCCTTACCACCACTAAAGTGGCATAAAACATCTGCTTTAACACTAGTGTAGCCTTTTCTTACCCCCTTTCGGTCTGATTCAAAAGTTCTTAAAAGATCATTAAGCATCAAATATCACTTCCATTAGTGAGTTTTTTAATGTATTTAAGGTAATCTTCAATTAATTGAGTATTAGTATTAACCCTTTCAGGAAGTTTTCCAACTCTGCTTATGCCACAAGCTTCGTTAAATTGATGTCTTAATTCATCAATTTTGAATAATTTAAGACTTAACTCTTCTTCACTTTCCATTAAGTAACCTGTAACTGCTTTAATTATATCAATACCATCTTGTAGACTAATACCAAAATCATTAATGACTACTGATTTGCAAGTAACTAAACAATCACTTAAAGTACATAGATTATTGATTAAAGCTAACAATTCTAGTTCACTAATCTCTTTACCTAATTTCTTTTGAAAGGCGTATAATTGATTCATTCCTTCATCATAAGTGCTTAAAAGAAATAAGTGATCAGCACCTCTAGGGGCTAAAGAATGTGTTATAGCTATTGATCTATGAGTTCTTGGGTGTTGTGCAGGAAGACTTAAACCTTTAACTGTTAAAGCAAAAGTTTCAGTGCCACTTAACTCTATTGAGGCTCTCTTAACCCCCTCGGCTAGTATTCTACCAATACCTTGTTTTTTACCAGTTAATTCTATTAATTTTCTCATTTTAATAGTGTCTCCCCACTCTAAACCAGAATCATATAATCCTTTTTCATTTAACTCCATTAATAATGATAAGATATTACCCATTTCAATAGTATCCATGCCTAACCTATTTGTTAAATCATTCATTTCAATTATTGATTCTAAATTAGAATTAAGGCAGTTTGAACCAAAAGAAGAGATAGTTTCATATTCTGGGAATAAGAATCCACCTCCTTTGTAATTAGAGTTCTTCTTGCACTTAATATGGCATAGTGGGCAAGGATTCCCGGGTTCCTGCAATTCCTCAATTTCTACTAACGCGTCTAGATTGTATATTTGATCAAAGAATGTCCATTTATGGTTTTTTGTTGGCAGAGCATTTAATTTATTTTTTAAGCCATAAAGATAAGCTGTTCCATACCTGCTTGTTGATTTTTTATTAAATCTCCTTAACTTAGCCTTTAAATCTTCAAGAATTAATTTCTTAGCAATTGGTGTACCTTTTTCAATTAGTATAGCCTTAAGGTTTTTTGAGCCCATTACAGAACCCATTCCAGATCTGCCTGCAAAACTCCTACCATCTGAAGTTATTGAAGCAAACCTTACTAGTTTAGTTCCTGCTTCACCTATAGTAAGTATTCCTGCTCTCGGATAAAGTTGAATTAGTTCTTTATATGTTTCAATTGAGTCTAATTTTAATAGAGAACTATTAGGGATCAAATCTGCTTTTTTGTTACTAATATACAATATTGATAAATCTTCAGCTTTTCCAGCAATATCTATTCCAAACAATCCTTGTTCTCTAAGTCTTAGAGCACTTAAACCACCACAATGAGCTTCACCCCACCCAAAATTCATTGGTGATTTACTAACAATACTTAATTTGCCAGAGAAAGGGATTAATCCATTTGCAGGTCCAACTAATATGTATAAGTGATTATCTGAATTGAATGGATCAATCTCTGGTTTAATGTCCCTATTCATGAAGTAAGCTCCTAGGCCAACACCTCCAAGGTACTCTTTTAATAAAGGTAAGCAATCCTCATAAGTTGTTGCTTCAGGATCATCTAGTCTTATGTGTAACATTAGTAATTCTCCTACTTATTGTTATTAAATAATTAATTTTCTTACCTGTGATGGTTTTGCAGGTTTTTTCTTCAATTAACTCTAATTCATAATTTTTTAATAATCTCTTAATTTCTTTTTTACTTAAGTGGTGTGAATTAAAACCAAGTGAAGTTCTGAATGTTCCAAAATCTTTTCTTGATTTGATAAAGTGTTTTATATACCTTAAATAATAATTTAATGTTCTTTCAAAATCAATTATGATTAATAACCCGTTTTCTGAAAGTAATCTTTTACAATTATTAACTATTTTTTTTCGTTGTTTTATATTCATTAAGTTTAATAAAGCAACTGTTATAATTGCATCAAACTTCTTTTTAGGATTAAATCTAAAAAAATTCTTATGAATAAACTTTCCTTTTGAATTTTTCTTAGCTGTTTTTATCAAATTTTTGTTAATATCTATTCCAGTAGCTTCAAATCCTTTATTATTTAACTCATTTGTTAATCTACCAAAACCACAACCAACATCTAGAATATTTTTTGCTTTATACTTTCTTAGATAGGTTACAATTTTTTTATAAGGTATTTTTATACTAGGAATGTGCTTCTTGTATAATCTATCCCAATTGATTTCTTGTTGTTTCATAAATAAAGGTTGCGATCTTTTCTATATCTTGCAAGGCATTCACGACAATAACTTCCTCCTTATTCTTTATTGTATCATAATATTCTCTTTTTGATTTCTGCCATTCTAAGTCAGCATCTGCTTCGTCTTCTATTTCTCTTTCTAGACATTTTTCTTCATTTAAATCCATTAAGAATATAAGATCGGGGGTTTTCAATTCCTTTGTTACTTGTTTAATCCATTTGTAATCAAGTCCTTGATGGATCATTGAGGAATAACAAGAATCTACATACCTATCAAAGATTATTATCTCTTCTTCTTTAGTTTTAATTAATTGTTCATAAAAGTCAGCAACATGCATTAAAAATATTGCTTCTTGTGTTATAAATTGACTTCTTTGATTTCTGATGTAATTTCCAAAATCTGTATCAGAAGGTGAAGTAATTAATCTTGCCGGAAGGCCTTCTTTTTTAAGTTTTTCACATAAAAGGGCTGCTTGTGTAGATTTTCCTGAACGGTCAATGCCTTCGAAAGCAATAATCATAAAATTCAATTTTAGTTCTTTCTTTAAAAATTTTTCCTTTGCTTCCTAATACAAAATATTTATAAGTTTATTTTTTAATTAAAAATATCTTCGCGTTTCTTAGCAAAAAGTTTAAAAAGGCCTTTGATAGATCATTTATTCCTTATGTCAGATGTTAAAGTTGGTTTGGGTGATTTATTAACTGTAGGTGTTCTTGAGGTTAATGAAGAGATTGCTGGTTTAAACAATCTTATGGAAAAATATGAAGCTTGTCAGGATCCTTGTTTAAGTAGAGAAGATTTGGATGAATTTTTTGCTAAGAAAGTAAGTGGAACTTATAAGAAAGCTTTAAGTTTAATTGGACAATTTTTTAAACATGATATTCAATTATGGACCATTATTAAGAATTCAGATTTATTAAGTGATAAAGAACGATTTGACGCTGGAGCTAAAATGGCTGAGTCAAGTGAATTATCTCGGAAATTAGCTTACCATAATATTCGTAAAACGTATAGGTCTCTATTGTTATTAAGGGATGTTCTTACACCATTAAGTGAGTTAAGATATGAGGGTAAGCTTTATCAAGATGTAGATCAAAGGGACAGAATTATTGAGTCAATCAAGCTTTACTTAACTAGGATTTAATCTGCGCCTACTCTTAAAGAAGTAAATCATTAAGCCAAGGATTAACCATACAAAACCAATAATTACTCCAATGTACTCTAAGAAAGGTATTAAAATTAATGGTAATCCAATACATAAGTAAGTAGTGTAAGGGTAACCTGGTAGTTTGTAATTCTCTTTACCCTCTAGTTTCCTGAACTTTAATACAGCCAGCCCAACACTTGAGACCATAATCATGAACGCCACGTTAGAAACTGAAGCGATTAAGTCAACCCTATCAGTGAATATTAAAAATAACGCTATAATAGCTGTTAAAGCTACAGCTTTAAGTGGTGACTCGAATCGTTCATTAATCTTACTCCAACTCTTAGGCAGGAAACCGTCGCGTGATAAAGCGTAAACGTTTCGTGAACCAGCCATTATTGCAACATTAAGTGAGGATAACATTGCAACAATCGCAGTCATGATAATAATCCCCTCCATTACTGGCGAACCCTTGATTGCTTCGACAAGGGCTATGTGGCTTGAACCTAACCGGTCAGTGCTGGTTGAGTAAAGGGCTCCGAAGACAATAAGTAAGTAAATTATTGAGACTAAGCCAACTGTGATGAATAAAGCGCGCGGAATGTTCTTGCGTGGCTTCCTGATCTCAGCAGAGATAGTGGTTATTAATTCAAAACCTGTGAACGTAACAAATAATAAGCTAGTGGCTGGTAGGATTGCTAGAGCTCCGTTAGGGAGGAAGGGGGTGAAACCACCATCAACTGGGTTTGTGAATAAGTAAGCTGCTAGTACTCCTAGAGCTATTATTAAACCAATAGTTAATGGTTTCTCAATAGAGGCAACGCTTTTAGACCCAACACTGTTAAGTAAAGTGAAGACTGCTAGTATTCCAATACTAATTATTACTTCATGAACTGGGATAATGGTAGCTAAGTATTCTCCAATACCAACAGCTGTTAGGGCTGCGTAACTAATATTACCTAACCAGATAACCCAGCCAAGGAATAAAGCACTCTTACCATAAGCTGTTTCTACAAAACTAAAGCCTCCGCCATCTACTGGCACGAAACTTGCTGCTTCAGCGTAATTACCTGCTATTATTAAAGCTAGGATGGCGTTAATAATGAATGCTATGATTATGCCTGGGCCTGCAATGTTAATTCCTGGGGCTAATAGGACGAATATGCCTGCGCCAATGGTTGAGCCAATACCTAATAGTACTGCATCTAGTAGTGAGATCTTTCTTGAAAAGGAACGCTCCTCTATGTTAAACATTGTTAATTCACTGCTCTAAATACTTGAACATTCTGACAAAATGGGTTTTAAATCCTTGTCGTTCATAGAATTTAATGATTCCTTGAACGTTAGCGTTATCTGCTGATAAAAGGATTAGTTTGATTCTGTTGAACATTGCGTAATCCTCAACTAGTTTTAATAATTTCTTGCCAACGCCTTTGCGTCGGTAACCTTTAGCAACGTATATTGCGTCAACGTCAATGTATCGTTGACCTTTACGTAAATTGTATACTTTTAAGGTCTTGGTTGCCTTATTAACTAGTATCTTGGTGTAACCAACAATTTTTTCTTTATTCTCTGCTACAAACACTAAACCTTTTTTTATGCTTGAACTTAACTTCTTAACTGGGTCTGGTTTCATGTAAGGGGATATTCCTTCTTGAATCCATTTTTGTTCTAATTCTTTTATTTGAGGTAAGTCCTCAATTACTGCAAGTCTTGTGATCATGTTTAATGAATAAGTATTTCTCCTAATAAAAGCGTTATTAAAATATTCGTTAGGTTTATAAAGAGAGTTGTTAATTCATTTTTTTATGGTTAAGAAAATTAAGCCTGATCGAATGATGCCTAAACTAATGTATTTATTAAGGTTTCATGGTAGGTTAACTATTAACTCAATTCATAATTATACTTCTTTTGGTAAAGCCACTATTCGTAATGTTTTAGAGAACATGGCTGATAATGGTTTGGTTAAGAAAGAGGGTAAGAGGCCTACTTTTTATGAGTTAAGTTCTGAAAGTGATCACTGGCTTGGTTGGGATACTAAAGCTTTCTAATAATTAATGAACTTCTTTAATTGGATTGTTGTATTGTTTAGGAATTGTTTGCCTTGTTCTGAAACACTGTATATTTTTTTATAACGCCCGTGCTCTACTGTTTCGTAGGATTCTATTAAGCCTTCTTCTTCTAAGCGGTCAAATAAGGGGTTTAGGGTGCCGTTGCTTGGTTTCTTGCCGAATTCTTCTTCTATTTTGGCTGCGAGCATGTAACCGTGCATTGGTGTTTTGTTAAGTAACTTTAGAACTATGAATTTTAAGTCCAGTCCATAATCACTTGCCATTTGATCATCATTTTTTTGGGGGGGAGGGGATGGGTGACTATTGTCACCCAGAATATATGTCTAACTTAGACATATGTCGTTTATATAGTTATCGTTTTGTTTAAATACTAGTTGGGCTTTATCTTTTTTTAATGAGTAGTTTTTCGACTTGGATGATTATTGGTATTGTTATCCTGACTATCTTCTTATTAATTTCTGGGCCTGTTGAAACATCTTGCCCTGAGGACGCTAAAGTATGCCTTAATGGTTCAGTTGTTTATCGCGACCCACTTAATGATTGTGAATTCTATCCTTGTCTTAATGAAGAATTATATGAATATTGTACTGATAACATAGAGTCTGTTGAATCATCTGGTGAGTATATTAAAACTGTTAGTTCATTGGTTGGGGCTGGATTCACTGTTTACTATAATGATGAGGAAGTTTATTGTCCTCTAGTATCACCTGGCATGATGTCTAGTGAGTGCAGGGCTTTCCTAAGTATGGATTGGGGCTTAACTATTGATTGCACGTAAAATTAATCCCGTCAGCCTGGGACAGTAGTTTTATAGTTTCCCGTCCCATCAAAGAATAAGCTTTAATATAATCATCATTTATTTTTATCCATATGAGTAAAGATGAATTAATTACTATGATTGAAGAGTTTGTTAAGAGCAATATTCCTTCAACAAGAGAGAGGGAATCTTATTTAGTTCATGTTTTTGGTGTAAGGAAGTATGCATTAATGTTAGCTAAGTTGTATAATGCTAATGAATTAGTTTTAGAAGTTGCATCTTTAATTCATGATGTTGGAGCTTATGTTGGTCCAGAGCATGCTGAAGAGAGTGCAAAGATTGCTGAAGAATTATTGTCAAAAACAGAGTTGCCTAAAAAGATTGTTGAGCAAATAATTAATTGCATTAAACATCATTCGCTTGGCGCAGTAGCTGATAATATTGAAGAACAAATAATGCAAGACGCTGATGGTTTAATATTTCTTGAAGACACTTACAAATCATTTTATGATAACAGGAAAAAACAATACCCTGAAAGTGAAGCTAGAGCGATTACTATTAAGAAAGTAAAAGCAATGATGAATAAAATCAAGACAGAAGAAGGAATAAGACTGGCTAAAGGATTTCTTGAAAAAGCATTAAAAGAAATTTAAATTGAAATCCCGTCAGTTTGGGACGGTTTAATCATTAATCTCATTTAGGAATAATGTCATCATCCGGGATCTATTATTCTTAAGTTTTGGTTCTTTTTAAATAGTTATCTTTAAAAAGAGTGTTTTATATTTTTTTTAAATATTGTTGGTGTGTTAAAATGAAGATTAAGGATATTCCATTAATTGATGATTGGGGGCTTACTGAGTCTCATTTGAAGTCTTTTATTCCTCGGTTTAATGGTTCTGAGCTTTCTGGCATCTTATTTGTTGGCGTTGGTGAAAAAACTGGTTTAGCTGAGGCTTTGAAGCCCAGGTATCGAGTGTTGTGTTGCGATGTTATTGAAGCCCCTAATCCTCGTTTACCTTGGTTAAGTGCTGATGTTAGAGAACTTGATTATCATGATTTAGTTGATGTGCAAAAATATAAAAATTTAGTTGCTCAGAAACTATGTGTTGGTTTCCCTAGTGATCTTGTTTTTAATTGTCTTAATCAAGACTTGTGGGATGGTTTTGATCGAATAGCTCTGAAATTTTGTGATAATTTTGAACACTACGAAGACGGTGTTAATGGCAGTCTTGATAATTTTAAGAAATGTATTGGAGTGCTTAAATCAAAGGGTTATAAGACAATCAACGTTCGAGGGGATGATTATGGTGTTAACTTAATGATTTTTGCGTCAAGAAAAGAGTATCCTAGGGTATCTTTTTATAAAGAAAACCTTGCAACCCAGTGTGGTACTGGTATCCCAACTGGTTTGTGCTGGGGATCTTGGGATGGTAATTTTTATGATTAGTAACATTTAAAAGGTATGGTTTAGGAATTATTTTTTAATGAAGGCTTTTAATACTATAACACAAGGTTTAAGCGAGGCTAGGCCTCAAGGGGTTTTAGAATCACAATTTAAGGTTCCCCTTATATTAGTTAGAGATGTTAGGTTTTATGGTTTGAGTTCTGTGATTAATAATTCATTTTTATACGATGGTCATGACTTAAAGCCCGGAGACATAATTATTGACACTGTTTTCGCTTTAAATGACTTAGATTATGGGCCTCAGACTTTCCCTGGCTGGTATAAGACTTTACCAACTCTTGATGACTTTATAACCGAGCATCAAGAAGCAATTGAGAAAGTGTTTAATCGTGATAAAAGAATTGATGCTAAAAACCAGAACTATAAAACTATTGCTCGTAAAGCCCGATTTAATAGTTTAACACTAACTAACCCAGTACCTCATAATGGTTATCTTGAATGGAGCGTTATTGGCCATGAAAGTGTTTACGTCCGCACTAGAATAGGTAGGGAGAACACGCAAGCAATTAATGATTTTATAGAAAAAACAATTGGCAAGAGGTTAACCCTTTATGACATTAAAGCCAGGGTAGAGGCTAAATCACCATCTGAATGCCTTTACTTAATTGTTAAGGATTATAAGCTTAAATCAAGTTTGTGAGAGCACAAGCCTTACATAACTCATTGCGTGATGGTTCACCACATTGAACGCATTGTCTTAAAGAACCCTTAGGGATTTTAATCATTGGGTGAATGTAATCTAAGAACTTTACTATGTTATCCTTGTTAACTTCATAATCTTTTAGCAGGTTCCTAACGTAACGCCTGAAAGCATTGCTTGACTTGGGGCAGATTTCATAATTAACCTTAAAACCCATTAACTCAGAGTACTTCTTAATATCCTCTTCTGGCACGTAATTCAATGGCTTAACTCTTTGAACAAAACCCTCACTTAGCACGCCTGTGACAGGTTTAAGGTTTAAATTAAGGCGAGGATTATTCATTATTAAATTCATGATAACACTCTCAACTAAGTCATCTTGGTTATGGCCAGTTACTAATTTAGTGGCTTTTAAATCCCTAGCTTTCTTATTAATTAAGTAACGCTTGAACACACCACAAATCATACAATTACTTAAGGTTTTATTCTTCTGTATTAATTCATGAATCTCTGGCATCTCCTTACCAAACTCTTCCTTAACACTAATTAAGTGTAATTTAATCCCTTGTTTTTTACAAAAAACTTTAGCGTTCTCAACGTTTTGCTTGAATAAGTCACCCATGCTAACATCTATCATTATTGCTTGAACATTATAACCAAACTTTTTAAGTAAGTATAAAATGGTCATGCTGTCCTTGCCACCACTAAAAGCCACTAATACCTTATCATCATTAGTTATTAAACCATTTATTGACTTCTTTACTTTACTTTCAAATTCTTGAATGAACATTTTTATTTACCTCATTAAAGGTACTTCAATGAGGAAGTGCTCTGGCTTAAAGTATATTGGTTTCTTTGCAGTGCTTATTGAGCCATACTCAGCGCTCAAGCCTTGACTCTTAAGGAATTCATCAAAAGTTTTTAACGTGATGCCTGAAGCAACGTCCTCATCAAACACGAATAAATTTTTTCCTTCAGCTCTTTCATTAAGTTCTTGTTCAGTAATATGAGGGTAAGTGTCTTTTTTCTTATGCATTGATAACCTGATAGGTAAGTGATCAACTCCTAGGCCTAATTCTAGGGAGATGCCAGCTCTTGTAGCGCCATGTGATAAACTAATTAGTAACGTATCTTTTGGAATTAGATCCTTAATGTTTTCATAGAAATTATTAATAGATTGAGGGTATAAGTAAGTAAGTGTAATCCTATCAGCTGGTTCACTTACCATTGTTTTAAAATTAATTGGCTCTGACCTTAACTTACCTAATAATTTACGTGCTTCTTCATAATCAAGTGAGTAAGCAGTCTTAACCACTTCTCTAATCTTCTCCTCTAATGCCCTGTTTATCATTGTTTTCTCTTCAGAGTATAAATCTATAGCGAATCGTTCTAGTCTAGCTAAGTTCATGAACACTCCAAGGTTATCACCTTGCTCTAACACTAAATCACAACCTTGTATTAACCTTTCAAGCCTGTTATTATAACTTATTGTCCTTACAGTCTCGAACCATTCATCAAAATTGTTAAATTGTTTTATTAACTCTTTTATGATTTTCATTAACATTTTGAATTAATAGTGTGGCTTTTAAAGATTACTATTGATTAATTCTTTGATTTCTACATCACTTAATTTTCTTGAAAGCCATTCTTTCCAAGAATCCTTATCTGCTCTTAGTTTTTCATAGAACATTAATACTTGTTCATTACTTTTTAGAATTCTTTTAAGGTTTTCAAAATTCACTTGTGAGTTAATTAACTCTTGGTTTCTCATTCTTTTAGCTTCATTAGGGGTTAAGCTTACTAATACTGTTTTGAAATCAATGAATCCTTTCTTAATTAAATCTAAGAATTCATAAATCTTGAAACCTGAGAAGTCAACTATTTGTTTATTAATTGTTTCAGTGTTCCTGGCCTCCATTATCACAGCCCTGTGTAATTGTTCCTTAAAGTCACTGTAATCAGTTAATAATAAAGGCATTGCTAGTTCGAAAGTCTTACCTGAACTCACGTCTTCATCCAGTATTATTAATTCATAACCTTTTTTCAATAACTTCCGGACTCTATCCTTCATTTTAGGATTTGGGAATTTTAACTCTTTATCACCTGCTTTGTGAGCTGAGAACCTTACTGGCACGTGCTCAACCTTGAAACCCCTTATTTTTAATTCAATTAACATTAAAGAGGCTACCCTGGTTGACCCATGAGCGAAGTTTAATAATATTAATTTTTTATTATGCTTGAATCGTTGGGCCACGTGATCTGTTAACTTAATGACTGCTCTTGGAGCTGACCAGTAAGCAGATATTGGGTCTTCTGGTTCCTCTATTAAGTCATCTTGGTGTTTTTTGTAAAAATCAGTATCCTTTAATTTATCTATTATCTTAACTGCTTTCTTATATTCACCTTTTAGGGTTAGTTCTAATAGTGTTATTGATACCTTGTAAAGAGCATAAGCTTCCTTAACTTCTTTCTCTGTCTTAGCGTTTATGCCTATTTCTATTGATAGTCTAGTTATTACTGGAATGTATAAGTAATAATTTAACAGGAAGTTATCTGCAACTCTTGAGTTTAAGTACCTTCTTAGAGTTTCTAATAAAGTCTTTAATTTATCATTATAACCTGTTGCGCCTGAACTCATCTTCTTGAATTGTTCTGGCAATCCTTTAGTTATGCCTTTATACTTCTCAGCTAGTTCTAGAATACTGCTAGCTTTTGAAATTTCTTTTTCTTTTAGTAGTTCTTCTGCTTCCATAACTAGAATTTAAGGATGATTAAGTTTAAAAAGACTAAGTAATCATTATCTTGTTATATGGTGAGTTATATACAGACGTATCTTGATGAATTAAAAGCTAATTGGCAAGCTGTGAAGAAAGATCGTTTTGTTGAAGAAGCTGATGAGGTTAAAAAGTGTTCTGACTTTTTTGAATTACCATTTCATGTTGAGAGTTTAATTAATGATGATTTAAGTCTTTATTCAAAAGTTTATGAGCGATTACAGGAATTATTTATTAAGGAAAAGCGCGCTTTTCCTTTATTAACTCAAACACCTGTTACTCGTGAAGTTAAAAAACCCCAATTTAATAGTGCAATGCGTAAAATTGTTTTAAGAACTGATTTTATTGATTTAACTATTCCTCAGACTCTAAGTTTTATTAACTTAGCTAACTTAATTATTAATGGCAAAACTCTTGATTTATTTAAAAAAGAAATAGTGGATTTTGACCCTGTTTTCGCTTTTAAGGCTAGTGAAGCGGGCTTGGATGAATTCTTATGCAGGCGATCTCTTTACCCTATTGAGGGTGAGGCTTGTTACTTGGTTTTTAATAAAGAATTATTAGATAAACATAAGTTTGCTCCTGATTTCATTTTTGAGTTAAGTAAGCTTGGTTACTCTAGTGAAGCTATTGATTCTTTAATGCCTACTCTAACTTACTGGTTTGATGAGTTTAGTGATCGTTCAAGGATTACTCCTAAGAATTTAATTAGTGCTAGTATTTACCTTACTTGTCGTGGTGATAATTCCGAATCATCAGTTAATGCTTTCCAATGCCCTGTTAATATGCGTGATCATTATGCTGGTTTTGCCAAGGTAGCTAAGTATTTTCCTAGTATTCGTTTTAAGGTTACTCGTAAGCCTGAAGAATTAATTAAAGGGGTTTTTACTAAAGCTCAACGAATCTTTGATCTTAAGGATTCTTTTATTGATACTTGTAATACTTATTTTGAAGCGATTAAGGATAATCCTGATTACTTAAGTTGTTTTCCTGCAACAGCCACGTCAATTGTTTTTATCTCTTTGTTAATGCATGATAATTATGTGTCACAACCAAAATTAGCTTCTAAACTTAAATTATCTAGTGGTCATAAGATTAGTGAGTTTTATCAATTAATTGGTCGTGATTTGATAAAAGCTGGTTACCTTAAACCTCAAGATTTTAATTGTTATGGGTTGCAATTCTCAATGTAGAAAAGATTATATAAAGAGTTCAATTAATTGTTTAATGTGAGACCTGACGAGCCTTTAATTGGTGAACATCAATTAATTAATGAGTTAATTTATCTATTAAAGGAAGAGTTAAGTCGGCTTGACAGTGGGGGGGATTTTAACATGCCTTTTCTTGACGCTGTTATTGATTTTATTAGGTTTTATGCTCATATGTGCCATCATGGTAAGGAGTTTAAATTATTTCAGTTATTAAAGGAGCAGAAGTTATCCTCAGAGCTTGCTGAGACCATGAAGGTATTAATTAATGATCATAAGCTTTTTCAGGATACTTTGAAGGGTATTATTAAAAATCGTGATAAATTGCTTAAAGGTAATAGTAAAGCGTTGTTAAAAATTATTGATTCTCTTAGGAAACTTAATGAATTATACCCTAAGCATATTCAAACTGAGGAGAAGTTTTTCTTTAAACAAGCTGTTAATTACTTAACTAATGAGGAGCAGGATAATTTAATTAAGGATTTTAATGATTTTGATATGAGCTTAATTCATGAAAAGTATAAGTTATTAGTTAATGAATTAAAGGATTCTTAATTTAGTATTTTATTTAAAGTCTAAAATCTTTTATCCTATTTAATGGATAAGAAGCGTAAGCGTTTATTATTGAAGAATCATTGGAAGGCTTTAATCGCTGTTATTATTGCTGGAGTTATTGCTTTTACTGGCGCTATCATGGTTTTTGTCTGGTTTGTCCAGACATCTAATATAGCCTCGCTTACTATTAGTGAGTTAAGCGTGGCTTCTGCTTTATGGTTTATTATCAACTTAATATTATGGGAGTTATTGTTTGTTGGTTTACCTTCACTTATCATTTTTGGGCTTGGGGGTTTTTTATGGTGGAGTGGCTTATCTCCTAAAGATAAGAAGGATTTAAAATCTAAGGATAAGAAGAGTCATTCTAGGAGTGGTGGTGACGCTTTTGAGTTCTTAATGTTTATTGCTTTTATTATTTACTTGCTTGCTGATGGTACTTTTTTCACGCCTTTTGGTGACTTACCTATTAGTTACTGGTTGTTTTCTTGCTTATGGTCTTTTATTTGGTTGTTAATTCTTGTTGGTATTCCTTTAGGGTTGGTTGGTTTAATTTACCTTGCTAGATGGTGTAAGAAAGTTTAGAGATTAGATTTTTATACTTAGTAGTTATCTATTCTTAATTAATGGAGGGCAAGTTAATCGCTCAGGTAGTTACCCTAGTCACTTTGGTTTCGGCTGTTATTTTGGGCTTGGTTTATTTTACTTTATCTGCTAAGGTTAGTGAATTCACTACTAATTTAACTACTACTATTGTTAAAGAGTTAGAGTTTATTGGCTTGTCTGATAATAGTATTGTGTTGCGTAACCCTGAGCAGGGAGTTGTTAGTAATTTAAGTTTGGTGATTGATGAAGTGCCTGTACTGGTTGATTATGAAGTGGCTGATGATTTAATTATCATTGACTTGGGGGGTGTTGATTTTGATCCTAGTGCTGCTCATAACTTTGTTATTGTTACCTCTAATGGTAATTTTTCTGGCAGTTTGTCTGCTGAGCAATCAAGGGAGTTAGTTAATAACTCTATGGTTTGTGGTAATGGTATTTGCAGTAGGGGTGAGTCTTGTGCTAGTGATTGCTTGGTTGAGTTATTCTGCAGTGATGGGGTGGATAACGATGTTGATGGATTGGTTGATGTTAATGATAGTGATTGTGATGTTTGTGGTAATGGTGTATGCGAGTCTAGTGAGGATTGTTTTTCTTGTGAGACTGATTGTTTGGATTCTGGAATGGTTTGTTGTGACTCTGTGGCTTTGAGTGGTGATTGTTGTGATAATTTTGATTGCGCTGCTGATTACGAGTGCGTGATTAATGTTTGTACTTTGATATCTGGTTTTTGTGGTGATGGTGAGTGTGATGTTAATGAGTCTTGTGCTGTTGATTGTCAGAGTGAGCTTTATTGCAGTGATGGGGTGGATAATGATGTTGATGGCGTGATTGACTTAGTTGATAGTGATTGCATTGTTTGTGGTGATGGTGTTTGTGATGATGACGAGTCTTGTACTTCTTGCCCTAGTGATTGTTTGAACTCTTCTACTCATGTTTGTTGTTATGGGGTCCCAGTATTAGGTGATTGTTGTAGTGATACTTTCTGTCCTGAGGGTTATGCTTGTAATGTTAATACTTGTGAGCTTAAGTGTGGTAATGGTGTTTGCCAATCTGGTGAGAATTGTGGTAATTGTCCTGTTGATTGTTTGGATAATGGAGAGGTTTGTTGTGGTAATGCTGTTAAGGTTGGTGATTGTTGTGTTGACGCTAATTGTAGTCAGGCTCAGGCTTGTGTTGATTACTCTTGCACTGACTTGGTTTTCTGTGGGGCTGATGCTTTAAGTCAGGGTCAATTATGTTGTGATAGCACTGTTATTGCTGGTGATTGTTGCACTGATAGTGATTGTAGTAATAATGAGTATTGTTTAGATAATCATTGTACTTCTCTTTGTGGTAATCAAGTATGTGATAATTCTGAGGATTGTGAGTCTTGCCCAATTGATTGTGAGTGTGCTACTGAAGTTCAATGTGGTGATGGTGTTTGTGATGATGACGAGTCTTGTACTTCTTGCCCTGTTGATTGTGGTATTTGTAATAGTTTTTCTTCTGAGGAAGCTTATAGTTTGCAAGCGCTTTGTTGGTCATTAGGCTTGCAAGTTGAAGTTCAATCTAATGAGGATGATGCTTTTTCATTAACTCTTTTAGATGAATGTCTTGAAGCAATAGGTTGTGGTAATCAATTATGTGGTGAAGGTAAGTATTGTGTTGAGGGGTCTTGTGAGGATTGTGTTAATGAGTGTGATGGTGAATGCGAAAGTCCTTTTTGCATTAATGATCCTGATTGTGCTTTTGTAGAGTGTTGTGGTAATGGTGTTTGTGGCCTGGCCGAGGAATGCGCAATTGATTGCGCTGAAGTGTGTGGTGATCAAGTGGATAATGATGAAAATGGCTTAATTGATGATGGTTGTGAGCAAACATTAACACAATTTAGTGATGGTTCAACAAGCAAGTCATTAATTTATGAGGAGCCAGGCGAGCAAGAAGTAAGTATTACTTTACCGATAGGTGCTATAGTATCAGGCGCTAAGTTCACGGTAGAAGGAAAACAACACTGGTCCAGTACTTTTGATCTGGATGAAGGCAGTGACTATAAAATTAACATTAACCCTATTAATATTATTTACTTATCCTGGTTAGATGAGGAAGGAGTTTACTTCAAATCATTTGATGGCGAACTATCTGATGCAATATTATACCCTATAGAGTATGGCACACTTTACTATGACTTGGTTGTTGATTTGGAGGATAACATTCATATTGTGTATGAAGACTCCAGCGCCTTATATGTTAATAACGAGAATGGAGATTGGTCAGAACCATTAGAGATAGATTATGTTCAATGGCGTAAGTATGGAAATTTTGACTTAGAAATAAACTCATTAAATAATTTACATCTTATATTCATTAGGTCAACTTACACTTCAAATGATGAGTTAATCTATGCTGAGAAAACAACAGATTGGTTAACTGAAGTTATAATTGACCCTGAAGTAACTTTCTTGAATCACCCTAAACTAGCAATTGATTCATTAAACCAACCTCATATTGTCTATGATCTTAATGGCCAAAATGGAGTATTCTACTTAACTAAAGAGCAAGAATCATGGACTCAACCAATAGTCTTAGAGCAAAGCCTGCAAGGTTACACACCAAATATAGCCATTGACTATAATAATGAACCCCATGTTGTTTATAGAAATAACTTTAAGTTTAATTATGCTAAAAAAACGAATAATGAATGGACTATTGAGCAATCATTAGGTAACTTTATTGTTGGTGTTACACCCCAAATAGTGATTAACAATCAAGATAATGTTTACATTGCAACCTACGAGAAGCTAGAAGGGGAAAACCAATATGATATCTATATTAGGAATAGTCTAGATGATTTTTCAAGTAGTGAAGTGATAGCTAGCGAGGAATTTAATTTCAAGAACCCTAAACTGGCTGTTGATGATTACAATAACTTATATGTTATCTGGAGAGATTATGATAACCTTAAAAATAATTTTAAGTACAAGTCATACCCAAAAGACATAACCATTGGTATTGGTAGTCCTTATGGTTTGGATGTTCCTGGTTACTTTAGTAGTGTTTACCCTTTTGAGACTGGTCTTGATTTGCAGTTAAACTCTATTGTTAGTGATTGTCAGTGTCCTTTTTGTACTATTAATGGTGGCCAGTGTACTTTCACCTTGAGTTTGGGTTCTAGTGCTGCTGGTCAAATAGATGTTAGTGATCTTGAGATTGTTTACTCTGTTGGTTAATTTTTTAGAAAACTTTATAATAAGAAATAAAGATTCTGGGGTTTATGTTTGATCTTGATATTCTAGCTTTAAAAGAGGCTAAGTTAAGATCTTTTTTAAGTAGGGATCAGGGTTTACATTTATTATTAATTAGTGAAGTTAACCCTCAAGTTTCCAGTATGATTCTTAATTAATTGTATATTGCTGTTCCTATACTTACTATTACTGCAGCGTTAACCCAGCATAAGTATGGTATCATTAAGTGAGCGCTTACTTTGTCTATTTTGTATAATTCTATTATTGTGGCTAGGATGAAATACCAGGTGAATAATAGAATTATTGGGCTTAGAACTAGTGATCTTGTTAGCCCGAAGACCATGCCCCATAAAATATTAGTTATTAATTGGGTGATGAATAACCAAGTCATTGTTGATAACTTATTATTCTTGATTTCTAATTTATATAACCTCCTTAACGATAAACCTATTAGGAAGAATAGTGTTGTCCAGATGAAATAGAAGAACCATGGTGGTGGGGCTATTGGTGAGGACTTGTAACCTTCATTTGAGAAGTTAGTGAATAATATTGATGAACCAGTCATTAATGAGAAAAAAAAGAAACTATAAGATAACCATTTGATGATTTTATTATAATTCATTACTTTAATCATAATATTTTTCTTTTAATAAAATCTTCTAATCTGTACTTTTTAATCATGTCTGGGTTAACGTGTGTTTGGCCGTTTGCTTCTAGTTTGAAAGCTATGGCTTTTTTGTCAAGTGCTTGTTCTAGGAAGATTAAGGCTTTTTCACCGTTTTCCACTCTGACTGGTAGTGGGGTGTAAGAGACCGGAAAACTAAGATACTTTTTTTGTATAATGTAATCAATGACTCCTGCTTCCTTAATTTTTGCTTCTGTTCTGAACTCGTTTTGAGCTACGTATTCAACGATTTTACCTTTGAATAAGTAAGCTGTTACTTCTGTGCCTGTTGTTAACTCAAGGTTTGGGAATAATATTTCCTCAACTGATAATCGCTTGCTTGTCTTCTTGCCCATGAACCCATCTAGTGTTGAGTAAGTTGGTCTGATAACCCCTTTTGCGTCAATTACGCATTTTACTTTTACTATTAGTTCGTTTCTGGTTTGAGCTATATCAAGCAAGTGATCCTGGTTAGGTCTTTTCTTTAATATTATCGTGGTTGGCCTAGAATTCATTAATAAAATCACTCTTTTTTAATCTAAAAAGTTTTTTATTATTGATAGCAATTACTTTTTTTCCAAGCCCAATAATTTATTGGATCTGTTTTTAATTGATTCATGCATTCACTGATGCTAGTGCAATTAAATGGTCCGGGATTTTCTATACTTGGCTTAATGCATAACCCTGCGTCGCCTGGTACGTAAGTGTTTAAATCAAATAATTGTTCTTTCTCTTCTGGCTTTATTAAAACTTGTTCGATTAATTCAAGAAGCCCATTTGTAGTCCATAATTCATCAGTCCATAATGAGGGTATTGTTTCAGAGTATTTAGTATAGGATTCCCTTATAACACTCTCGACTGGCATGCCAGTCCACATTGACCCAGGCATGTTATTTATGAAGCTGCCGTTAACTATTGGGTGAACATTATCTAAATAAATTGTGATTAATTCTTCTTGGCTTGTGGCGTTAGCTAAGACTCCGCCTTCTAAATGATCAAATATTATTCCATCCTCAGCCCAGTTACTGCCATTAAAAGTTGCCACATCAGTGAATAATACGTATTTAAGATTACTAAATTCACTTCTAACTGATTCAACTTCATTGGTGAATAAGTTAATGTGCCAGTAAACATTATCTAGTCCATGAGAAAAACTAAGCCCTGGGTAAAAAGAGGTTATGCAGTCAAACCCTGAGTAATTAAGCCTTGGTAAGTCTTGTTGGTCAACATCTAGGAACCCGCGAGAAGTTGGTTGAACACAAATTAAGCCAGAGTATTTAGTCTTTACTAAAGGCAGTGCTTGTTGAATCCATTCACTAGTGCTTGACTTATTATTTAAGTGACCATTAACCTCGTTTAATAGTGTGTAAAACTTAGTGTTTAATGATTCAGCAATAAGAGCCCAATCAATAACTAAGTTATTTAATTCATTTAACCAGACATTATTGTTTCCCCAATGCATGGCGTTTGGCACTAAGTTTATGTTAAAACCAGCATCCTCAAAAAGTTTAACATAAAATATGTATAAGTCACCACCAGCAATGACTGGTTGTTCAACATGTTTGGTTACTATATCAGGGCCAAAGGATAAAGTATTAACTCCATCATTTTTTAACTGTGGTATTAATTTAACTGCTTGTCTTACGCTGTTAATTATTGGCAGCCATGCACCATTTACTTTGCTTAAGTTGACTTGGTTGTTAATGTTAAAATTATTAAATATTGCGTGAACCCAATCCCTGCACTCATAATTAGTGTAATTTAAGCATTTATTAATGCATTTCTGTAGTGAAGTGCAATTATTTGGTCCTTGATTAATGGTTGAAATGTTTAGCGGATCATTAAAGTTTACTAAAGGCAGGTAACTATCATTTATTGGTGAAATTAGGGGTAGTAATTGGTAATGTTCTTCTTCTAATGAGAAATTACAAACCGTTTGGTATGGTTCGTTATTAATAGTGTAATTAAAGTAAACTGTGTAATTAAAGCCTTCTTGTGTTAAATCATTAACTGAGAAGTTAATTAATGGTTGTTCATGATTATGTAATCTTGTAGATTGATTATTTATTAATCCATTAAAGATGTAACTAGTTAGGTTAATATTATTCTTAATGTATAATTTTATTGAGAAAACGCCGTCACCATATGGGTTAATAATTGCTTGGTTATCAATTAAGTCTATTGTTTCACCACAAGGTTCAATGATTGTTTCTATAATTGTTGGTTCATCTAATTTTTGGGTTTCATTATTAATCATTATTGTATCATTAATTGTGTTATCTGTTATAGTGCAACCAATAATTAATATCAAGTTTAATAAAAAAAATAATTTTTTCACAATAAAAAGGATTCAATATGCATTAATATAATTTTATTAAACGAAAAGGAATAATGCTAGTACTATTATCCCTGAAATTAGAGTTATCACACTCATTATTGTTAAACGCCATTTTCGGTCTTTTAGGGCTTTGGTCATCTTAATTTTCTTTCCATATTTTTGTTGTAGTGCTGAACCAATTGAGACTCCAGAGCCAGCCCCTATGGCGAGGCCTAATGCGTAATTATTAAAAACTATTCCTAAAGCGATTCCTATGAACATGCCGATCATTATGCTCATTGGCATGTAATTATCTTGGTAATCAAACTTCGTGTTTTTTAATAACAAATAGCATTATGATTGGTATCACTATTAATGTTATTAGTATTGCTCCTGAGAAAATTGTCCAAACCATTGTTTAATTTAATTATTTTAGATGTAAACATTATGAAGTAAAGGTATAAAGTATAGAGTTTAAGTAACTTAAATTTAGAATTATTAAATTAATTATTTACTTTTATCCCAATCAAATTTTCTTGTGCCTTTAATCTTTTTACCACAAAGCTTGCACTCTTTAATTGAGTGCTCAACAAAACTTCCTTTTTCTTCATGATATACTTTTGTTGTCCAGTCATGAAAACCTAACTTACAGCGTAAAGGTATTTTTCTCTTTTGTTTATTTTCCGCCATTATTAAGATTAAATAGAATCTGCAGTTATTTAGTTTTCCTTTATTAGATAACACTAACTTTCTTCTAATTTAACTTAGTTTAATATTTAATCAGAATCCCTTATAATTTCTTAACATTTACTGCTTTCAAGCCCTTAGGTGACTCTTCAACATCAAATTCAACTTTATCACCTTTAACTAAAAGTATTTTATTATCAACAGAACTACCATGCACGAAGTATTCCTTAGAGTCATCGCCTGTAATGAAACCATAGTTTCTAAAGTCAAAATTCTTAACAATTCCTTTAATTTTTGTCATATTTTTAGAATTTAAGGGCTCTTTTTAAACCTATGGATCTAAAATCACTGTTTGCTAATAAACTAATTGTTATGAAACAATTTAACTTGGGGTTAGTATTTAAATACTTCAGAATCATATATAAAAAGCATGGTAGCTAAACCAATAGTTTCCGTAATTGGTGTTGGAAGCACTAAGTTCGGAAGCGTGCTTAGTTCACCAGAACTAAAAAATAAGACAATGCAAGAATTAGTAACCGAAGCTTGTCAGGAAGCAATGACTGACGCTGGAGTAACTCCAAAACAAGTTGACGCCTTATACGTCGGCCATTACCAACCACACAATAGTCATCAATATAGTATGAACACTCAAGTGATGGATTGGATTGGCATGAATGGTAAGCCTTCAATGAACTTCGCTTCTGCTTGCTCAACCACAAACGCTGGTTTGGGTCTAGCAGCAGACGCTATTAAGTCAGGAAGGTTTGACTGTGTTTTAGTTACTGCAGGCGAGATACTATCTGCAGCCCCAGCTGAGAAGCCTGGAGCACCTACTGGCAGTCCATTAAAAATGGAAGAAGTACCAATTGACTTAATGTATTACTACACTGCTTTTGGTATTGACCAGATCTACACTGCTTATAACGCGCCAGGTGGTTTCGCAGAGTACCAGTCATTCCAGATGATACAATACGCTAAG
>Ga0180433_10001426_pt1 | contig 39891 bp, 44 predicted proteins | sample SS_ome_8_FD_132980 | JGI IMG/M metagenome (GOLD analysis project Ga0180433, IMG submission 132980) | Hypersaline lake sediment archaeal communities from the Salton Sea, California, USA - SS_1_D_1 metaG | ecosystem: Environmental > Aquatic > Non-marine Saline and Alkaline > Hypersaline >... | reverse complement strand
GGAAATTGAAAAAGCGACTTTCATCGGACAGGATCGATAACTTAGGACTCGACTTTGAGAGAGGTATAACGGAGTCTCCGCGTCCGTCAACCTCTCGACCGCTCGTAAAGCGTAATCGTAATAAAAAGTATCCTCCGACATTTTTTCTCCTCTCGTCGTAAAAGTTAGGAGCCGCGATCCTGGGACCGCGACTCCGGATCCCCTCTCCCTCTTTGCCCTTTCCCTCTCAGACGTTGATTTATGATATCTCCAGGATCCCGAGCTCGACGATCGTCGTAAAGATCCGGAGAGCGTGATCCTCCGTCTCGGCGTCGAGCGTGATAACGTCGTCTCCCTCGTCCGTTACGAGGTCGACCGAGTAAACTTTACTCCCGTCGGAAAGCGTATCCTCTTTGAGTAAGATCTTTCCTCCTGGGAGCTCCTGGGTTTCGATAGTACGTTTAGACATTTTAGATCCTTTCTCGTCGGTTGAGTTTTAGTATTCGGAAAACGGGAGACCTTTATCGTCGACCGCGTCGTGAGTCGGACAGTACCTCTCCTCGCGGTAATCGAAAAAGTCCTCCGGTCCCTCGCCGTACTCGTCTTGATACTTACGACCTCGCTCCGTATGAAAAGAGCGAGCGATCTTTTTATTAGCCTCGGACTCGATCGGGACGTCGCGAGTCTTGATCTCCTCTCCGCAGATTTGACAGTATTCGCCGTTACTCCGATTCGCTCTCTCGATCTTTCTCCAGCATTTGTAACAGAGTCGGACCGGTTTCGTCTTTTGCTCGACGAGTCTCCGCTTGATCGGTTTATTACATTCGGTACATTTTTTTATCGGGTGTAATTCCGTATGAGGATAAGTCTTTTTCATTTAGTAACCTCCTGTAAACTGGATTACGAGCTCGAGGCTCTTAGTTTTCTCGGAGACGTTTTCGGTAAACGACTCAAAAGTTACGCCTTGACGGACGAGCTCCGCGATAAGTTGAGCCGCCGCGATCCGATCCCTCTCGTCGATATAATCGAGCCGGATCTCTTGATTAGCTTTAGGACTTTTAGCCATTGTATAAGCTCCTCTCTTTTTTAGAGTACGTTACAGATTACGCGAGCGATAGCGACGAAAGGATTACCGGATCTCCTGGAGAGACTCTCCTCTTTTATCTCGTTATGGAAAGCCTCCCATATTGAGGAGTCGTCGCCGTCGATCGAGTCCGTCGCGACGGCGATCGGAAACTCGGTCTCGTTTTCCATATACGCTTTATAAAATACGTCGGTTACTTTCTCGCCGTCGAGCTCGTAAGAGATCGAGCTCTTTTCGATCCGGTACTCCTCCCAGTGTTTACCGTCGTAAGATATCCGGATCTTTTTTTCGTCGGCATAAGTTTTGAGAAAGACTTTCTCCGTTACCCAATTACAAGGGTTAATCTCGAGTCTCTGCATTTTGTGGCTCCTTTTTTTCCCAATAATAAAACCGAGAGACGTCTCCAGGGATCCCGAGCCACCAGGAAACGAAAGGAGAGCGACTCTCGGCTTTCTAATTTTAGAGGGAGTGTTTTCGTTTTTTACGTTTGGTTTCAAGTTTTCGCGTCCCGTTGTGGCTCGGATAAATATAAAATGTATAAATAAAATAGCACGAAACGAGGGATCCGTCAAGAGCCTTTAGCACGAAAACGGCCTTTTTTTGCTTTTTGTAGTCTATGTATTATAAGGGTTTATGAAAACGGTAAGAAAAAAAACATAAAAAAAAGCCGGATCCCTCGCGATCCGGCTCTTACCTGGGAGGATTTTATTATCCCTCCGCGTCTCCCTCCGCTTGAGTATCTCCGGTAATAATAGTCGTATTAGACGTCCGACTCGCGACTCCGTTTAGAGAGTCCCAGGCGAGGCGATCGTCTTTTATCTTTCGTCTATGAGCGACCATATCCTCGGCGACGACTCCGAGTTTTTCCGATACCTCTTTTACTTTCTCGAGGATATTCGGATACGGAGCCTCCTCGCCTTTATTCTTTTTCGCGTAATGGATCCGATACTCGTTTACGAGAGCGATACCTTTCTCGAGGAGCTCCAGGTATCCGGCTCGTTTTTCTCCTGGACGAAAGAGAGCAAAGTACCAGGAGAGACCTCGGACGATTAGATACGCGATCGCGATTAGTATAACCTTGAGTAATTCGCCGTCGAAATTTATCTCCATTACTTTATCGCTCCTTTCGCTATGATCGAAACGACGAGACCGATATTAGAGAAAAAAGTTACGAGGTCTCTCCGCTTTTGGATCTCGTCGTCGACGTCCGCGATCGCCTCGTCGAGCTCCGCGATCTCCGCGTATTTACTGAGCTCATGATCGACCGCCGAGTCCTCTCCCTCGATTATCCCGTCCAGGATCCGGCGAGCGGATCGGAGGACCGGTCTAAAGGTTTCCTCGTTTTCCTTGTAAACTCCGATCCCTTTCTCGACGAGGTTTTTCATTTCCGAAATTTTCATTTTATTATTTATCCTTTCCGTCGTCGTTAGCCCAGGTCGAGAGCTTGAGGGAGAGCTCGATTATTCGATCTCCGATAAGCCGATACTTTTCGGCCTCCTCGCCGTCCTGGATTAGAGGTTTAGTAAAGTCGACATACGAGCGGACGTATTTACTTAACGTCGTCGTCGCTCCCTGGATCTTTTCCGGAGGTTTCGTTATTGTCGAGCAACCCGTTATCGATACGAGTATCGACAGGGATACCACTAGCGCAAGTATTAGCCTCGATCCCGATCTCATTATCGCCGCCTTTCTTTTCGTTGAGCTCTTTCTCGAGCCGTTTTATAAAGTTAGTAATCTCCTCCTCGTCCGCGTCTCTCCAGGATCCATCTTGACCGATCGTAAAAAAGCCGATCGGTATTTTCGAGAGAGCTTTCTTAGCGACGTCGAGTCCGTAAGAGGAGGGATCTCCTCTCTTGATACTTTCTCTCTCGACTCGGATCTTAGGTAACATAGCGGCCGGGAGTTGCTTTACTCCCGACTCGAATAGTCCCAGGACGAAAGTATAATACTCGACCTCGGGATCTCGTTTCTCCTGGACTGGATCTTTTTTCTCGTCGGACATTCGATCTCCTTTCTTTAAGAGTTAAGTTTATGAGCCTCGACGATAGCGTCGAGCCTCGTTATCTCCTCGGGAGTGAGCTCTCGAGTAAAGCGTACCGTCGCGACTTGACCGCTCGCCGAGAAGTCGAAAGCGATCGGACCGAGTATCTCGTCCTCTTTGATCTCCTCATGTAATATTACTCCGCGAGTCGTCGGAGGAAAGAGTTTCTCGAAAAGAGCTCGAGCGTTTTCGTCGGTAACGGCCGCGATCGCCGCCGCGTTTTCGTTTGGAGTCTCGATAACTCGATCCGGATTATCGAGACGGATTACGCCGTCGACGAGGCGATCGTATTCGTAAGAAAAGTAATCGGGCATTTTATAGCCTCCTTTATAAAAGTATTAAGTCGGGTTTTCCCAGTACCTTAAAGTCATAGTCCCAAAGTGATAATCGCAACCGGAGGAGCCGGTCCCGACTCCGAGTCCGATATTTACCGCGTCTCCTGGGAGCGGTTTCGTCGTAAAGATACTCGAGATCTCCTCGAGTACCATACGATCATTAGCGGACTGAGCTCCAGAGAAAGAGACCGAGTTACTCGATCCGCTATGAGTATTATACGGCTCTCCGTGAGCCGACCAATTACCTTTCCAGGAGATATACATTGTCGTATCGCCGGTATCGGTAATAACGTCGAGGTATAACTCCCAGGAGTCCCTTAAACAGTTAGTCGGTAAATGGAATTGATAATAGCAATACTGATTATAAATAATCGACTCGAAAAATTTACCATTACCGAGAGTGACGAGAGAGTCGTTATCTCCTCCGTAACAAGTGACGTCAAGATGTTTTATATTTTCGAGTTGCCAATTCCAGCGGTTAATATCCATCGGATACGAGGACGAGTATCCCTCGATCGTACCGACTCGACCGGTTAGCTCCTGGGACTTGCTCGGAGCGAATAAATAACACCTTGACGCGAGATCGACGTAACCGATCTCGACGTCGAGAGGGTGAGCCCAGTCGATAAGATAAGCTCCGAGGGTAACGGCTCCGGTTATTAACTTCTTTATCTTGAGCGTACTCCTCGGGAAAGTATTATCCGAGTCGTAAACTGGACGAGTCGTATCGAGACGATCGACCTCGATATGAGCGGATCCCTGGGAGTCGATCATAAAGACGGATCCGGACGTACCGGACGCGATCTCGATATTACCGGCTCGGAGAGTTACGTTAGCGTTTTCGTTATTACCGCTCGACATATCTCTCCAGTAATGGAGGACGGCCGAGGTTAAGTATACCTCCTGGACCTCGATCGATCGGTCGTCGTAACTTGAGCCGGTCGTATAGATCGCGGCCGTCGGAGTCCCGTAACCGGTCGTACATTCATGACGCTTAAGTCTGATATGCGTATGATTAGCCTCGAGCCGAATATAACCGTTAAGCTCGGCGTATCGAGCGTCGATAAAGATCCAGTCATACGTTGACGTAATAACGAGATTCTCGGCGTAAATACCGGCGTCCATAACGACGATCGCGTAAGGATTACTCGAGGACGCTCCGGACGCGGCCGTTATCGCGGAGGAGATCGTAAGTTTCGGACTCGCCGGATCGGTTCCGGCGTTTGAGTCGTTTCCATGTTTACCGACGTATAATACTTGAGTCCCAGTCCAGCCGCCGCCGCCGCCAGGAGGAGCCGCGAAAGATCCGTCCGCTCGGAGAAAGTTAGTCGTCCCTCCTGGGTATTTTTGCATTAATCCATGTTTTGACGTACTCGCGTTGAGATCCGTATTATCGTCCGGAGTCGCGAGATCGTCGAGCTTGATCGCGTCCGATCCTCCGCTTTCGTGGTTAGTACCGTGAGCCGGTACGATACCGGCTTTAGAGATATTAGTCGTACCGGAGCTCGTCTCCGTACCGGCCAGGGACGCGACGAAAATATTTAACGTTGATCCGACCGCGACGTTATACGCCGTCGATCCAGTCGCGTTAAGAGTCCCGACGATCGCGGAGAGAGTCGTCGTCGACGTTACGACGATTCCAGTACCGGACGTCGCGTTAAGTATACCGGCGTCCAGGTGACATACCGTACCTCCTCCGGCCTCGAAACCGGTTCCGGCTCCTGAGACCTCGAGTCTTTCTATCTCGCAAGTAATACAACCTCCGGCCGAGGTTACGACGCCTTTTCCCGTTGCTACCAGCAACCGGTTAACTCGTCCAGAGAGTCAGCCGCCAGGGACCGCGATCCCGTCGGCCGTTGACGTCGCGACGATCTCGTCGATCGTAAAGTAACTCCAGTCGCTCCCGTTATGGTAAAGGAGATCTCCGGCCGTATCCTCGAGTCTCCGTAAATGGAGAGCGGAGAGGTCTCCGATTTGAATATTACCGACGATCGTCGCTCCCTGAGCGAGTACCGTCGTATAATTCGGGATCGTAAAGTCCTCGGTATATTTTAGACCGGACTCCTCGACGACTGTAAAGCGAGTCGACGAGCTCGGAGGAGTCGCCGCGACGAGAGCCATAGCTTGAGTAAAGCTCGCGACCGGTTTCGTCCTGGTAAGTCCGTCGTTATCGTCCGAGCCGTGAGATCCATTTACGAAAATAACATTATTCTGAGGATCCCCGTCGATATAAGAGACGGTAATCGTCGACGCCGCGAAACGAGTAACTCCTCCGGCGAGTTTCGAGATCCCTCCGATCCGGACCGTCGCGAGAGCGTCGACCGTTTCGATCGCGTTATTAGAGACGTCGATTACGAGAGTCCGGATATCGATCTCTCCGGTATTACATTCGATCGCGTCTCCGTTACCGGCTCCGCTCTCGAGGATATGATGTATAGATCCGATCGTAAGTCCGGATCCTTGACGTCTCAGTCCGACGCCGGTCCCAGTGATATAAAGATCCTCGAGGTCGATATGTATATGACCGTCCGCGCTCGCGTTATCTCCGATCCCGTAACCGTTTTCGACGTATAATTGACGAGCTTTCAATATGAGGACTCCGGTCGTCGCCGTATTACGAGCTCCTCGAGCGTTACCAGTCGCTCGAATTATATCGGCGTAAACCTGGGACGTCCCAGTACCGGAGGACTTTAATACACAGTCGCCGCCGCTCGACTTCTTTATCTCTCGAGCGTAAACGGCCGAGTCGTCGGAAAGAGTAACCGTCCCATTTATGACCGCGCTCGGAGCGTGAAGCGTTACCCATTGAGGCAAAGTAAAAGACTCGCTATACTCGTCGCCGTCCAGGACGACGATCGCGAAACGATTAGACTCCGAGGGAGTTTCGACCGCGTTTATATTTGTTATCGCGTCGGAGATCGTCGCGTAACCGTAATGAGGAAAGCGTCCGGTCGTATTGCTCGCGTGACCGTTACTCCCGACGAAACGGACATTATTAAACGGGATCGAGAAAGCGAGACCGGTCTCTCCATAGTTTACCATTACTGGAGCGATCTTTTGAGAGGAGTAAGATCCTGGAGTATCGGTAAGAGCGAGAAAGTTAGTCGATCCGGCCGCTCCGTCGACGTAATTTTTAGTCGCCGCGTCTTGAGCGTTTACGGGATCGGCCATATTGACGATATTATTAGAGTTTAGATCGAGACCTTTCGGAGTTAAGAGTTTCGTTTGCTCGGTCCCGTCGACCGTCGATATAACCGTCGCTCCTCCGGACGTCGTAAGATCCGCGATCTTGAGGTAATACTCCTCCGAGGGAGTAACTCCGTTATCGTACATTTTAAACCGAGCGTTAAAATTGATTACTTTATTATACGTCTCGGTATTCGCCGGATTATCGTCGAGGACTCGGTCCCATACGAAATAAAGATCGATCGTATCGTTATCCGGTAAAGTTACGGATCCTCCGGAAAAAGTAAACATACCGCCGCCGAGGTATAACTTTCCCGTCGGGATCGTAAGGACGAGTCCGACCGCCGAGAGAGGGAGGATCCCGTCGACGACGCAACCGGAAAGGAGCTCTCGAGCGGAGCGGTCCCAATATTCTATTGATATCCGATCGCCAGGATCGGGAGTCCAGAAAGTCTCTTGATTACCCATTTACTCGCTCCTCTTATGTTAAGCCGTTTTCGACAAATACGCCGCTAGTACATGGTACGAAATCTTGACCGTCAATAGTCACGGACGGTAAAAAGCCCTCGTATCATATCGGAGGGACCGACTCGAGATAAACCTCGGCTCCGTTAAATGATACCGTATCGTCGTCGGAAAATATAGACCATAAACAACCGACGTCGACGGGAGGTCCGGTTAAAGGTAACATCTCTTTAATGTAAACGGAGTAATCGGCCGTATCGTCGGGATCCGTCCGATCTCTCCAGTAATAATAAATTATATTGTCTCCAGGTTTTAATTGACGAGCGTCGATCGCTCCGCTCCAGTCCGTATGGAAAATATAATTTTCGTCGGCCGTTACCGGAATATCCCAACGTCCGGAGATCTCGAAAGTAGGAAACTGGAGATAGTCTCCTCCGGATCCGGAGTCGTGGTAAATATGAGCGATATAACGAAAGACGGCATTAGCCGGAGCGACGATCTCTCCAGGAGGGACGCGAGTAAAAGCCGAGATATAAAATTGCATCGGGCAGATAGTCTCGTCCGTCCCAGGGTGAGGTAAAATTATCCCTTGTCTCTGGACTTGTTTATCGACGTCGTGAGGCCAGTCATTAACCCAGGGACCATAAGGCCCAGGGACTCCGATCGGTCCGGCGATCGGTCCAGGTCCGAGAGGTCCGATCGGTCCAGGTAAAGGAAGTCCGTCCGGCCAGTCGTCCGGAAACGGGATCGGCTCCGGTCCTGGATCCGTCCAGGGTAAACCGTACTCGATCGGTAATTTTATTTGAGGTCTCCAGTTTACGGACTCTTGACCCCATTGAGTATTAGTATTAGCGACTCCAGGATCGCCGATCATTTCTCCCTTGATCCGTTTTCCGAAAGGCTCCGCTCCTGGAGGATTAACCGTAAAATATATCCGGCCGTCTTTCGCCTCGCTCATGTGAAAATGAACGTCGTGCCATAAGTTGAGGAGAGATCTCGCCTCGGAGTCTCGGCCGGTCCTGGTATAAACGTCGTCCTCAGTAAGTACGAAAGCGTCTCCCCATTGAGCAAAGAGCCCAGGGACGACGTTTAATTTAGTATCGTAATGTTTTCCGACGTTTAAATGAGGAGTACCTCCGCTCCAGACATAGCCTCCCTCTTGATTCATACGATCGTTAATGAGGATATGGATCCGATCGTTAGGCCAGTCCTCCGGATTAAATTGATCGATCTTTACGTCCTCTCCTGGAGGATCCGGAGATACGATCCCTCCGACGCTAGTCCCAGGAGATATAACTCCAGGAGTCCGAGCCGCGTCGGTTAGACCGTTGCTATACTCCTCGATCTCGTCTTTCGAGTATTGTCCCTCCGGTATGAGCGTCTCGGAAACTCTAAAGGCTTGATGTAATTTACCGGTCCGATAGTCCTCGTAACGAGTCCAGGGACTCGAGCGGTTTAGCCTGGATCCGATTAAGTGTTTACCGTCGACGATCGCTCCCAGGTGAAAACATTTACTCCAGGGACGGACTCGTCCCGTCGGCTCCTCCTCCGCGTCCTCTTTCTTTTTATCGTCGTTAGCGTCCGGATCCGGAGAGTCGTACTCCTCGGCCGGTAAGTTGACGAGTTGATTTTCGATACCCTCTCCGGCCGGTACTCCGAGCTCGTTAGGTAATGTATTCCATTCATGGAGACGCCAGCGAAAATAAAGAGGATCGATTATACCGATATTCGGATCCTCCTCCTCGTCTCTCTGGATTATCGCTTGACGTTTTTCGATATCGTATCCGGCGAGCTTTGCGAAACGGTTAGCCTGGAAACCGGCCGACTTAACCTCTTGAGGACGTTTCGGAGCGTGATCGTCTAACCAGGAGGGATCATGTAAATAGTTAAGCGAGCCGTGAGTCGGGTTTTGATATTGTGTCTTATTACGATCTTTCAATTATGAGCCTCCCTCGGGTTTACGAGCGAGCGTATCCGGTCCGACTCGCCGAGCTCTTTCTTTCTCTCCGATCCCTGGGTGTCCTCCGAGATCCGAAATAAAGTCGTCCCATAGATACCGAGTCCGACCTCGAAAGTCTCCCTCCGCGTCTCCAGTCCATACGACGCGAGGACGATCGCCGTCCGCTATGATCGGCCAAAAAGAGAAAGCCGAGATCTCGTAAGCCGTAACCTTATCCGGTCCCTTAAACTTTTCGAGAGCTCTCTCCTCGGCTCGAGCGTCGAGCTCGTCGTAATTGTCAAAGTCCGCGACTTGGATCGGAGTCCAGTCGACCTCTATTACGGTATAATGACCGACGTTATTTTTATTCCCGACCTCATGAAACCAATACTCCGAGCTCTCGTAATTAAAATTACATGAGATCCGGCCAGGAGAAAAAGTACATTCGTCCAGGGAAAAGAGGAGTCCGGAGTTTCCTTTCTGAGCCGCTTTATTTTTGCCTTGTTGTACGAGGTTTCTCCAGGACTCCGCGTATTTATTAAACGCGGCCGGAGCCATACTCGAATTTTTGAAGATCTCGCCGAGCTCCTGGGAGATACCTTTTTTCGCGTTTTCCTCCGCGTCCGTACCAAATGCCGAGGATAAAAAGTCCTGGACGGCCGAGATAAGATTACCGGTATCGACTTTCGCTCCCTCGAGCGGTATGTTAGGATCCGTCCCAGTCGAAAGAGCCGCGATTACCGCGTCGAGTATACCCTCCGATCCCTCGAGTCCCGTTTTTTCTCCAGTCTCCGGATCGACCGCTCCTCGAGCTTTTAACCATGCGCGGAGAGCCTCCATTTTCGCTTGAGCTCGTTTATCTTTTGGATCTCCTGGGACTTGAGAAAGTTTTTTCGCTCCTTTAGCGGAGGGAGAGTTTACGAGTTGTCCGATCGGATCCGGAAAGCGTATTACTCCGGCCTCGAGCTCGAAAGACGGCTCCTTATCTCCTGGGAGTCGAGCGAGAGTTACGTTACTCCAGAGAGCCGCCGCCGGATCTTTATTTTCGTCCGGTATGAAATAATCGCAAGTTACGAGAGGAGGAGCGGAGACGATCTTTCCTTTCTCCAGGATAAATCTTTCTCGTAACATCGGGAGGACCGTCGGATCCTCGAGAGTCATTTTAAAACATTTGTACGCTTGCTCCTGGAGGATACCGCGAGCGTCCTCGTCCTTAACCTCCATAAAGGCTTTTTCTTTTTCAGTGTAAAGCCGTAAGACTTGCTCGCGTAGATCGACGACGTTTATCCCGAATTTATCGAGGTTATCCTCGAGCGAAATCCATTCTTTATTATTGGAGTCCGGATTCTGGACGACCGGTACGAAGTCCTCGACGTTATACTCTTTTATTACTCGAGCGGAGCTCGTTACTCGGACGCCGTAAGGTCTAAAATACGGTTGCTCTTTTTGACGGTTATACTCGAGATATCCTTTCGAGAGGAGCTTGTCCTCCCAACCGAGTTGATCTATTTGGCCTCGCTCGACGATTACGATCTTAGCTCCGGCTCCGGCGATTTGAGGAGGGACGGCAGAGAGTCCGTAAGATCCAGGGACGAGGAGGAGAGAAAGATATAAGCCGTAATGATCCAGGAGATCCCCGAGAGCCTGGACCGCGAGTCGACCTCCTCCGTTATTGAAGTCGAGCGGAGTAATCTTATCGAAATTATTTTGACCGGATACGTTATAACGAAAGACGGTATACGGAGTCCCGACGGGAGACGGGAGCTTTCCGACGGCTTTACTTATGAGCTCCTTTAGCGTCCAGAGTTTACCCTCGTTAAGCGATCGCGGATCGAAATAATTTTTTCCGATCTTTACTCCGTTTTTATCGATCCGATTATAATCGCCGTCCAGGATCCCTCGATCTTGCCAGAGTCTCCGCTCGTCGGTTAACTCGACTTCAAAGTATCGAGCGATCTTTCCGTTAGCGTCTTTTACCTCGGACTTTTTTACGACCTTTATACCGTTACGACTGATATATGTATGAGAGAAAGTTATATCCTGGAGAGCGGCCTCGTCCGTAGTACGTCGGAGGATCCGGAGGTCTCCGAATTGTTTTAGCTTTAGCTCGTTTCCTCCAGGTCTCCCAGGGAAAGGATCCCGATCGTCTCCCTCGAGGGACGTCCTGGGACCGGCCTCCGGTTGAGCGAGTTTTTCGACGATACCGTCGACCTCCTCCGGCTCGATCCGAAAGTTAGTATAATCTCCGACCGGTATCCGGACGGATCCGACGTCGGGATTAAGTCCGAGACCTCGAGAGAAATTTACGCTCGAGCAATTTACGCCTTGATACTGGATTACGATATCTTTCATTTACGGTTTCGCTTTCGCTTGCTCTTTTGCGGTATCTTGTTTATCTTGTTTATTCTCGGCCGCCGCCGCCGCGTCTCCGACGCTCTGATCGGCTTGTCCCGACGTCATACTCTTAGAGGATCCGAGATTCTGGAGATCTCTAAACTTGAGGAGTTGAGAGAGGTTATCCTTATTCGGTAACTCGAAAATCTGAGTATAACGTCCGCGATACTCGACGACTTGACCGCCTTGAGCCGTTTGAGAGATCTCCGGCTCGTAAGCGTCGTCTCTAACGTGTCCCGGTAAAGCGTCCCGGTTAGGATAAATAAGTCCCTCCGGTTTAGCCGCTATTACCTCTCCAGTAATCATAACCTTTACGGGACGACGCGGTCCCTTGAACTCGACCGGATCTTTATCTCCAGTTACGAGACCCCAGGAGACCGCTCGACCTCCTCCCTCGACGCGGATACTTTCCGTTATGCGAGTCGGAGTACCGGTCCCTCCTCCCGAGGATCCCGACGGATCCGAGATAGTATAATTACCTTTCCAGGTATCTTTATCGATCTCCTGGACCTCAGTCTCGACGGTAAAGTTAGTCCCTGTAATTCCCTGGTATTGCTCTTTAAACGCGGTAAGTTGATCGTAAGCCGTCGGACCGGACGCCGTAATATCGAAAGTATACTTTTCTCCTTTCGAGTCGGCTTTACGAGTAATCTTTCGATCGACTCCCCAGGATCCCGAAAACTCTCCGGACTCTCGGACGAGGACGTCCAGGTCGAAACGGATCCCCGTCGCCCATTGTCCTTTACGTTGTATCGGATTAAGAGCTCGTAACTTTGGAGATCGAATATACTCGGAGTTACTAGTTAACCAGGAGGCTTTTAAATTGCCAGGACCGGGAGATCCTCCGCTCGGTACGTCGTAAAGGTAGATATCCGCGAGGACGCCGTCCAGTCGCTCGAGGAGCTCGTCCCATTTAGTCCAGCAAGTATCGAGGTCGACCGGATACCATAACTCGAAACGCATAGTATACTCGCTCGAGTCGATCTCTCCGGATCCCTTGATAATTGACCGGCGTCCCAGGACGAAACGCGGCATCGGGTAAGAGGCGAGAGACGAAAACTCTATGTAATCGTTTTCGTCGCTAGGTTTCGTTATTCTTAGCCAGTACATATTAAACCGTCCTCGTATAACGGTCTCGAGTCCGGAGCTCCTCCGCGAGTTGATAATACTCGTCGCCGAGATCGTCGAGAGGTTTTACGGCCTCCTCTTTTACGATCTCAGTAACGGAGTAAACGGCGTCCGAGATATCCGGTCCCTCGACGTTAATGTTAATAGTGTTTTCGTTATTGATATTCGCCGTCGCTCCCGATCCTACCTTGAGATACGCGGCCTCGTACCGTTGACGCTCGAGAGCCTCGCGATCTCCCTCGAGAGCCGCTCCGATCCGGTTTCCGGCGTAAGCTCCGACTCCGGCTCCGAGAAGTCCTCCGATAAGTTTCCCGATCGGTCCGAATATACTCCCGACTTGAGCTCCGGCCATAGCTCCCTTAATACCGAGCCATATAGTTAAAAGCGTTTTACTGTGATCGATCATAAAGGAGAGTCCCTCCAGGATCCCAGGGATCGCGGAGAGGAAACCTTTAAGAGCGGTTACTCCAGTCGAAAAGACGTCGCCGAGAAAGTCCGGATTCCCGTCCAGGAAAGATTTAAGATCGGCCATACCCTCTTTTATCGTTACCATGAGAGCGTCGAAAGCTCCGGACTCGACGATCGCGAGTCCCATTTCCTCTTTTATATCTCCCCATACGTTGCCGAGTTGTTTTAGTTTACCGACCGGCGTTTGAGCCATAGCCTCGGCCATACCTCCGAACTCGCTATTTAACTCTTTTATTACGGCCGAAAATCCCTCGACCTTGAAAGCGTTTTTATCAACCATTACGCCGTAACGAGAGAGAGCTCCGAGTTGACCGGTAAAGGCTTTCCCGAGGAGGATCGCCGTCGACTCGAGGGACGCTCCAGTACCGGCCGACATATCTAGCATAGCTTTAGTAACTTCTTTTATCTGAGCCGGAGTCATTTTAAAAGTTGCTAACATACCTTGAGCCGCTAGTATTTGCTCGTCGCTGTAAGTCGTCGTCTCCTGGAGAGCGGCCGCGTATTCTTTAAGTCCCTCCATAGCGTCGCGACGGAAATTACCGCTCGCTCTCATAGCCGTTGCGAGACGAGTCTCGGCTTTCTCTTGCTCGTCCATAGCCTCGACGAGAGACCGGAAAAAACCGACGACGCGCATAGCCGCGCCTCCGAGTATAATACCCTTGATCGAGAGGAGACCGTTAGCCGCTCCTCTCATACGAGAGGCGAAAGCTCCGGCATTTTTCGACATAGCTTTTAAAGAAGTATTCGCGGACTTGAAAGTCGTCGACATAGACTTAGCGGAGGTAGCGGCCGAGCCGACTCCTCCGAGTTTAGTATTAAAGACGACGTCGCGATATGCTGTACTCGCCATTATTTAAGCTCCTCGTCCGGAGTCTCCTCCGGAGTTATAGCGGCCTCTTTCTCCTCCTCGATATTATGGACCGTCTTTTCGACGATCCGGAAACCGTATTGAATAAATAACGGATTCCGTCGAGGCGACGGATCATAAGGCCACATGGTACGACCGAGCCCAGGAGTCGAGCATTGATAATAAAGATCCAGGAGCTCGGTTATCCTGGGAAAGAAAGCGAAATCGTCGGATCCGTCGAGCTCGCAAGTCGAGCAACCGAGCGAGCGTCGATCTTGCTCGTTTGGAAACCTCTCCCGACGTTGAGCTCCCTCTCCGACGTACTTTCGACATAATTTACAGGATCCTTTTTTCGCTTTATCGGGACTCAACAGATAGCCGAGTCCCTTTACAAGTTTTTTAATTCGACCTCGTTTATTACCATACGCTCGAGGAAAGCGTTTACCGCCGAAAATAATACCTCATGACCGGCGATAGTCATAGTCGAGAAAACGGCGTCGAAAAGCTCTCGAGTAATCGGAGTCTTATCGACGAGTCCCTCGGACTTTTTGAGGATATCGTAAAAGATATCGGCGAGCGATTTATGGAGGTTATAAGCGGAGGTAAACATACCCTCGAGAGCCTCTCCAGTTTTCGAGTAGTCTTTAAAGGTTCCGTTTTCGATCGACTTAGCGATCGTCTGGATCTTGTCCCAGGCGAGCATTTTAGCGGTAGCCTGGAGACTGAATTTATCGAAAGCCGCTCGAGACGGCTCGATAAACTTTATCTCCGCGACTTGCTTAAACTCCGTCGGGACTCCGGAGGTAGATCGTACCGGACTATTTATTATTATGGTATGACCTTTAGATCCGGTATCGAGCTCCTCCGGATCCAACGGGACCGCGATCTTATTCATATAATCGCGTTGATCCTGGACTTTCTTTTCGTCCTGGAGCTCCGCTTTTTCCTCAGTCGTGAGATCGTTTTTTACGTCAGACATAATAACTCCTCTCGTCGGTTATAGGTTAGACGGATAATATACCTTTCTCGCGATCGTTCCAGGTATGAGCGAGCCGATCGTCGATCGTCGGACTCGAGAGATCCGTCGGTAATTCATATTGAAAGACGCGACCGAGGACGGTCGAGAAAGTCCCTCGCTCGTCGCTCGTTACCGGGAGCTCCCAGTAATCGCCTTTCTTTGGTAAGTTAAGAGCGACCTCGAAATCGTAAGTCGCGTCTCCGGCCGCTCCGGTATTGAGTAAGAAAGTCATAGCGAGAGTTGAGTTACCGACGCCGAGAGTTTCGATCGTAAACGGCTCGGAGTCCGTTACGTCTCCAGAGTCGGAGACGAGCTCGCTAGTCAAGCGATTAGTTGAGGTATAGAGTTTAACTCTCCTGGTAGATCCGGACTTGATTAACTCGCCGTATAATACGCCGTTAGTCGCGTCGATATTAGTCGTATTTTCTCCCGTAATCGTCGGGACGGTAAGATACGAGGATCCGGCTCCGCTCAGAGTCATAGATCGCCGGAGGAGGAGGTAAAGTCCGAGAGCTCTCGAGTCGAAACCTTGACGGAGAGTCGCTCGGTAAGACTCTTGACCTCGCTTTACAGTCGAGACCGCGAATTTTTCGAGCTCAGTCGTACCGAGCTCCGTAAGACATTCGACGCGGACGGTATCCCCGTCCTCCGCGTATTCTCTCGCCGTCTTAGACTGGAAAGTTAGAGCTCCAGTATTGAGAGATCCGGCGACGGCCGCTCCGATCGACGCGGTCGTCTTTTTCAAGAGTTGAGAGTCGTCGGACATAGCTTTATAAAGATCCGGTAAGATCCCTCGATACGTCCAGGCTAATTGACCTCCGACGGTATTCGGAGTCGCGTCGAGGAGCGTACCGGAGATCCGGTATCCGCTTTGAATAAACTCCGCGACCGCTCCGACGAAAAGAGCGTCCGACATTAGATCCCGAAAGAGACCGGCTTTCGCGACGAGGTCCGCTCCGACCGCTCGGCCAGTCGTCCCGAGAGCGTTCATAAACGAGGAGTAATCGTCCGAGAGATCCGGAGTACCGGCTTTCGGATCGAACTCGTCCGAGAGACTCGGGACGTTAAATCGGATCGTCAAAAAGATATCCGAGTCGTCCGTCGTATGAGCGAAATAACTCTTTCCAGTAATTCCGGAGGAGTTGTTTTCGGTAACGTCGACGAGCTCGTCGGCCGCTAGAGTACCTTGAGCCGTCGCGACGAGAGAGGTAAGTCCGGAGTCTTTATAGATCCGGAGTCTCTTATCGGATCCGTTGAGATCTTTATCGACATAAAGAAAGCCCTCGGAGTCCGTATTCTCTCCCTTTTTAATTCCGTCGAGTTTTATAAACCGGATATCGTTAGCTTGATCCAGGTTAACGTAAACGACGTCCTCGTATCCGAAAAAACTTTGACTAAAAGCCGCCATTTGACGGAAAGCATTAAGAGCGAGTCCGATCGCAGTAAATAATTTATTCCATTCCGCTTGAGTTGCCATTGTAAAGAGCCTCCTTTAAGCGACGTACTTCATAGTAACGTCGCATACTGTGACGGGAGACGCGGAGCCGTCCGCTCGTCCCTCGAAATTAAGAGTAAACGGATCAATTTTTTTACCGGCTCCTCGAGGTACGCTATTCGGATCGAACATAGCCGCCGGAAACTCGAAAATCGCTCCGTAATCGCCGTAAGAGAGCTCGAGCTTGAGCGTCTTAAACATAAGCGAGTCGGACCGAGCTCGGTTAAGTATAACTTGAGTCTCGTCCGTCGGCTTGACGTTGACCGTACCTTTAAACGTCGGCATCTCCCGATCGAAGTCCTCCGGATTCGCCGCGTTATCGGGAGAGCTCTCGATCTCCTCCTCTCCGATAAGAGAGAAACCTCCCTCGACTGGGAGGGAGTAATTAGATCCGGCCGAGTCGTATATCATCTCGAGATCGCGGACCGCGAGAGTCTCGTTATCCAGGATCGACGCGGTAAGAGTCGAGGCGAGATCGTCGTCGTAAGTCATAGCGAAAACATTCTCCTCGACGCGGATCCCGGTCCGTCCGTCGGCCGAAAGCGTAAAGCCTCCAGTCCAACAGTTTACAAAGTGAGTTTTTTTATAGCCGTCGTCGATCGCGAGCGTATAGTACGAGAGCGGACGATCGGCCCATACCATACTCGCTTGAGAGACGGTAAGAGTATAATCGCCGGTTACTGGAGTCGCGTCGAGATCTCCCTCGAGTACCAGGATCTCGCCGGACTCTGGAGTCGTCGCGAAACTCCCTCCGGCCGCGACTCCCGTCGCCTCCGAAAGTTTCGTCGTCTTAGCGGCCTCTTTATAAACGGCGATCGTATACGGTCCGGATCCTGAGATCTCGACCGTAAGTCTCGAGGTACTCGGATCGTCGACGTCGTCGGGAAAACGAAAAGCCGAGAGCTCCTCGTTAGTTATCTCCGTACCGGCGATCGAGAGTTGAGAGCCGGAGCTCGTCGCGTAACCTCCCATAAAAGCCTCGAGGAGTTGATGTAAAGTCGACCGAGTCGCCCAGTAACGGAGCGTACATATCGGCTCCTCGTAGATATTACGGACGCCGTCTTTAAGCATAAATCGCGATCCGTGAGTCCCTTGAGGATCGAGTTGTATAACTTGAGGATTCGGCTCCCATTCGGCCTCCTTAAGAAAGAGCGTCGGAGTCGCCGCGACGTCTTTCGCGGACTGGAATTTTTTACCGACCGCGACTCGAAAATACGTCCGAGGATTAGTACGATCTTTAGACATTGTTTTTTCTCCCTTTATAAATTCGGGTGTAAGATTATATCGACCATTGAGGACCGCGTCGCGTTTTTCATCTTGTCGACGGTTTGATTATTTATATGGAGGAGCTCCCGACTGGGAGATCTCCTCGTCTTTTTCTGGAGTCCTTTCCAGAGAGCGTAATCGAAACCGGCCTCCTCGACTTTCGCTCGTCGATCGCGGTTACTGAGAGACTCGTTTATACCGGATCTCTTTACTCGACGCTTTCTCCTGGATCCGAGATCGCTTTTACGATCTTTTCGTTTCCGGAGACGCTCGCCGATCGCTTGAGCTTTCGTAACTCCTTTCCGACCTTTCCGTCTCCTGGATCCTCCGGTCCGGATCCCTTGAGCCTCCATAGCTTTAAAGGTTAAATACGCCGCTTGCTTTGGAGTAAATTTTTGATTCCAACCGGCCGAGAAGTATCTCGCATATTTAGGAAGATTCTCGCCGAAAGTAAAACCGGAGAGCCTCCATTTTACGAACTCTCTCGAGGAAACTCTCGATCCCTCTCCAGTAATCGGAGGACCGATAGCTTTCTCGAGAGCTCCGCTCGCTCTCCCTCGGCGTCGACCGTGACCGGCTCCTTTCTTTAGTAACATGGTAAGAGGCGAGAGCTTTCTCCAGGGTTTACCGGCTCCCGTCCTGGACCTCATAAAGTTAAGTCGGATTATGTTATGAGCGATAACGGCCGCGTTACCCAGGAGACGCTTAAGGACCGTCGGCGTCGGAGATCTTAGCATCGCCGCCGCTTTCTCGAGGTCCGCGATTTGTCTTTCTACTGGGACGCTTGACATACGAGCTCTCTAATTCGTTTGAATATTCTTTATAATAATTACACCGGACGCCGTTAACATATTATCCTCTCCCTCCTCAGTGAGCGGAGGATATAACTTTTCGATTACCTCGGCCTCCCAGGTAATCCCTCCCATTGTATCGTAACGATCGATTATATTTTCGATCGCCTCCATATAAGCCTCGACGTCTCTTTGAAGTTGATCGGCGTCTCCCTCGGCTCCCTCTTTCGATACGGCGACGTAAATAATATCGTCCCAGTATTTACGATTACCGTACTTTTCGACGGTCGAGGACTGAGGTCCGATCTCGACGAGAGGATCCTTTATCCCGACCGGTACGGAGACGTCGAAAATAGCGTCGTCTCTAAACGGTTTATAAGTCTCTCCTCGCTCGGCTCCGACGGCCAGGAGCTCCGTATTGAGATCGGAGATAAGTATCGTCTTGAGAGCGGCCGAGAGATCTCGGACGTTAGTTTTCGGAGTCGCCGCTATGATAAACATAAACGGCCCAGGCTCCGAGTCGAGGTTTCCGGCTCCGTCGGTAGAGTAAGCGATCATCTCGTACCAGTTACCCTCCGTTAATCCGGTAATCTCGATCGTATCGTCGATCGCCGGAGAGAGGAGCTCGTTAGAATAAGAGAAAGCGACCGCGTTTCGACATTTACGATCCCGATACGCGATTACGATCCCGAGAGCGTTATTACCGACTTTCGTAACTTTGAATTTTACGGACGTCGCGGTTATCTCGATCGGCTCGACCTCGGACGGATCCGAATTAAAGAAAGGTAAAGCGAAAGGCATTACTTACCTCCGGCCATTTTATCGATAGCCTCTTTTATATGATCGACTTTCGTCTCCATACGCTCTTGACGGACGTCGATCTTACGTTGACGGAAATCGATCGCTTTAAGATCCTCCTCGACTCCCGTAAATTTATCGTCGAGTTTTTCCTCGACTTGCTCGATCCGGACCTTATTAGTATCCGCGCAGTTTTGAGCGGCATTTGTACGAGTCAGTATAAAGATCGTCGACGTCGCGACGGCTCCGCATATTACGAGGAGAGTTACAATAGTCCGGAGAGTACCGTTAGTCGTTTTATCTTTGCTAGGCATTTTAGAATTTTTCCCTTAAGGTTATACGAGGCTCGTTAGGCTCGTCGTTTACGGCTCCCGATTTATCTCGCGGAGTTGTATCGGTCCAGCGAGCGTGAACTTTACCGCCTTTACCGCTAGCCTCCTCGAGCATACCTGGAGACTCGAAAATACTTTGTATCCACCAGTCGTAATCGTCTTTGAGTTGTTGAGCGTGATCGGAGAGACGAGGAGATCGGCCGGAGAGTCCGGCTCGCTCGGCCATATAAGCCGCTCCTTTAGCGTTGATCGTATTGAGTAAGTCGGCCGTATACTGGACGGCGACTAGAGCGGACTCGTCGAGACCGTGTTTACGGATAACGGCTCGGATCTCGCTCGCGATTTTAGTTATAAAGCCGGTAACTTGAGTCGACGTCGGATTACTCGTCGCGTCGTAAACTCTATGAGGATTCTCGGCTTTTACGTCGTCGATCGTACAAAAATCGGCCATAAAAGAGACCTCCTTTCTTTACTGGAAAAACGTCCCAGGGAGACCGGCGATAAAACCAGTCTCCCAGGACGTCCCGACGAGAAAGATCCGATCTTACGATCGGAGATCTCTTTCTTAGCTTTTCATTATCGCGACGATACGGAGGACTCCGGCCGTAATTGCTCCGGCTCCGTAAGTTACCTCGATATTACAGTGTTTACCGAAATTAGTAATAGCCTTGTGCTCGCGAGCGTCGGCCGTTACCTGAGTAAACGAGGTATGATTTACCTTGAGACCGCCGCCGCTTTCCATCATCTCGATATCGGCGTCGATCGTCGGACTCGTACCGGCGAAAGTACCGGAGACGTCGAGGATAATGTTACCCTCGATATACTCTCCCAGGTCGACCGGATAGTCGACGACGGTTCCCTCGAGACCGGTTACGTCCTGATCGTCAACGATTACTATTTCTTTCGTCCCGTGACCCTCGGGACGACTCGCGGATCCTCTACCCATATTAAAGCTCCTTTCTTGCTCTTTGGGTATCGAGGATCCCCAGGAAATCCAGGGATCCTCTAGCGTTTAAGATCGTCCCGTTTAGGCGATCGCGTTATCAAAGAGGTAAGCCGCGCTCGCCGCGATAACTTTTTGATCCTCGGCGTAGTAATTACGCATTACCTCGGACTTTGTTTTCCGCTCCGGATATCTCTCGACTTGACGACGTTTCCACTCGAAAGTCGCTCCGAGTCCGATCGTCTTAAGTCCCATACGGCGAGGACTCCAGGAGAGGAGAGCCGCTTTCGGCCATACGCGAGCGAGGACCGGCGTTTGACCTTGAGGCTTAGTATTGTAAAGAGAGTCCGGTACGAGTACCTCGGAGACTTCAAACATAGCGGCCAGGATATCGGCCGTTATGATACCGCGCTCAGTGTAAGCGAGTTTCGCTATTACTTTCGGGTGCTCTTTGAGTTTCCGGAAAACTTGTTTCGGGATCGTAAGTACGTCCGGCTCCGGAATACCGTTAGCCTCGATTACTTCTTTCGCCGCGTCGATATCCTCGAAAGGATCGGAGTTAGGATCGTCCCATTGGAGATTACCGGCCGCGCTCAGATCTTTATTCTGAGTAATTACGGAGGTACTCGTTACCTGGGAGACGACGCGATACTCTCTTTCGAGAAAGATCATATCGGTAAGATACTCGGTCGTATCCTGATCGAGCATAAGCGGAGAGTCCGCGTTATCTCTTTCGGCCTCGGTAATCTGAGCCTCGAGACCGCGCTCGTCCGCGTAGTAAGAGTCGTTCGATACGCTCCAGTCGATCCGGTTAAAACCGGCTTTCTTGCTGTAAAGCGTATTCGGAATTGAGAAATTTTCTTTCCCGTATACAAAGTATTTATTACTCTGTTTTTTTACCGGGACTGGAGGAAAGAGACGATCTCCGACGAAAGATTTATTTTTATACTTAAGCGAGAGATTCGTCAATATTACGTCGACATGGACGTCCGTTTGATCGGGCATTTTATAACCTTTCCCTCATAATGAGGATAAGCGTTTTAGTTTAGCTCTCCTGGAGGATCCGAGGATCCTTTACCTGGACGTCCAGGTTATATGAGAGCGGATCTCAGAGTCGGAGAGTACGGTACGAAACCGATTACGTCGCCGTCGACTCCGCTTTCGACCGAGCGTCCGAAAACGACGTCCGCGTCCGCGTCGGCCGCCTCCGCTTCACCGGCCGCCGAGCCAGTGAGGAAAGTATCGATCGCAACAGTACCGGAGAGCTTTACGCGAAAGATTCCAGGACCGTTAAAGAGTCGGAGGCTTGCTCCTCCGGCCGCTTTCGGTTTGTTTTCAATAATACCGGCCGGGAAAGTCGTACTCGCCGCGTTGAGTTTACATTTTCCGTCAACGATTTTTCCGACGAGATACTCGGTCGTCTGATCGGTCGACTCGTCGTACTCGAGCGTAACGATATTCCCGTAACTCCAAAGAGCTTGACCTTTATTAGCTCCCATTTAAGAGCTCCTTTCTGCTAAAGTGTAAAAGTAATCGCGTCCTCGTTTCCCTCTCTTTACGCGATCCGGATCCTCTCAGTCGATCGACTAGCGATCGGCTTTATGGATCCTCTCATACTGAGCTTGACGATACTTTTCGGCGAGCTCGGGTTTATCCCTGGAGACGATCGCGAAAGCGTCGGAGTAAGAAAGATTCTCGTCTTTACGGACCTCGTCGATCGCGTCGGAGAAATCCTTTTCGATCTTTGATCCGCTCGAGTCGGAGGAGCGGACGTCCTCGTCCGTACCTTTCGTCTCGGTATTGATAACGACGGGAGCTTTCTCGAGATACTCGGACGTATCGTCGAAATCGGCCTCGAGGCGACTTTTCCAGAAATCGCGGTCTTTCGGCTCGAATTTATCCGCTCTCTGGAACTTGTCGAGAGCGACGTTTACTTTATCGGAGACGACGGTCTTTCTCAGATCGTCAAAGTCTCCGCGTAGTTTCTGGAGCTCGGTCTCTTTCGATTTGCTTTTGCGTTTCGCGGCCGCGAGCTCTTTTTCGGCCTCGTCTTTTTTACCCAGGACGTCGGAGAAATTGTTTTCGATCGCCTCGACGATCTCCTCCTCCGTCATATCCTCGGTAAGTACGTCGGAAAAGTCGACGGTTTCGCTCTTGAGTAGTCTCTTAATGAGATCTTTCATTTTTACGCCTTTCGTTTTTTCCAGGTCGTCCGCGAGGAGCTCCCTCGGAGCGTCCGTTTCGCTCTTGTCGGGATTAGCTTTTTTCCACGCGGAGAGGACTTTACTTTTTACTTTCTTGAGATCCTCGCTCGGGATCTCGACCTTATTCCCTCGGAAACCTTTCCCGAGAGCCGCGATCGCCGCTCCGACTTGTCTCGCCGTAATGCCTTTCTCCGGAGTTTCCCAGAGTCGGAGTTTCCAGGTACTCGGACTTTCGGGATCGGGAGTATAAGCATAAGCGGAAATCGGATACTTGAGACCGCCGTCCGTCTTTTCCGCGAAAGTCTGATCGTCGGCCAGGGAGTAAAGAGTTATCCCCGTCGGATCGTCGTCCGATACGCTAGAAAAGTCGAGCGGTTTCATACGATCGAAAAACGGTCGATTAGTTAGACCGGCCGCTTTTATCATTAGAGGGACTTGAGTCCCGGTATCTTGATCGACGTCTCCCCATCGGAGAGTCGGAGAGAAATATTTATACTCCTCCTCCTGGACGAAATCGATCGCTTTTTTCGTCGGTTTCCAGAGAGCGAAAACTCCCTCCGTAATTCCGTCGGTTACTTTCTTCCATACTTTCTTGATCCAGCCGGAGGCTTTACCTTGCTCGGCCGTCGCTTTCGGTTTACTGGATCCATGATTATAATCGGTTACGACTTCCGAGTTAGGATTTTTCCGAAACGTCGCGACGAGGGAGTCGAGGAGGGAGTCCGAAAGATCTACCTCGCCGAGCTCTCTATGGAAAAACTTTCCGGCCGGAGTAAGTTGTATCTCGACGAGTCCGTCCTCGCGGATATCGCTAAAGTCGATCGGAATATTTAAGCGATATTCGATCATTACTTTTTACCTCCCTCTTTACGCTTGACCGTCTTTTTCTTTTTGCATCGGGAGCAAACGAGATATATTTTCCCGACGGTTTGACGAGTCTTTTTCCATTTATGGAGCCCGAAAAAACATAGTATCCTCGACATTATACCTCCTCCTCCTGGAGTTGAGCTTTCCGAGCTCTCTCGCCGTCGACTTGAGCGACTTTGATATCTCGGATCTCCTGGATCTCCTGGAGCCCAGGATCGAAACCGACTCCTCCAGGTAACGGAATATTTATACATCTACAATTCGGATCTCCGAGACATTCGGGATCCGGAATAGTCGAAAAGTTAGGATCTCCGGCTCTAAAGGTTTGACCGTCTTTCTCCGCGCATATATCGCAGATATCGCCGTCAAAGATCGCGGATCTTACCAGGAGATCGGGAGAGAGTTTATACTCCTCCGAGGTACGTCCGGCTCCGTATGCAATATTTACGGCCGCTCTTACGGAGGAGCGTAATACTTTCTCGGAGAGTTTCGCGATATTATTCGTAAAGAAAGAGAGAGCCTCGCGTCCAGTTAGTCCGGTTTGTTTCGCTCGAGTCAAAGATAAAGCCGCTTGATCCTGGATCTTACGGATCCCCAGGTTAAGCCGGAGATCTAGCTCGTCCTGGACCTCCTCGATCGCTTTCTTTTTCGACTTCTTTTTCGGTTTACGTTGAGCGAAATCCTCTCCCCAGGTACTCGACGCCTCGAGGACTTTTTCTTTTACCTCCTGGAGCTCGTCGGCTTTCTCCGCTTGCTTTAGTCTCTCGGCCTCGGTTTTGAAATCTCGAGCTCCCAGGTTAAAAGCCTCGTCGACTTCGAGAGTCATATCTTTAACCAGGGAGGGAAACTTTACGGATCCGGAGCTCATACCTTTAGGACGGACCGAGTAAGGATTTTTACCGGCCGCGATCGCTTTTACTATTTGATCCATATAGCTTGAGAAAAAGTTAGTCGCTTTCCGACCGATCCTCGTTTGAAGATCCGAAACTCGGCGATCGGTATCCCGATAAGAGACGGACGCTTTCTCGTATCCCTTGAGAGGACGAGCCGGTCCTCGAGGTTTTACTTTCGCCTCGGTATCGATCGTCGCGAAAATATGATCCTGGACGGCGTGATCGAGGAGCTCGTCGGATACGTCGGAGAGATCGAGCTCCTGGTAATTACAGGATCCACAATTACAGGGAGCGACGTTACTCGCCTCGAGAGCTTTCTCCTCGGATACCTGATCGGGAGTCTCCTCTTTCGGAGGAGTTTTATCGGAGTTAGGATCGACGGCATTTTCGGAGACTTGCTCGTCGTCCTCTTTTGGTTTCGAGGGAGCGACCGGAGATCCGGAGGGAGACGCGGTATTTTTGCGAGGACTCGCGTCTTTAGTCGGAGTCGGATCTTGACCGGCTTTCGCGGCCTTGAGGTCCGATCGCTCCTCCTTTAATCTGAGTTTTTTACGTTTGATCTCGAGTTGACGAAATTCTCCGGCGAGTTTTACCTCCTCCTCGGAGAGCTCCGGTAAGCCGAGCATTTTTCGGACTCTGTTTTCGGCGTCCAGGTCTCCGGAGAGATCCAGGACTCCAGAGCCGGTAAACTTTTCGACGGCTCCGGCGATCTTTTCGGGATCTTGTTTATCGATACCCTTTACGACGAGCCTCGGAGGATCGGCTTTACTGAGATCGAAATTACGAGCGAGTAAAGGGTGTAAAGCGTAAGTATTGAAAGTCTCCGCGACGTAATCTCCGATAGCTTGGTAAGCCTGGAGAAAGAAGTCGATAAGACTTTGACCGAGAGCTCGAGCTCCGGTTTCGGTCGTCCCGAAATTGAAAAACGGAGCGAGGACGGCTTTCGCTAATGTTTGCTCATGGTATCGGATACCGGCCAGGATATCGGACTTTTGACCTTTCGTCGATCCGGCGACGAGGTCGACCGTCTCTCCCTCCTCGAGTACGAGATACGATTTTTCTCCCGATCTAAAATCGGCGAGAGCCTCTCCGAGCTCCTCTTTACGATCGTCTGGAGTACCTTTAGGAACGTGAGCGACGACGACTCCTCCGGCGATACGATCGAAATATATTCCCTGGAGCTTTTCGTAAAGATCGATATAAGTAAACGGTTTATAGAGGTAACGGTACGCTCCCTTTCCCTCGTAGTTTTGACCGCGTCTCTCGTTAGTAAAGACGAGGAGATACTCGGCCGGGATCTCGAAATATTCGTATTGACCCTCGACTCGAGTCGCGTATTGCTGGATCCCGAGAAATTTACGAGTATCCGGATCGAAGTACCAGCGATAAACGGTACGCGGAGATCTCCAGGCGATCTCTTTCCATACATATTTTAAAGTCTGATTCGGACCTTTTTTCGGCCAGTCCTCGAGACCGATTATCGTCTCGAAAACTCCGTATCCGTCAAAGACGAAATCCATTATCTCGTCGAGCTTTTGGCTCCAGGGATCGAACGGTCTCCCGAAAACCATATCGTTAGAGAAAGCCTCCATCTCGTAATCGAGAGGAGTATCGGCCGCTCTCTCGATATGCCAGTCGCCGCGTTTTACCGGGAGCTTTACTCCGGACTTGAGCTCGGCGATATGAGGATCGTTAGCCATTTGCTCGAATATATCGAACTTACGACCGAAACCTCGGAGCTTATTATTGTATTCCTCCTGGAGTTGACCGTCGAAAATTCTAGTACCGGAGACTCCGATCGCGGAGCCGCTCGGTTTATGGACTACTGGGAGAGCGTTATTTTCAAGCATTTTAGAAATTCTCCGACCTTAGTTGACCGCCTTTAGTCCTCTTACCTCCGGCGATCTCCCTCTTTTTAGATACGACGCTCAAATTACGAGCGTAAGTCTGGACTTGCTGTAATACGTCCGCTCCGTCAATATACGTCCCAAACGGAAAACTTGTCAACTGATCGACTAATTTTTTTTGAGACTCCTCCGAAACTCGGAAACGGATCCGAGCGTCCTCGACCTCTGGGACCATACCGGCGATCCGCTCGTTTTTCGGTCCTACTGGGTGAAATTCGACGAGAGGGATCGATATCCCGAGCTCTCTCATATCGGCGAGGAGCTCGTCGTATAAAGTCGCTTGACCTCCTCCGACGACCTCGAAAGAAAATTGTCGGCCGGTCCAGTGAGGAAAGCGTTTCGCGTCCGTCCAGTATAGCCACTTATTGAGAGCGATCTTTCGGACCTCGCTCGGTTTCGCTCGAGTAAATACCATATCCAGGACGTAAGTAATCCCGAGAGCCGTCTTAAGACAAATAATAATACCAGAGTAAGCCGGTTCCTTTCCTCGGTTAGCTCTTTGAGTCGCGGACTCCCGTCGACCGTAAGCCGGATCCAGTCCGACGAGTACATATCCTGGAGTCTTGAGTATATCCTCGAGCTCGTAATTGACGATCCAGTCCGGCGAAAATATACAGTCGGTTATATCGATCGGCTGTAATTGGAAACCTCTTTGAAACTCCCTCGAGCCGAGATCCTTTTTTTTCGCTTTCATACCTGGGACTCCCATAAACCAGGGAGGGAGATCCAGGGTATCCGGTCCGTCCGGTAAAGAGTCGATCCAGTTTTCGTAATTGATTATAAAGCGATCGAGATCCTGGGAGACTTGATAAGAGATCGTCGGAAACTCGGAGCCGTCTTTCTCCTCCGGTTTCGTAAACTGAGCGATCGCGTCGTCGGTATGCCAGGGAGTCGCGATCGAGATAACGGCTCCTCCGACGTCGAGACGTCCGAGCCATACCGAGCGGACATGGTATTTTCTCTGAGCTCGTATAGCCGGAGAGTCGACGTCCCTCCGATCGCAAAGATCGTCAAATACCAGGAGATCGACTCGACCGCCGATACCGGAGCTCGTAACTCCATAAGCGGAGAGAGTTTTATCGGTAGCTCCGACGAGTCCCTTAATCTCTCCAGTAATCGGATCCTTTTTAGCGACCTTAAATCCGGACTTACCCCAGTCGCTCGGGTGAGGTACGACCTCCGGAAATATAAAGCGATAGTCCTCGTCGTTTTCGATCCAGGATCTTATTGTATCGACTCTCTCGACGGCGAGATCTTTCGACGCGCATATCATCTTAATACGGATCGACGGGTTTAGACCGATTACCCAGGCGAGGAAACCGAGGAGGATAATAGTTTTTCCGGATCCCCAGGGAGCCCGAATAGAAAGACGGCCGGACGTTTTCCAGGTGAGATAAAGGTATCTCGTATAATCGAGTTGCATATCGGAGAGAGACTCTAAAGGCTCTTGAGTCTGAGGTAACTTGACAGTCGAAAGGAAAGCGAGGAGCCCGTCGTAATTGCTTTGACGAGCTCTCCTCGCGACTAGCTCCCTCTCGATCTTATCGAGCTCGTTAATTCCCTCCTGGAGCTCCCTCGATAAGTCGTCGGATCCGGTTAACTCGATCTCCGGCTCTCTTTGCTCTTTCTCGTAATTGTTCATCGGTTAGATTTTTGAGCTCGAGCTCGATCTCTCCGGTATGAGCGACCTCTCCGGAGATATTGAGTTTCGTCTCGGCGAGACCTCCGAGCTTTACAATTACCTGAGCCGCTCTTATCATATCCTTATGAGACGGATAAATACGTTTACCGTCTCGAGTCTTGATCGGCTTTCCCTCCAGGATCCGTAACATACGATCGACGACGGTCCTCGAGTGAAAAGACGCCGCTCGTTTCGCCGCGTCTCCGTGAGCCGTAACGAGCTTGATAAGATACTTTGCACAGTCCGGACGTTTTAAGTAATTGTAAACGGTCCTCCTCGAGATCTCGAGCTCCTCCGCAACCTCCGACGCTCGTTTACCTTGAGCGATTAGCTCGACGGCTTGAGCCTGGAGCGGAGTAATAGACTCCTCTTTTTTATTTTGTGCATTTTCGGGAAACTTATCGGACGACATTACTCCTCCTCAATTCTCCAGGAGGGACCGGCTTTACCATTAGCAACCGAGACGAGATCCTCGAGATCCTCCAGGTTACTTTTTTCTCCTGGGAGTATCCGATACTCGTTAGCTTTGACGAGCATCTCCCAGGTTACGAGGTTTTTTATTATGAGAGATCCGGTATCCTCCAGGACGAGGCGATCGGCCTCTCTGATATACGGGATCGAGTTTATATCCTGGGACTCGACGTATAGCGTCTTATGGAAAGTCCTCCCGATCGAGTTATACGGATTCTTTCCGTCCGTTACGGCGTAAACCTTGAGACCCTCTTTAGCGAGCCTGGAGACGAGCTCGTCCGTCTCCCTGGGTATCCTCCCGAGAGTAACGACGACGACCTCCATAGCATCGAAACGAGTTACTCGATCGACGAGCTCCGCGACGGTATACTCTTTCGCGTCCTTTACCTCGAATAAACGGAGGACGACGGCCTCTTTCTCGGTAAGCGGACCTCCGAGCGAGAGTTTTTTCTTAGTGTAATGAGCTTTGAAGCGAGGGACGGGATCGGACTTTTTCGCGGACTTCTTTTTCTTTTTCGGGATCTTTTTCGTTTTCGCGATCGGTAACGGACCGGCTTTCGGTTTCGGAGATCTAGTATCCCCTTTTTGAGCGTTTGACATAACTCCTCCTCGTCGTTAGTGATAGTAAAATTATAAAGGCTCCGACCTTGAGTAAATAATACGACGTTCCGAAAATATGTCAAGGCATAAAAAAAGCCGGAGTCCATTACTGAGCTCCGGCCGCGTCCGAGAGGGGGGTTAGACGCGAGGATATAATCGCATAATAGGAGCTCTCGAGGCAAAGTCAAGAGCCCGAATAAAAAAAAAGAGCCGTCGAGATTACTCCCAACGGCTCCCAGGTAAAGTAAAAATTATTGAGTACATCGACAGACGGTAACTTTAGGATCGTCGGATCCTGGAGGATAATAAAGTCCTCGGATCCCCGTCCCTCCGCAAAAGCCGCAAGTCGGAGAGGCTTTCGCTCCGTACTCTCTCCGGACCGCTTTTAGTCGAGCGTTGAAAGTCTCGACGTTCTGGAGATCCTGGAGATCCTGGAGCTCCCTCGCCTCTCGTTTTTTACGTTGCTTTTTACCCATAAGAGAGCTCCCTCTCGATTAAAATAAAGTCGGTTGTATAGTCTCGACCGTAACTCGGACGACCTCTTGACCTTTCCCGTCCGGATTTTTGATATACTGGACGAGAGAGGAGATCTCCGTAACTTTGAAATCGAGACCGCGAAAGTCGAGATCGACTCCTTTCTTACGGATCCGGAGATCCGCGATCTTTGCATTACTGGAGATCTTGTAACCTCCTTTTTTCTTTTTGATCGTAACGGATACGTCCTCGGCTCCCTGGACGACTCGAGAGAGCTCCGTTATCTGGAGAGGAGAGAAAGTAAAGCCGTCGAATTTTATACCGACCGATTTAGGAGTAACGTCGAGCTCCTGGAGAGTCGCGTCGGACGCGACCTTGACAGTCTTTCCGATCTTTTTCTTTTTCTTATCGGTCGACTTTTTCGCCGGAGCTTTTTTACCGGCTTTCTTTTTACCTTTCGACTCGGCTTTTTTCTCGGTCTCCGTTTTCGGAGGATCCCATAACTCATTTTTCGCGGACTTCTTTTTCGTCGGTTTACTCTTAGCCATTATAAAGGCTCCTTTCGTTAGAATAATTTACCTTGAGTTTCAGTCGTTACGAAACCGGACTCCTCGTAATTCTCGAAAGATCGGACGAGTCCGACGCCGAGGAGCTCGCGGACCGGGACTAATAGTCCTCGAGAGACTCCTCTTTTCCGATCTATTTTCCAGTTTACATCTTTCGTCAAAAACTTTTTACCGGTCCTCCTTTCTTTATCTCTGCAATATGAGCGGACGTTATTTACGTCGAAAAGATAAAGGATCTTTTTTACGGCGTCGACTATGATCCAGTAATGAGCGAGCGAGCGTTTAAATCCTCCTGGGTATTTACTCGGGACGTCCTCCCATACCTCGAGAAAAAAGTTACCGGATCCGGAGATCGTAAAATCGGCCTTGACCTCGACTCCCCAGGGAAACGGATCTTTTTTATACCAGAGGAAATCGATCTCGAGGAGTCGATATAGCTTTTCCTTTCGGACGTCCTCGACCGAAACCGTCTCCGGATTACTCTCGAGGAACTTCTTTACGGCTCGCTCGATCGGTTTCGCTTTTTTCTTTTGATCGTAAAAGTTATAAGTCATTACTAAACGGTCTCCTCGATCTCCTGGACTTTATTCGGATAAAGGAGGAGCGAGAATAAAATCGCCTCCTGGAGTTTAGTCTTGATTATCGAGAGGATCCTCGGATCGTACTCGAGATCCGGCCGGAGATCCCTCGTCTCGACGATCGGGACTTTTCCCTCCTCCCAGGTCCGGACGTCCCTCATTACTTTGTTGAGGAGATCCGTTACCGGATTCTTTTCCGCGAGAAACGCTTTCGCTTTCTTTTCCGTCGACATTAGTCGCCTCCTTTTTCTCAGTCATAGAATTATTATACGCTCCGTAATCATACGCGAGCTTTTTTACGACCGTAAGCGAGTCCGGTCCGTCTCCCTGGAAAAGAGAGTCGCTCTCCTCTCCAGGATAAGAGATCGTCAATAGTCCGACGATATCTCCCTCTCCGTTACGGGAGAAAGAGACTCGAGGATCCTTATCGGCTCCGACGTAATCCAGGAGATCCGAAACGAGATCCGCGTAAAGTACGTCCGGATTTTTATTTTTCCCGTCCGGCATTAGTTGACCTCCTTTATCGAGCCGTCCTCGATTATTACGTTACAAGTCTCGTCCTCGCGGACGACCTCGATCCAGATTTGAGCGTCGTACTCTTTAGCGATCGCTTTTACGATCTCGAGGTTATCGTCGTCCAGGAGGGAGCCGTCTCGGATAAGCATTATCCGGAGTTTCGGGTTTAGAGAGATCCCGATCGCGACCGAGATCTTAAGTTGCTCCGCGCTCGAGCATTGAGTAAACGGGACTCCGGCGAAAGTAATCTCTCCGAGATCATTTATACCGAGATCGTCGATCGGCATTTTCGCGGAGGAGACGAGCTCTTTCTTTTTCGACTCGATCTCCTGGATCTCTTTCGAGATACTCTTTACGCGGTCCTCGCAAGTAACGACATTATCGCGAGCGATCGTAAAGTCTTGAGCTTGAGCGAAAGTCCTATTTATACGCTCGGCGTCCTGGAGCTTTTCCTCGAGAGCCTCGACGTCGACCGGCTCGATAGCCTGGAGATCTTTTTTCTCCTCCTCGATCTCGGCCTTATGGATCTCGATATCTTTCTTATAATCGAGGATCTCTTTCTCGAGTCTCTCGATCTCGGCCTTAGAGTCGATAATTGCTCTCTCCCTCTCGGCGAGCGAGTCGACGATATCTTGATACCTCGAGTTGATATCGTTACCCTCTTTGATCGCGGCCAGGAGATCCGAAACGACGACCTCTCCCTCCGGAGTCTCCTCCGGCTCGGGAGTATCCTCGAGGATCGCTCTCGCTTTCTTGAGATCCCGTCCGACGTCTCTCTTTTCCTCCTGGAGATCCTGGAGCTCCTCGTCGAGCTCCGTAAAGTCGATCTCGGCGAGCTCCTTTACGATCGCGGTTTGTTCGCGGATCCCGACGGCCGTCGAGCCCAGGCGAGCGAAAGCGAGCGGATCGAAAGTAAGTCTCGAGACGAGCTCGTCTAAAATCGCTTGAGGTTTCGTAAACTTTTTCCCGTCGGATCCCTTGACCTCGAGTCGATCGGTTTTATGAGTGATTACTCGAGTAATCGTAATATCGTCGAGCGTAACCTTTACCTCCGCTCGGTCCTCTCCTTTCCGGATCGGCTCGCTCGGGATCGAGCGGTTTCCGGCGAGAGCGTACATAATAGAGTCGAGGACTGAGCTTTTCCCTTGAGCGTTTTTACCGCCTACCAGGACGACGCCGTCCTCCGGATCCGGAGAGATCTCGATCGCTCGGATCCTCTTTACGTTTTCGCTTTCTAGCTTGAGTATCTTTGACATTTTTCCTCCTCGTCGGTTTAGTTTTTTTCCGAGCTTTCTCGAGCTCGGCGTATCGTTTAGTCGAGAGAGTTTTAATCTCTTTGAGTAACCTCTCGGAAAGATATCCGATCGGTATTTTCTCGAGAGCGTCTTTACATACGGCGAGAGCTTGATTAGCCATAAGCCGGACCTCGGCATATTGAACCTTGACGCTCGTTACTGGGAGCTCCTCCGACATTTTTTCTCCTTTCCCGTCGGGACTATAAAAGACTTGATCCGATTATCGAGTTGATCCAGGACGTCCGCGACTTCTTTCCAGGACGTCGCGAGGATATAGATACCGTTTACTTTACGGACTCGTCGAGCGTAAGACTTTTGATCGTCGGACCATTTACCGCCGATCGGCCGTTTACATTCGACGTCAATTCTAAGAGCTCCGATCGGAGTATAATAGACTCCCGTTAAGTCCGGTTGTCCAGGGATCCCGAAAGTTACGAAACTCTTTTTAAAACGAGCTCCTCCGGTCGCTTGTTTCCAGAGATCGAGACCGCGTCGAGCTTTCGCGCATTGTAAGATCTCGTCGACGACCTCTTTCTCAGGGATACGCTTTAGAAATTCTTTACGGAGATCTCTTTTACCTGGAGACATTACTCGTCCTCCGTCTCGAGGTAATTATCCTCGAGCTCGGCCTCGAGCTCCGCGAGCTCCTCGGGAGTCGTCGGATCCGGCCGCTTTATCCTGGGAGCTTTCCGGACCGGAGACTTACGGAAAACGATACCGGAGGGATCCGGATCCTCGTCCTGGACGTTTACCCTTGAGTCGACGAAAGGAGCGACCTCCGGCCGTCCTGGAGCCTCCTCGGTCGAAATAGAGACCTCCTTTACCTGAAAATCGGGATCCTCAGTTATGAGCGAGCTCGGATCCAGTTTACCGACCGCGATCGCGAGTCGCCGGAGACCTCCGGCCATTGTTTGAAGCGTGTCCGCGATACCGGCGATCGTTATATTTACGATCTCGTAAGCGAGCTCCTTTACCTCCGGATCGTCGCTCTCGAGTAGATCCTCGGGAGTCGCCTCTCCGGTCTCGAGAGACTGGAGGATCGCTAGTCGTTTTAATTCTCTTTCTTTTCCGTCGGACATTTTTTCTCCTTTCTCGGTTTGACCGAAAGTAATACAGGTATAACCATATCGAAATTGATTATCCACCGGACGCCGAGGAGGTCGACGTTTACGACTCCTTTACGATCGTCCTCCTGGACGAGTCCGATAGCTTGATCGAGGAGCCTCTCCATAAAGGAAAAGAGTCCCTCGTCTTTTTTTCTTTCGTCCTGGAAAAGTCTCCAGTAACGGAGAGAAAAACGGTCGACGGCGTGAGCGGAGAGCTCGAGCGTTTGAAGTCTCTCGCCTCGTCTCTGGAGCTCCGCTTTAGCCGCTAGGAAAGCCGGTACGACGTCTCCGGACTCGAGCTTGACCGGTCCGTCGCAATTCGTATTGACGGCCCAGGAGAGATATCCTGGAGGGACGCGAGTAAGGAAAGTCCCTCGAGGATTATCCGGAGACGGTCCATGTTTACCGAACATAATACGCGATTTATGAGTATTTATCTTAGACATTCGCTCCCTCCAGGGACCGGAGGATCTCGGGAGCCGCGTTATGGATCCGGCCGTCGAGCTCCGGCATTACTCGGACTTGACCGTTAATAACTTTTTGCTTGAGGAAAAACGGGACTCCCGTCCGTTTACATTGATCGCGGAGAGACCGGAGAGCCGCGTCCGAGATCGGACGTCCTGGAGATCTCCGGATCTTTTCGCAACCGGCGATTACCCAGTCGATCCCGACGCCGAGAAACTCCTCGACGTTGATCGGCTCGAGTAACGGCTCGGCCGAGATAAAACGAGTCCCAGGGATCCGGAGTAAGTATCGGAGTCTCCGCTTGACGTACTTTTGACGCTCGATCGTCGTACCGTGTAAGATATGAGGACCGGAGGGACGACCGATACGCCGTAAGAGTTTCGAGATCTTGAGAGCTCGCTCCGGACGTTTCGTAAGTACGAGGTATTTATGTTGAGGCGAGCGATTCATGGTATCGAAGATCTCGACGATAAAGTCGTCGTCGATATCCTTATGATAAAGATCTCCCATAGAGACCGGGAAAATTACCTTTCCGCTTTTCCAGTTAAACGGATCATGTAATCGGCCTCTATGTTTTCGCGGTTTGAAAGGAGTCGCTTTCGAGTAACCGGCTCTCCCTCGGAGACGAGTCTCGGCGAGAGTTTTCGCGTAACAATTAAGGCAAGCGTCCGAGATTTGAGTACAACCGGTTATCGGATTCCAAGTTTCTTGAGCCCAGGGTATACGAGTCGACATTTAAGATCTCCTTTCGTTATCGTATTTATTGAGTACGTCGTTTAGATCCTGGAGGTAGATCTCCGAGGCTTTCGACTCTCCCTTGTAACGGATAAAGTCCTCGACGCTCGAGTCGTGTCGAAAGTGTTTACTTTTCGTCCTGGAAAGGATCCGGAGTCCGACTCCTCGGAGCTCCTCGACGAGCCGCTCCATAAGAGCTTGACGATCCGAGAGGATCTTATGTAAAGACTCGATCTCGTAAGTAAGAGACGACTTATCTTTCTCGAGAGAGTCGATCTTTTCCTCGAGCTCTTTTATAAACCGGTTTACTTGATCCTCGATACCTCGACGACGGATCTTTTCCTCCTCGAGAGCTCGGAAACCGTCGCGGAGAGCGTCGTTTTCGTTTTTCGCGGCCTCGAGTTTACTCTTTAGATCTCTCATACTTGTAAAGATCGCCGTCGCCTCGAGCTCCTCGATCCGCTCGTCTTTTTGTGTGAGCTCATGAGTAAGCGTTATAACTTGACCGGCGAAACGACAGTTATTACAGTCGCCAGGATCGAAAGTTTTCGCGTCTCTCCGTTGCTCCTCCTCGCTACACCATAACTCCTTTTTCGTAGAGTCGAGCTCGAGATCGAGATCATGGACGCTTTTATTAAGCTCCTTTATTTGCCCGTCTCTATTCTCCAGGATCTTAGTAATACGCTCGATCTCCTGGGTAAGTTTTTCCCGATCGCGGAGGAGTTTACCTTTCTCCTCTTTGAATTTATCGATCATATCGTCTTGAGATACGCTCGCCGCTTTGAGCTCGCGGACTTGTTTACGGAGCCTCCCGAGTACCTCGTTTCCTTTCTCGAGCTCTCCCTCCAGGTAAGCGATCCGATCCGGATCGAATATCTCTTTTTTATCGGCTCGCTCGGTAAGCTCGGCGATCTCTTTCTTGAGCTCGACGATCTCGTCCTCGTAATGAGACATTGAGAGTCCTCGAGTATCGGCGACTTTTTCGAGCTCGCGTTTCGCGAGGATCTCTTTCTCGAGAGAGGCTTTATACTTTTCGGAATTGTCTCGAGCGATCGCGACGTTTTTATCGGCCGACTCGAGGGACGTCCGGAGCTCGTTAGCGATATCCCGTTGACCCTCGTACTTTTTGAGAGCCTCGCTCTCTTTATTACGAGCGACGACGATATCCGACTCGAGCTCCTGGATCTTTTGATTACGCCGAGAGAGGATCGAAATATTATCCTCGTTAATAGTCTCGAGCTCTCGGATCCTCCGGTTTTGATCCTGGACCGTTTTCTCCAGGGACGCGACTTTACTCGCGAGCTCCTCATAACTCGGAGCGGTATTTTCTTTCCCGTCGTTTGACATAATTATTTATCTCCTTTCTTGAGATTCTCCGGAAACGTCTCGACGACCTCGAAACGTATTACCCATTTACTCGCGGCCGGACCGCCGTTACTATTTATAAAGTCCTCGAGATCGGTCCAGTAACGGAGACCTCCCTCGAGCTCGAAATCCTCCTCCGGCATTTTACCGAGGAGCTCTTTATATGGATCCTCAGTTATCCGACAAGTCGAGATCTTTACTCCTCCATTACGCGGACTTTTATCGTATCCCTGGATTAAGTCTCCGGCGTGAAAGCGAGCCGCGTAATCGTCGCTCCAGTCTCGCCGAGTAACTTTTTTAGAGCGATCGAGGATCGCGTCCGTCGTCCAGGCGAAAGAAATTATCATACTCATTTTAACTTAACCGTCCTCTCCGTAATTCGGCGTCGTGTTTACGAGCCTCGTTTATAAGTTTCTCGATCTTTTCCTCGTCGGTTAGGATATACTCGACGAGATCGTACATTTTCCTTTTATAATGCCAGTCGTAAGCCGTCCGATAAATACGGATCGCTTTTACTAGAGCTTTTACCGGATTCTCGGATATGAGACGGACGAAAGCGATCGCTTTAGCGACCGCGATCTTTCTTTCTGGAGATCTATAATACGTCCCTCTCTCTCCCAGGTAAGATTTAATATACTGGAGAAAGATCTCCTCGACCTCCTCCTCTTTTATATCCTCCTTTTTAACCAGTGAGAGAAAATCCTCCTCTTTAATCTTTGTAGTAGTAGAGGGAGGAGAAGAAGAAGAAGAAGTTAAAGAAGAAGATACCCCTTTTTGATCGACTTTTGATCGCGATTTGTTATCAGTTTTGATCGTCTTTTTAGTCGATCCGGCCTCGGATCTCTTACGTCTAATATCCCATTCTCTAAACATTCGGCGACTATAAATCGCGTCGTCGTCTCGCTTTGAGAGGACGGCCTCCTCCTCGAGCTCCTGGAGTTTTTCCTTTATATTTTGCTCGGTATCTCCGAGTCTTTTTGATAACGATTTGATCGTATGCTTTTTATTATTTGCTTTGAGTAATACTCCTCGGATCGGACTCGTCCACATTAAGCAAAGTAGATCGATCCATAATCCGCGAGCTCCGAGAGAGCAACCTCGGAGAGCGTCGTCTCCGAGCCAGTCGCTCGGGTAAAATTGCCAGGAGGGACGGCCGTCGATCTTGTTAGACTTTTTCATTACCGGCCCTCCTTTCTATGATTACGACTCGATTACCGAGTACCAGGAAACGGATCCGGCGATATTCGCTCGGCTTTCTATTACGGAGTAAGTTAAAAAACTCCAGGAGAGAGGACGCCGCCGTCTTTTGGGACGTCCCGAGCTCTCCCGTTAGCGAGTGATAAAAAGAGAAAGCTCCCTCGACGGCCTTTAGTCGCGTGATCCCTGGGACGTTATCGAAAAGTCCTCTCTCGATATAGTCCCGAGCGATCGGATAGCTATTTATAAAAGCCGTCGTATGAGCCGGATCATATTTGACGTTGATAAGCCAGTCGTAAAGCTCCTCAAGTGTTAGACTGAATTTACCCATTAGAAAGGAACTCCGTCCGAGTCGACTCGATCTCCGGTTATCTCCTGGAGTCCCTGGTAATACTCGAGGAGGATCGGACGAGAGATCTTTTTAAACGAGGAAAAGTTTATTTTCGCTCCTTTATGAGCGGCCTTGAGACGATCGCGGAGGGAGTATACCGACTTACGATCGCGGATCCTGATCTCGGTCCGCTTTATATTGTCGATAAGCTCCTCCAGGGAGAGAGCCGGAGGCTCCTCGACCGGATCGTCGGGAGCGTCGTCCTGGACGTCTTGAGCGTCCTCCTGGACGTCCGGAGCGGCCTCCTGGGAGTCCTCCTCCTCCGGTATAACGACCGGCTCGGATCCGTCGTCGTAATCGCCGTCCTCGGGAGGAGGGAAAAGCTCTCCGGAGCCGTTAGATCGATTCTGAGAGCCTCGGGAGGTTTCGGTCGACTGATCGGTCTCCGAGGTCTCCTTTCGCGTCTCCTGGGAGCTCTCAGCGACGGGAGCGGCCTCCTGGGAGGCTCCGGTATCGTCTTTCTCCCGATACTCGGCGTCCAGGATCTCCGGCTCGACCTCGACGTCCTGGAGCTCCTTTCCGTCGTTATAGTCGATCCCGACTCGGCCGGTATCTTTAGCCTGGGAAAAGTCGACGATCATACCCTCTTGATCCGACGCTTGAGTCTCCTCCAGATCATAGATCGAGGCGAGTCCGAAAGCGATCCGGACGGCTTGCTTTAGAGCCGCGTTTCGTAACATACGTCTCGGCATTTTTTGCCAGGGACCGTTAATCGGTCCGTATTTTCCCTTATGAGGAGGGACGTAATTCTCCTCCATAAACTCCTCGATCTCGATCGGATCCGAGAGATCGTTTCGCTTTATGATCGCCGTACATGAGATCGGCTCTTTACTCGAGTCGTCGTCCGGAAACTCGAAACGAAACTTTATACCTCCGAAATTTTTTTGTCTGTGCATGATATTAAGCCAACCGTCGACGCCGACTAGCGGCCGGACCTTTCCTCCCTTGTCGACGAAAGCGTATATCTGAGACGTAAACGGATTAAGTCCGTATTGATCGCATACGATCATAAAGCCGGTAATCTCGAGCTCGGTTACGTCTCCGGACTTTTTCGCGATACCGACGACGGACGTAATCGTCTTATAAAGAAATTTACTCGGGAGTCCGAAAGAGTCCGCGAGTCGATCGGTTACTTTCGCCGGGACTTGAGATCGTCCCTCCTGGAGTTGTTGAGCTCTCGAGCGTTTCATAAGAGCGGCCGGAGCTTTTTTACCTGGGACGGATTTACGATCCGGAGCTTTCTCCGTTTTCGTCGTTTCCGTCGTTTTCTTTGGATCCGGTCTCTCGGACGCGGATCGCGAGTTTTTCGTAATATTCATCGGGATTAAGTCCTTTCTCGTCGATAATGTTAAAGAGATCCTCCGCGACCGTCGCGTCGGGATCCTCGTAATACTGAGGAAAACAGAGAGCGTGATATTGACAAGTCTTTCCCCATTCATGACAGGACGTCGGCTCTCTCCGGAAACGTCCGGAGCGGATATCTCGAGCGACGTCTTTTACGTTGAGGTAAGTATCGACGAGGAGAGTCTCGTCGAGCTTTTGTTTTTTATCCGGTATCGGATAAAACCTCCGGACGACCGGCTCTTTCGGATTCATACTCTTAGAAAGAAAGACGTTACCGACGTACTCGATAAGCTCGCCGGTTTCGTATAGGTGAGTCAGAGTATAAAACATAAGTTGAAAAAACTCTTTTCCCCAGGCTTGACCGGTCTTGACGTCGGTTATAGCCGGAGCGATCGAGTCGATCTCCTGGATCGGTACGTTTTCGAGGAGGTCTCGAGTACCGACGAGGACGACGTTACTCATATCGAGATCGAGATCTCCGGAGTCCGGATCGACCGGATCCTTTACCGCGAAATCGTGTTGAATATTTACGACCTCTCGACCGTCCTCCTCCTCGGAGTCCATTTTCTCGCGGTAATCCTGGACTCGGTTATCTCCGGCGATCGTAAGATTACGTCGAGAGTTTTCTCCTTTCGGAGCTCCTGGATCTACCTCTTGAGGTAATCCGCTCCGATCGAAAACCTCCTCCGCGTCCCATATCTCCCGAAATAACTCCTTTCCGTCGAGC
>Ga0180433_10001423_pt1 | contig 39915 bp, 31 predicted proteins | sample SS_ome_8_FD_132980 | JGI IMG/M metagenome (GOLD analysis project Ga0180433, IMG submission 132980) | Hypersaline lake sediment archaeal communities from the Salton Sea, California, USA - SS_1_D_1 metaG | ecosystem: Environmental > Aquatic > Non-marine Saline and Alkaline > Hypersaline >... | reverse complement strand
CTTGTCGCCACGACGGAAAGACAGACTTAGTCCACTGGCCGCAAGCCACGGGGAGCGGAGCAGGAGCCAGAACTCGGCCAGGAGCGACGAGGCTGGGGGAGCGGAAACGCCATACTACCCGGTTATGTTGCACGTTCAGGGCAGGCGGTGCATTGTCGTTGGTGGAGGAGAGATTGCCTTGCGCCGGGTCAAGACACTGATGGAGCATGATGCCCGCGTGGAGGTGGTCAGTCCCGAGCTGTGCCCCGAGCTGAGCCAGCTAGCGGCAACCGGCGCTGTCAAGTCCACCCTGCGTGACTACGAGATCGGCGACCTGGAGGGCGCATTCCTTGTAGTGGCGGCCACGGCTGACGGTGCGACAAACCGCCAGGTGGCCGACGAGGCCATGAAGCGAGGGGTTCTGGTGAACGTGGTGGATACCCCGGAGCTGTGCAACTTCATCATTCCATCGTGTCTGCGTCGTGGTGCGGTGACTGTAGCCGTCTCCACCGGGGGGAAAAGCCCGGCGCTGGCGCGCAGAATCAGAACCGAGCTGGAGCCCAGCTTCGGGCATGAATACGGCCCGCTGGCCTTGATGATTGAAGAGGTCCGTTCCGAGCTAAGGCAAAAGGGAGTCACCATACCTGGCGAAGCCTGGCAGCGCGCCCTGGACCTGAAGCCGCTGCTTGAGATGCTGCGCCGGGGGCAGAGGGATAAAGCCAAGAGAAGGCTGCAAGATAGCCTGGGGAGGTACGAATAGAGTGCGCGGGAGTTTCGAGATGGCGGGCCCACGGGTCTGCGTGGTGGGTGTGCAACATGATACGAGCCCGGTTGCGGTCAGGGAGAAGCTGAGCATTCCGCGACGGCAGATGCGGGATGCGCTGGCTTCGCTCCGGGGCTACCTCCCCGCGGGTATCATACTCGCAACGTGCAACCGGACTGAGGTCTATGCCCTGGATGAGGACGGTCACTCCACTGAGCAGGCGATCCGCAGATTCCTCGGAGACTGGGCTGGTGTTGCCGAGGAGGAGTTGGCCCCGTACCTCTACCACTCCTCCGACCACGAGGCGATGAGGCATCTGTCGCAAACGGCATCGGGACTTTGCTCAATGGTTGTGGGTGAGCATGAGATACTTGGACAGACGAGACGGGCGCTGCAGGACGCGGAGCAAGCTCAGATGGTCAACCTGCCCCTGAGGAAGCTCTTCCAGCATGCCATCCGCACCGGAAGGCGAGTCAGGGACGAGACCGGCATTAGCAGGAATGCCCTTTCGGTGAGCGCCGCGGCGGTCGAGCTGGCCGCCGAGGTCACCCGCGATATCGGCAACCGCCGCGTACTCCTCATCGGCGCGGGCGAGGCAGGCAAACTGGTGGCCAGGGCCCTTTCCCAAATGGGGGTTTCGGGGGTAACGGTGGCCAGTCGAGCGCTGAAAAACGCCGAGGAGTTGGCCTCGGTTCTCGGCGGGAATGCCATCCACCTGAGCCACGTGCAGTCTGAACTCGAGGCCGCTGACATACTCATTAGCTGCACCGGTGCGCCTCACTTCGTGGTGCATCGCGAACTTGTCGAGGAGGTAATGGCGACCAGGGCGGGTCGCTCCCTGGTCGTCATTGATATCGCCGTACCTCGTGACGTTGAGCCGGAGGTGGGACAGATCGAAGGTGTGTTCCTCTACGACATCGACCAGTTCACTGAGGTATCCGAGGTCAATCGCAAGGCAAGAGAGAAGGAAGCCGCCAGGGCAGTGGCAGTCGTGGACGACGAGATGCAGCGCTTTCTGGCCTGGTGGCGAACGCTGGAGGCGAAACCTACCGTCAGTGCCCTGACACAGATGGCCGAGGACATTCGCCAGCGCCAGTTGAGGCTGACGCTGAAGAAGCTGCCGCCGCTGTCTCAGGAAGAGCATGATAGCCTGGATGCCATGACCAAGGCCATCGTGAACAAGATACTCCACAATCCCATCAAGTGCCTGAAGCACAGCGGGCAAGGGAGTGGAGACTTCGTCGAGGCAGTACGAGAGCTCTTTGCCCTTGACGACCAGGTCAGAGAATGAAGTCGGCGAAATGCATTGTCGTGGGCTCGCGCGGCAGCAAGCTTGCCATCATACAGTCTGAGCTTGTGATGTCCGAGCTGGCCAAGAGACATCCCCATGTGCAATTCGAACTGCTCACTGTCACCACGACGGGGGACCGCAGGAAACACGCCCCGCTTGAGCAACTGGGTGGGGAGGGAGTCTTTGTCAAGGAGCTTGAGGACGCCCTGTCCGCAGGGAGGGTAGACCTGGCGGTACACAGCCTCAAGGATATGCCCACCGAGACGCCGGGGGAATTCCGACTGGCCGCGGTGACCGAGAGAGCCGACCCCCGAGACGCCCTCGTCTCCTCCTCGGGGAAACTGGCGGACCTTCCGCCAAATGCCAGGGTTGGCACCGGGAGCCAGCGACGTGCCGTACAGCTTCTGGCCCAACGTCCCGATCTTGATGTTCGCCCTCTGAGGGGAAATGTCGACACCCGGCTGAGCAAGGTATCTTCGGGTGAGCTTGACGCCATAGTGCTGGCTGCCGCCGGCCTGCTCCGGCTCGGACTGGACAGCATGATAACAGAGTATCTGCCTCCCCAGGCCTTTGTCCCCGCAGTGGGGCAGGGAGCCCTGGGGATCGAGATTCGTGGCGAGGACGACGAGACCGCTGAACTGGTTGGCCACGTGAACCACGAGGCAACCTGGCTGGGCGTGACCTCGGAGCGCGCGTTCCTGCAGTCCCTGGGCGGTGGGTGCCGCGTGCCGATCGGTGCGCTGGCGACGGTGGAGGACGCCAGACTCCATCTCATGGGCATGGTGGCCAGTCCCGCTGGGGGCGAAATCCTGCACGCCGAAGTCGAGGGCAACCCGCTTGCCCCGGGAGAGGTGGGCACCCAACTGGCTCAGAAGATGATGGGCATGGGAGCCGCTTCACTGCTGGAGGGAAGCGAGCAATGACGCAGGGAAAGGTCTATCTGGTCGGCGCTGGGCCGGGAGATGTCGGGCTGATTACCGACCGCGGGCTCGAATGCCTCAAGCGCGCTGACGTCGTTGTGTATGACCGGTTGATCGACAACCGCATCCTCGACTTCGCCCGCCCTGATGCCGAGCTGCTCTATGTGGGCAAGGCGTCGGGAAGCCATGCCAAGGAACAGGACGAAATCAACCAGCTCCTGGTTGACAGGGCGAAGGAGGGCAAGACAATCGTGCGACTCAAGGGGGGTGATCCCTTCGTTTTGGGGCGAGGTGGTGAGGAGGCTGAAGCCCTCCGTGCCAGCCATTTGCCCTTCGAGATCGTCCCCGGCGTCTCGGCGGCCACGGCGGTGCCAGCCTATGCCGGCATACCGGTCACGCATCGCGGCGTCGCATCCTCCTTTGCCGTGGTCACCGGCCACGAAGACCCCACCAAGGGCATCCCCAACGTCGACTGGGAGAAGCTGGCAACGGGAGCGGACACGCTGGTCTGCTTGATGGGAATGGGCAATCTGCCGCACATAGTCGAGCAGTTGCTCAGATATGGCAAGGCTCCCGATACCCCGGTTGCATTGATTCGTCACGGGACCACACCCCGGCAGGAGACCCTGGTGGGAACGCTGGACACCATTGTGGAAGCGGCGGAGAGAAAGGGCTTCGAGCCTCCCGTGGTGATAGTGGTGGGTGAGGTGGTGGAGCTTCGGAAAAGGATGGCCTGGTTCGACAACCGGCCGCTCTTCGGCAAGCGCGTTCTGGTGACACGTTCTCGAACCCAGGCCAGCGCTTTCAGCAAGCTGCTTGCGGAACATGGCGCCGACCCGGTGGAACTGCCGGTGATAGAGACCCGCGACGTCCCCGACCCTGGCGAGCTGGACAGGGCGATACTGAGTCTATCGGACTATCAATGGGTACTGTTCACCAGCGCCAATGGAGTGCTGGCATTCTGGAAGCGATTGCGCGCCCTGAATATGGATGCCCGCTGCTTCCACAACGTCAGAATCGGGGCCATCGGGCCGGCAACGGCACAGGCTCTGGAGGCACGGGGGCTCCATCCCGACCTGCTGCCGGAGGAACACAGCAGCGAGGGGCTTCTGGCCGAGTTCGCCGCCATGGGAATCGCCGGAATGCGGATACTGTTGGCGCGAGCGGATATTGCGCCACCCGACTTGACTGATGGCCTTCTCGAGTTGGGGGCGAAGCCTGTGGAAGTGAGTGCATACCTTACCAGGCCGGCCGCCGCATCGGCTGGTCGAGGCAAACAGATGCTGCTGGACGGGGCAATCGATATTGTCGCCTTTACCAGTGCTTCCACCGTGACCAATCTTCTGGCAGCGCTGGGGGATGAGAGACGCGCACTGGACAGGGTCACCATCGCCTGCATCGGCCCCAGAACGGCAGAGGCCGCCGAGAATGCAGGACTCACAGTGAACGTCGTCGCCCCGCAGCACACCATCCCCGGCCTGGTGGAGGCCATGGAACGACACTTGCTGGAGTGTGAAAGGAAGGGCTCATGACCGGATTCCCCCAACTCAGGTTGCGCCGACTTCGCTACAACGAGACTGTACGTCAACTGGTGCGGGAGACCTCGCTCAAGGTCAGCGACCTCGTCTATCCGTTGTTCGTCACCTATGGCCGGGGCGTGAAGAACGAAGTGGGATCCATGCCGGACGTCTTTCAGTACTCCGTGGACCTGCTGCCTCGGGAGGTTGAAGACATTGCCGCTCTCGCCATCCCCGCGGTAATCCTTTTTGGCATCCCCGAGGAGAAAGACGAGCTTGGCACGTCGGGCTACCAGCCCGACGGAGTCGTCCAGCAAGCCATACGAACCATCAAGAAGACGGTCCCCGACCTGCTCGTCATCACCGACGTCTGCCTGTGTGAATACACCAGTCACGGCCACTGCGGCGTCGTGGAGAATGGTGAGGTTGACAACGACAGGACGCTGGAACTCCTGGCCCGCATGGCTGTTTCCCACGTCGAGGCTGGCGCCGATGTGGTGGCTCCCTCGGATATGATGGATGGAAGAGTGAAGCGGATTCGACAGGAGCTGGATGGGTCCGGGTTTGAGCGCGTCCCCATACTCTCGTACGCGGCGAAGTACGCCTCGGCCTTCTACGGTCCTTTTCGCGAGGCCGCCGAGTCGGCGCCACAATTCGGCGATCGGCGCTCCTATCAGATGGATCCCCCCAATGTCCGAGAAGCGATAAGAGAGGTGGAACAGGATATCGCCGAGGGAGCCGACATTGTGATGGTGAAACCCGCCCTGGCGTATCTGGACGTGATCCGCCGGGTACGGGATGCTTTCAATCACCCTCTGGCGGCCTACAACGTGAGTGGCGAGTACTCCCTGGTGAAGGCTGCGTCGGCACAGGGGTGGGTGGATGAGCAGCGCATAGTGCTGGAGATACTCACTGCTATCAAGCGAGCCGGTGCGGATATCATTATTACCTATCACGCCAAGGACGTGGCGCGCTGGCTTCACAGTGGAAACGAGAGTCATGCTCGATAGGCACCGTTCGACGAGGCTTTTCGAAGAGGCCCAGGCCTATCTTCCGGGAGGCGTGGACAGCCCGGTACGCGCCTTCAAGGCCGTCGGGGGCAACCCCATCTTCCTGAAACGAGGCCAGGGTTCCCGGGTCTGTGACGAGGACGGCAACGAGTACCTCGACTATGTATGCTCCTGGGGCCCGCTCATCCTGGGTCATGCGCACCCTCAGGTGGTAGGAGCTTTGAAGCAGGCCATCGAGCGAGGGACCAGCTTCGGCGCGCCAACCGAGCTGGAGACGAGACTGGCCAGGACGGTCTGCGAGGCGGTGCCTTCCATCGAGATGGTGCGCTTCACCAGTTCAGGCACTGAAGCGACGATGAGCGCCCTGCGCCTGGCGCGTGCTTGCACCAACAGAGACAAGATCGTGAAGTTCGCTGGCTGCTATCACGGTCACTCCGACGGCCTTCTCGTCAGGGCCGGCTCCGGTGCCACCACACTCGGTTTGCCCGATAGTCCGGGTGTTCCTCAGGGGTATACCCAGAACACCCTCGTTGCGCCCTACAACGATCTCGAAGCCGTGAGCCAGCTCCTTGAGAGCCACAACGATATCGCGGCTGTCATCGTCGAGCCGGTGGCAGCCAACATGGGCGTGGTGCCACCTCAACCCGGCTTTCTGTAGGGCTTGCGCGACCTGACGCAAGCGTACGGGGCTCTCCTCATCTTCGACGAGGTAATCACCGGCTTTCGAGTGGCGTACGGGGGAGCGCAGGAGCTGTATGGTGTTGTGCCGGACCTGACCTGCCTGGGGAAGGTCATCGGCGGCGGCCTGCCGGTGGGAGCCTACGGGGGCCGTGCCGAGGTCATGGAGCGGATGGCCCCGGCGGGGCCGGTCTATCAGGCAGGGACGCTGTCGGGCAACCCTCTCGCCATGACAGCGGGAATAGAGACGCTTGCCATTCTCCGAGAGGGCAATGCATACGCCACGCTCAACGACAACGCGTGTCGCCTGGCAGATGGGATCGGCGCGGTAGCGACAACCTCGGGCAAGGCTATCCAGGTTTCGAGGATAGGGTCACTCCTCACGGTCTTCTTCAGCGCACAACCGGTGGTCGACTACGAATCGGCCAGGCTTGCGGACACCAACCTGTTTGGAGAGTTCTTCCAGCGATTGCTTGGTGAGGGCATCTACTGGCCGCCGTCGCAGTTCGAGGCTGCGTTCGTCTCCCTCGCCCACAGCAGCGAGGACATCGACGTCACTGTCGCTGCCATGGGTAAGGCACTGGCGTAGTACCGGTCATACTTGCGGACAGGAAGAATAATCGGTTGCCGTGGCAGTGGAGAAGACCGCGGAAACAGCAGGCAGGACTGACAAATAGCAGCGAACCCTATAGATCGAAGCTGAAAGCAGTATCGGGGCGCTCTGCCCTTGACGCAGGACCAAGCATGAACTGCTGTTCCCGGAATACCTCGGACCCTAGCTTGGCATAGCCTGCATCTGTGCTATAGGAAGGTGCTCAGTGGTCCGAGTCGCCCTTTATCGTCTTGCGGGCCACCACGTAGTTGAACCCCAACCCGGCCACCACCAGGGCGGCCACTGCCCAGCCTATGGGCTGGATGATGTCCTGCCAGATGGTAGTGGCGATGGGCACCTTCGGCTCCTCGGGGAGGCCATAGACGGTCGGTTTGTCATCGAGGACATAGAGCACGTGCAGGCCGCCGAGTTCCTTGTTGCCGTAGACGGTGGCGTTGGGATTCTTCGGCTTCAGGCTATCGACCCTGTCATGGCATTCCTGCAGTAGATCGCCTCGCTTGCCAAACTTGATGGCCTCCGTGGGGCAGGCCTCCGAACAGGCGGTCTGCTCACCATTGGCAACGCGGTCCATGCAGAAAGTGCACTTGCCCATGAGTCTCATGCCGGTCGCATCGTTGCCCGCCAACTGCGGCACTCCGAACGGGCAGGCTTCCGTACAGTAGCCGCACCCGCTGCACTTGCTGCTATTGTAAGCGACGAACCCCAACTCGTGGTGGTAGAGAGCGCCGGTGGGGCAGACATCAACGCAGGCGGCCTCGGTACAGTGATTGCATGCCTGCTTTCTGAACTTGCCATCCGCTGCGAACAGCGTGGTCCACGTGTCCTGTGCAAGCTCAGGCGGGTCTTCGGGATCGGGCTGGACTGCCTCGGGCAGCCCGTTGTACTCCTTGCAGGCAGCATAACACCACCAACAGCCGACACACTTGGTCACATCGATCCGCATCGCTATGTCGGAGGAGTTGTTGGCGGCTGAGGACAGCTTCCGTAATCCCGATATTGGATTCAACAGGACGAGGCCTGCCGCCCCTGAGGAAAGCTTGAGGAAATCCCTTCTCGCTATTACCATAGTACTTCTTCGCCCTTACTCTCTAATTACGGAATCTTGTCCGCAGGCACTATGACGTTCTGGTTCGCTTCCAGTTCGGCGGGTTCCACATCATCTTCGGTCAGGAATAGCTCCGAGTGCCCGTGACACGCACTGCAATCGGCGTTCTGCGGCGTCTGCAACTGTATGTTGTGCGGCGTAGCGTACTTCCAGGTGTTCAGGGCGGAGAAGTCGGGGAGGAGATTATCACCGTAGTAGCTGAATGTGTCCGGGCTCACCGGGACGTGGCGCAGCAGCACGTATTCGTACGGCCTGTCGGGGTTGTCGAGGGGGTTGAGCCCGATCTTGAAGTTCATCACCGACTCGTCGGTGGCGAAATAGGGCGTCCCCTCGTCGTTCAACGCCACATGGCAGTTGTAGCAGTTCTTGTACTCCACTGAGTGGCAGACCTGGCAGGAAAGCTCGCCGACATGCTGCTGGTGCTGCTCGTTAGCGTCCGTGGAAACGTCCTGATGGCAATCCTCACACTGCACCACCACGGCGTTATGGTACCTGTCGGAGACAAGCTCGCCCGAGCCATGCAACTCCGAGCCGTGGCACTTCATGCACGACATGCCAGCCTCGGTCATCTGATGCAGGTCGCCGGCGACCCCCTCGTTCCTGCCGAAGTACTCGGCGTCCACGCGAGAGCCGTGGCAGGCGCTGCAGTTGTCCCGCGTGGATGGTATCATCTTGAACTCGTGACCTGCGACCAGCCCCTCGCCTGCCGAATCCGGCCGGCTGACGTGGCACTGCCCGCAGGAGGTATGGCACTCCGTACAATGGAACTCGAAAGCCTGGGCCAGCGGGGAGCCCTCCTCCAGGTTACCTCCCCTCGTCTCCAGGCAGGTCTGGAATCCGCTCAGCATGGTATGAAGATTGATCTCGTTACTGCTGGCGATCTCGCCATGACACGTATCACAGTTACCCACGGATGGGTCAGCTATCACGCCGACGTGGGCCTTGTCCTTGACGTCCTCGCCGCTATCGCCGCCGTGACAGATCACGCAGCCGACCATGCCATGGGTGCTCTGAAGGAACTCAGCATCGTCCAGGAAGACCTTTTCCCACACCTCCAACGGAGGCACTTCGCCTCCTCAGCCCTCGCCGGAGGATTCCTCCGGCTCCTCCACTTCCTCCGGGATATCGGCCACCACCTCCAGAAGCTCTATGTCGCTATGGCAGTCGACGCATGAGCTAGTCACCACTTCCGCAGGGCTGGAGGTGTGCACCTCCTCGGTGCACAGTATGGCGACCAGCACGACCGCGATCACGAAGACGACTATGACCAGCGGTACCAGGAACTTCTTCATGTCTGCCTAGCCTCCCAGAATCCTATCCTATGTGTCTCATGTCTGGCCGCCCGCGACGCTCTGCAGCCCTCGCAGGCGGCCCGTTCTCGCTAGCTTGCAGACGACCCGCTCCTATTGGGACGGGGTCTAGCTCTCGACATCGTAGCTGCTGGCTGCCGTTGCCGCATCGAAACACTTGGTGGCGGTGCTGCTCCACGAGCAGAACCCGAACTTGAGGCTCTGGGCATCGTACCCCAGCATGTTCAGCAGCGCTGTCGCCTGGCCGGCTGTGTGGCCGGTATAGCAGTACAGCACAATGGTCTCATCAGCGGGCAGTTTATCCAGGTTGTCTGCCAGGCTGCCCAGACCGATGTTGACCGCGCCCGGTACATGCCCTGCGGCATAGTCAGTGGCGCTGCGGAGGCTGACGATGACGGGGTCGTTGTCCGAGTCGCCATCGTTTAGCAGCGCGTACAGGTCAACGGCGTCGATGTACTTGGCCGTTACCGTCTTCGCCGCAGCCTCGACGATCGCGTCCTCATCAGTGGAAGTGGTGTTCTCTATGTCGGGATACGCATTGCCGCCGGTGGCGGTGTTGGCAGCGGTCTCCACGGTATAGTCGTGCTGATGTGTCGCCGCGTCGAATCGCGAAACGTAGACAGCCGGGTCCGATGACCACGAACTCATTCCATGAAGGAGGTTCTGGACATCGTAGCCCATGGTGCCGAGCAAGGCTGTTGCCGCGGAGGCGGACTGCCCGGTGTAGCAATAGACCAGGATGTCCTCGTCCTTGGGGAGCGAGGACAACTCAGAGAAAGCCCCGAGGTTGACCGCACCGGGGATATGCCCATTGGCATAGTCGGCCGCGCTGCGGCAGCTGACAATGTGCGGGTCATTGCTCGTGTCGCCGTCATTGAGCAGCGCGTACAGGTCGACGGCCTTGATGTTGGCGCCATTCTTCCCCGCGGCCCAGTCATCCAGGTAGTCGGCGACGGCCTCTTGCACTACCTCAAACTCGGACACCTGCGCTGGAGAAGTGGGTGTGGGTTGCGGCTCCCCTCCCCCGCCACAGGCGAACGACAGTGGGAGAGTAACCAGCAGCAGCGCTATGCCGATCAGTCTAGCTGCCCTGATCCAGGACTCTCTACGCATTAACGGACCCCCTTTCAAGTTCTCTTGTTGTGCCCTTGGCAAAGCGATGCACGTCACTACGCCTGATGATATCGGAGACTATGATACCCAACGGGGGTAGAACATGTCAAGGCTTTTTTCATGCTACGCTGATACATGCAATGACACATGTACTATACATGTACTATAATACAATAGGGGGGTTGGGTCAAGCAAGCCGGGACACGGATTCCACGGGGGCATTCATGGCTGAAGAAACGTTGCCAAAGGAGTTGTTGCTAAGACGACTCAGGCGAATTGAGGGGCAAGTACGCGGCATTCAGAAGATGATCGAGAACGGACGCGATTGCGAGAGCCTGATAACCCAACTATCGGCCATCCGGTCCGCCATAGAGAGCGTCGGGACACTGGTGATAAACGATTGTATGAAGCTTACAATGCGCAGCGACGTCCAGTCACCCGATATCGATGCGCTAGCGCGGGCGGTGTGCATCTGGGCACGGGGCGCTGGCTAGACGGGGCCCGGGCACGGACACTCGTATTCTCAGGGGCTCGAGGGTGTACGACCGCCACCACACTGCCGATCGGCACTGGCCTCAGCCATCGGCCTCTCTCAGGACAGATCCATGCCAAGCATGCCAAGGATTAGGAAGAGGTATATCTTCGGGGGAGCGATCCTCATCGCGGCAGTGGGCTACCTGCTCTACATGAGCCTGGGGAGCTCAGTGACCTACTACGTAACTGTCAGCGAGCTCGTTCACGGCAGCTACCAGGCCTACGATGTGGATATCAGGGTCGTTGGCAAGGTAGCCGACGGCTCCATCAACTGGGATGCCGAAGAGCTCCAACTCGAGTTCGCTGTGGCCGAGGGGAATGCCACGCTGCCGGTCATCTACCACGGCGTGATACCCGATGGCTTCAAGGTAGATGCCGATGTCCTGGTGGAGGGACGGTACCGCGTCGACGACGTATTCCAGGCAAGCAAGATAATGATGAGATGTCCCTCCAAGTACGCACCCGAAGAATGATTTCATGATAGCTCTAGGACATATCGCCACAGTACTTGCGTTCGCGATAGCGGTCTGCACTGCACTAGCCTCATGGATAAGCGCCCGCAGAGGTTACCCCCGATTGGCTATGGGCGCTCGGGCTGGCATACTGGCGGTCGCGGTGCTGTATACCGTGGCCATGGGAACCATGGTATACGCCTTTATCACCAAGGATTTCAGTCTCAAGATAGTCTTTGAGAACGCCACCAAGGACCTCCCGGCAGCCTATTCCTTCACTGCGCTGTACGCCGACAAGGCCGGCTCCGTGTTCTTCTGGGGATGGCTGCTGTCCGTGTTTGCCGCCGTGCTCACCCTCCATAAGCGAGCCAGCCACGGGCGAATGATGCCCTACGCCGTTTCCATCCTGGGAATCGTGGAGGCGTTCTTCCTGGCGCTGGTCACGCTGGCGGCCAACGTATTCGCGCGGAACCCCATTCCCGCAACGGAGGGTTTCGGTCTCAACCCGCTGCTGCAGAACGTCGGCATGTTAATCCACCCGCCGCTCCTGTACATAGGCTTCGCCGCATTCGCCGTCGTCTTCGCCTTCGTCATGGGGGCGCTGATAGTCGGCAGCCCCCGGGTCAAGTGGATCACTGACATCCGGCGCTGGACACTGTTCGCCTGGTGCGCCCTGGCGCTGGGCAACGTGGTGGGGATGTGGTGGTCCTACAACGAGTTGGGGTGGGGAGGCATATGGGCCTGGGACCCGGTGGAGAACGCTGGCCTCATGCCATGGCTGCTGGGCACCGCCTTCGTCCACTCCATCGCAATAGGCCGCAGAAGGAACTATCTGTACAAATGGAGCTTCGCGCTGATCATATTCACCTTCGCCTTCACCCTGCTCAGCCCCTTCATCACCCATGGCGGCATCGAATCGCCATTGCACGGCTTCCTCGCCTCGCGCTACCCACCCTACATCCTGGCTGCCATCATCGTCACTTTGATAGGCTCGCTGGGCCTGCTCTTTCTCCGCCGCAGGGGTATGGAGAGGGAGAGAAAGCTATCGTCGCTTGTCTCCAAGGAAGGGGCCTTTCTCGCCTTCAATGTCATTCTGGTGGCGCTGGTATTCGTCGTCATCCTTGGGGTGGTCTTCCCCCAGATACGCGGGGGGCTGGTAGGGGGCAAGGTGGCCCTGGAGCGCAGCTTCTTCGATTGGGCGTGCGGGCCCATCATGCTCGTCGCTGTGCTTTTCATCGGGGTCTGCTCCTCGCTGGGGTGGCGCAAGACCTCCTGGGGCTCCATTCGGAGCTACCTGCTGGGGGCCCTGTTGCCGGCCGTGGTTGCCGCCGTGGCTATCTTGATCTCCGGCATCGGCAACTGGTATGCGGTGGCGGCGCTTGTCTGCGGCTTCCCGCTGCTGGTTGTCATGGTGGAATGGGTCCGCGGAACGAGGTCGCGACGTCGAGTGGCGGGTAGGGGCTATGTCACCGCTTTCTTCAGCATGATCTGGAGCAACCGTCCGCAACATGGCGGGTTCATCGTCCATATTGGGATTATCCTGATCACCGTCGGGGTCATTGGCTCCTCTATGTACGACGTTGAGCAAACAGCGACGCTGGATATCGGCGAGTCGATGACCGTCGGAGCATACGAATTGACCTACGACGGGCTGAGCCTGGACGAAGACGATGAGAAGCTGAGCGCCGTGGCCTCTGTCTCGGTGAAACGCGGCACGAAGTCCATCGGCACCATGAGCCCGCAGCTCAACTACTGGTTCGCCCCCATGCAGTCCTTTGCCGAGGTGGCAATACGAACCACGCCGGCCGAGGACCTGTTCATCTCCATGCCCGCCTATGACCCCACGGGTAGCTCAGCCACCTTCAGAGCCCTGGTGACTCCCCTGGTTGTCTGGATGTGGGTTGGGGGAGGACTGTTGCTCCTCGGGGGAGCAATAGCCTTCTGGCCGGGTCGGAGGCGCCAGCCCGCATCGGAGGTGACGGCCAGTGAACCATAGGGCGACTTCCTCTGCTGACTGGGCTATCGAAGCGCAATCGCTCAGCAAGTCCTTCGGCGGCAATCGCGCCCTGACCGGCGTCGACATCAAGGTCAGCCGGGGCGATTGGCTCACCATCTTCGGCCCCAATGGGGCCGGCAAGACCACCCTCATCAAGCTGCTCTCCACCCTGGCCAAGCCCACCGGCGGCAGCGCCCGGCTGCACGGCCTGAACCTCACCAGCGAGCCGGCGAAGATTCGACGCATGCTGGGGGTCGTCACGCATTCCACCTTCCTCTACAACGACCTCACCGTGAACGAGAACCTCAGGTTCTACGGCAGGATGTATCTGGTTCCCGACCTGGAGCGTCGCATCGAAGAGGTGGTCTCACAGGTGCAGCTTGAGTCCCGCCTTCACGATCGAGTGGGAACGCTGTCCCATGGCCTGCAGCGAAGGGCGGCCATTGCCCGGGCGGTGATGCACAACCCCTCGATCCTGTTGCTCGATGAGCCGGAGACGGGCCTGGACCCGCATGCCACCACCATGATGCGGGAGGTGATGGATACGCTGAATTCCGGTGACCGCACCGTAGTGATGACCACCCATAATCTGGAGCGAGGCATCGAAATCGCCGGGCAGGTGGCGGTTCTGCACGAAGGCAGCATAGTATACCAGGCGTCGAAGAAGGACATCGATGCAGCGGGCTTCCGAGAGATATACGACCGCTGCACCGGGCAGGGCTGATGAAGGGACTATTCACCGAGGTCTACGCCATCCTGTGGAAAGAGCTCATCTCCGGACTCCGAACAAAGGAGATCATCACCTCCGTGCTTGTCTTCGGGCTGCTGGTGCTGGTGATCTTTAACTTCGCTTTCGAGCCGGGGACGTCTACCAGGGAAACGGTTGCCCCCGGCATCCTGTGGGCGGCTATCGCCTTTGCCGGGGTGCTTGGCCTGAACCGCACCTTCGCCGCGGAGAGGGAGAACTCGTGCCTCGAAGGACTGATGCTGTGCCCGGTCGAACGGCACGTTATCTACTGGGGCAAGCTGGCGGCCAGCTTCATCTTCATCCTGCTGGTTGCCGCCATCATCACACCGATATTCCTCGTCCTTTTCAATCTGCCCCTTTTCATGCCCCGGCTGGCCCTCATCGTCGTCCTGGCAACGCTGGGCTTCGCCTCTATAGGCACGCTCTTCTCCGCGCTGGCGGCAAATACCAAGGCGCGCGACCTGATGCTCCCCATCCTGTTCCTTCCCCTGGTCGTCCCGGTGATCATCGCCGCCGTGGAGGCTACCGGGCTGGTGCTGGATGGCAGGCCCTGGGGCGATATGGCGACATGGCTCCAGATAATGATAGCCTTCGACGTCATCTTTGTGATAGTATCCACATTTGTCTTCGAGTTCGTCGTAGAGGAGTAGCCATTTGAGGGGACACGACATTGGATAGGGAGGCTCATACTTGATCCGGGGAAAAGGCACCCTTTGGAACGGTGTCCTGCTTGGGCTTGGCTTCGCTCTGATGCTGGCCGCCCTCTACCTGATATTCGTGTATGTGCCGACCGAGGAAACGATGGGCGTGGTGCAGCGGATATTCTACTTCCATGTACCGCTGGCGTGGGTCGGCCTGCTGGCGTTCCTGGTGGTCTTCGTGTGCAGCATACTCTACCTGTGGAGGCGGGACGCCAAGTGGGATACCATCGCCGCCTCCTCGGCGGAGGTTGGCATGGTGTTCACGACCCTGGTGTTGATCACCGGTCCCATCTGGGCCAAGGCCGCTTGGGGGGTATGGTGGGCATGGGACTTCCGGTTGACAGCCACCCTGGCGCTGTGGCTGATCTACATCGCCTATCTGCTGGTGCGCAGCTACACTGCTGAGGAATCCAGGGGGGCCAGATTCGCCGCCGTGCTGGGAATCGTGGGTTTCATCGACGTTCCCATCGTTGCCCTGGCCATAAGACTGTGGAGGACACAGCACCCCGGCCCGGTGGTCTTTGAGGGGGGGCTTGCCCCATCGATGCTCCTGGCTCTGCTGGTCAGCATTGCCGCCTTCACCGTTCTGTACATCCTGCTGGTCGGCCAGCGTGTTTCGCTGAGGAACCTGGGGACCGAGCTGAAGCGATTGAAGGGCTAGACAGGAAGGGCAACTATGTACTATCTGTTCGCAGCGTACACCATTATCTGGGCGCTGGTCTTTGGATATGTGCTTCTCCTGTATCGCGGGCAGCGGAAGCTGCGGCGGGAGATCGAGTCACTCAAGGAGAGACGGGACAGAACGGAGTGAACCGTCACCGCCTGGGGGGCATTGCGGTGGCCTCGCCCGACGTCATGCGACAACCTCTTTGCCGTGATTCCACACCCGAACAAGGTCAAACAAAGCCCGCGACGCCGGTCAAATGCTGCCTGAAGGCGAGCTATGGCCGGCAATCAGCAGCCATGCAGCCTTCCTGTGCTGCGTCCATGTGCTCGGAGCATGGCTCGGCGCCGCCTCGAGGCGAGGGGAAAGTGACGGTATGAGTGGGAGTGGTATGCGTGGGGCGCGACACTGACAAAGAGGTGCCGACATGGGGCCTGCTGGCATTCAGGAGTGGTCCTGGGTGCGGCATACGCCGAGGCTTCTGGTGATGCGTTGCGGTGGTATGCTGTGGTGAAATCGACGTAGTCCCTCGGTAGCTTCACAGGAGGAAGAATTGACAAGCATGTTGCCTGGCTCCCCACTGCCCAGTCGCATAGAGCGACTGGATGAACTGGCCAACAACCTGTGGTGGAGCTGGAATCCCAGAGCCCGCAATGTGTTCCGCGCCCTCGACTATCCGTTGTGGAGGTCCAGCGGTCACAATCCGGTGAAGCAGCTAGCGGATGTTGCCCCGGAGCGGTTGCACGTCGCCTCCAGCGATCCGGCCTTCCTCAGGCTCTACGACGCGGTGATTCGAGAATTCGATGAGGAGATGACCACTTCGAGCAAGTGGTTCTCGTCCGGGCACCGCGACAACCCGAAAGGCCTCGTAGCCTACTTCTCCATGGAATTCGCCATCCATAACTCCCTTCGGACCTATGCGGGAGGCTTGGGCATCCTTGCCGGGGACATCTGCAAGGAGGCCAGTGACCTTGGCCTGCCTATGGTAGGCATCGTCTTCATGTACCCGAATGGCTACTTCCACCAGCGTGTGGCCACCGACGGCTGGCAGGTGGAAACAGACGAGGAACTGAGTTTCGATGAGACGCCAATAAGGCCGGTGCTCACTGCCCAGGGGAGCAGGCTTGTAGTGAGAATACGGCTTGGCGAGCGACCGCTATCGGTGGCGGTGTGGGAGGTCAGGGTCGGCCGGACCACGGTGTACCTCCTGGACACCGATGTGGAAGGCAACCTGGCGGAGGACCGCCAGTTGGCGGCTCGCCTCTACTGTGCGGACCGAGAGCAGCGAATCGCGCAGGAAATCGTCCTGGGCGTTGCCGGTGTGCGCGCGCTGCGCGTACTGGGGGTGCGCCCTCTGGTGTGGCACGCGAACGAGGGCCACACCGCCTTCATGATGCTCGAGCGTATACGGGAGTACATTGCGGCTGGCGTCCCTTTTCCACAAGCCATGCAACGGGTAAGAGCCTCGACGGTGTTCACCACCCACACACCGGTACCGGCGGGAACGGAGGTGTTTCCCATCGAACTGGTGGAGAAGTACCTCCATGGTTGGTGCGAGTCACTGGGGATTGACCGCGACGCTTTTCTCGAGTTGGCGCAATCTGCCGGCCGTGCTGAGCAAGGGTTCAATATGAGCGCTCTGGGTGTCAGGCTGGCTGACCACCGCAACGCGGTGAGCCAGCTTCATGGGAAGCTGGCGCGCCACATGTGGGCAGGGCTTTGGCCCGACACGGCGGAAGACGATGTGCCGATTGGGCATGTGACGAATGGGATTCATGTGCCCACGTGGGTCGCACCGGAATTCGGACGCCTCTACGACGACTACCTCGGCGAAGGCTGGCTGGAGAGGCACGACGAGGCTGAGGTATGGGACCGGGTGGTTGACATCCCCGACAGCGAGCTTTGGGCTGCACATCGGCGCCTGAAACGCAAACTGATTGCCGCAATGCTGGAGCGCGCTCAGAAGTCGTGGCGCAGCGGTGACCTCACGGCTGAGCAGTTGATAATGATGGGCACGTTGCTCGATGTCGAGGTGCTGACAATAGGGTTTGCCCGCCGCTTCGCAGCGTACAAGCGGGCGACGCTTGTCTTTGAGGACGTCGATCGACTGGAGCGCATAGTCACCGACCCCCTCCATCCAGTCCAGATAATCTTCGCTGGCAAGGCGCACCCGGCCGATTTCGAAGCCAAGTACCTAATTCAGAAGGTGTATTCACTTGCCAAGGACCGCAGGTTCCAGGGTCGGATCGCCTTCGTCGAGGACTACGATATGCACCTGGCCCACTATCTGACGCAGGGGGTGGACGTCTGGCTGAATACCCCGGTTCCGGTGTCTGAAGCGTGCGGTACCAGTGGAATGAAGGCGGTGCTCAACGGCGTTCCTCACCTGAGTGTCCCGGGCGGCTGGTGGTACGAAGGCTACAACGGCCGTAACGGCTGGATGGTCGGTGAGCATCCGCGTTCTTCACAGCCCGACCCAACAACTGAGGCGATGCCGCTGTACCGGCTACTGGAGGAACAGGTGGTGCCACTCTACTATGGCAGAGACCGCAGAGGCGTCCCTCACGGATGGACCCGACTGGTCAAGGAGGCTATACGCTCCATAGTCCCGTGTTTCTGTGCCCGGCGCATGGTCAAGGAGTACACCGCGCGAATGTACCTGCCGGCGACGCAAGCAGTGATGGACTGAGTCGCGCCGAGCTGCCGGGCGTCGGGTCCGTTTGCGCCTTTCTGCGGCTGGAAGCGACACCTCCAGGCTGGAAGCGACCGCCACGAGCTTGCTTCACGGACATGACAGTATCGACGCTGTTACCCGGGCTCTTCCGGACCACCTGAAGGTGTCTGTCGAGCCGACTCGTCCTCGCCTGTCGCAGCCAGGGCAGCCTCGGACACCTCTTCAGGCATAGATGCGGCAACTTCCGCCATCGCCTGGGGACCGAGCGCAATCCCAGCTTCCACCGCGCCCTGAGCCAGGTGAACGACAGTTTCCTCTTCGGAAACGCCTATGTGGACCGCTTCCCGCTCGGCCGCTTCCAGCGCTTCGGCAACGGCCTCGCTGACGTCAGCCTGTGTCTCATGTGCCCCCTGGACGACCCCATAGCCTATGCCTCTGAGCACGTCGGCCGGGTCGACTCCTGGTTGCCGCATGCCGCGCAGTACACCCCTGACCGCCTGACGCGCGAGCTGCCCTTCAGTCAGCTCTGTCTCCCCGGCCGCGTGCATTGCGCCGCGGGCCGCGTGCTGGGCCACCTCGGTGCTGTGCATTCTGTCCGGGTGAGTGCTCCTCCATGCGCCGTTCACTGCCCCCTCCAGGGCTTTGGCCACTCGAGTCGTAGTCCTGCGCCCCCGGCTGGCTCCCACTATGGCGAGCCGCACCGCCTCAGCAAGCTGGTGCGTGGTGACGCCCAGCGCGACGTCCATGCCGGGCAGGGGCATACGTCTCAGGTAACCGAAGGGGAACTGGGTGAGGAAGTTGAGGCCGGGCGTGGTGCTCATCGGCCGGCCCATGTGCCTCATGGGCGCCATGAGTGCGTCCAGCACTACCTCGCGACTCACCTCACCCTCCTCCCGAACGGTCGCCAGGATGTACAGGGTGAGGACTCCAACCAGAAAAGTGACGCCGAAGAGGAAGTCAAAACCGGTGAGCGACAATGCCGGAAGCTGGACGGAGTGAGTGGGGTCTACCCAGGTGAAACTGAGACTGAGCTGCCGGACGCTGAAGAAGTCGGCGAATCGGCCTCCCAGTAGCGGGCCCAGCCCGTAGCCAAGATTGGTCGCCAGTCCGGCCACCGCCAGGTATGCAGTGGCTCGCCCTTGAGGAGCCAGCTTCATCCCGATTGTGCCGATCGTCACACTGACGCCAGCGGCGGCGGCACCGGCGAATATGTGCAGTATCACCAGCAGGGGGATGGTCAGCGCGTAGCGCTCCGGCATGGAGGTGAAGACCCAGCCGAGTATCACCAGCAGGTACAGGGAGGCACAGGCGGTCAGGATCGCCTTCATGCCGAAGCGGTCAGCCAGCGGTCCCCACATGCGCAGGAAGATGACGTTGGAGGCCTGGCTCAGGATGCTGAAGCCGATAACGGCGGACACGGGCAGGCCAAGACGCTGCAACATGTAGACAGCGAAGAACGGGATGGCGAGATTCAGGGCCAGCCCCCACAGGAAGAGGAAGAGCACCAGGCGCCGATAGTTGCTGTCGCGAATGGGGGTCGCAATCGTTGACAGCAGCGATGGCTGCGGCCCCACGGGGCGCTGCATCGATGGCTCGGGCATCCTTGACATGAAGATCGGGCTGGCCAGCCCCAGCACCAGGGCACCGGCGAGCAGTGGATAGGCATAGCCATAGGCTGCGGTCTCCGCTGTGCTGTGCCCCACCCAGTAGTCGGCAAACAAGGCTGCCGCCAGTCCGAATACCATGGCCGCCACGTTGGCCAGCATCAAACGTCGGGCGAAGAAGGTGCCCAACATCCGCTGCGGCACCAGGTCTCTGATCCAGCTATTCCACGCTCCGTTGGTCACGCCGTTCAGTGCGGCCCGAACGGCGATCACCACGAGGAGCGCCGAGATGGCGCCAGCGCTGGGCACGCTCAGGTAGAAAGGAATGAGGGCGACGGGCAACCACAGGAGCTGGGCGAGGAGCCACACAGTAACAGCGATGGCCTTCCGCCTTCGGAGCTTCTCCACAAGAGCGATGGTCGGCACCTGAAGGACCTGGCCCAGGAAAGGCAGTGAAGCGAGGATACCTATTTGCAGGTTGTTGGCCCCGAGAATCAGGGCGAAAGCAGCGAGGAATCCGCTTGTGGTGATGCTGCCGAACCCCAGGGAGACAATGCCCTCTCTGGTGAGCCAGCGCAGCCCACTGGCGACCTCCTCATCGGAGATAGTAGGTTTGGGAGTAAACAGCCCCCTGATACTCATCGTCTGTTTCAGCACACGGAAATGGAACCCTCTTGGCCACTATGACTGCTTGCGCGGGAAGCGGAGGAGTCGCAGCCCTGCTCCGAAAAGGGGCGGCCCGGTCATGGCGACCGGCTGCCCGACTCATTCTATCGGTGCGCCACAACCCGCGCAATCCTCCCCTGTCACTTGCGGAGAGCAGGGCGGCACCATCGTCGCCTGCATAGAGCAGCCTCCCCGGCAAGAGGGGAGGCTGCGTCGCATCTTAGTCTCCGACTGCCTACTTCCTGGTGGAGGTCTTCTCGCTGGCCTTCGTCACCCGACTCTTCACGCTCGGCCACCTCATTCCTCTGGCATCAGTCGGCTTGGTATCGCACCGCGCATCACATTGGAATGGCTCCGCCTTCCCCGGCGGGCTCCGGGGCGTGGAGGTGCAGCGGCAGCCTGCGTCTGGTCTTCTCGGTCCGTACAGGTCCGCCGCTAGGCGTACCGGTCGCCGCGCGAAAGCATGGCCTCAAGCAATCGCTCGGCTTTCCTGCCTCGCATCCGCTTGAATCGGGCCACCCATCCGTGGGTGGGGTCCGGCAGGAATCCATCCTCAGTGAGCACTGCTATGCGTTCCGAGTAGGGGCACGGGTCAAGGCAACGGTAGACCCCCATTTGAGCCCACTGTCCGGCGTAGTAGGTTTGATTCTCCTCCGTGCGAGTACTGCTTTGCATACGATTCTCCTCCGCAGACTGGTGAACACGCCCGCGGCGGACTCCGCTAACGCTGTCTCACCACGAGCACCGAGTGCTTGGCGTATCGAGCCACTCTCTGGGCGACGCCGCCCAGGAGGAACCTCTCTATCCCTGTGAGGCCCTTCGCTCCAAGCACAATGAGATCTGGATTCAAGACTGATGCCGCTGCCAGGATCTCATCAGCCGGTTCGCCCTTGCGAACCATCGACGAAACCCGATACTTCTGCTGTCTGAAGGCCCTGGTGGTCTTGTCAACCAGCTCGGCCGCTGCCTCCTCTTCTGCCTTCTGGAGGTCCGCCAGGATACTCTGGGTCGTCTCAAGGTCCAGCGTAGGCGTTTTCATCCATGTGGCGATATTGTGTGACTGAAGCACGGTAACGACGAGGATATCACAGTCACCGGGCAGCGCCAGGTCGAAAAGGAACTGCGACGTTGCATCCGAGTACTTGGAGCCGTCGGTAGCGAGAAGCACGCGTTGGAGCGAACTCACCCGCTTCCTCGCAAGCAACACGCTGCACCCGGCGTACTTCACTACCTTGTGAGCCACTGTCCCCAGTGTGAAGCGCTCGTTGTTGTCAATCCCCTTCGCGCCGAGCACAACCAGGTTAGCCCCCGTTCTGTCCGCCTCTCGTATGATTTCCTCGGCCGGTTTCCCGCGACGCACAGTTCCCGTCGCTTTGACGCCGGCTGCTTCGAGGACACCGACTGCGCTCTGTACCAGCTCATTCGCCCTCTGTTCCTGTGCCTTCTTGGCCTCCTCCCTGTTCTTTGCCGCGGCGTGGCCGCTCAACGTATCGAGTGTCAGCCCTCCCAGGAAGGTGTGCTCCGGCACCACGCTGAAAACGGTCACCTCGCTCTCAGGAGCCAACTGGAACGTTGCCAACGTCTTCGCCGCCCACGTTGAGTACGCCGAACCGTCCACGGCCAGCAGTATCTTCATCGATTCGCAGCCTCCTTGAGCCTCACGCAGGGCGGCAAATGAAATGACGCGGCTACCCGCGGCTGCCGCAATTGCCGCTGCGCTGTCCGTCAGGCCAGCTTGGCCGAGAGGAAATCCACTCTCTCAGCCACTCTTCTCGCTGCCTGGCCCTTGCTTGAGGACTTCGTCAGGTCCCGGGCCAGCTTCGCATCCCCTATCACGTCGTTCACCCAGGTGGCGAAATCGCTCCTCTCGGCGTTCGAGTGATAGGCGAAGCTCTCATCGCTCATGCTGGTGAGGGCCTCGCCCAGTTCTTTCGTGTTCCTCAGGATCCGGTCGTCACAACACCAGAATGCTTTCTCCTGCGGCACGTCGCCCAACAGCCGCTCCGCGTCCTCTTTCAGAATCCGTGCCATTACTTCACCCCCACTGTCCTTTCAGTCTCTCTGGCCTCTCAGGCCACTGCAACCAATTCGCGCTCCCCCGCTTGAGGCACCGTGTCACCCATGCTCCAGTCGTCCGCAGGGATATCCCTGGTGGCGGCGACCGCTATGTCGGTCAATTGAGGCACAACGAAGGTGGACTCTTCGGCGACCGGCTTGCCACGCAGAATCCGCTGCATACGAGCCTGGTTCTCCACCCTGCCTATCAGGTTCTGTGTTGCCGCCTCCCATGTGAACAGGCGTGCGGTTCGCCTTGCCGCTTTGCGCATTCTTGCCGCTTCTTCGGGATACTCACGCAGGTACATGATGTACCCCACGATCTCCTCGGGATCGGCGGTCTCCAGAACGAAGGCATTCACAAAGGGGATAGCGTAGTCCTCACCGGTGCACCCGGCAAAGACGATTCCCCCTGCAGCCATGGCTTCCAGGCCGACCAGGCCGAAAGGCTCGTGCCCGCTGTTGGCCAGGACGCAATCTGACGCCCTATACAGCAGCCTGAGGAACTCCTGGGGCATGTGGAATCGAATGTCGATTACGTCGGCGGGAGTCGACTCCCGCAACACCTCCAGGTAGCTGTGTGGCAAACCACGTCTTGTCGTTGCCTCCTTCACCGCGAGCCCCAATGAGCGCGCCCTGGAGAGCACTTCGCTGCCGTGGCCTTCGATACCGCCCCTGGCCAGCAGCGTCGGATTGAACCCCTTACCTTTGAGCTTTGCCGTCGCAGCCACAGCTTCATACCAGCACTTGTCAGGGTCCCACCGCGCCACCTTGCACATCAGCAGGTCGCTATTCAGTGCCTGCCGAATCTCCCTGACTTCTTTCGGGTCAACCCTCTCAAGCAGGCTCTTCGGTATGCCGTTGGGAATGACCAGTGGGTTAACCCCCATCCTCCGCATGACATGCTTCATGTAGCGGCTTACCGTAGTTATTGTCGTGGTGTAGCTGAGTCTCCCCCAATCAATGCGATGGAAGGAGAACGTGTTGTTGGCGTTCCAGAGCATCACCACCCTGTCGCGCAGGCCTGCCGAATGAAGAGCGTCGCTCAGCCGGCACATCGTCTCTGCGGTGTGCCATTCCTCGCCCAGAACCACCACCAACTTGCCGGAATCGACGGCGGGATTCACCACCCGTTCCGTGACAAACGCCGGGATGGACTGGTTGAAGTCACGGAGCTTGTCCTCCTCGCCATGATACACTCCGTCGGGGTAGTACTCGCTGATCCACTGGCACCATCGGTGCAGCACCAGCTTCTTCCTGCATCGCCGTTGCTCAGCGGGGAGATGGGGGTCGCCTACAAAGAAGAGGTGCGTTGGGAAGCCCATCTTGGCCAAAGTGGTTGACAGGTGATTCACCCTGACGCCGAGACCGCCCGCCAGTGAATAGCCGTCCGGCCCCTCAAAAGAGAGGATCACGAACTCCGTGTTTTCAGGCCTGATGCTCTTCTGCCTCAATCTCTGTTCTCCCCCTGTCGCTTCTTCTCACACGGTTCGCCGGCGCAGGTAACGCAAGCGTGGCACCTCACAATAGTCTGCCTGACACTGGCTGTCAGCTCAGCGGCGACCGCGTCGCGCTTGTGGCTTTGGCCTGCAGCATAGGTGGTGGGCCGCAATACCGCATCCGCCAAAGTGCGTATCCTCGCCGTGCAGAACATCAGTCCTCGTCGTCCACCGCGCGCGAACCCGCTAGGCAATTCGTGCAATCCTCGGCAGGCCGCGCCGTCGATATACCAGTTTCTCGCGCCAACTCGGGTGTGGGGCAGCCCCCCTCGGCACGTACGCCGGATCGACAGGAATTGCCACAATAGGTCTTGACAAATGCGAGGAAATATGGAACAATATGTGCACTCTGATTCATGAGATGCTGACCATGAAATATCGTACATGCTCAATTAACCATGAAGAAACGTTCATGAGTCATTATGCACACTTTTGGTGGCTTGTCAAGACCCCATCGCAGGGAATTGAGAGGAGATGAACTGATGTCTGAATGGACCTTTCTCACCAATCACGGTCTGGTTCTCGCGGTCATTTTCCAGCACCCGCGTAGTACAGCCAGAGAGATCGGTGACGCCGTGGGCATCACCGAGAGGGCCACTCACAAGATCGTGAGTGACCTTGAAGAGGCAGGGTATGTCACCAGGGCCAGGGAGGGAAGGCGCAATCACTACACTATACATCCAGCCGTCCCAATGAGGGACGAGGTGACGGACGCCGAGGTTGGGGAACTGCTGAATCTCCTGGCAGGCAGGCGGAGGGGGAGGCGGAAGCGGCCCGTGGGGGTTGAGACAGCCGCAGCTCAGGCGTAGTGCGTGGTGACCTGGCGTGGCCGCGATGTTGCCGGGAAGGGTCGCTGGCAGATGCGGCAGGGCATGGCAAACAGGCCGAGGTGTACATTGGTCTATGATGTGCGGATGAGTCTTCGTCGCGGAGGAAGCCTATGATAGCGTCTGAATAGTCGCTATGGGCGGTCAATGAACAGGGTCGAATAACGATTTCAAAAATAACCTTGAGGAGGAGACAGGTGACAGGGGCAAAGGTTGCACGAACAGGGGAGGGACGCGCCCGCAAAGGAGTTGAGGGCGTTGTGGAGGAGACAAGACCGGCGAGGCGGCGACGCCCGAATCATGAGATCATGGCGAAGCCACTTCCCACGATCCTGGACGAGATGCAGCAGCATATCGAGGCGGCCGCAGAGGCTGCGAGGCGGGCCGAGATGGCGTCCAGGGCGGCGCGAGAGGCAGCGGGAGCAGCCACCAGGGCATCCGAGGATGCTGAGGCCAGAGCGGAGGAAGCGCGGTTGGCAGGAGAGCGGGCCGCTGATGAGGCCGCCCGCGCTGCTGAGGACGCGGCAGCACGCTCTCGGGAGGCGGCTGACGACGCGATAGCCTCCGCCGCGGAGGCGGCACGTCGTGCTGAGGAGGCCGAACGGGAAGCCAAGGCAACCGCCGATACGGCGGCAAGGGCTGCGGAAAGGGCCGCTGAGGAAGCGGCCAAGAAGGCCGAAAAAGCTGCTGAGGACGCGGCGAAGAGGGCGCAGGCTGCATCTGGCAGCGCGGTCGAAGCGGCCGAGAAGGCCTCGGCCACATCTGCCGAGGCGTCCAGGAAGGCTGAGGCGGCAGCGAAGGAAGCGGGCGAGACTGCTCGAAAAGCGTCTGAGGCGGCCAGGGAAGCCGCTGAGGCCCGTGCCAGGGCGGCGGAGGAAGCCGCCAAGCGGGCCGAGGAGGCGAGCGACACAGCGAGACGGGCGGCTGAGGACGCGATTGCGGCCGCTGCGGAGGCTGCGCGAAGAGCCGAGGAGGCCATTGCCAAGGCGGAAGAGACAGCGAGACACGCCGAGGCCGCCGCTCGGGAAGCGATGCTGAAAGCGGAGGAGGCGGCTGCCAAGGCCGAGGAGGCCAGCCTGATGGCCCAGCAGGTGGCTGTGGCTGCCAGGGACGCCGTGCAGGAGGCTATCGACCTGGCGAAAGCCGCTGCTAATCGCGCCAGTGAGGCGACGGCAGCCGCGCAGGCTGCGACGGCCGGGGTGGCTGAGACACCCTCGCGCGAAGCGGGGAGAAAAGCCGAGCAGGCAGGCGCTGAGGCAAAGAGGGCCGCGGCCGCTGCCTATCGGGTAGCCGATGAGACTGACAGACAGGCAGGCGTGGCGGCGATGGCTGGCGAGCAGGCCATCCAGGCGGCCGCTGAGGTGTCGGAGCCGATTGCGTCAAGGGTGGAAACAGCGGGTAGGGAGGCCAAAGAGACGGCAGAGCAGGCCTATCAGGTGGCAGATGAGACGCGTCAGCAGGCTGAGCTGGCCGAGAAGGCTGGCGAGGAAGCTATGACTGCGGCTGGCCAGGCTCTCCATCGCCTTGTCGGCGAGGCCGAGGAAATGGCGAGGCGTGCCAAGGAAGCCGCTGAAGCCGCTGGGGCTGCTGCAGAGGCGGCTGCGCTGCGGGCTGCACAGGAGGCCGGTGCCAAGGCGGAAGAGGCGCGGAAGGTGGCTGTTGAGGCTGGTGCCAGGGCCGAGGAGGTGTCTGAGGCCGCCAGGGCTGCTGCAGAGGCGGCTGCGTTGCGGGCTGCGCAAGAGGCCGGTGCCAAGGCGGAAGAGGCGCGGAAGGCGGCTGCTGAGGCTGGTGCCAGGGCCGAGGAAGTGTCCCAGGCCGCCAGAGCTGCGGCTGAGGAAGCGGCTCGTCGGGGTGAAGAGGCCGGCACGAGAGCAGAGGAAGCGGCCAGCCGTGCCGAGGCTGCTCACGAGACGATGAGGGGTGAAGCCGCCGCCAGAGCCGGGGAGGCGAAGAAGGCGGCCGCCGAGGCCGTGGTCAAGGCGGAGCAGGTGGCCCGAGCGGCAAAGGCTGCGGCTGAGGAAGCCGCCAAGAAGGCTCAAGAGGCCGCTGCGGCAGCGGCCGCGGCGTCTCGCGAAGCGGTGGGTAAGGCTGAGGAAGCCGCCAAGGCAGCGGAGCGAGCCGCAACGAAGGCTACTGTCGAGGGTGCGGAACGCGCCAGCATGGCCGCCGTCAAAGCGGCCGAGGCTGAGACTGCCGCTGCCGGGGCTCTGGCAAGGGCTGAGGAGATTGCGCGGGAGGCCGCGCTTGCCGGGGAGGAAGCAGAGAAGAGAATAGAGGCGCTGGCCGAAAGGGCGGTCAGACGCTACCTCACCTCGTGGGAAGCCATTGCCGTCATCGCGGTGATGGTACTGGCGATCGTGATGGCGTCCGTGGCCATCAGCGCGGGACTGGGAGGCATGGCCCCGTAGCTTGGGGCCCCTGGCCAGACCAGCCAGGCTGACATAGGATGTGGACGTGCCGGAGGAACCGCACACGCGGACACCCGAGGCGCGGAATTGAATAGCGAGGAGCTGGGCTCCAGCACAAACCAGGGCTGGGCGTCTGCATACAGCGAACGCCCAGCCTTCTTTGTGCTTTCGTCAACGGATGTGGGGTCTGGCTCGAGGGGGAACAGTCTCTACCAGGTGAGTTGCGTTGTTGGGCGCCACTTGAGAAGGAAAATGGAGGGCCAGAGGCCAGCGTACAGTTCACCTAGAGATGTATGCCGACTTCTTTGATTCCGGCGTGCACGCCGAGCCACCAGACCACCGACAGGTATCTGCTCAGGGCCTGCTTCGAGATTGGCTCCGGGCCAAGTGCAGCGTGAAGAGGAGACCCTGCCGTCTGCCTTGAGCACAGCGCATCGGCAAGTAGCCAAAGGAAGCGGTCGATTGCGGCGGCGAACTCCTTGCTGCCCATCATCGAATCGACGGGCTCAAGCAGATAGTGAAGAATGGTATCGAGCACTCGGGCGTCATCTGGCGTCTGGGCCGCCTCCTCGACGAGACCCTCCGCCAGATCGAAGGCCTCGTCCCGACACAGTGACGCCTTCTCCTGCAGCAAGGCAGCATACTGTGATGTGCGAAGGACTTCATTCCAATCCTGTGTCATCTGCCCAATCAACACCACCCGACGCTCGGCACCGCCCCTGTCCGGCAGGCGAGAATCCCACACCCTGGGTCACCGTGGGCCTCTGCCTCGGAACCCCATTCCCTCACCGGAAGCGGCGACTGGGGGTCGCCGCTCTCCCCACTAACATTGTAGTAGGTGCAGCAACATACAGTCAAGCGGCAACAGGGCAAACGAGCCCACGGCTGCCGTACGCTATCACATACGAGGTATCTCGTTGGGCAAGTATGAGGTGACTCGGGGATAACAGCCGCCAGCTCCGTAGCCTTTCCAGCCTCAGGCGGCATCCGAAACAGCGCCGAACAGCAGCGCAACGGGGAAGCTGCCGAAGACTGCAGAGAGGGGAAGTGCGTCGCTGCCACGACGCACCTCGAGCCTGTCATCAGTGAGGAGATGAAGCCACTGCCCTGGCGCTCCATCGGGAAGCTGCAGACAGTCGTCGCCCCAGACGGTCACTCCCAGCGGCAGCACGTCCGCCTGAAGCAGACGCACCGCCATTCGCGGCACCACGGCGAGCACCCATTCGCATCCCAGCCGTCGCGCGAAAGCCGCAACGTTGTCCTGCCTTGAACCGCTCGCGTGGACGGGCACGTAGTCGCCCTGGGCAAACAGCTCGGTGCGGGATTGACGGAAGCCGAGCGCCCTGTACGCCAGGTACAACTTGATGCGGCCATCGTCCCAGTCGTGCAACAGCTCCTCCACCAGGTGGGCAGAGTCCTCGCGCTCCCGTCGCATCAAATCGTCCAGCAGGCTGCGCCGCTTGTTGAAATCGACAGGCCTCCGGTTGTCCGGGTCGACCAGGCTGAAGTCCCACAGCTCCGTGCCCTGGTAGAAGTCGGGCACTCCAGGTGATGCTATCTTGAGCAGGGTCTGTCCCAGGGCGTTCAGCATGCCGTAGAAGGCAATGCTCTTCTGGAACTCGACGAAGTCCGGGAGGAAGTCTCTGGAGCCATCCCTTCCCAGTATGGCCTCCACAAAACCGGTGAGGGCCGCCTCATGGGCTTCGTTGACACACACCCAACTCGTATTGCCCTTGGCTTCTCGTGCCGCCTTGACTACGTAGGCCAGCACTCGCTGCTTGAACCCGTCCACCTCAACCTCTCGGAGTGGCCACGCTCCGAGCAACGTCTGATACAGATGGGTTTCCTCGTTCGCGTCGGGAACCGGCCTGCCGTCGACGAGTTGCTTCCTCGGTCGATTCCAGTCGCTCCATCGCTTCAACCTCTGTGACCACTCGTCGGGGAGTTCGGAAAGCACATTGAGCCTGGCGCGCACGTCTTCGCTGCGCTTGGTGTCGTGGGTGGACGTGGCGCTCAGTGCGTGGCGCCACTTGCGTAGCCTCGACTCATTGTGCCGGTGAAACGCCGATACGCCGAAACCGGGTGCCTCGGGGTGAGACCCTACCTCGTTGAGCGACAGCAGCGCATTGTAGGTATAGAGCGCGGTGTCTTCGAGCCCCTTGGCCATGGCCGGTCCGGTGAACTGCTGCCATTGCATCACGAACTGAAGCCAGGCGCTCTTTCGGTGCTGAGGCGACGACGGCGGGATATCGAGAAGAAGGACGCGCCCGAGGAAGCGAAGCCCCCCGATGCATGCGCCTTCGCTTCGCCTCTCCGCGTCTCCGAGAGAGCGTGCAATGTAGCTATTGTCGCGCGCACTGATGTGGAAGTCCCGCACATAGGCCCGATATACCGGACAGCAGGCAGTCGACTCCAGTATCGCCCGCATCAGTTCGTCCTGGCTGAGGTCGCGGGCCTGTTCGTCTTGCTGCGCCAGGGCAAGGAGCCTCCGCGCGAGCCGCGCCAGCTCAGCCCCAAAGAGCTGCTCGATGACCTTCTTCTTCTGTTCGTAGACCACGTCTGCGAAGCCGGACTCGCAGCCGGTGAAGTCCTCATATGTCGTCCGCAGGCTGTCGTACCCGTGTGGGTCCACGAACACGCCATTGACCGCGTTGAGGAACTCGTAGCCGGTGGTGCCGAACACGGGCCATTCCTGCGCCAAGTCCTCATCCGCTGCGAGGATCTTCTCCACAACGACGTAGACGGCCTTTCCAGCCTGCTTCCGTGATGAGCCCTGTCCGGCTCCGGCCTGGAGCCGATGCAGGTATGTCTGTGGCTCATACAGTCCGTCGATATGGTCGACTCGCAAGCCGGTGACCTGACCGCTCCGCACCTTCCGGAAGACCAGGGCATGGGTGGCCTCGAGGACCTTGGCGTCCTCAACCCTGACCCCGACCAGGTCGCTGATGTCAAAGAAGCGGCGGTAGTTGATGCGTGTCACGCCGGTGCGCCAGAACTCAAGCTGGTATGCCTGCTCAGCCAGAAGGAGGTCCATCAGGAGGCAACCCTCGGCGTCTCGCCGCAACTTGTTGAACGCCGCCAGGCTGTCATCGAGGAGGCGCCTGACTTTGGACTGAGCCCGATATAGCCGCCACAGCCTGGCCTTGATAGACTGGCTGCCCTGGTATCTGCCCTGGACGCTTTCCGGGGAGGGTGCGGTCCGCGGGGGCAATTGCTCCACGGCGTCGAGAAGAAGCATAAGCTCGCGCAGCCCCGCGTCGGCCCCGTCTACAGGCTCTCTCGCCGTGTCCGGGCGGTGGCCGAGGACCATGCCGTATGACCCGGGATCGAGGGGGAGCCTGACCCCGTTACAGTCCACGAACAGGCCACCCTCGTCGAGGCCCAATGTGACGCGTTCTTCCTCCAGTGCCTCCTCAAGCGGCGTCGCCAGGATGGGGAGCAGCACTCTGCCTTCCGGGGGCCCATTCTCGAAACCGGGGCTCCAATCGATGTCGAAATAGGGAGCGAAGCGGGAACTGGGGCCGTTCTCCAGAACGTCCATCCACCACGGGTTCTCTGGGGAGGCCGCCATGTGGTTGGGGACTATGTCCAGGAGCAGCCCCATTGCACAGCACTGCAGCTCGTTCGTCAGGGCTTCGAACTCCTCTTCGGTGCCGAGCTCTCGGTTCAGGGAAAGGACATCCGTCACGTCGTAGCCGTGAGCACTGCCTCGTCTGGCCTGGAGAATCGGAGAGCAGTAGAGGTCGCTGATGCCGAGGTCGTGGAGGTAGGAGACGATTGCCCGTGCGTCGCCAAAGCCGAAACGGGGGCTGAACTGGATGCGATAGGTGGCGGCAGGGACTCTGACGTCGGCCATCAGTCGACCTGGACCGAGAGCTTCTCGCCGAGCGCCCTGAAGTGGTGAAGCCACTCCCGAACGTTTCTGCTGCCCCGTTCGGCCTTGTCGCGAAGCTCGGGATACGCCGTTTGAAGGACGTCGTAGTAGACGTTCTGGGCCTTTCTGTAGTCAACCTCGAAAGGCAGTGAGGCTGCGATGTCCGCTACCCCTTCGAAGCTCTGCAGTGTCTGCATATCCTCCGGGTCTGCCTGGAACAGCTCAGCGAGACGCTGCAGGGTATCTTCAAGGGCGTGGCTCAGCCCCGGCGTGTCCAGTTCCACCTGCCACGTCTCGACTGCGTCCAGAAGGGTCTGAATGCGGTCCACGTCTGGCACTTCCTCGCCGAAGGCGCGGCACAGGTCGACGTCGAGAATGAACTCGGCAGCCGCCCGAAAGGCCATGGGGAGCGGGTTGCCCAGTTCGGCGAGGAAGCGCATCAGCGGATAGTGCTGCTCGTATACATTGCGATAGGCCGCTTCAACGTCGAGCAGCGTCGACTGCAGGATGTGGTCCAGGACCTTGCGCTGCTCGTCCCGAAAGAGGGACCTCGCTGAGTAGGCTGACGACCCGAAGTGGTGGTCCATCACCCGTATCACGTCGGGGAAGTCGGCTGTATTGAAGGCCGTGGTCATGTCCTCAGCCGCAGTCTCATAGGTGCTCTTGTCGGTGTAGGGCGCAACCCCGGCGTTGAGGTTATGGTCGCCGAAGTGAAGCACGCCGAAACACAGGTCCTGTGACTCCCCGCTGATCTCGGAGGTGAACTTCGCCCGTCCCACGGCAAGTCTGGCTCTGCCGGCCTCGGACAGTTGGTAGTCGTCAACGTCGACACGAAAACAGAAGATGCTGGGCGCTTCTCCGTACTCCTCGAAGAGAGAACTGATGACGTAGTGGGCGGCGACCTTCGTCAGGTCAACCATCGCCGGCCTGACGCAGCTCTCATACAGGCGGCGTCCATCGCCGTGCTGGCGGAGGTTACTCTTGGCCTTCTCCAGTATCTCCAGGAAGTGCGGCTCGATGTGGTCGCCGAGGACTTCCTGCGCCAGTTGAATCGCCCGGCCGGCGTACTGCAGCACCTGCACTGTTTCTATCCGCGACAGCTCATCGAAGAACCAGCCGCAACTGGTGAACATCAGCATGGCGTGGCGCTGCAGCTCCAGCAGCTTGAGCGCCAAGATCGTGTCTGCCGGGGTCAGTTGATGACGCGCATGCCGGTGCAGGAACCCCTCAACGCTCTCGGTCGACCGGTTCAGTACCACTTCGATGTAGTCGTCACGGGCGGCCCACGGTTCTTTGAGAAGCTGGGACCCTTTCTCTTCGTAGACAGGAGCGAGTGTGTCCCGAAGCCAGTCCAGCGCGTCCCGCAATGGCTCGCGCCAGGCCTGATTCCACCCCGGGTGCCCTCCAGTGGCACACCCGCAATGGCTGCGCCAGCGCTCAATGCCGTGCACGCAGCTCCACGACGTGTTCTCAATGATCTCCACCTGGTGGGTCGGCGGATGCTTCTCAAGGTACTCCCCATAGTTGGTCAGTTGGGCGAGGTTGTTGGTCTCGATGTAATACAGGGCATATGCCAGTGCCATGTCGCCGTGGCGGTGGTGATGGCCAAAGGTCTCGCCGTCGGTAGCGATGTGAACCAGTTGGGGCCGCTCCGCATCGTCGCTGAAGGCTTCCGCCAGGCGGCGGCCGAAGTTCTCCCCGCTGGTTAGAAGGCCCTCAAAGGCCACGGCCCGCGCGATGGACTCATGGTAGAAGAACAACGCCATCTTCCGGCCTGACGGCAGGTGCAGCTCGTAGGCTGTGCTGGGGTCGATGGTTCCCTGGTTCACCTCATGCCACGTTGTCTCGCCGATTCCACGTACGCGACCGGCTTGATGAGGGGCGAGAATGGTGAAGCGCAGACCCAGCTCCGCCATGATGTCGAGAGTCTCGTAGTCAACGGCTGTCTCAGGGAGCCACATGCCTTCCGGCTGACGTTCGAATCGGTTCTCGAAGTCGCGAATCCCCCACAGTATCTGCGTGTACTTGTCACGTCTGTTGGCCAGCGGCATGATCACATGGTTGTAGACTTGGGCCAGAGCGGAGCCATGCCCGGAGAAGGTCTCCTGGCTCTTCTTGTCGGCGTCAAGCACGGCCTGGTAGACGGCCGGAGCACTGTGCTCCATCCAGGCGAGCAGCGTCGGCCCGAAGTTGAAGCTGATCTTGGAATAGTTGTCGACGATCTGCAGAATGCGATTCTCCGCATCCAGAATGCGCGACGCAGCGTTCGGCTCGTAGCACTCGGCGGTAATCCTCTCGTTCCAGTCGTGATACGGATATGCCGTGTATTGAAGCTCGATGGCCTCGAGCCACGGGTTCTCCCTCGGGGGCTGATAGAAGTGGCCATGTATGCAGACGTATCGGCTCATCTAGGTCTCCTGTATGCGTTGCAGCAGGCTGAAAGCTGTGGGGCGCAGTGCAAGCCTGATGCTCCCTGAAGAATCGACCTCCTGGGGAGTCGTGCTCCCAGGACCACCCCATGCTGTGTCGGCTGAGTCCAGGCTCCGGCGCCAGCGGCCGGAGGGGATTGGCAGGGTTGCCGATAGGGGAGCCTCAGCGAAGTTGAAGGCGATGATGATCTCATCGCTTTCGTGCCAGCGGCGGACGAGCACCACCTGTTCCTCTTCATAGCCCGTGACTTCAAGACTCTCCTTGCTCAGGTGGGCCAGCGCGGGGAGGCTGCGACGCAGGTGGATGAGCTCCCGATAGAACTGGAGGAGAGCCTGGTGACGGTGCTCACGGCGCAGCTCGCGGTTGAGCTTGGCGCGGAGGAAGGTAGTCTCGTCCTGGGGGTCGGGCGGCTCGCCCTCCCATTCGAAGGCGGCGAACTCCCCCCTCCGGCCACGCCGAACGGCATCGACAAGGTCCGGGTCGGAATGGCTGACAAAGTACTGAAACGGTGCCGACTCACCGTACTCTTCACCCATGAAAAGGAGTGGAATGGAAGGCGACAGCACCACGAGCCCGGCGGCCAGTTTCAGTTTCTCGGAAGACACGAGTTGACTGAGGCGTTCGCCCTGCATGCGATTGCCCACCTGGTCGTGGTTCTGGCTGAAGACGATGAATCTCGAAGGCGGTATGTCGCGGGACGACGAGCCGTGTCGGCGCCGGCAGTAGGCCGAGTACTGTCCTGAGTAGACGAAGCCCTCGCGGTGAGCCTTCACCAGATGCTCGAGCTGGCCGAAGTCCTGGTAGTACCCGGTGCGCTCGCCAGTCAACAGGGCGTGCAGGGAGTGGTGGAAGTCCTCGTTCCACTGGGCGTCCAGCCCGTAGCCCCCAGCCTCACGGGGGCGCACCAGCCGGACATCATTGGCCGCACTCTCGGCAATGAGATACACATTGCGGCCGAGGCGTTGCGCCTCCTCGTGCACGCAGGTGGCAAGTTCCTCGATGAAGGGGTGGGGAGAAGTGTCCAGTATGGCGTGCAGTGCATCGAGCCGGAGCGCATCCATATGGAACTCGCCCACCCAGCGAAGGGCGTTCTCTACGAAAAAGCGCCGCACCTCGTCGCTGTGCGGCCCGTCGAAGTTCAAGGCCCGTCCCCACGGCGTCTGGTACCGAGCAGTGAAATAGGGTCCGAAGTCCTCCAGATAGTTGCCTTCCGGACCCAGGTGGTTGTACACCACATCAAGGATGACCGCCATCCCGCGCTGGTGGCATGCGTTGACCAGGCGCTTGAGCCCCTGCGGGCCGCCATACGAGTTCTGCGCTGCAAACGGATAGACGCCGTCGTAGCCCCAGTTGCGCGTCCCGGGAAACTGGGCGACGGGCATCATCTCGATGGCGGTGACGCCCATGTCGGCCAGTTCATCGAGATGATCGATGACGGCCTCGAAGGTGCCGTCGCCGCTGAACGCGCCAACGTGAAGCTCATAGATGATGTAGCCGTCAAGCAGCAGCCCGTGCCAGGAATCGTCCTCCCATGGAAAGCGGGAATCGACCACCTGCGAAGGGCCGTGCACTCCCTGTGGCTGAGAGGACGATGCCGGGTCGGGGCGGTCCAGATTGCCGTTCAACCGGTACAGGTAGAGGCTTCCGGGCTCTACCCCTTCGCCGTCGACGGCCCAGTACCCCCTGTCCAGTCGCTCCATGGGAATGATACGGTCGTTGGGACTTGTGAGGTGCACCTCAACCGTGGTGGCGGCCGGTGCCCAAACGCAAAACCGGCACTGCCCGTCCCCCGAATACGTCGCTCCCAGAGCGCACTCCGCACTCACTCCCTGCCCCCCGCGCTCTTGAAGAGGACGATGGCCAGGGGCGGCAGCGTGAGGTTCAGTGAGTAGGGACGCCCATGCATGGGCACCGGCGTCGCCTCAACCCCGCCCATGTTGCCATAGCCGCCTCCCCAATATGTCTCGGCGTCGCTGTTCAACACCTCGCTCCACACGCCTCCCCGTGGCGCGCCTACCCGGTAGTTCAGCCGGGGCACCGGTGTGAAATTGCAGATGGCAAGCACGATATCCTCGGTAGACTCTCCCTTGCGCATGAAGCTGAGCGTGCCGCTCTCGGCATCGGTGCAGTCTATCCAATCGAATCCAGCCGGGCTGCAGTCGAGCTCATGGAGCGCCGGTTCGCCGCGGTAGAGGCGATTGAGGTCCTGGACCCATTTCTGAAGGGCCGCATGGCCGTCATACTGCAGGAGATGCCACTCCACGCTCTCGTCGTGACCCCACTCGTGCCACTGGCCAAACTCGCCTCCCATGAACAGAAGCTTCTTGCCCGGCTGCGCATACATGTATCCAAGCAGAAGCCTGAGGTTGGCGAATTTCTGCCAATCGTCGCCGGGCATTTTCGCCAGCAGCGACCCCTTGCCGTGGACCACCTCGTCGTGGGAGAGCGGGAGTATGAAGTTCTCGCTGAAGGCGTAGATGAGCCTGAAGCTCAGTTCATTGTGGTGGTACTTCCTGAACACAGGTTCACGGCTCATGTACAGCAGCGTGTCGTGCATCCACCCCATGTCCCACTTGTAGCCAAAGCCCAGGCCGCCCACGTACGTTGGGTGAGACACCATGGGCCAGGCGGTCGACTCCTCGGCGACAGTCTGGACATCGGGGTAGCACCGGTACACATCCTCGTTGAAACGCCGCAGAAACGATATGGCCTCCAGGTTCTCGCGGCCTCCGAACTCGTTGGGGATCCAGCCGCCCTCCTTGCGTGAGTAGTCGAGGTACAGCATCGAGGCCACCGCATCGACGCGCAGCCCGTCAGCGTGGTACTCCTCAAGCCAGAAGAAGGCGCTGCTCAGGAGGAAACTGCGCACCTCGTTTCGGCCGTAGTTGAAGATAAAGCTGTCCCAGTCGGGGTGCAGCCCCTTCTGGGGGTCGGAGTGCTCGAAAAGGTGGGTCCCATCGAAGAAACCCAGGCCGTGCTCATCGGTGGGGAAGTGGGACGGCACCCAGTCCAGGATCACGCCGATGCCGTGCTGGTGCAAATGGTCAATCAGGTGCATGAAGTCCTGGGGCGTGCCGTAGCGACTGGTAGGGGCGAAGTAGCCTGTGGTCTGGTAGCCCCATGAACCGTAGAAGGGGTGCTCCATCACCGGCAGGAACTCCACGTGGGTGAAGCCCATCTCTTTGACATAATCCGCGAGCAAAGGGGCCAGTTCGCGGTAGCTGAGTGAGCGGTCCCCCTCTTCCGGAACGCGGCGCCACGAGCCGAGGTGCACCTCGTAGACCGCGGTGGGAGTATCGAGAGCGTTGTGTCGCTTCCTCTCCCTCATCCATTCGTCGTCACTCCAGGCGAAGGCAAGGTCGCACACGACGGAAGCGGTCTCAGGCGGCACCTGACGATAAACGGCGAACGGGTCTGCTTTGTCGGCGCGATAGCCTTTGTAGCGAGAAACGATGTGGAACTTGTAGAGGGCGCCCTCGCCCACGCCGGGCACGAAACCTTCCCAAATGCCCGACCAGCCCCTGGGGCGCAGAGGATGGCTCGTCTTGTCCCAGCCGTTGAAGTCGCCCATCACGTTGACCTGCCTTGCGTCCGGCGCCCACACCGCGAAGTAGGTTCCCTCAGACCCGCCTGCAGTCATCAGGTGGGCCCCCAGCTTCTCGTACAGGCGAGTGTGGGACCCTTCGTTGAAGAGGTAGAGGTCATCGTCGGTGAGCAGCGTCGTGTCATAAGCGACGCTGCCAGCCACGGTTTCGCCCTCGCTGGCCTTTCCGCGTCGCGTGCCTTTTCTCTGGTTCACTGTGGCATCCCCTTTCGAAGCCGGTCTACTTCACGCAGTACATCTACTACCTCGGGCGAGTGGCATAGCGTCTCCAGCCGATACCGGGACCTCCGTCGCCAGTTGGGGCACTCGTCGCTGGTACCCGGCATGTTCTGAGCTTCCGTCTCGAGCCACAGGTCCTCCAGATTGACCACAACGAGCCGGGCCTGACTCGCGCTCAGAAAAGCCAGGATGGCCCGCAGGATCGCCTTGCAGTCGTCTGAGCCGCGCCGAGCGAACCCTCTGCGCTGCAGGAACCTCACCAGCGCACGTTTGAGGCGCTGCCTCTCCTTCCTCTCGCGTCTCAATGCAGCTCCATCCAGCAGGCCCAGTGCCCTGCGCTGCTCGATGTCGAAGCCCTGCCAGTATGCGGCAAAGGGAGGCATGTCGTGGGTATTGACACTGGCTATGGAACGAGATGGGACGCTTCGGGCCCCCCGGGCTGAATTAGAGGAAAGCTCATACTGCAGCACGTAGCTGCGGCACAGGCCGTGTCGCTTCATTGCCGGTCTGACATACGGAGGGACGGTCCCCAGGTCTTCACCTTCGATAACGGTCTCGTTGCGGTGGGACTCGAGCGCAATTATGGCATACAGGTCGTCGGTAGGATAGCGGACGTACACACCTTGGTCTGGCTCCATACCGTGGGGGATCCAGAAGAGGCGGTGCAGGCCCAACACATGATCGATCCTGAGGATGGAGGGGAACCGCATATGATGTCGCAGGCAGGCGATCAAGTATTCGTAGCCTCGTTCCCGGATTCTGTCAGGGTGCAACGGTGGAGACAGCCAGTCCTGGCCCGCGGTGAAGACGGCGTCGGGAGGGGCTCCAACCGTGACATCGAGGACAAAGCAGTCCTGGTTGCGCCACACGTCGTAGCCGTGCGGGTGAACCCCCAGAGGGAAATCGAGTCGAAGCTTGGCCCCGTCAGTGTCTCCCTTCTCCAGCAGGGCCTGCATCTGCTGCTGTGCCGCCCACTGGGCGTAGAGGTGATAGCGGCTGACTGCCTCGTCAAAGTCACCGTTCTGCAAGCGCCCTTTCCTCAATCGCTGGGGCCATCTTGGCCAGGGGGCACGTCGCTGCTCCAGCGTCGCCCGGAAGCGAGCGTAGTCCTCCACGCCTGGATGTGTAGTCGCGAAGCGTCGCAGGCGTTCGAGACGGCCGGACGAATCGGAGAAGAGGGAGCGGCACAGCTCCTCTAGAACGCGGCGCTTCAACGCCATTTGCGTTCTGTAGTCGACCAGGGGGGAGTCGCGCAGGACGGCGATATCCCTCTGGAGCGATGTTGACTCCAGCAGAGCCTGGGCTGACGCGGACCTCTCCAGTTCGGGCAGTCTGGTCACATCGACGTAGAACTCATTCCACATGAGGCGGCTCACTGGCGTGTAGGGGCTGGGCTCGAATGGCTCATCGAGGAAGGTACAGAGAAGCGGAAGGGTGGCCACTGTGTCTCCACCAAGCTCAGAAACCCAGTCGACCAGGGATTCGAGGTCGGAGTAGTCACCGGCACCCCAGCTCCGTTGCGAATGAGCGGCATACAGCGGCAGGAACACGCCCCAACTGCGCTGGCTTGTCCCATTGTCGAAGCCAAAGGCCCTGCTCGGGGTGGATATGACAACGCTCTGGCAGCGCTTGCCCGGTGTCTCCACACGGAGCCGGTGGTATCCGCCAGGCAGCTTCCCGGGCAGCGTGAGGCGCTTGGCTACGTAGCGCATCCCACTGAGTTCGGCCCCGGTCGCATCGGGAAGGTCTTCGAGTCTACAGGTCCATGTTCGAACGTCACCGTTCTCAAGCTGCAGCTCGCAAACCACGGAGCCGCTCGCTCGGGCCGCAGGCAGACGCAGTTGCTGTTCAACCGGGCCCCCGTCCCAGGCAACCACCAGCGGGTCGATACGGCACTCCCACAGTGCCTGCCTTCTTTCCTCGAGCGCAGAGGGAACGTCTTCGACGGAATCGACGGCGGCGCCCAGTGCCCGCAGCACGTGCAGAAGGGCCTGGGGTGACGCTTGATGTCGACGATGGAACACATCATAGTAGGCGGTCTGTACGTTGTAGAGACGCGCCAGTTGGTGGAGAGGACGGGTCAGCCGGGGGCCGCTCATACGGTGCTCTCCATCAATTGAAGGATGCCGCGGAGTGGTACCCTGACCCAGTCGGGGCGGTTGTTCAACTCGTAGCCCAGCTCGTATACCGCCTTCTCAAGGAGGTACACGTCCAGCAGGGCTCCCAGTTCCTCGCGGCTGGAGGGTAGTAGCTTGCTTCCCTCCATAGCTGCGAGATACGAGGTTAGATAGGCCGCCGACACCCCGAGGTACCACAGTCGCGCCCACTGCTCGAGAATCGGCAGGTCCTCCGGCCGAATGACGGTTGGCGCCCGCCCCAGGAGCGCGGCATGGACCGCATAGTCGAAGGAACGTATCATACCTGCGACGTCGTTTAGGGGGGAGCGCTTCAGGCGGCGCTCTCCCACAGGTCGTGCCGGCTCGCCTTCGAAATCGATGATGACGAAGTCCCTTCCGGTGTAGAGGACCTGACCGAGGTGATAGTCACCGTGACACCTCGTGCGCATGGCTGCGGCTTTGCGCTTGAGAGCAGCCCCGGACTTGACGATGATACCTTCCTCGAGCTCGAGGACTCCCATCGCCTCTTGCCGTGCGTCCTCGG
>Ga0180433_10001420_pt1 | contig 39962 bp, 30 predicted proteins | sample SS_ome_8_FD_132980 | JGI IMG/M metagenome (GOLD analysis project Ga0180433, IMG submission 132980) | Hypersaline lake sediment archaeal communities from the Salton Sea, California, USA - SS_1_D_1 metaG | ecosystem: Environmental > Aquatic > Non-marine Saline and Alkaline > Hypersaline >... | reverse complement strand
GAGCTTGTCGGAATATGCGAAGCAATTGCCTGCAATAGAAAGCAGCATCATGGGGAGATTGTCGAGCCAGGCGGCGATGGGGAAGGCGAGCTGTACGACAGCAGCCTTGGTGTACGCCTCGTCCGTCGGAATCTCAAAGTACCCGACCATGCGACCCGACAGAGCCTTTCTCACTTCGGGGGTGTCCTCGGCGACCTTGGCCCAGGTGCCCGTGGAACCTTCGAGAGCCATCGCCTGGATCAAGGAGAAATGGTCGATGAAATCCTCACCTTCCAGAGTGTCCTTCATGTAGTAAGTGGCAACGATGTGGTTGTCGCGGTCAATTCCGTCAAAAGTCTGAACAAAGATTTCTGGGTCATAGACACGATTCATGACTTCCTCCTTAGTGTGTTGCGCCAAGTGTATCCATATGGAGTGTCTTGACAAACAGTTGATCAATAAATCTCGAAAACATTTCCTCAGAATTCCAAATGGCATCGACTACGGTATTGACGATGCCTGTATTATGCGTTGCATCGTTCCTTCAGACAGTTGTTGTTCGTTGGCAGTCTTGGCGCTGCATGCATACTCACATATCTGACGAAGCAGGTAACGCGCTTCAGCATATGACTGATCTAAATCCAGAGCGGAGATGATCAGAGTCCCCTTGCCGTATCGCCCGACCACAAGATATCCCAAGGGGTGGCACACTGGATACCGGTGGATTACACGGATTACCGGATCACCTTGATTTAACTCAAACGGTGCGAGATCAATGGGCGGAGCATCTTCAATCATGCGGAAGAATTGCAGATCGGCAAACCCTTCATGAGGGAACGCTCCAAGTACAGGATGATCTTGGATTATCGTTCCATTCTGTCCGTCCTCGTACGGAGGATAATTGGCCGGTGGTGTAAAGAAGTACTTTATGTAATCGAAATTTGGCCTGTGAGGGCGTACAATGCCCTCTGTGGCTGCAAGCAAGACCACTCCACCGTCTTTGACGAATTGGGTCAAATCGGAATCCAACCGTTCAGTCAGTAGTGTCTGTCCAGGATCCAGTTCCGAGAGGTCATCTGCTGAAACCGACGTTAGATTGTCCAGCGTCTTGATCCAGCTATATTGAGGCGTCCCGTAAATGCACACGGTGCTTGGCAAGTCTTCATCTGTTGGAAGAAGCCACAGATCCCAACTATTTGCTGTGATACGATCGCCATCCCTTAGTCTTACTTCGAGCTTGGCGGTGACAACTGCATTAATCACTGGAATTGTGGTTTGAATGTCACCTATTGGGCAGTGTGCAAATGGTTTGTGTTCGTAGTGCAACTCTCCTGAAGCCAATGTCTTCTCGGAAGATACGAGCTGCCATTCCAGTAGGGGAGACTTCATTGGCGCATGCGAGAAGTCTGAGACCGAAACACTGCAGTGCAACACATCCCCTGAGGCGAATACTCGATCATCAAATCCCAAGCTTGACATTATGACTGTGTCGCCATTTGTTTGAATCCAGCGACGGCTGTTGGTGTATTTGTCTTCGTAGAACTGGTTCATTATTCCCTGAGGTGAGGGAATAAGATCGGTGCCGTTGAAGTGACATATACCGGTCAACTGAGGATGATCTCTACGGCACATTTCCATTTTGCCTTTAGCCTCAACGAACTGAAGACGTTGGCTGTTGTGAGCCGCTTCTGGCAAGATGTGAGTTAAGCCGTTACGAGCTGCTGCTTCAGTGGCGATGTCAATGGCATATGGCCTAATAGCGCCAGTGTACCTGTCTTTCATGAGCACATCAGGAAAAGAACTCCACCACCTGAATTCGTGCGCGATATGAGCTTTGTCGGGGACTCGCTTTGGCTTAAAGGGCGGTGTATCCTCCGTCACGTTTAGGTTAACAAAGTCGCCTGGCATATCGTTACGATAGCCGCCGTCTGTGTATATGACGAATGAGGTAGGCTTGATGGCCTTCGTGTCATGGTAGCATTGCCAGGCAATTCTCTTGTAATTCTCGGGGTCCTCGTGCTCATTGCTCATGCAATAAATGTTTGCGGAGGGATGATTCACATCGCGCATGACTACCATGTCCCATTGTTCTTTCAGAATGGGATAGTTATCAGGGGTAGGTCTTGGCCATTGATATGAGTGCCAGTGTGTATGTCCACCCCAACCCCCTATCATTCCCATTCCGCTCTGGACGAGCAGACCCACCTCGTCAGCCACATCAAGGTACTCGGGTGGGAATACGAAGGAAGTACAACGCACATAGTTGTAGCCGTATTCACGCAGTGTCTTCAACTTCTTTCGCCAGCGGTCACGGTCTGTATCAGGAGAGCCGGTGTCAGGGCAAGATATGTGATCGCCGCTTCCCCGCATGTAGTAGGGTTCGTTGTTGATGAGAATCTGATTTGCATCATTCGTCGATAACTTGACAAATCCTATGCGGTGGCTTCTTGCGTCAATGATGTCTGTGCCGTCCATGAGTTCGACGTCCACCCGGTAGAGGCTGGGGTTATCCTGGCTCCAGAGATTGGGCGAAGGCACATCAAGCTTTAATCTAGCTTCTCTCGAAGTCACGGGAGTCCCAGCCGAAACGGCGGCAGACTGATTGTCAGTGGGATAGGCTCTCGCCTTCAACAGCAAAGGATTACTTGCACCCTCAATGTCTTCGACGCGCACAACAACTTCCATTGCTTGTGTATCAACATTTGGATACGTTGCACACCACTGGATAAGGTTGTGGCCAGTCGCCACGATTTCAACGCTTCGGTACAGTCCGGACCAGTTACCTTCCCAATTGTAGACTAGGCCAAAGAGACGGTTCTTCTCGTGGATGCGCACAACAAGTTGATTTTCATCATCAAATCGAACTACGTCTGTTACTTCAAAGGCGAACGGTACGAACGGCAGCGTATTCTCGCCGATTCTTTCACCATTTACCCAGATTTCCGCGCTGGGATGGACGCCGCCGAAGTTGAGCCATAATCGTTGTTCTTTCCATTCATTGGGGACGGAAAACGATTTGGCGTACCAGCCTGTTCCCTTGTAGGTCGCACGAAACACCCTGGTTTCGAAACGGAAATCCCAAACAGTGTCATTGCCGTCATGGCCGAAGCCCTGACCCTGCCAGCAACCAGGCACCTCAATTGGGTCCGATATAGCTTTGGAATTATCAAACCACCGCTCATCTATCCCCTTATCCTCAGGGTCAAGGCGGAAACCCCACTGTCCGTCTAAACTGACGCGCCTCTCAGATGGATGGCGAAGCACGGGGTTCACACGGGTGGGTGTGAGCTTACATCTGGACATCATACACTCCTGTGTGCTGCCGTGAATTCCTTAGGGAGTAAAGAAATAATGCTTGAGCCAATAGTAACCACGTTCTTGCCCGTCCTTGGGAGTATCTTCAAAGAAGGGAGACATTCTCTCTTCCCATCGGCGGCTCACATCTGTGGCTGCCACTTTGCTGAGTGATTCCTGGACGTTTTCAGCTTCCAAGTATCCGACGAGAAGACCGTCTTCTTTGTAGAACATTGAATAGTTGCGGATGCCTGCCTGACGTATGGCATCAAGCATTTCAGGCCATACAACTTTGTGGGCTTTGAGGTAATCCTCAAGCTTGCCCTTCTTTATCTGCAGTAGGAAGCACGCGCGTTCCATTGGAGTCCTCCGTCATATTCTTCAAAGCAAATAGTCTCTTGGTGTGTCATACATTGCTAACTTCTATGCAGCCAAATGACCGCAGCTCATATCTCTATGTACTCAAGATTCAGTATTCTTGACAGAGCCTTCAGGTGCGGTGTCCAGTTTCCGTACCCGAGGGCGAAGTGATGAGCAGACCCCGAAGAACCAAGGTTGTCGAGGAATTCGGAAATCGGTTGTCTTAACTGTATGAAAAAGTTGGGAGCTCCCAAGGGGACAGGATTTCTGTCGGTCACGTCTTCGACGGCGACCACCATTCGCCAGTGGCCGTCGGGAGACGGGTTGACGCTCAACATCGTTGCCTCACCTGCGGGCATCTTTAGCTGAAGACAAGCGCCTCTGCCGTGACAGCCGTTCCACCACGGATGACGACACAATTGGACCGATTTAGGATTGTCCTCAAAGAGTGCCAGATTCATTTGGCCGCTGTGTCCCATCATGAACGAATCATTGTCAAAGTCGTTGCACCATATTTCGGTGAAGACAGCCTTTCCGCAAAGACTGTTCAATATCAGACCGCAGAGAGCAGTGGGAATGTCTCCTTCGCAACTGCAAAAGATGCCTTCCTTGGCGAGCATTGAGTTCCCGATGCATGAGACCACGCCGATCTCCGGATTCTGCCACATGGATTGGCAGTAAACGCTCGCCGCATCAAGATCGAATTCCTTGACAACTTGCTTCATCGCAAGAGCAAGGCGCGCTGACCTGATAAGTTCCTCTCCCTCAAATGTGTCGGCAATTGAGTACTTGGCCCCCAGTGAATCCTTGAGGGCCGATGCATCTTCAAGGGGTACCGTCTTGTATGCTTCCAGCACAGCAGACTCGAGAATCGGGACGGTAGAGGCCCCAAAGGTTGTATACATCAGGGCCGGGTCATATCCGAAATCCAGCATCCCCGGGTAGAGATGACCGAAGATGCCTATTCTGGCTCCCCAGACTGCCTTGAAGGCCTGCAGAGCCTTTTTGATCGTGGTGAAAGATTCGTTCACCTTGTCGGCAGTGTGATGGCCGGAGACGAGGAAGTAGGGTATTTCTTCTCTTTCCAACAGATTAGTAAGACCCGGGACGCCAGTTATTCCATGCTCAAACATCCATTTGTCAAAGTTCATGTCCGAGGGGATGGAAGACGACGCCTGAGTGTTCCATAGTATAGTTGGACGGCTGAAGCGCTTTAGGTCTATCAAGACATCATCAGGAGTAGAGTACGTGACGGTCGCAAGCACAAACACGTCAACGTCTTCTTTCTGAAAGTGAAGTCGTGCCTCGTGAGAGCTCTTCTGGGAGTCTATCAACTTACCTATGTCACAGACTGTTCCGAACTGCGATAGATATTTGCGGAACTCATCGGCAAGCTTCATAGCTCCATTTTGATGTTCTGGAAAGAACTTCCAGTATGCTTCATGGGCAAGTGGCATGTACCCTATCTTTAGGCCATTATTGTTATTCGTTGTGGAATCCATATGTCATCCTCTAAAGACAATTGAATGAGCTGGCATTTTGTTGCACACTATCCAAACAAAGTCCTTCCGCCGTCCACGAGTATGGACTGGCCGAGAATGTAGTCCCCCCACGAGCTGGCGAGGTACGCTACCAGGCCGGCAATATCCTCTGGCTTGCCCAGCCTTCCCACGGGTATCTGTGAGATCAGGCCTTGTTTGGCGACCTTGTCTGAATACCGCTCGCGAAGAAGGTCAGTTTTGATCACGCAAGGATGGACGATGTTGGTCACGATCCCTTTGCTCGAGTACTCCTTGCAGAGATAAGTCATGATGCCTGTAAGCCCCGACTTTGCTGCTGCATAGTCGATGGCTCCACCGCCGCCGGAGTAGACGGCGGACGATCCGATCAAGATAATCTTTCCCGATTGTGCGTTGACCATGTGAGGCACAACGGCGCGCACACTGTTGAATGCCGAGGTCAGGTTGATATCGAGGAAAAGTTGCCAGTCTTCATCAGTCGCTTCTTCTACTGGACGGGCAAGGTTACGACCGGCATTATGGACAAGAATGTCGATATGTCCGTGTCCTTTTGTTATTCGATTAGCAAGGGACGTCGTTCCCTCAGGATCACAGGCATCCAGAGCGACGGCCTCTGCTTTTCCTGCAAGACTCTTAATCTTAGATAAGAGTTCATCCACAACCTGTCTGTGCTTCGGATTGCCGGTGTGGGTGAATATCACCGATGCTCCGGCACTTGCAAGTGTTTGTGTGATGGATGCACCGATTCCGCGAGAGCCACCCACGACCAGTGCGATCTTGCCTTCTAGTTCAATGTTCAGCATCAATCACACCTCAAATCATAGACACTTAGAGCATTCTCGTGGAGAATATATTGCTTTGCAGAAGTTGGAATATCCGCCAGAAGTACTCTCGATAGATTGGCGCGCGGATCGATCCAGGGGAAGTCTGTTCCAAATAGAATCTTTTCTACTGGCACGGAGTCCACGAGTGATTCAATAAGGCTGTGACAGAATACGTCACCGGCAAAGTCCAGATAGGCATTTGGATACTCGTTGACTATGCGCACAGCATCGTGCCTGCCTGCTCCACGCCCGCCAGCATGACCGAGAACGAACTTGACGTCTCCATATGTTTTGAGATACCTCTCGAAACGCTCAGGGGTGGAAAGACGCTGGATGGGGTTGTAGTCGGATGAACTCCAGGTGTGTGACAGTATCGGCAGACTATTCTTCGAAGCAAATTGCCAGATACCGTCATAAGATTCATCTTCCGCAGACACTCCGTGAAAGGAAGGGTGAATCTTGATTCCCGCGAGACCCGCCCAATCTTGACACTCACGAATCATTTCGATGCATTCATTTGCCCGGCGGGGATCATACACCGCAAGATAGTGTATTCGGCTTCCTGATCGCTCAAAGTTGGAGCGAAGTTCTGCCATTGATTCCATTGATACGTTGGTCAGGGACTGGTTATCTGTGCATATTGCAGAACTGATATTGAGCTGATCCATCCTATATAGGATGTGGTCGAGGGTAGTCTCGGGGGCGAAAAACACGCCAGGCTGTCCAACATGCATATGAGCGTCGATGATTGCTGCACAACTCATGATTGCACCTCGCTCAAGAGCTGCCGTAGGTTTCCGCCGGCAATGGCCGCTTTGTCTGCATGAGAGATCTCAGCGTCAAGGAGCATTCCTATCGAGACGAGAGGATCATTGACGGGCAGAAAGCTGCCGAAGAGCAGTCGTTGCGCTCCAAAATTACTGACCGCGTACTCGATGAATCCGGCCCCCACAAAGTTGGATATTTCGACCAGAACATTGGCACAGTCACGCATAAGAGCGAACAAAGGACGCGTGTGGTAGAGAATCTTCCGTGGTTGTGTTTCCAAGACAATCTTTAGGTTGCAGAATCTCTCAGCGAGTCGGTATAGCGACTGCCAGTCAACCTCTGTATGCCAGACTAATAGAGGCATATTTCTCTTCGCAAGCCAATCACACAGTGTGCCAACTGACCAGTGCTCGAGCGGGAGACCATGTGACTTAGGAAATATTCGGACACCCTTTACACACGAAGGGGGCTCGACGCATCCCGGAAGCTCGCCATCTTCTTCCGGGAAGAGGGGAAGCCCAGTCCAGATTGCAGACAGGTTGTCCCGTCCATCAATGCCTTGGATAACTGCTGTGTTGACGTCTTGCGCAGAGATGGTGTTTCCGTGCCAGTGCGAAACAAGCCCGCCCGTGATGAATCTGTCGCTGAGAGTCGATGCGAGCGTTTCGGGAAGGAGTTCATCGGCCAAAGGAAACCCCTGGGGCTTGCCCAACCAGATGCTGCAATCGAAGAACTGGAGCTGTTGGGCGAGTTCGCGTCTCTCGCGCGTCATGCACTCAATACATTCTTTTGCTGTTGATGCTTCCAACCGTCTATTTCCTCAGCACTCGCACCATTGCCGTCCGCAACTTGTCGATGATCTCATCGCATTCGCTCTGAGCAACGATCAATGGCGGTTTGACCTTTATTACATTGGGCCGGACGCCGCCAAGTCCAAGAATCAAACCGAGAGAGATGGCTTCTTTGCGAATAGCTTTTCCCTCTTGAAGGAGAGGTTCCTTCGATTCCGGATCACGTACAAGCTCGACACCGACGTGCAGACCGGCTTGGCGAATGTCACCTATTTCGGGGAACTCATCGCACATTGCCTTGAGTTGGTTCCGGAGATAGTCGCCCATCTTCCTGGTGTTTTCGAGGAGACCGTTCTCCAAAAGCTCGATCTGCTTTGCTGCAGCAATTTGCGCGACCGAGTTATTGGCGAAGGTGTGCAGCTCCTCTACGTCCGGCTCGAAGCCCTTGAGACGATCTGAGATGATTATTGCCGCTAGAGGTAGACCTGCTCCCAGACCCTTGCCGAGAACAATGATGTCCGGATTAACTCCGAAATAGTCGCCAGCGAAGAACTCACCTATCCGTCCATAGGTCTGGATTTCATCGTATATGAGAGGCACTTCGAACTCGTTACATATCTGACGAACGGCCTGTAGATATTCGCGGGGAAAGATTATTTGTCCCGCGCTTGCTTGTATTGGTTCGACCAGGACGCCGCCAGCGTTGCCGGCAATTCCTCGCTCTAATGTTGAGCGGAGCATTTGAGCGCACGCAAGGGAACAGTTCTCCCGCTTGAGACCCATAGGACAGCGATAGCAGTAAGGGTTTGGCACACGAATGAAGGGGCGTGTTAGCCCAAGAAATCTGCTGCCGCCGATCAGTTTGCCTGAGGCACGGGTAGAGATCCACGAGGCTCCCATTGATCCCAGCGTGGTTCCGTGGTAGCTGTCGTAGAGGCATATGAAATCGCGTGAAGGCTGCGTGTTTTTGGAGGCGACCTTCATTGCTGCCTCTACGGCTGGTCCGCCGCCCACCGTGAATGAAACGCGATTCAGGTCGCCAGGGGCGATCTGGGCTAGCTTGCGGGCAAGGTAGAATCGTGGCAGAGTGTCAAATCCCTGGTGAGCGTGCGACAGATTCTGCATATGCTCGGCTACGACTCGATTGATATCAGCGTTCGCAAATCCGAGATACATTGCCCAGCTCTGGGAGGTGCAGTCTATATAATCTTTACCGTCGGGATCGTACACACGTACACCCTTACCCTTGACCAGTATCGGGCCGCCGCGAGTTCCACCGCCGAGCATAACATGCGTGGCAGATTCCTCTTGTTCCGATGAGTTCATGCTGTAAATCGTTTTCAATAGCGAATCCATAGATCAGTTCTCCGTCTTTTGCAGAAGTGTCATATATCGGCCATACCGCTCTTGCCAATATGGAGTGTCGCGCGGTTCATATTGGACCAAGGAAGACGATTTGCGAACAATATCGCGAATGTCGCTGGGCGTACCTATGTACCCGAGTGCCAGGGCTTGGGCGAGGATATTGCCGACGACAGTAGCCTCCACCGGTCCCGCGATCACTTCAATGCCCGTCGCATTAGCTGTGAATTGGCACAAGAGCTTGTTGAGAGAACCTCCCCCGACGATATGAATTACGCGGAACTCGCGGCTCAGAATGTTTTCAATCTGTTTCAGCGTATGCTGGTAGGAAAGAGCCAGGCTCTCCAGAACACAGCGAACCGTCTCAGCAGCACCCTGCGGCGGTGGCTGACCGGTCTCTTCACAGTAGTACCGAATGCTTGCAGTCATGTTTTCGGGAGAGAAGAAGGCTGAATCGTTGGGGTCTATCAGCGAGACGTTGCCGGTGGTGTTCTCTGCCAACTTCGTGAGATCAGAGTAGGAGTACGATTCACCCTGGCGTTCGCATTGGGCACGGACGCATTGAAGTATCCAAAGTCCCATTATATTGCGGCACAGGAATGAGCTGTGCAGGCTAATCTCGTTGCATAACTCAGCGTCCAATGCTTCATTGCTAGTCACGATATAATCAGTCAAGGTTCCGAGGACAGACCAGGTGCCAGAGCTGATGAATGCCCAGTCGTTGCCTATGGCGGGAACAGCTGCTACAGCCGACGCAGTATCATGAGTACAAACGTCTATGACAGTTGCCTGTTTCAGCCCGGTATGCGTTGTGACGGGATTGGAAAGCGTTTCCAGTGATGATCCGGGTGCCACAAGGTCGGGCATTATGTACAAAGGGAGGTCGAACGTGTCGAACAATTCGCCGTCCCATCGACTGTTATGAGGGTCATAGAGCTGAGTTATAGATGCGCTGGTGCGTTCGCATTGCTTCCTGCCGGTCAGGAAATAGGCAAAGAGGTCAGGCATCATTAGGAGCGTCGCCGCAGCCTTCAGGGCAGGACTCCGCTGTTCGCACAACGAGACCAACTGGGGAAGCGTCTGGAAGGAGTAGAGCGACATGCCAGTTTTCTGGAACAAGTCCAGACGAGACGTCTTCTCGAGAATTTGCCCCATGATACCTTCGGTTCTTCGGTCACGATAGTGTACGGGGTTTTGGAGGAGCGAACCGTCCTCTGCGAGAAGACCGAAGTCCACTCCCCAGGTATCAATTCCGATTCCATCCACTTCTTTTCCGAAACGCTGTGCGTACGTTCCGAGTCCCTTTAGAATGCTGTTGTAGAGGTTGAGTGCGTCCCAGTGGAGTGTGCCACGGATTTCGACGGGCTCGTTCGGAAACCGGTGTATCTCCTCAAGCGATAACCGGTCATTGTCCAACATGCCAACAACCGCCCGCCCGCTTTCGGCTCCGAGGTCAATGGCGATAAACCGACGCTTAATTATAGATTCATTCCTCATCTCAACAGCCTTACAACCCTGCTTTCCGCTTGATCGGCCAGTTTGCGTGCTCCCTTCGAGGCCCAACTGGCAAGGACGAAGTACAGCGAATCAATTACGCACATCTGGGCAACGCAAGAGGAAGACACGGCAGCGTTGAGGCGGTGCTCACGGAAGGCTGTAATGAGACGAAACTCGCTCGCTTGTGCTACGGGCGACCTTGGATAATTGGTTATAGCCACCGTTCGAGCCTTCTGTATGCGTGCAGCCTTAATGCCCTCGACAATATGGGCTGTACGTCCTGAATGGCTGATGCCCACGACGACGTCATTGCGCTCGATATTGGCGGTAGCGAATATCTGTGCATATGGGTCCTGTTCTGCCATTGCTGTCAGTCCCAAACTCGTGAATCTGGAAGCTGCAATGCGAGCAATGGCGCCGGAACTGCCAAAGCCCAGGAACAGGATTGTTCCTGCATTCCGTATAGCTTTAGCCACCTGAATCAAAACCTTCTTATCCAGGAGTTTTTGTGTTTCCACAAGACTCTGACGGTTGCACTCAAAGACTTGTTGTATCACGGCTTCAGGCGGAGCGTTGTTGGCGAAGTGGTCGAGTGTGTGCGTTCCAGACTGGGCCAAGGAGGTGGCGAGGTCCAATTGGAACTCTTTGTAGCCGGAATAGCCAAGTGTTCTTGAAAACCTTGAGACAGTGGCGGTACTTGTATTGCAGGCGTCTGCAAGGCTGGCGATAGACATATTGCGCACGCGAGTGGGGGCGCCAAGGATGAAGCGGGCAATCTTCATCGTTGATTTGGACTCTCCTCGGAGTCTTCCTCGGATTCTTGCGATACACGATCCGTGAGCGGGTATTGACGCCATAAGCAATTCCCCCAGTGATAACGGCGAAAAGGCTCTGATCAGGTAGCACACTGTGACAGCGTGCAATCAGAACAATGACACTACAGGCCCAAAGTGTACACAACTTATTTGCATAGTGCAAGTGCGCGAGTAAAACTAACTTTCATATACTCACCAAAGGTGTATAGTATGCGAGATGGTCGTGTTGCCGCGGAGAAAGTTAGCCGTTATTCAAAGCAAGAGAGAAGGCTATCAGCGGATCTTGCGCCTCATCGTCTGAAGGAACACGCTCTCTACCACGGGTGACGGTGCTGAGGTTCCGATGGAGAGTCGTGGAATGGTATTGGTACTTGCTCGCCGAGCGGAGCAGTGATTTAGGTCATGGTCATTCGTAATGATCCCTTTATATAACCTGTGGTGCTGCCGGCAGAGAGCCTAGTGAACTGACCATGATCACAAGTCATAACGTTCTTCTAGGCTCTCAATAGAGTTAACGTTCAGGATTAGACTGACAAAGCGCCATTGGTCCGTAGTAATCAGTAATGAGAGTGGACGTTGCAGGAGTCCTCCGGCTATTCGTTGCCGAGTCTCTTGAGTTCGCGTTCAACATACTTGTGGACTTCTTCCAGTCTGTCGGCTGGGACATCGGGTTTGTGAGACGCTATGATATCTTCAGCTCGTTCGTGTGCGTTCTGGGCCATTGTCTTTTCGTCTCTGCCACCGGCGCAAAGCTCGATTGAGGAAGCAAAGAAGTGCTCGTCAGAGCGCAAGTACTTAAGTGTGAGCTCATCTCCAAGGAAATTGCCTCTGGGACCGGTTGTGATGATCGAGTCAATGGCCAGCTTTTCTTCCGACAGGTCGATGCCTCTTCGTATGCGCTCCAATGTTTCTACGAAGTCGTGGTGCAAAACTACCTGCTCGGCTCCCATGCCGCAGGCGTTTGCCAGAGAACCTATGCCGCCACAGCAATTTGCTCGGGAGAAGAAGGTGGTGAAGACGCTCATCGCGGACTCGATACCGTTCTGCGCTCCATAGTCTGAACAGAGAGTGGTGAAGTTGCCTGTTGATATGGGCAGATCAATCCAGGAACTCAGATTGCTCATTGCAGCGCTTGCGAGGGCTTTCGAGGCGCCGCTATAAAGACTGTTCCCGGTGGTCATGTCCATTGGATGTGCACCTCCAGCAGATAGCATCACGGGTGCTCCTGGTCTGATCACTTGCGCAGCGACAATCGGTGCCAATGACTCCGCCCAGGACTGCACGACTAGTCCTGCGAGAGGATAGGGCGCTGTGGCTCCTGCAATAGCGCAGGGACCTATGTAGAAGAATATTCCGTGCTGCAGAAATAGTCTGAGCTGCTTTATGTTGAACTCTGTAAGTGTTAGGGGACTTACAGTTGGTAGATATGCTGATAGTATTGGATTGTCTTTGAGACTGCCGCCGGCCATTATCTCGGATATTTCGATCCAGTATCGTGTGCCTCTTAGCGAGCCAGGTGCACAGTGGTAGCATGTCGTAGTATTCTCCACAAACGTCTCTATGCACTTGAGTTCGGATGCGGCTGATTCGAGGTCTGGTACGGTATCGTCCATCAGGTGAATACAATCGATGAGTGGCAGGGCGTCGCCCAATCGAGCGTGACGTGCGATATCGTCAAGACTTGGCTTTCTCAAGCCGGCTTGAAAGTCAAGGATATATGGATCAGTGACCAGGCAACCGTAGTAGCGATCATCTTCAGTGTGATGGAGTGTCTTGCCGTTGACACAGCGTAGAATTGGAGAGCGATCACAAATGTCGAGGCATTCAGAGACCAGCTCTCGAGGCAGACTGATTTCGCCTTCACTTTTACCTTCCTTGGCTCCTCGAGCTATTAGTTGTTTGCGTAGTTCTTCTTCTTCGAAAAGAAAGCCGCGTTTTTCAAGAACGGTCAAAGCTGCTTCATGAATTCGAATACAATCTTTCTCAGACAGAACACTGATTTCTCTTGCGAGCATGCCACTTCCCCAATACTAAGTTGTGAACGAACGAAATTGTGATATGGAATTATAGGTTTATCGGCTAGCCTTTTCAAAACGACGATAGCACGTGAAGGCTATGATACTGTGTGAAATATGCTCATCCGTCTTCTGTTGCACTAACGAGTGTTCTATGATGCTTCCACAGTCCCCAAACCAGAGTGCGAGTATGGGGAAAGAACAGCGATTATCGATTGCCAATAACATCTGTTGAACCAGGCGGATTGTGCAGAACCTTTCTTTCGTGCAGGAAGCGGACAGCGAAAAAATATGAAGAGGCAATGGAGCTATGTAGGACGAGCTATCATTGTCGTTTCCGTCATGAACTCCACACTTACCGGGCCGAGCAACCCGGATACGGTCTGTCCTTCATAAACATACCGAGAAGGAAGAGTGCTGCAATGGTTGGCCAGTGTATTGTAGACGTCTATTTCCAGCTTGTTGATTCCCTCTTGTACATATTCTGTAATGTCGAAACGATAGGGGGGCGCAAGTGTGACACCAACGGAAACACCGTTCACACGCACTTTGGCCGAAGTGCATACCTTGCCCAAATCTATCATGACCCTTCCGTCAAGATGTTGATTGTCAAGTTCAAATGATTTTGCATATACAGCTCCGCCGGAATAGGTCTCAAGAGCGTAGTTGTACCAGTCTCCCAATGGCATGATGGTTGGTTCACATTCGAAAGCGACTGGTTCGGGGAGGGCGGCTCCAGCATAGCAGCCAGGCTTCTGCACTATGCGCAGTGCGACCTGTGAGATCTTCTTTATTGACTCAGCGAGTTCGATCCTTCCTTCTCTGACCTCAACTGGCTCTCCATTGAACCAGGCTGTGACGTCGACGGCATCTGCCGCTATTGTCATCGAGCGGGTTCCGGCTGGAGCCTCAAAGCGGTACCAGCCGACTTTCCTTTCCGTGTCTGGGCGGATGTCATAGATAAGACCCGGTGGTTGAACGAACCACTTCAGCCGTGGAATTGGTGGTTTGCCTGATGAAGGACTTGCTCCAGGCGATACGAATGCCGCGTATGCCCATACGCTGTCACCGTGGGGTTGAACCAGCCTTAACACTACAGTATTTGACCCTTCGTTTAGGTGGACTCTGACACGATCTTCGGTCCTGTCGTCAGCGTCTTCCCACGGTGCTTGCTGAAATCTCGGAAGAAGTGGGACACCATGGCTTTCGGGCTTTTCTTCAATGCGACCTGTGGATAAAACTTGGGTGCCATTAACCCAGACTGTTCTGGGGAAGTTTCCCTTGCCGCCCACCAGGAGATCCCAGTCACCCTCGCTCTGGGCTTGGATTGTTGTGGTCAAGTATCGTGATGCATTGTGGCGTTCAGTGAGTTCGTCAAAAACTATGAAATAGTCAGATATGCCGTTTAGGCCCCCGAACACCTGGTGAATATGTTTCGATTCATTGCCGAAAAGCTGTGAATAATGATATCGCTCCCAGCGGAGAGTATGGCTTGCGATTTCGTAGATCTCGTCAAAGGTCGTTGTCCCGGAAAGGGCATTGCTGAGTAGTTCTTCCGGTTCCTCGCCTTCCGGCAGAGGACCAATGCTACGCCAATAGGGACCGTACGAAAAGACGTGCTCGGGCCAGTTTCCATCATCGAATTTTTCTGTGTGCCATCCAAGCTGGGTCCCTGGCATTTTGGACTCTTCTGCATACTTGAATCGACGAGCTTCTGGTCCTAGCATTGTTGGCGAAGGCGGGTACCGGTAGTCTCCCCATCGGTTGTCCATTGTTGGTTTGAGGCGGAAATCCCATTCTCCATCCAGATGTATGGGATTGGGCGGTGGTTCAATTCTTGTTTCCGCTCGGTACTCTACATGCTTGTGTCTGATGCGCGCGGTCTTCCTTCCGCCATCCCGGCATGTTGCCTTTAGTTCGAAGGCATCTGCAGAAGGCACGACCTCGGTGATCGCATCTACATTATCTTCAGTGACCTCAGGCCTATCGTCTGACTGAGTAAAGCTCAGAATGACAGCTTGCTTCGGCTCCATCTGCAGCCGAACCCTGGTGAATCCTTCACGTCTTTCGAAGCGGTGATAGTCTTCCACCGTACCCGTGGCTGCGTCCCATATTTCCGGATTCCCTTCGACCCTTAAGTCCAATGTCAGATTCCTCTTCTCCGACGAAGGGTTGTGAAGGAAATATATGTCGGCATCGTGGATTCTCTGATGGGTGTAGTAGACATTTTGCGCCGGAATGGTCGTTCCCATTTCATGGCGCCAATCGGGCGAACCCGGCTCACAGATGTCGAGCTTCATTACGCTATTCAAGATTGCCGGGAGATCAATTGCTGATGCATTTGTGCCAACGTTCTGCTCGCCAGGGACAAAGACAGCGATGCCTTCTTGTGAGTTCTTCCTAATACGAATACTGCTGCTGAAAATGTCTTCTTTTGTGTCAGCAGGGGAGAATCCTTCAGGAGTTGTGGAATGATCGTACTCCTCACTTGACGAGATGCCGAACAATCCTTGGAGGATGGAGCGAACTTCGGGGTCATCACGTCCACACTCAGCGGATGCAGAAGGAAGGTCTCTGAAGGCAAGGACTATGCCGCCCGAGTCGTATAGCTCTTTCAATTTGCGCAGAGTATCAATGCGAATGGTCGTCATTGGGGGCAGAGCGACGACGCGGAAGGCCATGCCAGCGACGCTCAGAGCACCATCGCGGATTTCTGCCTTGCATATTGTCTGATCGTCAATGAAATCGAAATCCACCCCTCCTGAATAAAGACTGTCCGCCATGTTGTATGTCGCGCATGCTGCCGTATCAGCCGCAAGTGTGAACCGATTACCTCCTAGCCAGTTGGCGTGGATGGTTGTGGTCGGGAAAAGGATGGCCACGTCAGCTGCGTGTACCCCCTGGCTCATAATACAGCTCAAACGGCGAACGTAGTCAGTGTAGACGCCATAGTGTTTCCAGTACGGCTGATAGAAGAAGTGTGCCGGGGGAACCCATTCATACCAACCACCTACCATGCTGTATGCCGCCAGGTGTGCATTGTACAAATTCATGCCGTAGGCGTAGTTTTCATTGGTCCAGTCAACGCCTTGCTCGACAGTCATTCCCCAGCCCGCTCCCCAATAGGCGCATACTGCGGCACGCTTGCGTCCATATATGTGAGCAGCCGAGCTGGACAGCTTCGCGTCGATAAAGCGACGCTGCCGGGGTAATCTGGCGTCTACCTGCGGATCTTCGTTTCCTGGAAAGTGGTACGAACGCATGAGTCCAAAGAGATCGCCGAAATGCTTTGTTTCTGCGAGTACATCCTGGCGACCTCTGATAGCCACGGTCCCGTACAGCATGTTGCGATTTTCATGCCATCGAAGGAGCCGCATATACACGTTTTCCTCCAACAACTGAGACATTACACCGTAGTAATCACATCGTATCTTGTCGGTGCGTGGTCCGATGTCGTGGAAGAGAGCGATCAGGGAGGACAGGGGATCATACCCTTTGTCTGTGGCAAACCTTTCCAGAAGTACCGGGGAGTAAATGGTGAAGTCGCCCAATACATCCAACTCATCCTGGACGTAGCCTTTGAAAGTATTGCCAATGAACTCTGGCATCTTCTGCAAATAGGGGCGCCATAGCTGTTCAACCCAGCGGTCGGCGACAGAATGGTTGAGCCAATCCACACTGTGTGTTTGAGATGTTACGATGGTCAGCAACCATCCTGCCTCGGGAGCCTCCCAAGTCAGGACTCGGTCGCGGATGCTGTGCTTAAGCTCTTGCCTGGAGCCTTCATCCAAACCATTGGAAGACATCTTGTAGGCTGCAGCACTTAGAACTTCTTCGCCGGAAGGAATCTCGATTTGAAGCGAGCCGGACGTTTCAGATTGTTGTTCGTGCAAGCCCAGACGCTTGCCAGCCAGTTGTTCGTAGTCTTTCGGATCGCTGGCGATCTGATCGACCACGGAACGTTGCCCAGTCCATTCGGAGAAGTAGGCCTCCATCCCAAGACGGCGGTGTTCTTCGATCGAGTATCGGAAGAGATCCAGAAACTCATCCGACCCGTATGCTGGGACAAGAGCGAAGGGGTCTTCTCCGCAGTATCGCAGGTAGAAGTAGGTGGCAGATGTACCGGACTTCTTCATTTCCTCCAATTGCCAAGTCAGTCTTTCTTTCGTGACAGTCTGACCTTCCCACCACCAACAAGCAGTAAGGCCGTATTCTTGTGGTGGGTCGATAAATTGTTGGACAAGTGTCGCTTTTGAAATTGAAGTAGTGTTCATTGATAGTGTGGCCTTATAGAATATGGATTACGTCAACTGACAATTGGACACAGCCGACCAAGGTGTGATCACCATTGGAAAACGATTCACATATGTTCCGCCGAAGCCCATTACGAACGCGCACCCTTACAGCTTTATGGTAGGTATGTCAAGCAGTCCAGCCAAAAGCTCAAGTTCGTTCCTGACATCTCCCCGGACCGTAATGGCATGATGAGGTACACCTGCTTCGATCAGTAGTTCCGTGTATTCCTTGATTGGTCGCTCAACTTTCACCATGGCATGAAAATCATCAATAGGCAGAGGGTCCATATCGAGCAACTCGCCGCCGCTGATGAACATTCGCCACCTGTCAGAGTGTTCGACGAAGTGGGCCATAGTGCAAGGGCCGGGTTCGGGGACGAAAAGGGTGCTGCAGCCTGTTCCTTCGAGGCCCCATTGCTCCGCTGTGGGAGTCAGGCTTGCTGATCCGCCACGAGCCTGGCTTGGATCGCCAAAGCCGTGTCCAAGAAGCATCCATGCATTCTGTTCAAGATCGAATTCGCTCCATTCTACAAAGAAAGCCATGTTTCCAGTGAGGTGATGAAGAATCTTCATCATAATCAAGCCGATAACGTCACCTTCTGTAACACCTGGAAAACCGCTCCGATGGAGTTCGGCCATGCCCAAATACGGCGTGGTCTTGAGCTTCTTTTCGATAAAGTGCTGGCAAAGCAGGGCTACGCCATCGAGACGAAATCTTTTCACAAGTCGTTGAAGCGCCACGGCAACTCGTGCAGCGCTTTCGAGATCGCTCTTGCCGACGCCTTTAACCTCATATGCCTTGTGCGCGTGTTCTATCATAGCCTTGACGTCGGGGTCGTCCTGTGGCGTCTTGTTCCAGGTCTCCATGAGGTGGTCGATCTGGACACTGAGGATTTCGGGACCAAGTGCTCCCTTCACCTTTGTCTTGTCATATTCGAAATCGAACATTCCACGAAACACTTGGCCGATGACCCCGAAGGTCATCGTCTTCAAATGCTTGTGGATTGTGGCGACCTTAATGTATTGATCAATTTTCTGGTATGCTTCGTCATCGTGGATGCTTCCGGCAATGGCTTTGACTTGTCCTGAGAAGCCGTGCATCTTCCTGAATCCGCATACGATCTGTACCAGAGCCATTATGCCGCTGTTCCGCAAGACACCGCCATAATTGTCCGAGTAGTCAAACTTGTCTCGAGATTGTGACCCGAAGAGCAGTAGCGGCACACCATCCAGGTGGGAGAGTAACTGATGTACATAGACATCCGGTATGTACGCACGATAGGCCATGATGAGTAGATCTATCTGTTCGTCGCGAAAGAGACGACCAGCCTGGTCGGCTGCATCTATTGTGTCTACGACACCCGAATAGACAATATCATGCTTTTGTGACAGACGTTCAAAAACGACTTTGGCATCCTGCTCCACTTGCTCGCGTAACGAAGAGTACATCCGCCAGAACTCGAAGTATGAAGTTGCCAAGAGACCTATCTTGAGCTTCTTGCCTGTTTCGATATTTGCAGGCGAAAGGAGATCTCCGAAAGCGTCTCCTTCGGCGACTTCAAATGATTGCACTTGCGTTTCGTTGTTCAGGTTAGAGTTGTTTGCTGTCATCCCATTTCCTCCGATTGAAATCTTTGGGCATTTCCATGTCGTGATACGAAGATGTTCATAGGTTAGCTGCCGCTTCGTAGGCTGTTCGTATCTGGCCGTCAGTCGTTCCTACCTCAAGGTCGGAAAAGAGTATATACCCTCGACCAATTCTTTTTCCCAAGTCCGTGATGGCTTTATGTATTTCGCTCTCAGTCATACGCCTGAGGGTCTCTGGATGGAAGAATACGGAAGGCTCTACGCCTGGGAAGAGCTCGTGGACTCTGTCTATGTCACTGTCTGCTCCCATGTCCAGATAAGCAAGGTCTCCGACTTCGGCAAGAGCATCCAGGTAAGGATCTATAGACCAGTTACAGGTATGAATTCCGAATAGGTCAAAAGTCGTATGGAGGCGCTTGTCGAATTCAAGAAGCTGTTCACTGTACATGTTGCCGGATATCATATTGATCAGGCAATCGCAGTTGACAAAGTAGGTGGGCCTTGAGCCTTCAGTGTCCTGCCATTTGCGAACGTGAAGTACGACCTTCTCTATCGTTTCACAGACGACTTCCAGGATGTGGCGTATCACATGTGGCTTTTCGATGAAGTCCATAAACATCTGTTGTCCGCGTAGCTTGTGCGCGATATTGACCACACCCTCAAAGCCAAGCTCTCCCACTGTTGGGATGTCTTTGTCACGTCTTTGGTCGAAGATGGACTTGAGTATTGGATTGTCCGCTATGTTAGGAACCTGCAGTTGTATGGCTTCCTCGTCGGAGAGGTTCATTTCTTCAGCGTAAGGGTGTCCGCTTGCTTCATCGAAAGATACTTTGGCTCCGAAGAGGGCAGGTATGAGAGCGTCCCCGTATCTTCGTTCGGTTGGGTATGACTCCGCATAATTGCTCCCGTAATCAAAATTGGGGAGCCTGCCGAATCTCTCTTGCAGTATCTCTTTCATACGGACGAGAGTTTGTTTGTGGACATCGGGTTTTGCATGGAATTCCCTTCTAAACGTGATTCCATACTCTTCTTCCCACCAGTCAGGCATGAACCCTGTGACTATGGTGATATTATTCCTTTTGGGATTACATGGGGCCAATTTCCAATTGAGTCCGTTCATGTGATAGGGCTCAATGTGATAGCCAGTATGCGTTCCGTGTGGCGAGGACATTTCGACACCTCACAGATTGAGTTTAAGTTGTGTGCTAAATTGACTTATTGAGGCATTGAATGCCGGGGAGTTTTGGAAGTGGATTGCTACTTCAAACCTTCGCAGTAGCAAGGCTCTTCGTAGGAGATTCTGTTTGTTCTAGTAAGTTTCAGCATTTGACTGTTTCGCGATCCTGAGGAACAAGACAGGCCACGGTTCACCATGAACATTGATTACGAAAAAAGCATCGAAACAAGTAAAAAGCTTACACGATTTCTTTTTGGTTGTCTACTGAGCAACCATATTAATCGGCTTTCCCTCCTGAAAAGCTTTGACATTCTTTGTCGCAACGTCCATCAGCCGAGCACGGGCTTCCTGGGTAGCCCAAGAGATATGCGGCGTAATCAGACAGTTTTTCGCCTTGAGGAGCGGGTTGTCATTCGGTGGCTCAGTGGACAGTACATCCAGAGCCGCACCTGCTATTCTTCCGCTATTGAGAGCTTCTGCGAGGTCGTCATCAACCACCAGTCCACCACGTGAGTTGTTGACGAGAATTGCGGTTTCCTTCATCAGTCCAATAGTCTCTTTGTTGATCATACTTTCGGTATCAGGTGTCTGCGGGCAATGCAGGCTTACCACATCCGCGGTCTTCAGGAGATCGGGGATTTCGGACCATTGGAAGTCATTTAGTTGCGGCGGATCGGTCTTGAACTCGTCGGCTGCAATGATACGCATTCCCATTGCGTCGGCTATACGGGCGACCTGCCGACCGATCCTGCCGAATCCGATGATGCCCATTGTCTTGCCACTAAGCTCGACTTGGGGGAATTTCCAGAAACAGAAATCCTCACTTTGAGACCACTCTCCTTGCTTTACCGCGTCGCTGTGCACCTGGACTCGACGACACAATGCCAGCAAAAGTGCGAACGCCATCTGTGCGACAGAATCAGTTCCGTAAGTCGGGACATTCGTGACTACCACGCCGTTCTGTGAAGCCGCCTTGACGTCGACAACGTTGTAGCCAGTAGCGAGGACACCTATGTATTTGAGGTCTGGCAGTTGAGATATGGTATCCGCCATCAGCGGTGTCTTGTTTGTCAACAGGATTTCGCTTCCCGCTGAACGCTCTAGGATCAGTTCCGACGCTGTCCTGTCATAGACTGTGAATTCGCCAAGTTTTGCCAACTCGTCCCAGCTCAAGTCATCTGGATTCAACGTATAGCCGTCAAGAACGGTAATCTTCATCTGGCGCACTCCTTGAGTGATTTAGTAAAACGCTTCTTAATCTATACCAAACATCCGAGCAGCATTTCCACCTAGAATCATGCTTTTTTCACCATCCGAGAGAAAATCACAATGAACGCGAATGTAGTCTATCGCCTGCCTGTAGGTACACCAAAATCCTGACGAAAATGGCATATCAGATCCCCACATCAGGCTCTCTGCTCCGACCTCATCGCGCAAGTGTTTGAACATATCATGACATTCAACGAAGGGGTAATCGGGCCATTTAGCTTGAAAGAGTATTTCAGCATAGGTGTTCGGACGTTTGAGCAAGGACACAGCTTTGTCAGGCATGCCTATGTCGTGAATGACTGCAGCGGGCACGATGCCGTGTGTGATTACGGATGGGATATCCGGGTGCTCATCTGTCCAGCGCTCCAATTCATCGATTCTCTGAAGGAAGCCTGCTGTTCGGTCCTGCCAGCGAGCGTCCAAGTACCACCAGACCGGTATCTCCAGTTGTCTCGCCATGCTCCAGAGGGGCTCGAACCTTGCATCGTCGATATGGTCTGTCCAATGGTTCAATGCGAAAGGCTCTACGCTGAAATAGAGGCCTCTATTGCCGTATTCGAGCACTGACTCTTTCAGGCGTGCGGCTTCGCGTTCCTGATCGGCCTCCCACTCGCGAACTTGCGCCAAACCGATGAAGCGGCCGGGGAATTTGCGCGAGCAGTCGCGGAAATATTCGTTTGTATCACCATAGACGTGGTCGGTCTGAAGAATCCCCATGTCGACGCCTGCGACATTCATTTCTGCAATCATTCGCTCCGGCGTGGCTTCAAGATTTTCCAGATTTGGCGGATAGAACTGCGCCACATAGTCTACGCCGTCGATGGTGAACTCGGCTTGGCCGTAGCTGCCCATGCGGAAGTTGATGTCCGGCATCTCGTAGATATTGTCAGACGGGTAGTCCAGCAACTCTTCTTCAACCAACGTTGCGTCATCTTTTCGCCAGAACTTGGTAAAATCGCGCAAGTGATTCTGCCAGAACATCAGGCAGCGTTTGGACTCTTCTTTGTTGGGGGAACTGGCAAATCGTCTATATACGTGAGAGTGTGCATCTATAATTGTGCTCTTTGTCTCAGAAGAGGTCTCCGTGAGTTGCCAACTACCTCCGGTCCAGTTCATGTGTTTCTTTTCTGAACTCATTCGGCCTTCTTCTGTCTCTCTGTATCCTCAAGGCCGTTAAGCCAATTACTGAAGTCACTCTCTCGCCATGTGAACCTTGGGTTATAGTTGAGAAGTCGTGTAGCCTTCTCATGAGACCACAAGGATGCGTGACCGTTGAGTGTTGCCTTGATTGGAACTCCTGGATAGTAGCGGTCAATTAGATCCTGAGTTTCGATAAGAGAGCACGTGTCGTCCCCGTTTATCAGAAAGACGTCATGTAGTATGGAGTCGTTCTCCACAGCCAACCTGAAAGCTTGAGCCGCATCTCTCGCATCGGTGAAAGACCACAGAACATTATGCGGAGGCGGGGGACCAGGGATTGTCCATTCACCGTCCGGATCTTCTATGGTCTTGCGGTATCTCTTTGTCCAGAGGTCTTCAACTGTGAACTGAGATTGCTTTGCCCAACTGGAACCAACCGCGACTTCGGCACCTTCTCGGTCTACGTACCAATTGTTATTTATGCGCAGGCAGATCGTGTGCATGCCATATGCATCCGAGTACCGTTTGCAGGTGATTTCGCCAAGGAGCTTGCTTAGCCCATAATCATCATGAGGGTGGCAAGGATGATTCTCGTCGAGCGGAAGATACTCCGGCAGGACCTTGTATTTCTGAAAAGTAAATCCCGTTGCTGCACCAGAAGACGCGAAGACGAGTTTCTTTGCATCGGCTTTGTGAGCTGCTTCTAGGACATTGAGAATGCCTATGACGTTTATTTGCATCATCTGGTCAGGTGTTGCCCGCCCAGGTCCCGGTATGGCTGCTAGATGAATTATCGCGTCGTGGCCCAGAACAGCTTTGAAGAGCTGCTCCGGGTTAGTGATGTCACCTTCGACGTACTTTACACCTTCAATGGGGGAAGGCTCGCGGTCGAAGTTCGTAACAGTATGTCCGGAGTTGAGTAGTTCGCGGAGGATATATCCCCCGAGCGTGCCGCTGGCTCCCGTGACAAATATCTTCATGTTGGTTCCACCGTGTGAAGGCGAATTTATTAGCTTAGTGTTCAACGAAACTCTATTGTCTGTCCCGTGGTCTTGAGGTAGTCGATACCTCGTTGAATCCCGTCTTCCAGATCATCCGTCTCTTCATACTCGAGTGTGTAAACACCGTCATATTTCATCTTTGACAACAGTTCTGCGTAATCAAGGTCACCGTCACCGGGGGTTCCTGGAGTCCATCCATTCTTAGCCGACCGCCAGTCTTTTAAGTGACAGTAGTTGATCCTGTCATTAATAATGTCCAGGCCATACCTTGTGTCTTCTGGGTTGACGGCTCGCATGTTGCCAGGGTCATAGCAGAAGCCGACAGTTGGCGGAAGATCCTTTACCAGCCTTTCGAGACAGGTCCGGTCCGTTGTCACAGTGTGTTTGTGATGTTGCACCTTGCCGGTGAAAGTAACAGCACCGTGTGTTTCGACCGCTATAGTCATACCCAATTCCTGACAGACCTCATCGCATTCCTTCATTCCGCTTAGAAGCCTCTGCCAGATCTCTTCGGTCATCTGGTCAGCATGCGTGAATCCAGCAAAGAGCCTGACAAGCTTCGCTCCAAGTCGACTGGCAAGGCGAATGGAACTGATGGTCTTGGCGACCATCTGTTCATGAGCTGCGGGATCCGGGAGGGTGAAGTCATCCTCCAGGCAGCAGAAGGGTGTTTCGACGTCATATTTCTTTCGAAGATCAGCGATTCGGGATACTTCCTCATCAGTCATTTGCTCTGGAAGACGGCCGGCGACTGTTCCTCCTATGCCCAGCTCCATATAGTGGAATCCAAACTTCTGAGAGACACGAAAATGGTCTTCAATCTCTAAGTCCCGATATCCCCATTCACCACAACCAATAATCATTGGTCGTCTCCTTTCTGGTACTTGCGTGTGGGCAAGCGCATGTGGTGTACGTCAGAAGCCCTTTATAGTAGACAAGGTCTATACCGTCAATTGCCTGTGTATTCTGCGATCTCAAGAATCACCCCGTCCGGGTCCCTAAAATAACACAACTTCTTACCTTTGGCTTTGGGCGCGCTGGCCACTGCTGAAGAGACTGCCACTGGGTCTGAGTTAAATTTGACACCCTTCGCCGTGAGGCGATCCACGACTTCGTCAATGTTTTCGACTTGAAAGGCAAGGTGTCTTAGGCCCGTAGCGTTGACTTCGGATATGGAGTTCGAAGTAATACCTTCCGGCTTCTCATACTCGATCAGCTCGATACGGCATCCACCTTCTGGAGGCTCAAGAATCACGTACTGCGCTTTGACATCTTCCACACCTGTTACTCTTGAGATCCATGGACCACTCAGCTCGGCCTCAAAGACTACTTTTAAGCCCAGAATGGCGCCATAGAAAGCCTTGGATCTTTCAAGGTTCGTAACTACGATATTAACGTGGTCGATTCTCTTCAGCGTCATAGCATCATGTCCTACATTCCAGGAACGTAGCCTTTGCCATACGGAACATCAGACGGGACACGGAAGTCACCTACGCCAGCCATGAGAGCGTTTTGGCCGCCGTCACAAATAATGGTTTGCCCAATGATGTACCTGGATTCGTCCGACGCCAGGAAGATCGCCAGATTGGCAATATCACTTGGGACCGCTATAAAGCCAGCAGGCAGAACCTTTCCGGCTTCCTTCTCAAAGCCTTCTCCAAGCAGTGCGGACTGGTTCTCTACGACTACACCACCCGAGGCTATTGCATTTACACGGATTCCTTTCAGCGCCAGTTCAATCGACAGCGTTCTAGTAAGTCCGACGATCGCGGCTTTTGTTGAAGCGTAGACAGCGTGCTGTATGAACCCTGCGAAAGCATGGCCTGACGTGATGTTTATGACAGCTCCCTTTCCTTGCTCAATCATAGTGGGGGTTGCCGCTTGAATGGCAAAGAACATTCCCCGGACATTCACGTTGAAGACGGTATCGTATTGTTCGACTGTGACTTGGTCGAACGCTCTATTCATCGTGATTCCCGCGTTGTTAACAAGGACGTCGAGTCCCCCGAGGAAATCAATTGCTCTGAGGGAAAGACTCTTGGCTTCTTCGGCATCAGCGAGGTTCGCCTTGAAAGCCTCTGCCTTTCCTCCGGCTTTCTGAATTTCTTCGACCGCTGCCAGTGCTCCTTTACTGCTGTGGCAGTAATGCAAGGCGACATCGGCGCCTTCGCGGGCGAAATCCAACGCCATCCCTCTGCCAATTCCTGTTCCGGATCCAGTAACGAGAACCCTCTTTCCTTCCATTCTTTTGCTCGACATTTCCAGTGTTTCCCTTCTGCGTTGTGCTTTGCAAGCTTTCGGATTTCTTTGCGTGTTCATATTACAATGATGATTACGGGTAGGAATATGGTCGCCCCATTTGAAGTTCCACAAACCTGTCCTGCAGTCCGCGTATGGTCAATTCCGTTCGAAGCATAGTTGGGAAAGCCGTGTTAGCCCTGAACATGTCATAGTGAAATGGAATTACCACCTTGGGGTCAAGTTGCGCCGCAAGGACTGCCGATTCCCTTGCTGCCATGTTGTTGAATCCGCCGTTGATCACCGTTAACAGGATATCGGGCGAGTGGGGCTTTACGGCTGTGCCAAGCAACTCGTGGTAATCGGTGTCGCCTGTGAAATATGCGGTCGGTCCATTATCGATAGATACAAGGTAGCCAACGTGTGTGAGGTCATCTCCAGCGAACGGGATGGCAAATGTTGCTCGGAATGTACAGTCGCCGAGGTTGAACTCGTTGTTGGGCCAAGTCATATTTAACTCTTCTTCGGGCACGCCCAATGATTTCAGCTTCTCAATGGTCTCGGCAGGGGCGAGGTATGGTCCTTTTCCGCCGGCATTGCGATATGCCTGTAGAGTCTCTGGATCAAGATGATCGCCGTGCGAGTGAGTCAGAACGTAGAGGTCTATCCCCACCATATCTTCGGGGGAAATTGGGACAGGGTGCATTCGATCGCAGTCCAGGCCCATGGCTTCTCCGTCCTTCTTGCAGGCATTTGAAAGATATGGGTCTAAGACGATGATCTTGCCGGACGGAGTCTTGACAAGAAATCCACCCTGTCCCAACCACCACAGCGCGATGGAGCCTTCTGGCACGGTATGTGCCTTTATGTCTGACATCGTGAGAAGCATTGTTTCACCTCAAATAACATGTGAGATTAGCAGATCAGCCCGGAAGTCAGTCTATCAGGTGCAATGGCTCAAGCCCTTCCGCGAGTCGGTTTGTGTTGTCCAGTGCCAGTTCCCTCCGTTTGCGCATCGTGTCATCGGTATTGCCAGCTACGTGCGGTGTAACAATTACGTTTGGCAACTTGTAGACTGGCAACGTCGGGTCAGTCGGTTCATTGGCAAATACGTCAAGACCAGCTCCCCACAGCTTTCCTTTGAGCAGAGCATCATACAGTGCGTCCTCATCAACGAGAGCACCGCGGGCAACATTGATCAGACAGGCAGTTGGCTTCATCATTGCGATGCGGCGAGCATCAATGATATGACGGTTCTCTTCTGTCGATGGGATATGCAGGGAAAGAATATCGCTTTCCGCGACGAGCTTTTCAAGGTCATCTGGACTGCCCGCGAAGTCGAGTTCGTACTCCTTCTGCACCTCAGCAGTGATCGGAATCGCATCTATAGCAGTGATTCGCAACCCAAAGGGTTTGGCGCGGAGTGCCAGATCACGGGCGCTTGCGCCAAATCCAACCATTCCAAGTGTCAGCGTGTTCAACGTGCGTCCCGGGGGGTCTCCCAGTCCCTGCTTGTCAAACACCTGCCTTGCCCCCTGGGATCTGCGGTTAAGCATCAGAATGAACATCATCGCCAGCTCAGCGAGGCTAACGCTGCTCGTGAAGCCGGGGCAGTTTGCCAGTGGTATTCCGTTGTCCTTGATTCTCTTGACATTGGTATGGTCGAGGCCTGTTCCAAGGACTTGCCAGAGTTTTGCGTCTGTGGCTGCGTCGATCATTTCATCAGTGCCCCAGCCGCCGATGTCAACAACGACCTCGACTCCATTGAACTGTTCAGCCAAAGGCTTACTTTCATCGCACAAGGCTATGTCGTGCTTGCCCTTGAAAACCTCAAGTGTAGGACCGACCCAGATTGGAGGATCATCGTGTGCGTTAATCAATAGTACCTTGACTCTTCTCATGTTCAATTCCTAACTCTTGAAAGAGAATCCATTACTTTCTTACATCCGTCAGTAAGCATCCACTCGTCGCCACCTATGAGCAGGAATCGATATCCTGCATCAACAAATTTCTTGTATATGTCCGGTAGGAACATGTCGCCACCGTATATGCAGGAGCCTGCGACTTTGCCCGCATTCTCCGCCGCTACTTGTGTTTTCTTAATAGCATCTTGCACCTTTGGATGATCCAGTTGATGAGGAACACCAAGAGATATTGACAGATCGACAGGGCCCACTATCAGGACATCAACACCATCTACGACCGCAATCTCGTCGATGTTGCGAATCGCTTCTTCCGATTCGATGATCGGGATATACATTACCTCGTCGTTGATCTTGTCGTAGTAGTCCTCGACCAGTCCCCAGCTATTAGCACGGGAAGGGCCACAGCCTCGGTTTCCGCGCGGCGGGTAGAAGCAGGCACTGGCTCCAGCTTTGGCCATTTCAGCGGTGTGAACTTCGGGAACGAGGAACCCCATAGCTCCCATATCCAGGTACATCTTGAAAAGTTCACGGTCATTCTTGTACGGCCGAATGAACGGTGTTGCCGTTCCGCATGATATTCCCTGCAATTGCTGCTGTACGCCGACAGGTGTTTGCGGAGCGTGTTCGCAATCAAGAGCTATCCAGTCAAAGCCGAACTTGCTGAACATCTCCGCAATAGCAGGAACTCCAAGGCGTAATTGGACGCCGACGACGATCTCGCCTGCGTTCAACTTCTCCTTCATAGTGTTCTTGATGGTCATTCGCATTCTTTCATTCGTAATTGGACAATGCATTGTGTGTGATTACTTCATTGAATCTCGGAGAGCAGGCTGTTGACGTGCTTCAGAGATTCTACTGACGCAGTCTCCGGATCCGGTTTCGGGAGGCACTCAAATGAGAGTATTCCGTCATACCCGATCTCGGACAACACTCTTATAACATCCTTCATCGGAATATGTCCTCTGCCAGGTCCTTCACGATTGCTGTCTACGAGATGAACATATCCGAGTCTATCTCCAGCACGGCGAATGCTGGACAGGATATCAACTTCCTCAATGTTCATGTGGAAAGTGTCGGCGAGGTACTTTAGGCATGGAGAGTTGACCTGACTGATGACGTCGAGAGTATCTTCCGTTGTATTGAGCCAATCGCATTCATACCTGTTAGTTGCTTCCAGTAGTACGGTGACACCCTCTTCAACAGCGGTCTTGCAGCACTCCTTGAGACAGTCAACGTGATAACCTCGTCGCTGCTTGGCCTTATCGGGATCCTGCCCAACATTGCCATTCATCGATCCGATTATTATGGATGATTCCATAGGAGAGAGGCGCCGACAGTACTGGACCAAACAGTCCACGGCGCGGCGCCTTATGTCAGGATTATCATCCGTGAGCGTTAGCCCGTCCATTCTCGCAGCCATGCCAGTGCCTATGGCTGTGATTGGCAGAGAATGCCGCTCAGATAGAGCGGCAAACTCTTTCCAGTCAACGGCGCCAGGGTTCCGCATGTGCACTTCAATACCGTGGTAGCCGTATTGGTGTGCAAGTGGAAACACCTCCGAGATTGGACCCCGTAGCGGAATGGGCGCAAACTTGGCCTCATTTGGCGTCATCGCTACTGCACATCTCATCATTTCATCACCGCCGTGACTTTGCACTCTTTTCGGACTGTCTGCAGAGCGACGATGTTCTCGGGGACTTCCTCCAGAGATATCTTCTTGGTGATAACGCGGGTCATGTCCATGCCGGCTGCCATGGTGGAAATCACGCGAGGGAATGTGCCATGTCCGGAGTGACCTTGGGATCCAACTATTTGGGCTCGACGGACTTGGAAAACCTCAGCCATTACAGGTATTCGTGCGTCGGCACGAGCGACAATGACAACTTTGGTGTTCAGTGTTCGGCCGTTCCAAATCACATCTTCAACGTCAGGCCAGACAACTGACGATACGCCTGAGGCTTCAAGGATCAAGTTAACGCCAGCTCCCTTGGTAATGTCCAGCACCGCCTCTGCTGCGTTGCGTTGTGTTGGGTCAAATACGTGTGTGGCGCCGAGATCGGTAGCCATCTTTCGTCGGTCCTCGGACGGCTCAGACATGATCACGTTGCTTGCTCCGGCACGTTTCAGTATGGCGCACGCGGCCTGACCGACAGGACCTCCGCCCAAGATCCAGACAGAGTCGCCTGGCCTTATTCCGCCACCACGCTCGATTACGGCGTTGTAGGCAACGCAGGTTGGTTCAACAAGACTTCCGAGGAGGAACATTTTCTCTTCGTCGTAGGTTTCCCCAAGCTCTTTAAGACTCCAGCAGTAGGCCGCATCGACTACGATGTACTTTGCAAATGCGCCTTCAATGGAGAAGCCGATCTCCTGCAGACGTTCGCAGTGGTTTGGAAATCCGTCGGCGCAAGGACGACATGAGCCGCACCATGCCATTTCTTCAGCGCAGACGGGTTCGCCAACTTCAAAGGGCTGATTAGTTCGACGGTTCATCGCTTCGGCGCCGGCTTCAATGACGACCCCAGAAAACTCATGGCCCATTGTGCTTGGGAAGGCTGTAAGGCCTGGATAAAGAATATATCCTTCATCATCGGCCTGAGCCATGTGGACATCACTGCCGCAAATGCCGCAAGCCTTGACTTCCAGCAGAACCTGTCTTGGACCGGGCTTTGGAATGGGTTTGTCCGTGAGCTCAATTCGAGGATTCTTCCAAACCTGACTTCCAAGATACGTCAGTTCTCCGTCAATGTCCTTCATCCCAAGCTTGAAGTCCGGCTTAGGCTGCCAGTCTGCATATAGAGTTACAGTCTTCATTGTTTGCATAAGTGTGTCCTTTCTGACAGTCGGGCGAGATGTCTCGCTTCTGCATAGTCTATTTAGAATTGGCCGATCTGCGGTAATCCATAGACAGATTTCCAGCCTTCGCTCATTGGTTCCTTCAAGTAGGGCTCCATTTCTTTCGCGGAACGAAGCGTAACTTTCTCGACCGGAGGTACAGTACCCGGAGGAAACGCCTCCAGCGTCTCATCAACAAGTAGCGTGAGGTACTTCATGATTGCAAGGACTGGGCGTTTCGCCTTTTCCGCATCACCTAACGTGGGCTTGCCAACCACGCCTTCGGGCGTTCCTGCAATCTCGATTGCCGCATGACCTTCACATTCTGACCAACGGCTCGGACGGCCGTAAGCGTCGACTGATGTATCCATGTGTCCACCAGGCATGAGCATTTCCGCCTCGGCCTCCACAGCGTGATCCATGTGAACCATGTCGGGGAAGAGGAGGAGCCCAACTGATGTTTCCGCTTCGTCGGCGTGAATGAATGTAGTATCAAACTTGCCGCCTTGCTCTTTGGTTCGGAAGAACTCTCTCACCGCGCGATGCCAGTCGATGACACGAAATAGGCCGGGCAACTGATATCTCTTCGTGAATTGTTGGATGGCTGACTCCAGCACCCATAGATGGCCGTGATTGTTGACTATAATCTGCTTGCGGAAGCCGTCGTTCCACAAGCCTAACATTACATCAATTAGTAACTCGCGCGCAACGTTCTCGCGAATTATTACTGTGCCCGGCATACCCAAGTGGTGAAACGGGTGGCAGCCGTACATCAGCGGGGGAAGTGCCAGATTGACTGGACGGCCTTGTTTGGCTGTGTAACGGCGGACGCCTTCGCAGATACCAGTCACAAAAAGGGTATCCATTGCACTGACGGTATGCTGACCATGATTTTCCGTACACCCGACTGGGATGATCACGACGTCATTCTTGCGTCGGTTTTCTTCCAGTTCGTGTCGGACAGTTGTTTGGAGATAACTGCCCGCTTTCGTCCATTCGGGCTGGGACGGGACTCCGTACTCTTCGAGCCACTTATCGACTTGCTCGTCGCTGGCTTCCCAAAGCTCCTTCTTCATTCGACCTACGGCCGTGTTTTCGAAAAAGAGGTCAGGTTGATTTGAAGACATGAATTGCTCTGTTTTTGCCATGTTCTTTCTCCATCTTGGATACAGTCTGCGTAACTACTTGAAAAAAGCTTAGTTATTGGCGTTGCCTTTCAATGGATACTGCCCGTAATTCTCGATTGCCCTGACTACAGCGCGAAGATTCTCAGTTGTGGTTCCGTAGGGCACCGTATCTCCGGAACTGAGGAGGAAACCTGTCCCTGGGGAGACGTCTTCCAGCAGTGTCTTTACATATTGCTCAAGCTGTTCTGGCGAGAGGTCCACGAACGCATTGCAGTCGATGCCGCCGGTAAGTGATTTTCCTGATCTGCAGAGTTTTTCTCTGGCGGCGCGAAAATCAAGGTCGCCGGTAGGAGGAGGAGATGCATCGTGAATACCGTCGAAGTGGCGCTCAGCCAGCAAGTCTATGACACCCTGTATCTTCCCGCACATGTGAACCATGTGGATTTTGTCACCTTCATGGAGGATGTCGGAGAACTCATCCAGAGCGGGAAATTCCCACTGCTTCATGAAATTGGGAGACATTGTCGTAGTCGACGTGTTCTCTCCTGTAATCACTACTGGGGCGGGGCCTTTGGATAGGATGCGATAACCCTGCCGCCTGATTTCCATTAAGTGGCTCATGAGATCTTCTGTTTCCTTGGGATGATCGGTCATGCAGAAATAGAAGGTCTCAATTCCCATGATGAACATCAGGAGGTCTTCAATAGGGGTTGCTCCGCCCATCGCCTCGCACGTGCCGTCGTTGCCGACGCCTTCCAGTGCCTCAAGTGACTCTTCATATGCGGGTTCCACATTTGTATGGTCGAGCACGTAGTGATAGATATCAAAATCCTTGACACTCTTTATGAAATGCTCTTCAGGAAAGGGTAGGTCAGATGTCGGGACGGACCGCCATGCAGACCTCAAATCTCCCAAGGGGGTAGTTAGATACACATACGTAAGATCACCATCGGCTTCTATCTTCAGTTGTATGTCGTCCGCCCTTGGTACGCACTTGTTCCATTCTCTTGATTGCGCGCTTTGGAGATTGACAGGACCAGTTGTGGGTGGGATGACGACTGTAGGTGGGATCTCTCGTATGCCAATGCGAAAACGTACGAGAAGATCTATTCCGAGATCGCGTTCGATCTCCCAACGCTTCATTGGGTGGTAGTGCTCCGGAAAACCTCGAATTGCATAGCCGTTCAAATTTGGGACGAAAGGAATGCGATCGACCTGTTGGCACTTCATTGCCGCCAGGATGCGCTCTTTGGATTTCATCTTGCTTCCTTGATTCAATGTGCCAAATCGAGGCTAGCTGTACGGATATTCAAGGGTTGCCATTTCGATAGTACGGTTGACAACAGATTTCGTTTGTTCCACAGTCAGACGGTGACCTTGGCGGCTCAATTTCATTGCAGTCGCAGTGAGGCGCGTTGGTGCTTCAGGATGGACAGTATACATGATTTCTCGTATGTTTCAATGTTAGCCCTCTTCTGGTGGTGTGGCAGAAATGAGCGGCGTGGATCGGAGTGTTGTGACACGACATCTTTGTCCTTATGATTATCGTCACAATTGATGATATTGTAGAGAGGTGTGTGGAGAAATTCCGTGAAAACTTGAGAGGATTGTAACCGTTTCAAGAACATGCGTGGAGAGGAAAAGGTAGCCAAAGGAAAGGGCACTTAACTGCCGATAAGAGTGATATTGAAAGACGCACAATCAACAAAAGGGCACAATGTCGGAATCAAGTTCAAGCTTTCTGCAATGGAGAATGATCTTGATATTGATCACACACATTGTCGGCATGAAACTGGACAGCATCTGCCAGGTGCGAGTCAAGTGTTCTTGGTACAAAAAAGACCGGGACAAGGCGGCCGAAGGGGGAGCAGCGCAGGTCGTCACAGAAGTGACGCAGTTTTCGCTTTTGGAGTTTTGCCATATGCATTGGGATTGTCGTATGAAGGTGTGGCCGCCACTGGTGCAGCATGGAAGTAAAAGCACGATCTACCGGGACGTCATGTCTGCAGGCAAGAAGGCCCGAAAGCTGCATGATTGTCGTCAAATCAGGTAGATTGGATTACTGCGCAGCATGCAAAGAAGCGGGGGTATGAACGGTCATCAAGGATCTCGACGAGTTTACGAGAGGAACCGGCAGATGCAGCAACCCGGGTTGCTGCGATCCACGAAAGATATCTCCGATATTCAGGACCGCGTCCGAGAGGAACTTGAAGCCTGGGATACCACATGCGCATGCTCACACTACACCTCTTGGAAACGTAGGATCGCATAAATGCAGAAACTCAGAATACAAACAACACAACCGAAAGACTGATCGGATTGCTGCTCAAGATACAAAGCAGAGTGATGAGAGGTTTTGCACGTGTCGAGAACATCCCCAACTTCGTCCACTTAATGGCCTACATCTGGGAAAATCGACTGAACTGCGATCTCAGCGCTCTCTGCTGACAACTTGGGGTAAGGGGATACTCACCTGCAAAATAGAATCACACCTTTTTTGGAACGGTTACCGAAATTTCGGCAACTTGACGGCCAGCCGGACTCCGTGATATAATCTTCAGCTCTTAGGGCGATTAGCTCAATTGGCGGAGCGCTTCCCTTACAAGGAAGAGGTCAGAGGTTCGAATCCTCTATCGCCCAGAGGACCGCTATTCGGATCGGGTCGCGTTCGATTCGATTTATCGAACTGCATTCGATAGATGCGGGGCCGTAGCTCAAATGGTTAGAGTACCAGACTGTCGATCTGGGTGTTGCGGGTTCGAGTCCCGTCGGCCTCGCCAGTAGTCTGAAGCCAGCGTTGTAGTGACAGCGCTGGCTTTTTCATGTCCTTGAGCATATCAATCCTTCCAAATGAGCTTTCGTCTTTACGATTGTCGACATGTCGTGGGTTCTGAGCTGCAAGAACTAGAGTCAGAGATTCATCCTGTGCTGCGTGCGATGTGGCAAAGAAGGTATGGGACTCGCTCCGAGCGAAATATTTCACAAAACGTAGGGACGAATATTTTAATAGAGGTGACCGAACCACAGGTAATGTCACGTGTTGCGGTAGGAATGGTTTCCGTCGGAGACCATGGAAAGTGAAAAAGAAATCAATTTCGTTGTTGCATGGTTATATTTGCGGTGATAGCGGTGGATATTAAGATGAGGAGCAGTATATGTGTCTGTGTTGTTGCTTAGCTGTGCTTCATAGCTGATGAGTGCTGAGTATGGCAGGATGGCGATAGCATGGGATGCATGTGGCGGTTGGACTGCTTTGTGGCCCCTGTAGTCAATCTGAGTTGACAATTGACAACAGAAAAGCGCGTGAGAGATGGAAACGGAGCTTCTCCAGTAACATACGGAGAAGATCGATAATAGCGCGCCAGCACACATCTTAACCGCCTATCCCATCTGAGCATTACGACAATGATATCAGTTCAGTTTTTGAACTCTGGATGAGTCTGCGCGATCAGCGCCTCAAGTGGGGCCATTTCCATATCAATATTGTGAGTAATGTGAGTGTTGTGGGCTTGAGTCCAATCGTTTTCGCCAGTAATCGATCTCTATATTCAATTCATTTCTATCATGAAGGAGAAACGAATGGAAGGAACGTAGCGGAAAATGATGGTTGTAGCTGTTCCCCCGGCAGCGAATTTCATTCTGTTCACAAGTATTATCTTAGGACAAAGAGGAAGGAGAGAACAGTATCAGAGAGTATGGTTTCATCTGTGTTTGACAGCGAATGGAAACCTTACCTAAGGAGAAATGGAATGAAAGAGCGTAGCAGAAGAGTATGGTTGCACCTGTGCCTAGTAGTAAACTTCATCGTGATCACAAGCATCGCTCTGGGAGCAATTGGATTGTCCGGGGATATTAAGGGGGAATATGAGCAGGGAAAGATTATTGTAAAGTTCACACCTGAGCTGGCGACGAGGGTTGCTCCTGCAGCGAGGGAGGGAGCTCCAAGGATTTCCGGCAATGTTGAACTCGACAAGCTGAACAGGGACCTGGGCTGCAAATCAATGCGATCCGTATCCGGAAAGCGAGGGATCAGTGCTAAAGAAAGGAAGGAACAACTGAGGAAGCGGTTTCCCACGCGTGCCGCACGGGCGCCCAAAAAAGCAAGGACACACAACCTTGAGAACATCTACGTATTGACTATTAACAAGGGTGTCAACATTCGCGAAGCGGTCAATGCCTATCGTGCGCTAGCTGGCGTCGAATACGCCGAACCCAACTACATCTATCGTCTTGATTACACACCTGACGACCCGTACTACAGTTCATCCAATAGCTGGGGGCAAGGCTACAACGACATGTACGGTCTTTATAACATCGACGCAGCGGATGCCTGGGATGACAGCAAGGGAAGTGGGATTGTCGTCGCCGTGGTGGACTCTGGGGGTGACATCGATCATGCTGATCTGTCTGGGAACGTCTGGCAGAACACTGGCGAAATAGCCGACAACGACATTGATGACGACGGGAATGATTATGTAGATGACGTGTATGGCTGGGATTTCTACAGTGACGACAACGATCCGACAGATCTTTTTGGCCATGGAACGCACTGCGCTGGTACCATTGCCGCTGTTGGGGACAACACGACGGGAGTTGTCGGAGTGGCGTATGAATCTGAGGTAATGGTTCTGAAGTGCAGTCATGATGAGGATTCAATCAGTCTTGCAGCTTGTACGGAAGCTATTGTGTATGCCACGGACAATGGAGCTGACGTGATCAGCATGAGCTGGAGCAGTATTGGGGGAATTCCTTCTGCGATGCGAGAAGCCTTAGAGGATGCGTATGACGCAGGGTGTGTACTGGTGTCGTCAGCCGGCAATGCCAGCACAGACGTCCTCTTGTTCTATCCCGCCGTGATGAGAGAGGTTATTGGCGTGTCGGCCTTCGATGATGATGATGACCCGGCCGGTTTCACTAACCACGGCTCCGAGATTGATGTGGGAGCGCCGGGTGTGGATGTGCTCTCTCTTCGTGCTGACTCCATCACACAAGATTGGCTCCCCGTTGTGGGAACGTACTACGCCAGGTGCGGCGGGACGAGCATGGCTGCTCCCCATGTGGCGGGCGTGGCGGCTCTTATTCTGGAGGAGAACCCATCTTTCTCTTCCGAGCAGGTACGACAGGCGCTGCGGATTACCGCAGATGACGTCGGCGACTCGGGCTGGGATGTCTACTCCGGGTTTGGTCGCGTGAATGCTGGCGATGCTGTTGACGTTGACCCACCATGCGCCGCCTACTTCTCCTCACCCGAGCCTGGAGAGCTTTTCAGTGGTAGTACTCTTGCTATCGAGGGTCTTGCATACGGGCCAAATTTTCAGAGCTACGTCGTTGACTACGGCGAAGGTCTGGCCCCGACTTCGTGGACGACACATAACACATCTAACACAGCTGTCAGTACGGACGGGACACTTGCTACTTCACTGAGTGCAGCAAACTTCGAGCCAGGGAAGTACACCCTACGCCTGCGGGTTACCAGCAGTGACGGAACGTATGAAGACCGAGTGATGTTCCTGGTGCCTCAAGATATGCAGTCCGGGTTCCCCATTACAACAATCACATCATCTGACTCGCTTTCGACCTCAGGGATGAAGATCGCGGACATCGACAATGACGGAGTTAATGAGCTTGTTTTGGTGTCGAATGGCCACCTTCTCGCTTATGAGGGGGATGGGAACGAGGTTACTGGCGATTGGCCGTGTAGTGATTACGGTAGCTTTTTGGTAACTCCTGCGATATACGATATCTCGTCCATCTATTCAGGGAGTGAGATTATCCATATGGACGACTATCTTCACCTGATCAAGAGTGATGGGAACAGATATGCCAATTATGATTCCGGCTGTTTAAGTGGTGGCTCCAACTCTGGATGGGATCACTTGACCGTCGTGTGCGATCTGGACGACGACGGCGCGCAGGAGGCGATTCTTCCGTACGGCGACTACTACAACTGGGTACAGGAGTATTTTATTGATGAGGGTGGCGTATATGCCCTTGAGCTGAATGGGGATGACGTGAGTGGTAGCTGGCCTGTAATGGTTGGCGGATATCCATGGACAGGAAGCCTTTCCGTTGGTAACGTGGATGATGATCCGGAGATGGAAGTTGCATTTGTTGACCGCGAGAACAGCTATCTCTACCTGACTGAGCACACGGGAAGCAATGTGTCCGGTTGGCCGATAGACCCGCCGACACTGCTCTGCCTGAGTGATGTTAGACTGGGCGGGACTTCAATGATTGATGTTGACGAGGACGGGTTTGATGAGGTAGTGTTCGTAGTTGGCGACCAGTTGTGTGTGTATAACACCGACGGGTCACAGGTGTCCGGATTCCCAGTCGATCTGGGGGTTGAGACTCTTAATACCATCAGGCCGATTGCTGGCGATCTTGATGGTGATGATCATCTGGAGATCCTCGTCGCACTGAAAGGAAAGATCTTCCAATACAACCATGATGGCAGTTCAGTAACGAACTGGCCTGTCACATGTGCAAATGTTAGCGGCTGCAGTTTGGTATTGGGCGACGTTGATGGTGATGGTGACGAGGAGATCGTAGCGATTGGAGTTATGCCTCCGGTGATCCACGTTTTCCACCACGACGGATCTGCGGCCGACGCGTGGCCTTTGCCGCTGACTGAGCCGTGGGCCGCATATGGCGTTCCGGCAATTGGCGACCTCGATGGCGATGGGGATGCTGAATTGACGGCAACTTCCTGGGGTTTTACCAATTGTAAGATTTACGCTTTCGACTGCGACGGCGTGCCGACCTCGCCGGTCCCGCATTCGTGGCCGAGCCATGGCGGCAACCCTCGTAATCACAATCGCTACTATAGCTTCGTCCAAGGCGAGTTTGCGCTGAATATCTCCAAGTCTCAGACCCTTGATGTGACAGTGGAGATTGCAAACGACGCTACGGATAAGGTGGTGGAGTACGAGATCGAGTGCGACTCAGATCGTGAGTTCACCATCGAGGAAGTCGTGATTGGAGACCACGACATGACCGTCAAGCCCTACACATACCTCAGGGTAGGATTGAATAGCCAGACGATAGATCCGGGTGGCTCCAGTTTCGATTTCGGTACAAGCAAGGGTGGTGATTTGGACGACGACAACGACGTGGACGATGATGATCTCACACTCTTCACGGCCGCGTATGGTTCTGAGCCGGAGGATCCCAACTGGAATGAGTATGCTGATTTCGACGGCGATGACGATGTCGACTTCTTGGATCTCTCAGGTTTTAGTTCGACCTATGGCCACACTGGTGTGGACTCGTTGCTTGATTAAGAGCCAGCCGGAGACCGTTTGGATAACTCAAGTGGCCTTGCGGTTAGGTCTGCACATGGGATGCCGGGACGCTCAGCGTCCCGGCTTCTCTGTGGCTATAGTTGGCGTCGAAGCTACCGTATGCTTCGAGAGGGATCTGCGAATCGGTTGAAAGCACTACGGAGCCACGCTCAGTCGAAGTGTATGCCTTGCTGGAGCGCTTCCGCAAATTCGTATCTCTCAACGCCGTGCCTGAACTGTTCGGGCTGACAGCGAGAAGGCCGGACCATTTGCCTAGTTTCTCTGTTTCCATTTCGATCTTCTTTGGAATGACGATCTCATCACGTTTCCAAAAGCTGGCAATTTCTGACCGGTGCGAAGCCTCGAGGAAGAAGCAGACCGGTTGGCACGTGCTCGGTGGTTTTCTTTATCTCTCCCGAGGTCAGTTCTTGCTCCAGTTCAATCAGGAGGTGCTATCTGACGATCAAATCGTCTTCAATACAGTCGAGAGTTGTACACCCTGCATTTGTTCGCTTTTAGGCTCGATGTTTCGAACGGGCAACGCGCAGTAGTGCTGTCGTAAATAGTGTCATAGACAAGTGTTAGCGATGTGCGAGTGTGGGGTAGTTGTCGGTGTGTTCTCCAAAATAGACAAATGAATGGAACCATGCCACTCAAGGTATGTATTGGCATGAATCAAGATGACGCATGTTTTTTCCATGCTGGCACATAATGGCAAGCGGCATAATGGCGCTAAGGTAAGGCGGGTTGGCATGACACTTGCTCTGTGTCTTTTATTGACGTTTTGTCAGATTCTCTGTTACTGAGTCGTGATCCGATTGCTGTGTGACAAGCGAAAACGCGAAGGCTGCTTCGTGTTG
>Ga0180433_10001419_pt1 | contig 39966 bp, 39 predicted proteins | sample SS_ome_8_FD_132980 | JGI IMG/M metagenome (GOLD analysis project Ga0180433, IMG submission 132980) | Hypersaline lake sediment archaeal communities from the Salton Sea, California, USA - SS_1_D_1 metaG | ecosystem: Environmental > Aquatic > Non-marine Saline and Alkaline > Hypersaline >... | reverse complement strand
AAGAAAACCAAGACGATAAGAATCAATTCCCCGCTTTGTCATTCCGGGCTTGCCTGTCCTCCGTAGCCTCGTGCGAAGGAGGGACCCGGAATCCAGTTTGTCATCCTGAGCGGAGCGCAGCGGTAGGGTGGGCCTGTGGCCCACCATTTTAAATCATTTGAATTTATAAAGACGGCAGGCTGTTGCGGCTCCTGACCGAGGCTGTCGGGGCCAGGCGCGTCATTGAGATTGGCACATCCAACGGTTACTCGGGCATCTGGATCTGCCTGGCATTTCGAAACACCGGTGGCAGGTTAATCACGTATGAAATCGATTCTGATAGGGCGAAGCTGGCCCGCAAGAACTTCAAACGGGCGGGTGTCGATGAAATCGTAACACTTGTGGAAGGTGATGCCCACGAAGAGGTAACAAAGCTGAAAGACCCGATTGATATACTTTTTCTTGATGCGGATAAGCAGGGGTATATGGACTACCTCCAAAAGCTTCTGCCCCTGGTTCGGTCGGGGGGATTGATTTTGGCTCACAATACAAGCAATGTGCGAGCGCCGATGCAGGACTATTTAGAGGTGGTTACTACAAAGCCCGGCCTTGAAACGATATTTCTACACGAGCAGGACCAGGGAATGGGCGTAACGCTCAAAAAGCTTTGATAAATACACCACAGTAACTTTTTTGAGGATATTTTAACGCGAAGCTGTTATCAGTCCTTTTAGTCTGATATCCGCCGATGAAGAACCAACCTGGATTTCAAACCTGCCGGGTTCAACGTACCAATCTTTTTTCTTTTCGCTCCAACAGGCAAAATCTTCATTGCTTAATTCAAAAGTAACCTTTTTCGTCCAGTCTTTTTCGAGGGTAATACGCTTGAATTTCCTTAATTTTTTCGAAGGCTGTATCACCGATGATTCCAGGTCTTTGATATATAATTGGACTACTTCATCACCCCTTACCGGTCCGGTGTTTTCGACATCCACGCTGACTGAAATCTTATTCTCTTTGGCGGGATTGAATGTTTTTTTGCTTATCCTTAAATTTTCATATCCAAAAGTTGTGTAACTTAATCCGAAGCCAAATGGATAAAGCGGTTCATTTTTATTAAACCAGTAAGTATGTCCTTTTGTGATGTCATAATCACTGAGTGGGGGCAGGTCTTCCGAGCTTTTATAGAATGTAACCGGCAGTTTTCCGCCCGGATTGTAATTGCCGAACAAGACATCGGCTATTGCGGCGCCACCCGCCTGACCCGGATACCAGGCCTCCACTATCGCAGGTATATTTTCATCGAGCCAGTTGATTGTAAGAGACATACCGTTTATCAATACAACAATCGTATTGGGATTTGCCTTGTAAACCGCCTGGATAAGCTTTAACTGGTTGCCGGGCAGGCCGAGGTCTGTTCTGTCGGCTGCTTCATTTGCCACATCCAGGTTCGTGCCGGCGAATATGATTGTCCGGTCACATTTGCCTGCCAGCTCAACGGCGTCATTTATACTTTGTGTTTCATCCAGCATCTTCCAAACAGGTCTGTCATTTTCTTCATCCCAGTCGGTTTCCTCTTTACCCATTACACTGCAGCCTTGTGAATAAAGAATCTTAATATCACCTTCCACCTTGTCTTTAAGACCCTGCAGCGGGGTAATGGACACGGTCGGGGAGCCTGAATAGCCGCCCAGTACGGTCCGGTCGGCGTTGGGACCAATGACGGCGATACTTTTAACCTTGTTTTGATCTAACGGCAGGGTTTTATTTTCGTTTTTCAAAAGAACAATCGTTTCTTTGGCTATCTGCAAGGCCAGGTCGCGATGTTCCTCGCAATCGAGTCTGGATTCAGGTATAGCCGAATAAGGTACAAGATACGGCGGGTCAAATTCACCCAATAAGAATCTGGCTCTGAATAATCTTTTGACATTTTTATCAATGTCTTTTTCAGATATATAGCCTTTCTTAACAGCATTGAGCAAATACTTATCGTAAAGGAACTGTTCGGTTTCACAGGTTTCACATTCAAGGTCTGTCCCCGCTTTTGCGGCTAATGCGACCGCTTTTTCCGGGTCGGTTTCGTATTTATGCTGATGCACGATATCGCTTACAGCGCCGCAGTCGGAAACGACATATCCTTTGAACCCCCATTCCCCACGAAGTACCTCGTCGAGTAACCAATTATTTGCACAGGAGGGAACACCGTTTACCGCATTATAGGCACCCATTACCGAGTATGCCCCGCCTTCGGTGATTCCAGCCTGAAATGCGTACAAATAATATTCACGTAAGAACCGTTCGCTTACATCGGCAGAACCCGTGTGACGGTTATACTCCGAGTTGTTTGCAACGAAGTGCTTGAGCGTTGCAACTGCTTTTAAGTATTTCGGGTCGTCGCCCTGAAATCCCTTAACAAACGCAACAGCCATGCGGGACAACAAATAGGGGTCCTCGCTGTATGATTCTTCAGTACGTCCCCAGCGGGGATCTCTTAAGATATTAATTGTAGGAGACCAGTAGGTCAGTTTCTTGCCGTAAACCTGGTTGTGAATTCGAGCTTCGGTACTGACGACATCGGTCATCTTTTGAATTATATCGGGATCCCAGGTACTGCCTAATCCGATGCACTGGGGAAATGCGGTTGCCAGGCCGGCACGAGCGACCCCATGCAGGGCTTCATTCCACCAACCGCCATCAAGGCATCCACCTACATCCCAATGCTCATAGTTTTCCCAAGGCCTCTGTTGTATCACATCTTCTATGTCACCTTCAACTTCCTCATAAAATTCTTTAATGAGGGGGTTTTTGAAATTAGGTGCGTACTCGATAACACCAAGCCGTTCAATCGCAGGTGCCAGGTGACTCATCTGGGCGACCTTTTCTTCGAGGGTCATCCTCGAAACCAAGTCCTCCACACGCTGGTCAACCGGCAACCTCGAATCTTTATAAGCCGGTTCGGCTGCACAGCCTACCAAAAAAACGCTGACCGTTAACAATGATAATAATATTCTCATTACACACTCCTTAATTCACATAAACTGGACACTCGTCATATTAAAAACAACCATTCGGTTCAGATTCGGTGGAGCATTTTATGAAAAATAAAAAATCGCTCTATTTTCCACCGTTATTTTATAAAACTTTAAGGAACTAATCCACCCCAAAAAACCAAGTCTGCGGTACAGATAATTTTATATTGTAGCTCTTCGAATTTTGTCATAATCTCATATTATGAAGTTTCGAATTCGAATGGTCGGGATTTCAATCCTCAATTTATAATAGTAATCGAACCTTTTAATCTTATATCAGCCGATGAAGCTCCTATCATAACATCTAATTCGCCCGGCTCAACAACATATTCCATTTTTTGGTTATAAAACTTCAGGTCATCCGTCGATAATTTGAAGGTAACCATTTTGGATTCGCCCGGTTTTAAACCCACTTTCTGAAAACCTTTTAATTCTTTAATCGGCCTTGTTACAGAGCTTATCCGATCCCGTATGTATAACTGTACAATTTCCCGACCCTCGTATTTGCCGGTGTTTCTTAAATTAAAGCTGACAGTGATACCTTCGCCCGTTTTGAGCCTTCTTTTGCTCATCGAAAGATTTGAGTATTCGAAGCTGGTATAGCTTAATCCATAACCAAAAGAATACAATGGTGTGGTTTTCTCGGCGAAATAATCGTGTATAGCGGTCGGTTTTTTAGCATAATATACAGGTAAATGACCAACAGACTTTGGGAAAGATAATGTCAGCTTTCCACTTGGATTGACCTTGCCGAAAAGAGTATTAGCCAAAGCTATACCAGCTTGTTCGCCGAGATACCATGTCTCCAGGATTGCATCTGCATGCTCATCAATATAATTGATTGTTAAAGGTCTTCCATTAACCAGACACACAATTGTAGGCACTTTTGTTTCAATGACGGCTTCGACCAAATCATTTTGCTGACCGAATAAATCCAATTCATGCCGGTATCCTAAAAATTCACCACAAGTTACAGCCGTGCCGCCGACAGCCAAGACAACCAGGTCACTTTTTTTGGCAAGCTCGACAGCTTCTTTAATTCTTTTTCTGTTTTCTTCCGGTTTGGTAAATTCGAATTCATCATAACTACCGGTCAGCCAATAACCATCACCTTCATGAATCCTGCATCCTTCGGCATGAAGGACCTCGATATCACGACCCAGGAATTTTTTGATACCTTTAAAAAACGTGATGCCGTTGCCGGTGTCAAAATGTGCGTATCCGCCGTAATGCATGTGGTCGGCGTGAGGGCCGATTACAGCTATCTTTTTATATTTCGACTTATCCAGAGGCAGAATATTGTTTTTGTTTTTCAGCAGCACAACAGATTGTTCCGCAGCCTCTAAAGACAAGTTAATGTGCTCCCTGGACCGATTTATTCTCCCGGCTAAATCGGCATCAACATAAGGGTCATCAAATAAGCCTAATTTGAATTTAACGCTTAATATTCCCCTAACCGCCCTGTCAAGTGCCTTTTGCAATTCGGGGCTTTGTTTAACTGAATCGAGCATTTTGGAAAAACAATATGGATTGTCTAATTCCATATCCACACCGGCCAGCATCGCCAGTTTACCGGCATCGGTATTGTTGGAAGCCAAATGATGAAACCTGTTTAACTGCACAACTCCGCCATAATCTGAAACAACATACCCCTGAAAGTTCCACTCTTTCCGTAAAATATCCGTCAACAACCATTTATTGGCATGACAGGGAACTCCATCTAGTTCATTATATGCGGGCATACAGCTTAAGGCACCTGCCTGTTCGACCGCTGCCTTGAAGGGGGGCAGGACAACTTCCCTCATTGTGCGCTCGCTTAAAAAGGCGGGTGTTTTATTCAGCCCACCCTCCGTTAGTCCGTAACCGGCAAAATGTTTAATAGTCGCAACAATATGCTCTTTGTTGATAGTTTCATCCGTTCCCTGCAATCCTCTGACTATTGCAACGGCGAATTGAGCGGTCAGATACGGGTCTTCTCCGTAAGACTCTTCAATCCGGCCCCATCGCGGGTCACGGCAAACATCGAGCATCGGTGTGTTGGCCTGGTGTGAACCTCGTGAACGGATTTCCTTAGAAATAACCTTAAATACCTCTTCAACCAATTTCGGGTTCCAGGAACAGGACAAACCGATAGCCTGGGGAAAAACGGTCGAGCCTCTTGCCCATAGACCGTGCAGGCCCTCTTCATGGAAAATAGCAGGTATGCCTAACCGGTTGCCTTCGATTACCATTTTTTGAATTTTATTGGCAATTTGCGCGCTTTGTTTTGGTCCTTTGTCAAAAGCCCAGTTGGGTTTTCCCAATTGACCGATACCATAGGGCAGTGTTTGAGTTATTCCATCTTCTAAACAGGGATTTCCATCTTCATCCAAAGTATCATCATATATGTGACGGCAGTAAGTCTGGGCAAGTTTTTCCTTGATTGTCATTTTTGATAGCAGGTTTTCGACTCTATGTGGTATGGTCAGAGATGAATTTTTATAAGTCAAAACCTCGCTGCAGGCCTGTACAAATAAGACCGCTATTATCATCATTACAACCGGATACACTTTGAAGCCTGCTTTAACAATATTTTTGAACTTCATTTACCACTCCTTTTATTGAACGATATAATTTCCGCCCGTAACAACCAATTCCCTTGTAACGATATCTTTGTAATCACCTTCTATGTTTTCTTTTCGACCGGGCTGTCTTCCACCGACCGATATTAAAAACCTGCCCGGTTCAACCATCCATTTCATGTCATCATTCAACAATGCAAGATTTTCCGGCAAAAGATTAAATGTCACCGTTTTCGCCTGCCCCGGTTTAAGATGAATACGCTCGAACCCTTGTAAAGAATGCAGCGGAACCCGTACGGATGCCTCTAAATCTTTGATATAAACCTGTACAACTTCGTCGCCTGACATCTTGCCGGTATTCCTGACTTTGACACTAACTATGACATCATCTCCGGCTCTGATTGAATCCGGAATTTTAAGGTCACTGTAAGCAAAAGATGTATAACTTAATCCATGACCGAATTCGAACAGCGGTTCACCCCTGAAAAATTTATATGTCCTGTTTTCCATGTCATAGTCTTCATAAGGCGGCAGTTGCGCGGTCGATTTATAAAAGGTAACCGGTAATCTGCCGGCTGGATTGTAGTCGCCGAAGATCACATCGGCAATAGCTGTGCCGCCTGACTGGCCCGGATACCATGCCTCAATGATCGCGCCAACTTTCAGCATCTCGTCATCCAGCCCAATAGGTGAGCCGCTGAGAAGAACAAGAACGGTTGGTTTATTGAGTTCCAATATCTTCTTGATTAGTCTCTGCTGTATCTCAGGCAGTTCAATCTCTTCCCTGTCCAATCCCTCTTCTTCAAGAAGATTAGATGTTCCTACCGCCAGAATCACCACGTCTGCATTTCTTGCGGCTTGCATAGCGTTCTTCTGCAAGGATGAATTATCCGGCGCATGGACCATGCTGATGGAGAATTCATCGGAATCACTGACGAAATCAACACGAATTTTATACAGTTTGTCCGCCTCTAACTGAAGAAACTTGCCGTCATGTTTTTCATCTGCAACAAGTTCATCGTCGATATAAATTTTATAATGAGGATATGCCTCGGCAAAAATTTCATAAGATGCCGTCTCAGGAAACAAAAGATGCCCTTCCCAGCGTACAGAAAAATCGTCGATCTCCAAGTTCTTAAACGGCGGACCAAATTCATCCCAAAGTACCAATTGTTGTTCAACCCTTGTGTGGAGCGGCCGGCCGGAAAAAGTCTTATTAGGATAATACGAAGCTAACAATCCCCTTTGTTTATCCGGCGTCAGCAAATATTTGGAAGGTATCGGCGTCTTGAAATCTTCCTCCGCTACAAGTTCGCAGCCTTTTGAAAATAATACCCTGCCTTTCGCCAGTTTCTCCCCTACCCCTTCTAAAACCGAAACCGGATTGGAAGGAATCCCGTTATAGTTACCATAAAGCATCCTGTGAGCATCGGCATTAGGCCCGATGACGGCGATCTTCTTGATACTTTTTTTAAGAGGTAACAGATTATTTTCATTCTTTAACAACACGATCGATTCTCTTGCCATCTGCAAGGCGACCTTTTTATTTTGCTTCGAATCAATAACACTTTTCGACATTTTCGAATAAGGCACCATTTCAGGCGGGTCGAACATCCCGAGTTTAAATCTTGCCAGCATCAACCGGTACGCGGCCGTATCAATATAAGATTCATCCAACATTCCCTTGCGAACTGCCTCACCAAGCTTATCGTAAGGAAAAGTCATAGCTCTGCCGCAGTTCAAATCCACTCCGGATTTTATCGCCAGCACGGCCGCTTCAGTAAATGAATCAACCAAATGATGTTCGTCATATATATCCGATACCGAGCCGCAGTCGGAAACTATATACCCATCAAAGCCTAACTTATCTCTCAGTAGCTCGTTCATTAAATAATCACTGCCGCAGCAGGACTCACCATTCAATCTGCTGTACGCACACATGACCGACTCAACATTCGCCTCCTTAATAGACCTGATATAATGCGGCATATAGGTTTCCCAGAAATCACGTTCATTGGATATTGTATTAAACTCATGCCTCAATGCTTCCGGCCCGCTATGCACGACATAATGCTTTACGGTAGAAACAGTCTTAAGGTACTTCGGATGACCACCCTGAAGCCCCTTTACGAATGAGACCGCCATTTGACCGGTCAGATAAGGATCCTCGCCATAAGTTTCCTGACCTCTTCCCCAGCGGGGATCACGAAAAAGGTTAATATTCGGCGACCAGAAAGTCAGACCACACACATAACCTTCTTCAGAATTCCTTATTCCGTTATGATGCATTGCCCGGGCTTCATCAGAGATAATAGACGCCGCCTCATACATCAAATCCGTATTGAATGAAGCCGCCATGCCGATCGACTGAGGAAACACAGTAGCATAGCCTTCCATCAAGGCAACACCATGCAGGCACTCGTTCATCCAGTTATAAGCCGGCACATCCAATCTTTCTATCGCCTTGGCATCATGGCGCAATTGTGAGACTTTCTCATCGAGAGTCATCCTGGCCACAATATCCCTGGCTCGAACCTCAAAGGGTAAACTGGTGTCCTTGTATTGCGGTTGGTTAGCACAGCCAATTAACGAAATGCTAATTACAAACAACAGTAACCCTACTTTCATTATCCGCTCCTTAATTGGTCTTGAATTTTAACAATGCTCTGTAGAAACCTTTATAAATGTCATCTTTAGCCCTAAGGATTCACAATTGGAGGTTTATTAATTGCTCCGGTGAAAAGTTTATTCTAACTTGTATTTTTCGTCAAGACTTATTCAGAAGCTGTAGCGCAAGGCGGTGTAGATGTTTGTGTTATTCTGGAACTGGCCGAAGAAGGTGCTTGGGCAATCGCCGAAGAATATGTTGGCACCGGCCTCGACTGCCAGATTGTCGCTGACCTTGTAATTTATATTCGGCCGCATATACACATCTTTATCCGATGGTGAAAAGTACGTAAAAACCGAGCAACGCAGATTCTGGTTCATCAAAAGCTTTGTAAGTCGCACAGTAACAAGGTGCCGGTCTCTGTCGCGGGTAAGGCCGGCGGGCGAGCTTCTTTTGTGCTGACTATAATCGGTCATACGCTCAAGATAATACTGAACACCTGCAGTAAAATCTTTTCCGATTTCCTGAGTGTAGCCCGCCAGGAATCGTAGTTCGGAATTATTAACAAAACCGTTATTGCCGCTCTGGTCGTCGTCCGATTCGTAATAACCGAATTCGAGGTTGCCTATGCCTTCGGCGATACTGCCGCGAACGCTTGCGCCATAGACATTCAAGTCGGGAAATATCGCCTGAGTACCTGTGGCGTTTAGTCCGCCGGGACTTTTCCAGTAGCCGCGGTAGGCATAAAGGGCGTATTCGTAATTGTTGATGTTCTTGTACAGGCGAATCGCAATTTCATCATCGCGGAACCATCTGTCGGGTTTGTCGGTATGCTGAATTGCATTTTGACCGGCAATACTGCTAAGACTTGAATTCCAGTATGAGATTCGCTCGCCGTTGATAAACCGGTCCGAATCAAACTTTGGTGTATAGACGACATCTATATTTGCAAGGTTACTGAAAAAGCTCGCCTTGAGGGCATCGGAAGGAGCTTTTAAGTACTCGGTATCTCTTCCGATAAAGAAGGACTGCCAGTCCTTGGGAAACATATCGTTGATAAAGACAAGGTCGCCGGTGCCCCAGGTCAGAATTTGCCTGCCGAGTTTCAAATCCATAAAGTCAAGCGGTCTGGAAAAAAGATATGCCTCGCGAATATCGAAGTCTGCCTCCTCGGCCACCAGGTCGCCGAACAGGTCGCCCCGAAACTTAAAATCCGCCCAGTCGGTATAAGAAGATAAATCCACTTGCAGCCGGTTTTCCATGACGGACATATCTTTTTGGTATTTGTCTTTTCTTGTGCGGTACCCTGCCCGCATCTCATAAAAGCCGTGAACTTCCATATTCGAAATGAATATTTCGAGGTCGCTTTCTGCTTCCTCCGCCGCAACCGGCAAAGCAAAAACCAAACAAATCAAAAAACCAGCAAACAACCTACCCAAAATCTTTCCCTTTCCTCAAAATCGCCTTTTTATTGTTACCACGGCTTCCAAGCCCTTCAAAGTCATTCTGAGCGCAGCGAAGAATCTCTCCTCAAGAACAAATTTCACGAAGAATATCCCCCTGCGATAGCATAAGATTCTTCACTCCATCCCGACAGGTCGGAATTACGTTCAGAATGACAATCATCATCTTTAATGCTCATTTTACATCACCAAAAAGTTACAAATCGGCCTTCACTGTCATGCCGGATTTAATCCGGCATCCAGTCTTTCCGCATGGGTAACCGTCTTCAGGCAGGAAGGATAATCTTGCCCATCCTACCCACTACTTATTTCAAGATATTAATGCGATTAAGCCAATAAGAATACTTGCAGAAAAATAAATAACTGAGGCCCAAAACATCCTATTGCTTGACTTTTCCATTTTGATAGAACTGTCGGAAATAGTTTTTAGGACATCTGTCTGTTCACTTAATGCTTTTGCTTCATCGCCAGTCTTCATAATAACACCTCACACTTTTTGAATAATTATTTTTTGAAGTTTATCTGTTTTGTCTAAGTGTTAAATTGTCTCTTCAATATCAGACAATACAACATCGATAGCCACTTTCCTTAAAGAAAGGCAATTTCTCCGAGAATTAATCTCCTCTTTTATTCATCCGATTATCCCTTTGATTTATAAGGAACATGGAATACACCCCCAGCACAATAAATATGGGTATCAAAAGACCCCAATGTAAACTCCAAAACCACATGACTATATCGGCAAGGCTTTCAATAAAAACGTGAAGATATTCACGACCGAAGACAAAAAGCCCGCTAGCAGCTGCACTTAAAAAAAAGAGACAAAAAGAATAAAGTAAACCCCACAAAGCCCAAAATAAGAATTTTTTAAACATATTAAGCTTTCGGTTGAGTTTTTTTAATCGATGCTTCGTTTGAGCACATCACAATTACTCTGTCATAGTTTTTATCTTGTCCGTCTTTTTGATACCACTGCACCGATTATATCGGGCTTGTTCATAGTTGCTCTCGCTCCAGATATAACCGCAGGCGCTCGGCAAGGTCTTGGCCGTAGTGATATTCAACAAAAGCCAAATCCACCTGGCGTTTGCTGAAGGATGGATTGGCACGCTGAATAGCTCTTCTGGAAAGGAACATAGCGGTTTCGGAAAGCGAGAGAGCCAGCGAAATTCTTTTTGCAACACTTGCAGCTCTAAACAGTTCGATTTGTACTTTTTCGGCCTCAGGAGCAGTATCGTGAGACTGTGTTATCATTTGGCGATATTCCTTATCCTGCAATCATACGGCTTTTTCGTCAGGCACCTAAGATTTCTTTTACTTCCCCGACCAGAATAGGCAGGTGTTTGGTAACTGCCTGCCATACAATGGACTCATCAACAATATCATAGCCATGAATTAATATGTTTCTGAATCCTATGATACGGTGATGTTCGGAAACACTTCCCAGCAACTCGTTATCGGTGTACTTAATCCTGTTAAGAGCCTCTCCAATAATTTCAAAATCCCTCTCGACGGCCCTTTTTACAACGGTGTTAATTTGATATGCCTTAAAATCCATCCCGCAAACGAATTTATCTATTTCCTCAGCAGCCTGAATGATGTCAATAAGGTTCTTTCTTGTTTCATCTTTCATAAATGATGGTCCTTGTTCTTTCGATGGATTCCGTCAAGACCGGATTTTTAAACTTCCTGTCAACAACCAGATCGACCTGACGTTTAAATATTTTCTCCAACTGCTCCTTTAATTCAAAGTATTTATCGAAGAGGTCAACATCTTGGCCCGAATCGAAAATCACCAGGACGTCAATATCGCTGCCTTCGGAGAAGTCCGGCCTCAAAGCCGAACCAAACAGCCCCAGCCGTTTAACAGGCAGACTTCGGCACACCCGTTCAATCTCCGGTTTTATCTTTTCCAAATCGAGCACTTCGTGATATCCCTTAGCCTGTCAGCCTCAAAAGCATCGTAGTCCATATAATGGTCAAATGTCGTCTCGGTAAAATCGACCGGAATACCAACATCACTTTGGCTGTCGGCCTCATTACGGGCCGGTGAGCCAAAAAGACCTATGCTGCGGACGGAAAACATTTGTTTCAATTCTTCCGACTTTTGATTAAGCTGTTTCAGGATGTGTTCTTGCGTGAACATTTGATATTCCCCTTTTCGTGTTTTGCAAGGATTCGTAATCAAATCAGACAACTACCACTACAAGGTAAGCCACCTTAGCGGAAAAGTCAAATGATTTCACAGGTCAACGGTTCTCACCTTCTTGCCTCTTTTGGCGGTCTGCGAAGGTAGCGTTCGGTGAATATGTCGCCGAGGTTGATGTCGTATTGGACATCAGAAAACTCCATTTCCGTCTTGCTGCCCGTATTCAAATCCAAGACGACGGATTTTACAACCGTCGGAAAATCCTGAATGGTCTCGATTTTCTCGGTTTCGATAATCTGATAGAGCCTGCCTTTCCTGTCGTAGTACTCCATCTTCATCGGTATGAATGTTGCGCGGTCTATCGACACATCGTAATATGAAAACTCAACCGACTCCGGCGCCTTGGGTACGTTTTTGATAACGAAAAGCTCGTCCGTGGTTTTGGTAAGTTCGTGCGCGTCTTCTGCAAGAGACCGGCCGGATACGTCTTCATACAGAAAATCGGAGCCGACAAAGCTGGTTCGCTTGTCGCCGGCTGCAATTCTCTTGACCAGGTCGAGGCCTGGCAGATACAGCCATCGGTCGTCGTCGGTCGCAGGGTCGGTGTGCTTGTGCACCATAAAGACCATCTTGCGAACATCGGCGGGCTTTTGGAAATAAACATAGTAGTTCTGGTCGCCGCCGTCTTTGATGTCTTTTCTGAGTATGACAAATTCGCGAAGCCTGGCTTGCCCTTTTTTGTCCGTGATTGTCATTTTTACTTTTGCCTTGCCGTCAGCGCCCTGATAATACGCCATCAGATTGGCCTTGTTGACTATTTCGTCAACCGACGGTAACTCAGGTGCCGGGGAGGGTGTTTCGGATTTTACCTCGGGCTGTTTTGCCGGCTGGTCGGACCCTGCACCTTCTTGCGCAAATACCGCCGCACCGATAACAAGGGCAAAAATCACCACCGCGATTAAGCTGTTTTCAAACATTGTCATTCTCCTCTTTGTTTTCAAGGACTTTACACGCCTGTCTCCGTGACATTATACCACAAATAAGCGCCATAACAGGAATTGCTATTATACTGAAAACGAGCAGTTTACTCCAGCCCGAAACGGTATATTGATTCAGGTTCAGTGCGAGCAGCACTACCGCCGCCGCCGATACTACGAAGCACAGGCCGCAGTTGCAGGTTGCCGACTTGGGCGCAGCGGCCGGCTTAAACAGCCGTTTTTCGAGGACTGTAAGGATGGCAGGTAGTGCTGTCAGTGTAACAAGGCCGGAAAGAGCCATTATCGCACATAAAAAGATTCCCACCGTCTTGTAAGGGACCAGAGGAGCGGCTAAGAGCGGCAGGAAACCTATTGCGATAACCGCCACGTTTCTGCAGATGGCAACGGCCGGTTCACCGAACATCTTTTGGGCCGAAGCCTTCCACGAACCTGTCCGGGCGAAGCTTGTGCGGCTGCGCTGGAGAAAATGTATCGCAAAGTCAACCGCCATACCCAGGGTCAGTGCGCTCAAGACCGCCACCGGCATATCATAATCCTTGCCGACCAGGCCGATTACCCCGTAAATGACGGCGATAGTTACAAGCAGCGGTATCATACAAACAATACCCCACAAAGCCGACCGGAACAGTATAGCCATCATAATAAAGACAATTATAAAGCTTCCCATAAACGACTGAAGCATCCCTGCGACCATCTTATCCTGCCAGACGGTATTTATATATGTAAGCCCCGCCCAATCGTGCTTGAGCCTGGCCGGCGGGGGATTGGCGGCGAAGAACTCATCAACGGCCTTGACAACCTTCTCCATATCTTTATTGTCTCCGCTGGTAAGTTGAATCCAGATATTCGCCCTGTCATAATCATAAGTAACCAGATGCCACAGGTCGTCCGGATTGTGGCTGCTTTGAAACTGCAAAAGACACTGAGCAACAGCGGCGGAGCTTACGGGTATTTTGAAGTTTTCTTCTCTGCCGTCGGTAAGTTCCTGATAGACCTTTTTTACGACATTCGCTACTGAATTGCTTTTACCCACAACACCGGTACTTTTGAGGTGCTGCTGTAAGTTGCCGACATATTCGAGAATATTTGGTTGCTTAAACAATTTCAGACGCTCAATTTCCATCTCAAAGAAGCCGGCAACTTCGTACCATGCGTCGGCCTCATGGATTCGGTCGGCATTTTCGGCCTCATTCGACTTCTGTTGGGCAAGTGCGATAAATTCATTGAGAAACTGCCGGCGGGTTTTGTCGGCTGAAGCGTTATCCAGGAGCAACTTTTCGACCTCGGCTGTCAAATTCGGTGAATCGGGAAAGTCCGCTGTTATCGCCTTACCTTTTTGAAGCCATTGCTTGCGCAGGCCGTCTAAATACTCGTGTTCGACCTTTGGCTCGGCGTCGGCTGCTTCGAGAACCAGATACGCCATATAAGTACCGCCGAAATGTTTATTCAGTTCGATATCAGCCCGGCGAATCGGGTGTCTTTTTGAAAACCACTTGACCGGATTGTCGTTAATCTGAATACGCGTGATACCGTAAACAGCACTGGCGGAAATAACGAGTATCAGCACCAGGATAGTCTTTGCCCGGGCGGACGTGAAGCGACCTGCAAAGCTCAAAATCCGACCGAGACGGCCCTGCTTGTGCTCATGGACCGAAGCCGAACCGAAATTGGCCAGAGATTCTTCCTTTATCATCATAACATACGCAGGTACGAAAGTTATCGTGCACAACCACGCTATCATAATCCCGACCGCAACAAATACGCCGAACACCTGTACCGGCGGGATAGGTGTCAGCGCCAGCGATGCGAAACCCGCCGCCGAGGTCAGAGACGTGTATAACATCGGAGCGAAAAGATTGCCCATCACCTCAAGAATCGTGTCCTTTCTCCCCTTTTCAGGTTTGTATCGGTCAAAAAATTCCGAAAGAATATGCACCGAGTCAACCACAGCTATCGGCATAAGAAAAATCGGTATCATAGAGCTCATAATGTGCACAGGATAGCCAAAGCCAATAAGAAGCCCCATCGTTGAAATTACACTTACCAAAGCCACAATCATCGGCGAAATAACCAAAACGAGCTTTCTGAAAAACAGAAGCATCAGAATAAATATCACCACCATTGCCAGCGGCGCCGACACGGCCATCTGTATAAACATCTCGACGCCGAATGTATCCTCTGCAACCGGCAGACCTGTAATGTGATATTCTTCGTCGCCGGCAAACTCGGCAATCTTGCGTTTCAACTCGCTGTAAACCTTATAGCTCAGGTCCTTACTCGTTAAGGGCAAATAAAGACATATCGCTTTGCCATCCTCGGAGACGAGTGTGCCTTTAAGCAGGGGATTTGACATGGCTTTGTTTTTTATTTCCAGTGCCTCATCATCTGTTGCCGGGGGCCGGGCCATCAGCCATTCGAACTTTACAACCCCCGGGCCGCCCTGACCGATATGGTCAACAGTGGAAGGTGCGAGCAGGTCAACCTCGACAACACCAACCTGGCTGTCGGGATTTTCCTCGTCAGGCCAGCGAAGCGTTCGGGCAAATTCGGTCAACTCATAGATTTTGCCTAATGAGGCCGGATTGAAGACGCCGTTGGGATTGTGTTCGTTTATGATACCGACAACCACGATGTCGCTGAGGGAAAAGTTATCCTTGGTCTGATTGTGAAAGACCCTGACCGGCTCATCCTCGGAGAGCATATTCTCCGGGTCGGTATCCACCCGTATGCGAGGAATAAGCGAGGCAAGGGAAAGAGTAAAGAGCACCAGGAGGATTGTAACCCCCTTGTAGTGCTTCACCGAAAGGTTTGTTACAACCTGTTTAAGCTCCGTCTTTCTCATCTTTTTCTCCTTCTGTCTGTGTTGTTTTCCCTGTGCCGACCATTGCAAATATCAGCACCGCAAGTAGGACCACCGCAGATGCGTATTTGACAATCGGCGGCAACATCCAGCCCATCTTAAATACATTATCACTACCAACCTGCCGGACGATACGGTCCAAAAGCAGCCCCGCGGCAATAGCGGCGCCGGCGACCGTTATAATATACGTTATTGCCGTTTTTTTGCCAAGTACCGACCATATTGTCATAAAGGCCGCGGCGTTAGTGGCAGGGCCGGTCATGAGAAATACCATCGCAGCACCGGGATTTACGCCTTTGGTAATCAGGGCGGCGGCTACCGGCACCGAAGCGGTTGCACAAACGTAAACCGGTATGCCAAGGGCCATCATAATAAGCATCGCAAGTATCCCGCCGCCAAGAAACGGGGCAAAGAAGTCATCCGGGATGGCAGCAGAAATTACAGCGGCGACAATCAAACCTATAAACATAGCCTTTCCGATATCAGCGGGCAGGGTAACAAAGCCGTGCTTCAGAGCTCTGATAATCTTCGACTTTTGTTCTTTTTCGTTGCAACAGGCATCGGTGCATTCCGGCTGAATTGCATCGGCCGGCTCCGGGTCGGTCAACTGGACCAGCCCCCCACCTATCACGCCGGTTATAAGTGCTGCAACCGGTCTGAAGATTGCAAAGACAGGCCCTAACAGGCTAAATGTAACAAAAATGCTGTCAACACCGGTTTGCGGGGTGGAAAGCAGAAATGAAATAGTAGAGCCTTTGCTCGCACCGTGCTTTCTAAGAGACATTGAAACCGGAATGACACCGCACGAGCACAACGGCAGCGGAACCCCGAATGCCGACGCCTTTAATAAAGGCCAAATCCCCCGTCCACCGAGGTGTCTTTCGACAAGTCGAGCGGATATGAAAACCGACAGCACACCCGCCACGAAGAAGCCGAACAGAAGGTATGGACTCATCTCGGCCAAGGTCTCCCAAAAACCTTTTATAAATATCTCAAGAATTTGCGTCACTATCAATCACCTGCACTACTTTCAGAGGTTCTAATTGCTTCCGTTCAAAACATATCAAATATGTCATTCTGAACGAAGCGCAGCAAAGTGAAGAATCTCTTGCAAAAACCAAATTTAAGATTCTTCGCGTAGCCTGTCCTTGAGCGAAGCGAAGGACTCAGAATGACCTCTATAGCTGTTCAACAAACTTCAGAGACCCTTTAATTATATTCCAATCGTCGCTGTTTTGCGACATCCCAACTCGGCACAGAGCAAAATCATACTTTACCGGGTCGTCAGGCTCAATTTGTGCGAATCTTTCTGTTACTTCTACCGCTGCCTTGAGGGATATGTTCTTTTTACGGCAAAAACCTAACATTTTTGATACTCTGAAGATATGTACATCCATCGGCACAATCAATTTGGCCTTGTCAATCGACCTCCATAATCCCAAATCCACATTGTCGTCCCTGACCATCCACCGCAGGAAAAGGTTTAACCTCTTCGATGCACTTCCTGCAGAAGGTGCGGCAAGAAGATATTTTAAACCTCTGCTCGGCGTTTTTTTGTGCCCGGCAGTGTGCATATTCAGGAGCGAATCACAAAACCTGCTCAAAGCCGGTATGATATTGTCATCGGCCTTATGATAACCCGATAAGAAGTTTTTCTCTATGCTGCCTTTCTTTTCATAAACTTGCTTTAACAACTCCAGTAAATCACAAATATCCCCGCCTGTTGTAAAGCGATGCTTAAAATCAAGCAGCTTTCGCTTTTTTGCCTGGTCTAAATCCCGAACGAATTCGCAGGGTTTGGGACCTATTCGGCCAAAGAGGTTGTTAAGACTTTTTTGGATTTGTTCCACCCTGCCGTAGGCAAGAACAGCGGCTAACAGGGCGGCAATCTCCATATCGGCGCGGGCCGAGTACCCATACACAAACTGCAACGGGTCAGGCGGCACGAGCTCGGTTCGATTGTATTTAACGTACAGCTTCTCAAGGACTGATTTGAGTTGGGCCGCGTTTTTATCCACCGGTTACCGCTGCTTTGAATTCTTCAAAGCCCATTTTCTCAATCATTGCACCGAGCCTCTGGCGCGGCTTGGCGTTTTCTTTGTAAAATTCAACAACCGCATCGGCCATTTCCAGAGCCTGTTCGGTCGTCAGGTCTCTGGCAAGCTCTCGCGACAATCTGGGTTTACCGCCGCCGTTGCCGCCGACAAACAGTTTCCAGCCGTTCGGCATTCCCACAAAGCCGATGTCCTTGATACAGGTCTCGGCACACTGGTTCGGACAGCCGCTGACACCCATTTTGAGCTTGCCGGGCAATTCGGTACCGTGATACTTTTCATCGAGCTTCATTCCGACAGACAGACTGTCCTGCATGCCCCGTTTGCAAAATGTTGTGCCGGGGCAGGCCTTGACGCTTCTGACGCAAAGCCCGACCGCCGCCCCCGGTGACATTTCAAGGTCCTTCCAGACATTGTCAACATCGCCTTCGGCCAGCCCCACAACAGCTATTCTGGCCGCGCTGGTTATCTTCAGCGCCGCAGCTTGATATTTTTCGGCTGTGTCCGCCAGTTTTCGCAAAGTATCAGGCGACACAACCCCACAGGGAATATGGGGCGCAACCGCATAAGTTTGTTTGTCACGCTGAATAATAACTCCTTTTTCGCCGTCTTGTAACATTTTCAGCACTCCTAAAACTACATGTTTTTAATTGATTCGATCAGGTTCTGTATCTTTTCCTTATTTGGCTGTCGCTGCCAAAGTGGACTTTTATCCTTCCGGTAGGCAACGAGATTTTCTTCAAATGTCGCTTTCTCTGGACTCATGTAAAAAACGCCTAAGGCAAGTTTATCGGTTTGGCACGCCTTTTCGAATGCCTTTGTTCTGTCGGTCGGTTCGTAGGTCTCATCGAGATAGTATGTATTTGCTTTGAACCATTGATATGTATTTATTTTGTTGTACGAGACGCACGGCTGCAATACGTCCACGAGGGAATAACCTTTGTGTGTAATCGCTTTGTTGAAAATCTCGACGGTTTGTTCGGCGTCGCCCGCAAAGGCCCTTGCCACGAATGAAGCATCCAGAGCGATAGCTGCTGCCAGCGGATTAAACGGCTCAAGACACACTCCGTGCACCTGGACGGGCGTCTTAAAATCCCGCTGACTGGTCGGCGAGGCCTGTCCCTTGGTAAGGCCGTAAACCATGTTGTTGTGAACGATGTTTGTTAGGTCGGGATTTCTTCTTATGGTGTGGATAAAGTGATTGCCCCCTTCACCATACATATCGCCGTCACCACTTTCGGCAATGACGGTCAGAGCCGGATTTGCCGCCTTTATTGCCGTCGCCGGGGGCAAAGCACGACCGTGCAGGCCGTTAAAGTAATTGCATTTTAAGTATTGCGGAATTTTGGCCGCCTGGCCGATACCGGAGACGACCACCAGCTCCTGTGGGGCAATCTCAAGCGCGGCTAAGGCCTGCTTGAGTATCTTGAGTATTGCAAAATCACCACAGCCGGGGCACCAGGCTATGTCAATATCACCCATATCGAAATTCTGTGAGTCCATAAATCCACAATCCTAATCAAGCATCTTGTCGAGGCTTTCGGCAACCTCTTCAACCGTGAAACTTAAACCACTATACTTCAGGATTTTGCCATCCACCTCAAGACCTGTGTGAAGTTTTATCAATTTACAGAACTGACCGGTCGCATTACCTTCGACAATTACAGTTTTAGCCGCCTTATTAAGATAGCCGGCGGTATCCGGATGCAGGGGATAAACTTGACTATAATGCAGCATGGATGTGTCATCGCACCCTAATTGTGCCAGAGCCTCTTTTACTATGTGGTATGTTGAACCCCAGCATATAACAAGGTTCTTATAGTTTTCATAGGGCCACAATTGGGGCTGGAGTATTTCATTCTTGAGGGCATCGAGTTTTCTTAGTCTTTTGTCCACCATGTTTACCCTGAGGTCGAGGTCTTCGGTAATATGGCCCGACTGGTCATGCTCGTCGCTATCTACGCATACAAGACCACTGCCGTAGCCGGGAATACCACGGGGACTGATACCATTGGCGGTAAGTTCGTACCTTCTGTAATCGGCTTGTGTTTGGTGTATGTGATTTTCGATTTTAACATCCGTCAAATCCGGACAGGAAATATTATAGTAACAGTCAACGAGATAATGGTCGGTCAGGATAATTACGGGCACCTGATACTTGTCGGCCAGGTCAAAAGCACTTTGTGTCAGATAGAATGCTTCTTCAACTCTGCCGGGAGCAAGTATAATTCTGACAAACTCGCCGTGGCCTGCGTAAAGCGCAAGTTCAAGGTCGCCCTGCTCCGTTCTGGTGGGCAGGCCCGTTGCCGGGCCCGGCCGCTGCGCAAGATGAACCACCACTGGCGTCTCGAGCATACCTGAAAGACTGATACCCTCGGTCATAAGTGCAAAGCCGCCTCCTGAAGTAGTCACCATACCCCGAGCCCCTGCATACCACGCCCCGATTGACATATTTATCGCGGCTATCTCATCCTCGGCTTGTTCGACCACAAGGCCGAAATCGGCACTGTGCTTTGCCATAAAAGCCAGTACGCCCGTTGAAGGGGACATAGGATAAGAGGCAATAAAATTACAACCGCCCGCCATAGCACCGAGGCCTACAGCTTCTGTTCCGCTCAACAGCATTTGCTCTTCTACAGACGAATCAGGCTGGATGTCGATGCTGATTTTGCCCGAATCGACCAACTTGCAACCGATTTGGTACCCCCCTTCCGCCGCCTCGACATTTTCACGGACTATTTTTTCAGATTTCGAACCGAAGCGCTGAGATACACAAGATGTTACAACATCTTCTTCGATACCAAAAATGCCCGTAATTGTGCCAACTGAAACTATATTCGAATAAAGCTTGTTGCCGATGTCAGAGGCAATCTGGGTGAATTCAGCATTTACAAAAGTCCACCGGCTTTGGTCAAAGCCGGCGCCGAAACTGGAAATGTCAGCCAGGATGACTGTATCGGAGCTAATTCTCTTTTCAAGATGCCTGATTGCATTTTTGTCGAGCCCAACAAGAATATCGATTCGATTTACAAAGGCACAAACCCTATTTGATGATACCCGTATCTCGGTGGAATTCGAACCGCCGCGGATGCGGGACATGTATTCCCTTGTAGCAAAGACGTTATACCCCGCCTGCTTCAATATCCTTGTCAGAAGACTCTCAACGGTCTGGATGCCCATCCCCGCAGGCCCACATAGAACAATTGAAACATCCCCGGATTGTGTTGAAGATTCCCTGCCCAAAGTCGCTCCTGTCTCGCTTAAAAAACAAGTTCCGTACAAAGCATTAAGAGAGGACCATTAAAATCCACCAACCCCTAATGGTGATGTTCGGCGAAATAGGCCTTTCTAAACCCGTTCAAGCTGTTTGTGAGCTTTTCAACGTATGAAAGGTCGGTCGTCTGCTTGGCTTTCATACTATAAACGAGCAAATCGTGCAGCAGTGTCAGTTTCTGCACATATTCGTTATAGTGGGCGGTATCGGACTTGTCAACAGGCTTTATCCGCTGAGCCATAAAATAGTAAGTAACAATATTGCTCAGCTCATCGGCGTGGGCGTCCTTGTTTTGAACCCATCGTACGAGCTGGTTCATATCGGGTTGAGCATGCCCGGAAAGCTCTCTTATCTGCTTCATAGACTTTTCAATGGTGATAATATGCTCGGATATCTCGTCAAAGCGGGCCGGGTCGTTGTATATGCCGCAGGGTATTTGACAGTGCGAATAGACTACCGTAACGAACACAGCCGTACAAACAAGCAATACCAAAAAAACCAACTTCTTGTCAAATGCTCTTGTCATTTTCGATCTCCTTTTCCAACATAAACATTCTTAATACTCGTCCAAATGGTAAAACTCCGCGTTTTCCAGCCAGGTATTGGGTTTCGATAAGAAATCAATTATGTTCTCAATGAGCACATAATGTTTCCGCTCCTCCTGGGCCAATCTGAGAAAAAGATTTTTGGAATTTTGTTCGGGCGCATCGGCGGCTTTTTCGTTATAGAAATTGCGGCTTTTCTCTTCGATATCGAGCGCTTTTTTGTAGAGGTTGACCTGATTGGTTTCCGGTGCAAATGTTTCGTCCGAATCTTTCAGCACGGTGAAAACGTTTTTGGCATCAGCCAGGATAGTGGTGTCGGTTAACTGCATCGGCTCAGCCGACCTTATTTTCTCTATCGCTTTGTAGTGTCGGACCTCCTCGTCGGCAAGCATAGTGAGGATTGCCTTAATACCCCTGTTGGCTGAATTGCGAGCGGCCTGTCGATAAAAGTTTTCGCCGTCCTTTTCCATTTTCATGGCATATTCAAATATATCCATTGATATTCCCCCGATTCTTAAAACATAAACAGTAGAAGGGCTGAGATTCTTCGGCTGTGCCTCAGAATGACGGTGCTGCGACCCAGGCCATGGTGCGACTCAGAATTACATTTATCAAGTTCCTTAAAGAGCTATCGAGCTTAGAGTCTTTGCTGCTGCTACAATTTATCAATTTTTGCCGCCAGGACAAAGTCATTAGTATGCAGGCCGTTGATTTTATGCGTCCACAGCTTTACTTTCACCCTCCCCCAGGCAAGATAAATGTCGGGATGGTGCCCTTCAGCTTCGGCTAATTCTCCGATTTTGTTGACAAAGTCCAGCGCCAGGCGAAAATTCTTAAACTTGTACTGCTTCTCGAGATGATGCTGTTCAACCACCTTCCAGCCTTCGGCCAACCGGCCCAGCAGCTTTTCAACGGCTCGGCCGTCCAACGGCCTGGCACCTGCCTGACACGGCACACACTTTCCTTTTTCCAACGTTACGGATTGTTTCTCTTTTTCACCTTCCATAAAAGCTTCTGTCATTTTTTTGCCTCAAACATTCCGGTTTCTATTACGTTTCCGGATAAATTTATAGTAATGTCCTCAAAATCGTTCTTTTCGCCGCTTGCAGTAGGTTTCGTACTGCCATCTGAAAATCCCTTATTTCGAACCTTCTGCACTTTGGTCCGTTTCGCCGGATTTTTTCATAATACCCCCACACTGCCTGGCGTACTGACACCACCCGGCACAGCCGAGGTCAATCTTCGGGTTTATAACCACCTGCCCGCACTTTCGGCACTTCAGCTTTGGCTCATCCTTGAAAAACTCTATAGACCGGCCGCATCCGGGACACATTACCTCAAATATATCACCGGGTTTCCAAAACCTTTTATCCAGTCCGGGACATCTGACCATATTCGGGCCCTCTGTTATTTCCAAAAAGAGATATCCAAATCACTCACGGACCATTATAAGCAGCATCTTGAACTTTTCATTAGCGACAACAGCGTGCGGCACATCCGCGGGCATTATCATAATCTCCCCTGCGCCGACTTTGTTAAGCTCACCGTCAATGATAAACTGCCCTGCGCCGTCAATCACCTGGACGACGGCATCGTATGGTGTGGTATGCTCACTCAGTTTTTGTCCTTTGTCGAAGGCAAACAGAGTTACCGTCCCGGTACGCTTATCAAGTATCGTTTTACTGACAATCGAATCAACTGCGTAAGAAACCAATCCCACCATTTGCCGGCTTTTACCGAGACATGCGTGTAGTACGTTTTGCTCCTGCCTTTTGTCGCCCATATTTACCTCTATTGAGATTCATGGCGGCCGTCTTTCTGGCCAGCCCCCTGCTTTTGAGGAACCCATCCAATGTAACACTTTTGACCAAAGCTTCAATATGTTTCTCTAATTGAGACCAAAACAACAGGTTCACAAAAAAATCTCTCCCTTTTCAAAAATGCCAAAAAACGCCCTTATATACCTAATCTGGGCGATTTGTTAAATATTTAACCTGCTGTTAATTTGCTATAATTACCTTGACGTTTTTCGTCAGATATATCTATACTGTTACTCATGATGAAAAAGCTACACATTTATCTGATTTACTCTGCCCTGGTTCTGGCGATTCTCGTGGCTTTTGAGCTGGTTGCTTCCTGCGACTTTGTCAGTTATGACGACTTCCAATATGTCTGCGGCAATTTGCAGGTCCAGTCCGGATTAACACTCGATTCTGTTTTGTGGGCATTTACCACCTCTTACAAAAGCAACTGGCATCCGCTGACCTGGCTGAGCTACATGCTGGATTTTGAGCTTTTTGGGCTTAGTCCATTCTGGTATCATTTTGTAAATCTGCTTTTCCATATCGCCAACACTTTGCTTTTGTTTGAGATATTCAGAAGAATGACCGGCCTGCTGTGGCACAGCGCATTTGTTGCGGCACTTTTCGCACTGCACCCCGTACACGTTGAGTCCGTGGCATGGGTGGCTGAGCGAAAGGATGTTCTGAGCGGCCTGTTCTGGATGCTGACCATAGCAGCGTATTTATGGTATATCCGCCGGCCGAGCCTGATAAGCTATCTTTTGGTGCTGCTTGTTTTTTGTCTCGGCCTGATGGCAAAACCTATGCTGGTTACCCTGCCGTTTGTTTTGTTGCTGTTGGACTATTGGCCTTTGGGAAGGTTGGGGCGGGCCGGGCAAAAGCAAAACGAATCTTCAATATATGCCGAACCAGCCGGTCCCGACAAACACACCGTATCTTTGAGCGGTTTAATTCTGGAAAAGATTCCCTTGTTTATCCTTTCAGCGGCTGTGATTGTAGTTACCTTTGCCATTCAGAAAGGCGGTAAGGCAATGGCGCCTATATCAGCTTTCGGCCTGAGATTTCGCCTGTCTAATGCCCTGGTTTCCTGTGTCAGATATATCGGCAAAACGATTTACCCAACCCGTCTGGCTGTGTTGTACCCCCTCAGGCTCGAAGGTTTGCCGGTATGGCAGCCGATAGTTTCTTTTATTTTATTAGCTGTGATTTCCGTTGCTGTATTCTACTCGGTGCGCAAGCGCCCTTTCTTTCTTACGGGCTGGCTGTGGTTTCTCATAACGCTGGTGCCGGTCATCGGCCTTGTGCAGGTGGGGATTCAGGCGATGGCCGACCGCTACACATATTTATCGTCGATAGGACTTTTCATAATGATAACCTGGGGCGCCGCCGAAGGTGCAAACAAATGGCGACATGGAACGATTGCGCTGAAAGTCTCATCGTTGGTGGTACTTGTTATCCTTGCCATTCTTACGCATAAGCAGGTCGGTTACTGGCAAAATGACTATACACTTTATAAGCGGGCTGTGGAGGCAACCGATGACAATTACATAATGCACAATAACTTCGGGGATGTACTGCTGAAAACCGGCCGGGTTGATGAGGCGATGACACACTTTGAAGAGGCCCTGCGAATCAACCCTCAACACTTTGAGGCCCGGCTCAATCTGGGCGTGGCACTTAGCAGACTAAACTGCGCAGAAGAAGCCGTTGAATGCTTCAAAGAGGTATTGCGTTTCAGACAGTGGCCGGTGGCCTACAATAATCTGGGCCGGGCGTATGCCCTGTTGGGCGAGTATGACCTTGCGATACAAAATTATAAAGAAGCTGTGCGCCTAAAACCCGATTATCCCGCAGCCCTAAAGAACCTGGAAGAAGCGCAGAAAGACAAGAACAGTGAAATAAAAGCCAAAAATGAATACCAAAAGAAGCTTATCTCGCGTTAAACGCTTGTTTATACAACCAACTGTTTCAGAATAATAATTATATCAAAATTCTTTGAACTACAACCTTTTCTTCACCCGAGAACTAATTTTCTCTGCGATTTTTTAGCACTAATTGGCTTTAGAAGGTTAGAAAGTTAGAAAATTTTCCCCCACGCCTTTTGATGTTTGAGACCTATTGTATAGAAAAAACCAGGGCAGCGAGGCCAGAAGGCCTGTAGCCCCAAAAGTCCTCGAGTAGGACTCGAACCTACAACTTAGCGGTTAACAGCCGCTCTTTCTACCAGTTGAACTATCAGAAAAAAGCCTAAAAACAACCATCACAGCCATATTCCATATTCGGCGGGGTCTGTCAAGAATTGAGCTGTTTTTTTGTCAAGGATATCCCAGATTTATTTCTGGTGGACAATACACTCAAAATATCATAAAATGTAGGGGTTTGAAAAGGTGAATTTGCCCGGGCCAAGGGTAGCGGCGAGGTGATTGCCAATATAAAGCCGGCGGGCAGCGGAAAACCGAATATGATGAATTCAACGGTTGACATAGAGGGATTTTCGGTCATAAAAAGGCTTGGGGCCGGGGCTCGCACTACCATTTACCTCGCTACGGACGAGGTAACCAAACAAATGGTCGCCCTGAAGAGGCTGGTGTTCGAGTACCCGGAAGATACTCGAATCGTTGAGCAAATCGAAACCGAATATCGCGTGGCTCGTCAGATAAACCATCCCTACATTCGAAAATGCTACAAACTCATAAGAAAGCGGAAACTGCTCAGAACCAAAGAACTCCTTCTGGCGATGGAACTTTTTGACGGCGTCAGCCTCGAGGCAAGTCCTTCTCTGAGCCTGGGTGATTGTTTGCTGCTGTTCCGAATGGTAGCAACGGCCTTGAACGCCATGCACCAGAGGGGTTTTATACATTGCGACATCAAGCCAAACAACATTCTTATCGGTAAAGACAGCACAATAAAGGTTATCGACCTGGGCCAGAGCTGCAGAATCGGCACAATGAAAACTCGCATCCAGGGAACACCCGATTATATCGCACCGGAACAGGTTCGCCGCGAACACTTAAACCATCGAACCGACATCTTCAATCTTGGAGCGACAATGTACTGGGCACTAACGGGGAAAAACGTACCAACGCTTATCCCACCAAAGACCGATTTCGGATTGCCCCTCAGCCAGCAGCGGAAATTCAAAAGCCCCCATGAAATATACCGCAAAATACCCCGCGAGATGTCCGCCCTTGTGATGCAATGTGTCAAGGAAAAACCCACCGACCGACCGGCAAGCATGGCTGAAATAATCGCCAGGCTCGATGTGCTGATTCGCAAGATTTTCGGAAGCAAGTGTGCAGGTGACGGCACAAGAAATGATTGAACTTTGCAAAAAAGGAAGGGAACTGAACTATTCGGCCAGGTTCCGCAGGGGTAATATCATTCATCTGCCCGATGTGGGCAATATGATAATTACTGGTGACCTTCACGGCCATCGTCGAAATTTTGAGAAAATTGTATCCTTCGCGGACCTCGGTAATAACCCACACAGGCATGTTCTTCTTCAGGAAATACTCCACGGAGGACCCCGGGACAGCAAAGGAGGGTGTCTGTCTTTCACGCTGCTGTTTGACGCTATACGTTATCAGCTTCAGTTTCCCAACCAGGTCCATTTAATCTTAGGCAACCACGATACTGCGATTCTGTGTAACATCGATATCATGAAGATGGGCAGGGAAATGTCCAGGGCCATGAAAGACGCCATGAAACGACAATTCGGCGGCGAATACGATTCTGTTTACCTTGCCCTGAAGCAGTACCTTCTGTCTCAGCCTTTGGCCGTGCGCTGCGCCAACCGAATATGGGCGTCGCATTCTCTGCCTTCCGGGTCTTACGCCGACAGCTTCGATGTAACTGTTTTCCAAAGACACTCTCGGATTTCAGATATAACCCGGCCGAATCCGGCGTACCAGCTTACATGGGGAAGGAGACACAATGAGCAGACCCTTGCAAAACTCGCTCAGCTTTTCGACGTTGATTTGTTTATTCTGGGCCATCAACCACAAGACAAAGGCTGGACCCAGGGTGGAAAAAATCTCATAATTCTCGCCTCGGACCATAATCATGGTTGCATTATTTCACTCGATCTGGCAAAATCCTACACCGCCGATGAATTGACTCGTTGCATTGTGCCTCTTGCGACAATAGCTTGATTACCCGTCGATCGCCGGATAAACGGCAGGGAGATAAGTCCGCTTTGTTTTGGCATTATTACAATTTTATTGCGGGTGCGATGATTGCCTCGCAAATTTTTTTTCTGCTTCAAACGTATCGCAACTACCGATATGCCGTCAAAAAATCCACAACTAAACACCAGGGCTACCACCCCCGCGTCCTGCTTACGATTCCCTGCAAAGGTATCGACAACAGCTTTGAAGAGAATATATCCTCCTTCTTCAATCTTGATTATGACAATTTCTATTTGTGCTTTGTCGTTGCCGACACCACCGACCCGGCTTATGAAAAGCTGCGAGAACTCAAGACTAAACTCGCCTCCAACTCCCAAACTCTCGATGTTCGTATAGTCGCCGCAGGTGGTGCCACCCTTTGCAGTCAGAAAATACACAACCTTCTTTATTCCTGCAAAAATGCTCCAAAAGATGTAGAGGTCTTTGCCTTTGCCGACTCCGATGCAACCGTGGGGCCTGACTGGCTGAACCACCTTGTCTATCCGCTTCGCAAATCAAAGCACGGGGCTTCCACCGGCTATCGCTGGTTTGTGCCCGCGCAGAATAACCTCGCGTCACTGGTGCTGTCGGCAATAAACGGAAAAATCGCCCAACTGCTCGGACCCACCATTTTTAATCAGGCCTGGGGAGGCTCCATGGCCATCCGGGTCGAAACCTTCAACCAGATAAAGCTCGACAAAATCTGGCAAAGAGCCGTCAGCGACGACCTGACCCTCTCATACGCGGTCAAGAAAGCGAATAAGAAAATCATATTTGCACCCGGTTGCCTCGTTGCTTCATACGAAAAGACCACCTGGCCCGGACTCTTCGAGTTCGCCAGACGCCAGTTTCTCATCACGCGCGTTACGATTCCGGCAACTTGGTGGTTCGGACTGGGCAGCAGCATCTACTCACTGGCAGGTCTCTGGGCCGGAGCCGCTATTGTGATATTGGCCGCTGTGAGCAGTACAAATATGCTCGCACTTTACGCCGCTGTTCCAGTGGTATTTTTCTTTGGGCAGGTCTGCCGCTCAATACTCAGGCAAAAAATGATTGCCGCTTTGCTGCCCGAAGATGCAGGAAAAATGAAACCTGCTATGGTCGCGGATATCTTAGGCAATTGTATATGGTCCTGGGTGTTGTTTGTAAGCATTGTTTCTTCTGCATTTGGAAGAACCATCACCTGGCGGGGCATACACTACAAACTCGTAGGCCCAACGGAGACGATAATAATCAAGGAAGAAGACAGAAGACAGAGGACAGAATACAGAGATTCTTAGACACGGATAAACACAGATTAACACGGTTTTATTTCGTACTTGGCCCGGCTTCCAGCCAGGGTCATTCCGAGCTTGCCGAGGAATCTGTTAAAAAAGCATCCCGGCGCGCCGGGGTTCCACCAACTACATATTACATACTGAATACTGTATACGAAAGTCTCTCCTTGCTTTTGGCGATAATACCGGTGATAATAGTCAGTGTATTGCGTGAAGCGTGTTGCGTATAGGGTGGGCTTAAGCCCACCAGTCCAAGATCATGGATTAACTGAACGATAAGCTGTTTTTTCTGCCTTAAGGAAGTGCATATGCTGTTTCTGTCATTCCCGCGAAGGCGGGAATCCAGTTTTTATGTTCTGGATTCCGGGTCAAGCCCGGAATGACGAATACAAGAAGTGAGACTGTTTTTTGAACGGCACAAGATATAAAATACGAACTTGAATAAGAGACTCACTAGAAGACAAAACCATGGCAAATAAATCCGGAATTGTATCATTGATTCTTGCAATCGTTTTCGGAGTTTTAGCGGTCGTTACACTGCCTGGATTCTTCAGCTATTTCTACCGTGCGGGAGCGGGACACGCAATGCGCGATATTATTGAATCAGAGAACCTTCAATGGGATAGCATGTCTAACGCGGAGCGTGTACCATATCTCGCTCGTGGGAAGTCAGAAGGATTAAAATGTGCATTCCTGATGATCCTCGGGGAGCACATTCCGCTCTACCTTCTTGCTATCATTACCATCGGATTGATCAGGCGTTCAAAATCGCGCCGATTCAGGAATTTTCTCCGATTAGCATTCTTCGGGGTGTGGATTCTCGGAATGCTATTCCTTTCCCTCGGCATTGGCAAGCTGATCCAGAAGTTGGACAAGAAGCAGGTTGGTCAACCTACAGGTGTTGGAGATGTCCAAGGATGACAGGATTAGCCATCCCTTTCACCGGTGGTAAAAAGGCTGCCACTCGGTCGCAGGAGTGACAGGACTGAGCGAGAAGGCAATAAAGAGAAGTTTTTTGGCAACAAGGATTCATAAGAGTTATAAGAAAGCATATATTTATGGAAAACGCATCCTTCATAACAACTAAAGATGGAGACGATCTTATCGTTTCGTTTGCCATTCCTGTGGATGAGGATTGGGATGTTAAGAGTTTAACACTCCTTCGTACGCCAAAGCATGAGTTTATTCTGGATGAGTACGAGCGAGGCGTCAGGGTATCTTCTGAAGACTTTCCCGACAACGAAAATGAACTCCTCCAACAAGTAGCAATCAAAGGTAAGATGGCGACTATCACCAGCAATTATCGAACCTATACCGTCAGCATAAAAGATGTGGATGATGTTGAGATTAAGAAGGCCAAGAGGATCCTCAAGAAAATGAACTTCGACAGGCGTTTTGAACTCAATATCGTTTAACCACATTCTTCAGCGGATGCTCCAGAGGCGTGCCGTGGTCTCCTGTTTTTTCGGGCGGCTTGCGCCGCCGCGCTTCTGTATTCCGTCTTCTGGCTTCTACTTCGGTTTGCCGACGAGGTAGATTTGGTTCTTGCCGCTGCGTTTTGCTTCGAGCATCGCCCTGTCGGCCTGTTCCAGCAGGTCCCGGGCGGTCATAGTATCTGGCGAAAACGATGCCAGTCCACCGCTTACAGTTAGCACTCCTTTGCCCTCATAGCCGAGAAAAGAGAAGTCCGCCGAACTGATTTGGCTCCTGAAACGCTCGGATATGAATAAGGCTTCGGATGGATGGCCGGCGTCGGCCCGGCGTCGCTCGGCTTTGTTATTCACCTCTTTGTTCTTATTGACCTGAGTCGGCAAGTCCCAGAAAATAACGGCAAACTCATCACCGCCGATCCTGCCTACCACATCATGCGCCCGGCAGCACCTGCGCATCATAACAGCAGCCTGTTTGAGCACCATATCGCCCACATTGTGGCCGTAAGTGTCGTTATAATGTTTGAAGTTGTCGATATCGAAAAGGAACAGCGTTACTCTTAAGCCCTCTTTCTTCGCACGCTCGATAATCTGCCTCAGAAACTCCCTGACATAGCGCCTGTTCTTCAGGCCCGTAAGGTCATCCTCCGTGGCAAGCCGCTGAAGCTCTCTTATCCTTGCTTCAGGATAATCACCACGTCCAAAACCCACCTGCCCTGTTTGCCGGGGGGGCACCTTTACCAGAGCGGTGCCGTTGGTAAGCGATTTGACATCGACCGGACATATCAAATAATCATCCACCGGCATGCTTGAACTTTTCGCCGAGCATAACAGACGCCGGGCTATCGGCTCCTCGTACATCTGAGCTAAAAGAATAATTGCCGACCCCGGACTCGCCTGCTGCAGCGCCTTTAGCGAAGATTCCAGATGCGCGCCAAGGCTTGACAAAACTACGAAAATCCGCTCGAACCTCTCGACCCGCGCTAATGCAGCCGCCTCGACAATGTCCCCGCAGGCACGGCAACCCTGCTCGGCCACCTGTCGGGGGTTTGTAACCGCCCCGGAGATGTCACCGATTAGCAGCACAGCCGGGGCACCGCTTCCAGCGGTAACGGCCTGATTGTGCGCTTTTTGTGAAGAATTCTTTTTCACCTCTTGGTCACCTCTATCTCCTGATACTATATGATACCAAAATCCGGGTAAAAATGTCAAAAAAAATCCAACCTGTCCCGGCTTTACCAGTAAATAAAGATAAAAATCCGTTTTTATCGGATTTTGCTTGCAATGGTTGGTTGAATATATTACAATTATTCCGATGGAGGAAGGTGAGCTGCTCATGGCGGAGGGTGTGCCGTGGGCAGTTTTTTTATGTGTTTGAAGCCACTTCTCTCAGGATTATTCAGCCCTTTAATCTGACACTACAGCGCAATTAATCGGCAAAAAACGCTTTTCCGGATGTCATTCCGGGCCTGCTTGCCCTCCGTAGCCTTTTGCGAAGGAGGGACCCGGAATCCAGGATAAAATAGCCACGGCAAAGCCGTTCCACATTTCTGTACTTTGCGTTTTGAGTTTTGCATTGTCATTTTGATACAACCTGATTTATATCAACATCTTATCGTCATCACACAACGCTAATCCTGTGCTGCAGGGCTAATTACGCTATCAAAGCAAAGGCTTCTTTTGCAGGCATACCTTCTTTAAGGCCCAGGCTGCGGGCGTTTTCGTTTGCCTTTGTTATTTTTCTGTCGCAGAACCTTTCGAGCGTACCGATTGGATTGTCGGCTGAGCTTTCGATGATAGCCGCCGCTTTTCCGTAGCCCTGGCAGGAATCGACGTCGATGGCGGGACACGCCAAAAAGCCCTTCGTGCCGGTTACCATCAGAATACCAAAGCCCGGCCACTTGATGCAGACGCCTTCCGCTGGTCCGTTGGGTGTCTCAAATGTCTTTGTGATAATCTCCATTAATGTTCCTTTCGATTGTCATTCTGAAGTGGAGCCCGTTACCAGATGGTACAGGGCGAAGCCGAAGAATCTCTATCTTTCGATTTTTGTCATTCCAAACTCCGATTTCCCGATTTATCGGGATTCCTTATTCGCAGGCCGTGGATTCCAGCTGGAGTTTATCCCGCACCGCGATGCGGGGCTGGAATGACAATTATGCGAAGGAGATTTTCAGAACGACGGTTTTAACACCTTTTTCAAAAACCAATTATTGTTACTTTTGTCTCGGCTGCAAAACTTCATCTAATAAACACCTTTCTTTGATTGCCCTATAATCCTTTTGCCCGCCATCTGCGGTGAAACTTATATGCGCCCCACATCAACACGGCAGTGAAAAATACAAGCATAAGCGGGCTTAGCCAGAGAGGAAAGTAAGCTTCATGACCAAAACTGATACGAATCAGGTCCCCGGCATAGGACAGGGGAGAAGCCGGCGCAACCCAGCGCGCCCAGAAAGGCATCTCGGCAATCGGCAGAAAAATGCCGCTGACAAACAGCAACGGCAATCGTACAAGGTTGGAAAGCAGCATGATATTAGACGGACTGCTCGCCGGCGGAGCCGCCAGCAGGACCCCCAACGAGGAGAAACTAATCGCACCAAGAACTATGCCCATAATTAAAAAGACCATGTTATGTATGCAGGCATCTGTAAGTATCAACCCGAGTATAACCGGTATCACCGACAGGCACGCTCCAAAAAGCAATCCGCTGAGCACATCGCCGGCCAAAATTGCCTGTAATGAGACCGGCGTGGCGATTAGGCGCTCGTATGTCTTTGCCCTGCGCTCCCACGGGGTTACCAACGGCCCGACGGCACTTGCGGTGAACCACACCGCCATAGCAACCATTCCGGGTACGATATTTTCAGGGGCAATGGGCCGGCCCATCTTGAAGGCCAGGAAGAAGAATACGGGGAAAAGCACACCAAATATCAAAACCGGCGGCTTGAGATAGTAAAGCAGAATATTCTTCTTGAGAATTATAAACGCGCCGTGCGCATGATATCCCCAACTCTGAGCATTTTTTATATGCGCTGTCATTGCGCCGGCTCCTTTTTGTTTTGGCCCGTGAAGTAAAGGAAGACGTCCTCCAGGCTCGGCTTTCGTGTACAAAGATGTTCTATCTCGACAGGTTTGCTTTTGGCAAACAAGGCAATCTCTGCCGCAGTTCGGCCGGGTTTTTCCGTATAAAGCCGAATGGTGTTGCCGGCAGAGTCCAGCGAGGAAACGCCGGACAGAGATTGAAGTTCCGACATCGGCGGCGGTTCGCTTAAAAAGCTTACCTCCACAAACTGCCGGCAACGCATTGCAGAGTGAAGTCTCCGGGGCGAGTCTATGGCGGATATTTGCCCGTTGTTGATAATCGCCAGACGGGAACACATTTTCTCGGCTTCTTCCATGTTATGTGTGGTCAGAAAAACAGTCAGGCCTTTTGTGTTCAGCTCCTGTACTATCCGGCGGATCAATCGGGCGCTTTGAACATCCAGTCCGCTTGTTGGCTCGTCCAGAAACAGTATTTCCGGTTCCGTCACCAGGGCTGCACAAAGCATAAGCCGCTGGCGAAGTCCCTTGGACAGTGTCCGTGCTTTTTGATGCTTACGGTCTGCCAGACCCAGAGATTCGAGCAACTCAAGGGCGTTATGTGTTCTCTGTTTGCGCCCCATGCCATGCAGCTCAGCCATCAGCATGATATTTTGCCAAAGGCTAAGATCGAGATAGACGTTGGCTTCTTCCGGCACCACGGCTAAATGCGCCCGCGACAAAAGCGCTTCAGAGCGAATATCGTGACCCTGGATGGTCGCAGTACCTTCGGTTGGCTCAAGAACACCGGTCAGCATACGGACAGTCGTGGTTTTACCCGCGCCGTTCGGACCGAGAAAACCAAATAATTCACCATGCCGAACAGCAAACGAAACTTGATTTACAGCAACGGTCTTCCCGAAGGTTTTTGACAGTCCTTTTACTTCAATTATGTTTGCCTGACCTGACACTCTCCTGCTTATACCCCTTTCTTCTTTGAAAGATATGAGATCGCCGTAAATTTGTCAAGGCACGAAAAAGGCCGTTTCTATTTCGTCAAGTGTTGTCGAGAGATATTCAATTGGGCCGTTTTTCATGTTACTCAAATCTTTCATAACGACTGTAACATATATCTGATTATTTTACACCCGGTAATCTTTGCCGGTTCCTGTTGTGGGTCAAGATAGTGGTTGTTGATGTTCAGATTGCCTGGTGTGACCATTAAGGCCGAACAGCGTTATTACAAAGGGTGCGATATAGAAGCCGATATAGGAGCCGCCGCCGTGGGATTGGACAAATTGAGTCGCTACGAGCACCGCAGCGGTAAGGACGACGAGACGCTTAATGTCTATACGACGGGGCATGAATCCAACAACCAGGCAAAATAGCAGAAACAGGATTCCCGCGGGAGCCTTGGCCCATTTGCTAATATCAGGATACTGGCCCCAGAAGCTAAAATCACTCGTTCCATAGCCCTTTCTGAATTGTTGCTGAATGACCGTATCGGACAGGAATGCCTTGATGGGTGATAAGTCTGTATATTCACCGCCAGGCTCGGTCAGTACCATAATCATCACAAGACAAACGATGCCAACCAGCGCAAATCCTGCGATGAATTTCAAAGCATCCTTGCGTCCGGTGCTCTTTATGTAAAATCCGAGCCAAAGTGGAAATAGGAAGATCGGATAAAAGAGCATCCCGCACCCGACCCCTAAAAGGAGTCCAGCAAGAAGCGGCCGGGAAATATAAACAAGTGCAAAAACAACAAGGGGAATAGCTGCGATATGGCTAGTCCACTGGAGGCCGCCAGAGCCTGTGCCGATGACATATGGATTCAGAGCAAATACCAATGCAAGGAGTAGGCCGGTAGAAGTATCTGCATATTTTTTGCCGAACAGATACAATGCCAGTATCGCCAAAAGGTCGAAAACAAGTACTGCCGACTGGGCACTGCGCATATCGAACTGGTGATACTCGTCGAATTCAACAGAGCCGGTTGTCTTGTTGAATGAAACTTTGGGTGGGAAAATCAGGTTGGCGGGTATGTGCGCCGCGTACAATAGCGGTCCATAAACACCCATGTGGCCGAACTCGGTGCCGTAGGGGAGATTACCGCTTTTTTGCCAATATGATGCACCTATTGCCGACCACAGACCGCTGTCGTCCATTGGTCTTTCGTAAGTAATCTGAATATGGAAAAGAATCGTTAAAATCAACACAAAGAGCGCCGCTCGCTTAAAGATTGCGTCGCGTTGAGATGGAGGCTTCCCACACATCCACGCACCAGCGATGCACCGTAGGAAAAACAGAAATGTAACCGCAAACAGGCCGGTGTATGCAATCTTCAGATTTTGCCAGATTACATTTAAGAAAGGACAAAGTGAATATAACAATATGATATCAAGATTACGGAGTGAAAAAATATTTTTAAAATCACCCAAAAATATAAACGTGAGAGTAAATGTTACCCAGCACAACGCTGCTCCATCAATATGCGGTCGGAACCGGTGAAACACTGACCAATAAGATGTGATTCCTCGCCCTTCTTCGTCGAATCCGAATCCTTCATCATCCGTTTCCCGGCCTTCATCTTCGAAACCTTCATCACCAACTTCAAAATTAAATTCGAGTACGGCGTGTTCTTCAAGTGATACTGAAACGAATCCTGCTTCACGGCCCTCTATCATCAGCTCAATAATCCAGACGTTGTGCCGCTCGGACCAGAAAGGGGCCATGTGCAGCCCCTCGAAATCAGCTAAAATATCCTGCAGTCTTGGATCTTGACGCGCAATTTCAAGGATCTGCTCTTTCTCATCAAACTGGGCGGCATGGGCAGGTGTCTGTATGGAGTCAACAACACAAAGACCGAGAACCACGAGCAATATAATACGAAAGTAAACAATCTTCATTTCACTTAAAATGATAACGGCAACACCAGTAAAAAACCACTTTATATGGCTTTTTGGTTGATTTTTTCGTCCGAAACGGCCAAGTTGTAAAAAGTTAGACTAAAATAAGACTTCTGTCCGTCATATAGGTGATTGGACGTTCAATTAATCCGGTTTTAGGAAAAGTTGATGACTGAAGACAAGCATCTTTTGAAGCTTTTGCATAGCGGGGACGTCGATGCGCTTCGTGCAATTTATGAAAAGTATAAAGATGATTTGTTGACGGTGGCGGTTTCGCTCCTGTCTGATGTTCACACGGCCCAGGATTGTCTTCAGGATGTATTTGTGGGCTTTGCGGCTAATAGCAAAAAGCTTAATGTCAGGCGTAATCTTAAAGGCTATTTATTAAGCTGCATCGTCAACCGGGCCCGGGACCAACTCCGTGAGAACAAAGCGTCACCGATGCAGCAATTAGCCGATTCAGATTGCACGGGCTCACAGGCCGGGCCGGTTGAGCAGTTGATTGATAGTGAACGACGAGCAATGGTCTTTGGCGCTATGGCGAAATTGCCCTGCGAGCAGCGAGAGATTATTGCACTACACCTGCAGGGCGGCATGACATTCAGACAAATCGCCCGTCTTCAAGGCGAGTCAATCAACACGGCCCAGAGCCGGTACCGTTATGGAATTGAAAAACTGCGAGGTTTTTTAAAGAAGGAGCATGAAAATGAAACCTGAGAATGATATAGAGCAAATAGTCAGAGAAACACGGGCCGAAACCAACCCACAAACCGACGAACAGATTCTTACCGCCGCTCAGGCGGCCCTGGAAAGCGTGGCCCCGACTCAGCAAAATATATGGAGAATGATCATGAAAAGCCCAATAACAAAATTCGCCGCTGCGGCGGTAATTGTCATTGCGGTGCTTATAGCTGTGAACCACTTCAGTGGTTCGATTGATGGTTCAGGTGTTGCATGGGCCGAATTAGTCCAAAGAGTAGAACAGTCGCATGACGAATATATGAAAGAGCTTCTATCGGCCATGGAGGAAAAGGATACTGAAAGGGTCAATTTTTATTCGCATCTGTTAGAAGAATTCTGGCAGAAGTTAGGTTGGATGGCCAGAGCAAAAATAGAGCCGGAATTTCAAATTCATATGTTGACTATGATCGCTGACCAAAAAGCCCGTTACAATGAGCGTGGCCCAAGTGCCCAGGCAGGTATTCGGTTATTCCTGGAACATGAAGAACAGTTTAGTAACTGGCTTGACAAGATCGATGATAAAGCCTGGATCAATGAGACTGCTCACGTTTGCAAGCAGCTTGAAGAATACGGGGAAGAAATACGCGACGTAGCTTGGGATTCGGAACTCACGTTCTCTTACGTCGAGCATTGTATGCCGAGCTTTGTCGTATACTGCGAATGGTTCGATCAGTTGCCCTGGGATAATCCTGAGCAATATATGACACCTGCCATGCATTTAACCGGAATCGGGCGGGACCTGAACATAGCTCGACATGAGGTGGAGACCCTGCAAATCAGAGGCGTTGCCAGGTTTGTAAAACGTTGTGTCCAGCAAGTTCAGAAGAATGTTCTGGATTTGGATAAAAAAATTGCATCAAGCAGGACGAAAAGGCAGCGGGAGCTGTGCAGACAATTAAGTCGAAGGATTGACGAACTTTGCGCCCTGATAATATATGCCGAAATTGCAAGCCAGGATCACCTCGAAGAAATATTCAGCCAGGGCAAATTTAAACGTGGACAAAGGTATGACCAAGTACTGACAGCCGAATTCGGCGATAAAGGCCCTTTTGCAGATTATTATATCGAGCGTATTGACCAGTCGCTGGATTTGTGCAGACAATTATTCGAAGAACTTGAGCTTATACAATAACTTCTCACCCATTGTGAGATTCCAGACTAATAGGCCGGGCTGAGTTTTTTGCTCGGCCTTTTTATTGCGGGTTTTTTTTAGTTCTTTTGTTCCCCGGCCCTGTTTTCCTTAGCGGCATCAAGGAGTTTTTTCAGTTCGTCGGTGGTACCAAGTTCTTTGGCCCATCTGTGTAAATACTGGATGTCCAGACGACCGGCCTGGACGACCGCGACACCAAGAGCATCCTGAAATTGCTGCTGAGATTGACGCCCTTTTGACCATTCGAGCTTGCTCAAAATCGCATCTTCCGGGGAAACGACCCATAAGGTCGAGCCCTCTATAGGAAATTTTCTTTTCCTTTCAAACTCCCCGGCGCTATAAGGACGGTCTTTGCGGATGATTAAATCCACCTTCCAGCCGGCTTGGATATCTATCACATTGAACATGGTCCGTTCTCTCAAAGCCTTCATCGCTGAGTCGGCGTTGACGTAATAACCGACCCCGAGAGTTTCAATGAATTCCTCGAGGTGCTTCAGTGTCGGGTCAATTACGATATCCACATCGTTGGTGGCTCTGGGTCGGCCGTGAAAGCTGCTGCCGAACGAACCTGAGACCATATAAGGGATTTTGGATTTGGCCAAAGCCGAAGTAATATTGTTTAAGAATTCATTTTGGCTTGTCATGGTTCAAGCTCAATATCACCAAACGCCTCTTTGAATAGTGAATCGCCGATCATAAGTTTCGTAACCGCCATGACAACCATCTTATCATCATATTCAGGGTGCCGACTGCGTACACCCGCCTCTACAGCGGCGCGGACATTGTCGTTAAGCTCAAATGTCATTTCCGCTCTCTGGCGAACGTCCATTTTTCTGAGAACATCGTCTTGTACATTTGCCGAATTCAAAGATGTATCGTATGGAACCGGACGATTGGCCATTTCTGTTCCTACTGCTGGGGTTTTTTCGGTTCTTCGACCTTCGGCAGGTCCTTGATGGTGTTTAAGCCGAAAAAGTTCATCTATGGAAGATTTCCGGACAAACCTCTTTTAGCCAGTGATGCACTTGTTGTGCTGCTTTTCTTGCCTGGCGTGTATCCTCGGCGGACGGCATGCTATAATCATCCGGATATCGCACCTCAACGGCATAAGGCATCAGTAGAATAAGAATGTCCCGCAGTTGTTCGGCAGCTTCTCTGGTGCTATGCAACCGTCCGACTCCCCACAGCCGTGCATGTCGAACGTGCGGCCATTGGCCTTATCCGACCGGCCCATCCAACCATCTTTGGCGGGCGACTGCGGGGTATCCCGGTTCCCGTGCAGAGAGTTTCCACACATAGGCAGGGCCTCCGATTGCGCAGAGCCCTATTCTTCAGGACGATGACCAGAAGATAATTAGAGATATTTTTGAATTCAAGGAATAAAGATTTGAAACACTAATGGACGTTAAGGCCGTTTACACAGTTAACTGAACATACCCTGGGCTAAAGGCCCCTTGCCAGTTGCGATATTTGTGCCTCGGATAAAGTTTTGTCAAATATCCTTACATCATCAATTATGCCGTCAAAATAATCCTGACCCGGACGGTAACCGATATACAAATCGCCGGCATTGTCGCGTATCGGGCCTGTTATCGAATCGCCAACCGAGCCTGTCTCGGCTCCGTTGAGATACAGCTTTGAATTTGTTCCGTCAAATACGCCCGCTATGAAGTTCCAGCCGGCTTCCAACAGAGACGTTGAAAAGATTGCCGTGCTTCCTTCGGACGATGCATTCCATACTGCAAACCTGACGGTGTCGGAGACAGTCCACAAAGCATAGTTGTAGCTGTGTTTCCATATCAAACCGGTGTTGGCGGCTGTATCGTTGAACCAGAACCAGCCGCAGACGGTTACCTCCTGCGTGGGACTAAGAGGCCCGCTGTCCGTTACCAGTATATAATCGTCTATGCCGTTAAAAGTCAGTGCATCATCTATCACACCAACTGTGTT